>Ga0187783_10003717_pt1 | contig 11238 bp, 10 predicted proteins | sample 1015_SJ02_MP02_2_FD_132471 | JGI IMG/M metagenome (GOLD analysis project Ga0187783, IMG submission 132471) | Tropical peat soil microbial communities from peatlands in Department of Meta, Colombia - 1015_SJ02_MP02_20_MG | ecosystem: Environmental > Terrestrial > Soil > Wetlands > Peat | place... | reverse complement strand
GACAGGTGTTTTGCCAGAGATTAGGCCGCGATGCAACCTTTTTTCAGGTGCGGAGAGAGGTCCGCTCCTCGCAGGAAGCGGCATTCAGGTACGGCTATCTAAGGGGATGTAATTGCGCACATCGTAGCCCAGATAGACTTGGCGAGGTCGTGCGATCTTCTGTTCGGAATCGAGCAGCATTTCCTCCCATTGCGCGATCCATCCGGAAGTGCGCGGGATGGCAAACAATACGGGGAACATGGTCACGGGAAAGCCCATCGCCTGATAAATCAGGCCCGTGTAGAAATCGACGTTGGGGTATAGGCGACGCGTGACAAAATATTCATCCTCGAGTGCGATTCGCTCGCATTCGAGCGCAATATCGATCAGCGGGTTGCGCCCCATGACGTCGAAGACTTCGTAGGCGATGCGCTTGACGATTCGGGCGCGCGGGTCGTAGTTTTTGTAAACGCGGTGGCCGAATCCCATCAGCAATTTCTCACCCGACTTTACGCGCTTGATGTAGGCGGGCACGTTGTTGACCGATCCGATTTCCAGCAACATGCGCAGGACTTGCTCGTTGGCACCTCCGTGTAGCGGTCCATAGAGCGCCGCCGTCGCGGCAGCGGTTGCCGAATAGGGGTCCACATGCGAGCTACCCACGCCGCGCATCGCCGTGGAGGAACAATTCTGTTCGTGGTCCGCGTGCAGAATGAACAAAATGTCAAGGGCGCGTTCCAGCGTTGCGTTGGGGCGGTATTGCAGCTCGGTGGTGCGGAACAGCATGTTCAGAAAATTGCCGCAATAGCTGAGATCGTTGTCGGGATAGGCAAACGGCATCCCCAGGCTGTGCCGGTAGGCGAAGGCAGCGAGCGTCGGCATCTTTCCGATCAGGCGGTAGGTCTGTTTGCGCCGCGATTCGGGATTGAAGATATCCTTGGCATCGGGATAGAACGTTGAAAGTGCCGCGACCGTGGAAATCAGCATGCCCATCGGGTGGGCGTCGTAATGAAAGCCATCTAGAAATTTCTTGATGCTTTCGTGAATGAAGGTGTGATGCGTGATGTGATAGGTCCAATCCTGCAACTGCGATCGGGTCGGTAGTTCGCCATACAGGATGAGATAGGCCGTCTCGGTGTAGTTGCTTCTTTCCGCCAGATCCTCGATCGAGTAGCCGCGGTAGCGCAGAATCCCCTTGTCTCCGTCAATGAAAGTAATCTTGCTGCTGCACGACGCGGTGTTGGAAAAGGCTGGGTCGTAACTCATCATCCCAAAGTCGGAGTCGTGGATTTTGATCTGGCGTAGATCGATCGCCCGAATGGTGTCGTTCTTGATCGGGATTTCATATTGCCGGCCATTGCGATTGTCGATGATCGTTAGCGTGTCGCGGCCCGTGGCGGCGCCGATCGGCGCTGCCACGGGGGCATTGATTGCCTGATTTTTTTGAGTTGTAGTAGACAAGTGCCCTACCTCAAGAGATCCCAATGACACTTTAGCACGATGAGACCGTAAATGCATTGGCGGCGAACGCTTTATCGGCGCCGGGCTCCGTTGGAGGGCCGTATGGTTCGAAGTCGCAGTGAAGCCAAATCGCGATCGATCCGATCGTCTCAGGCCTCGCGAAACGGAGCGGTAACAGGTAGGGAGATAGCACGGCGATGGTGTTTCCGAGGCGTGGTCGTTTGGCGGCTCGCTAACCAGATTGTTAACGCGGTGTTAAAAGCGGGCTCTCCTCACAGCAGTTGCTTGCGTCTCGGCCGCGATTTCCGTATGGTGAAGGCGAACCTCCGACCCAACCAGAATCTATGAAGCGAATTCTTGTCATCGAAGACGACAGAGACATCGTCGAGTTGGTGAAGTATAACCTGGAGAAGGACGGCTTCCAGGTGACGACGACCGGAGATGGTGCCAACGGACTCACGCAGGTCCGCAAAGCACCTCCCGATCTGCTGGTTCTGGATTTGATGCTGCCAAAGTTGTCAGGCCTTGAAATCTGCAAAGAGGTTCGCAAGGATGTGGCTCTGAATCGCCTCCCCATCCTGATTCTGACCGCCAAGGGAGAGGAAGCCGATCGGGTCGTCGGTTTGGAGCTAGGGGCCGACGATTACGTGACGAAACCATTTAGCCCCCGGGAGCTGGCGGCTCGCGTCAAGGCCCTGTTGCGTCGCGCGGAACCAGGCGGAGCCACGGAAAAGCTGATCGAGATTGGTAGCCTGCGAATCGATCCGGCTGCCTATCGAGTCACGCGGGGCGGCCGGGCCGTCCCCATGAGCACGCTCGAATTCCGCCTGTTATACTTTCTGGCAGCGCGCCCAAACCGAGTGTTCACCCGGGACCAGCTTCTGGATGGCGTATGGGGCACGGAGCGGTTTGTCACGCCGCGCAGCGTAGACGTCTATGTGCGTCGGCTGCGGGAGAAGATCGAGACCGATCCACAACACCCTGCTTACATGAAGACGATTCGGGGCGCCGGCTACCTTTTCGAAACCCGTGCGAGCTAGGCTTTTCTGGAAGCTTGGGCTGACCTATCTGGGCCTCCTGCTGATCGTTCTTGTCTCCGTAGGCCTTTACTCCTCCTATGTTCTTCGCCGCGACTACGTTCAGGCAGCCGACGGCCATCTCGCCTCCTTGCTGACTCTGGCCCAGACGAGGCCCCCTGCGTTCGATAATCCCGACGACCTGCGCCAATGGGCCGACTGGATCGCTCGAAGCGGTGCGCGCATTACTGTGATTGACAGCGCTGGAAACGTCCTCGTGGACTCGTCGCGAGATGGCAGGACAACCGAGAATCATCTTGCGCAGCCCGAGGTCCAACAGGCCTTGGCTTGGGGCTCGGGCCGTTCGGTGCGCCCGAGCGCGGAACTAGGCAGCCTTCTCATCTATCACGCGGTGCGGTACATGCCGCCGAACGGCTCCCCCCTGGTGATTCGGATGTCGCTTCCTCTTTCCGAAGTGGATGCCTCGGCGACCGAGCTGCAACGCAAGGTCTTGAGCTCTTCGCTTCTCATCCTCTTGGTCGGGGGACTGATTTCGCTGGCGTATTTTCGGACGCTAACCGAGCGCATCGAGCGGCTTCGGCACTTAGCTCATCGCATCGCCGAGGGCGACTTTCGTCCGCTGCCAGCCGATGGACGACGCGACGAACTTTCCGATCTGGCCCGGGCCCTGAACGAAACCGCCGCCCGGATGGACCGCTCGTTTCGCTCGCTGAGCGGTGAACGCAATCGTTCCGGAGCGATTTTGAGGAGCATGGTCGAGGGCGTTGCCGTGATCGATGGCCGGGAACGGCTGGTTTTCTTTAACCGCGCCTTCTCCGAGAGCTTGAACCTCGACCCCGTGGAGATTGAAGGGCGGTCCCTGATTGAAGTCGTCCGCAACTCAGACTTGCTGGGCTTGATCCGCCGTGCTCTTAGGGGCGAGGAAGGTCTGCGAACGGATATGGTGGTCGGCATCGTCCAGCAGCGCACCTTTTCGATCAGCGCCGCTCCGGTCAAGGCTCTGGAAACACAGACGTCAGGCAAGGAGTCGGGGACCAGTGCGGCGGACGCAGAGAGACCGACCGGAGCCGTGGTCGTGCTGCATGACGTGACGGACTTGCGCCGGCTGGAGCGAGTGCGCCAGGACTTTGTCGCCAACGTGTCCCACGAATTCAAGACCCCACTGACCGCCATCCAAGGATTCGCCGAAACCCTTTTAGCCGGCGCGCTCGAGGATCCCCAACACAATCGGCGCTTTTTGGAAATCATCCGCGATCACGCAGCGCGTTTGGCAGCGCTCACCAACGACTTGCTCAAGCTGGCGCGGATCGAAGCGGGAAAGCTGGAAGTCGACCTCGGCCCCGTCGACCTGTTGGAGGTCATCGAGCGGTGCGCCGAGACAACACTACTCAAGGCCAGCCAGAAGCAGATCGCGCTCGAGACCGATGTGCCGCCGGGCTTACCCGCGGTGCGCGGTGATGCAAGCCTGCTGCGCGAGGTGCTTCAGAACCTGCTAGACAATGCCGTGCAGTATACGCCCGCCGGAGGCCGTATCAAAGTCACTGCTGCGGCTGGGCCCCGCGAAGTCGTCGTCACCGTGGAAGACACGGGCGTTGGAATACCCGTTGTCGATCAGGAGCGAATCTTCGAGCGTTTCTATCGAGTCGATGCCGCCCGTTCTAGGGAAGCAGGTGGCACCGGTCTCGGCCTGTCCATAGCCAAGCACATCGTCGAAGTTCATGGTGGCCACCTACGCGTCGACAGCGAAGTCGGGCGCGGCTCGCGGTTCTCTTTTTCTTTGTCGCTGGCGGCCTAAGTTGGCTGTCTTGAAGGATTCACGCGTGCTTCATCGCCTTGCAACGACGGTGTCCGATCCTACAAACGGAGAAGTAGCAGGAAAAGGCGCACCGAACCCGGGGGATGGACCGATGGCAGCTACCAGGATGAGCGGCGAGGGAATTTTGCAGACGGTGCTGATGAACTATCTCCTCTCGCAAGCCCGGACGGTCGAAGCCTCGGTGAACAGGGCGCTCGCCGCCTTGCTTGGCGGAAAGGAGCGCCTGGCTAGCGAGGTCTTTCTCACCGAGCCCCGTATCAACGAAATGGAAATTGTGATTGATGAACACGCGGTCCGCATGTTGGGGCATGGAGATTTGGAGGAGGGCGACGTCCGTCTCGTCGTCGCGGCGCTCAAAATCAACAATGACCTCGAACGCATGGGTGATCTGGCGGTCAATCTTGCCGAGCGCGCCATATCGCTGGGCACCATGGGTCCGGTCGAGCTTCCCGCCGAGCTCGAGCCCATGACGGCGGCCGTTCGCGCTATGGTGTCCAAGTGTTTGGGCGCTTTGATCTATGAGAATGTCGATCTGGCCACCCAAGTTCTTGAAAGTGACGACGCCGTCGATCAATATCGCGACCGAGTCTTCGAAGCGCTGCTAGCCGGCATTGCGGAAAGCCCTTCCAAGGCAGCCCCCAACCTTCAACTGATCTTGGCTTCCCGTCATTTGGAGCGCATCGCGGACCATACCACCAACATCGCCGAAGATGTGCTGTTCTGGGTGCGGGGGCTCGAGGTACGCCACGGCCGCGCCCGCCATTTCGATCCTGCGCTCGAGGTGCGGAAGGCTGACGACAACGAATAAGGCGGTTCGGCGTTCCCCCCGGAAAACAAAAGAGATAAGAGCCGTCGGGCCGGTTTTTCACGCCGAATTCTCGGCGATGTAACGACACTGTAATAATCGGGAAACATAATCCAACGCAAGGAGAATCCCTAAACTATGAAGAGAGCGGCACTTTCGATGTTGCTCGTTTTGTGCCTCGCAGTAATCGTCGGCGCCCAAAACCTGGCCATCAATGCGGCTGGGGCAACCTTTCCCTACCCGATTTATTCGAAGTGGTTTGACGTTTACCATTCCCAGCACTCGAATATCCAAATCAATTATCAGTCGATCGGTTCTGGTGGTGGAATCCGCCAGCTCACTGCGGGGACGGTGGATTTCGGCGCTTCCGATATGCCGATGAACGATGACCAAATCAAGGAGTTTCAGAGCAAGAACGGGTGCGGAATCTTACATTTTCCGACAGTGATCGGTGCCGTGGTACCGACCTACAATGTTCCGAAGGTCGCTGGGGATCTCAAGTTTACCCAGAAAGCCATCTCGGGAATCTACCTGGGCACGATTACCCGATGGAACGATCCGGAAATTACCAAGGCCAATCCGGGCATCTCTCTTCCGGGCGACGATATCGTCGTCGTCCACCGATCCGACGGGAGTGGCACCACTTTTATCTGGACAGATTTTCTTTCCAAGGCCAGCAGCGACTGGAAGACTAAGGCTGGTAGTGGGACTTCGATCAATTGGCCTGTGGGCTTGGGAGGAAAGGGCAATGAGGGAGTCTCGGGTCTCATCAAACAGACGCCGGGTTCGATTGGATATGTCGAGTTAATTTATGCCCTGCAGACTAATATTCCCTTCGGCTTGGTACAGAACCTCGACGGGAAATTCGTGAAGGCCAGTCTCGAGGGGGTCACGGCGGCCGCGGCGGGCGCTGCCAAGAGCATGCCCGACGATTTCCGCGTTTCGATCACCAACGCGCCGGGAGCAACCGCCTATCCGATTTCCAGCTTCACCTGGCTACTGATTCCGGAAAAGTTCAAGGACACAAACAAGCGCGATGCGATCAAGGGTTTCCTGAAGTGGATGTTGAGCGATGGGCAGCAGTATAACGAGGCGCTTTCCTATGCCAAGTTGCCCAAGCCCGTTGCTGATAAAGAGTTGAAGGCCATTTCAAAGATCCAATAACCGGGAATGTCGACAACCTCTACTACGCTGGAGCGCGCGGCCCCGCCGGGAGCGGGGCCGCGTGCTTTCGTACAACGCCTGCGCCAGGGTGATGAAGTTGCACATGTCATCACTTTGGTGTTTGCCGCGGCCATTCTGCTGATTACCTCCCTGCTCGTCTATGAGCTCTGGCTGCAGTCGCATCTTTCGCGAGCAAAGTTTGGCTGGGCCTTTTTCTGGACGAGCACCTGGGACCCCAACGCCGACGATTTTGGGGCTCTGCCGTTCATCTACGGAACCCTCGTGACTTCGGTCGTCTCGCTCCTCATTGCCGTACCCTTGGGACTCGCGGCGGCGATCTTTCTAGCCGAGCTCGCACCGCGCAAACTGAGCGACGGGGTCGCCTTTCTGATCGATCTGCTCGCGGCCGTTCCGAGCGTGATCTACGGATTGCTCGGAATTTTTGTGGTCGTCCCTCTGATGCGCACCGTGATCGGGCCTGCCTTGAAGTCGGTGCTGGGAGCCCTGCCGACGTTTAAGGGGCCGAACTACGGCGTGGGGTTCCTGACCGCTGGAATCGTGCTTGCGATCATGGTCGTCCCATTCATCATCTCGGTCTCTCGTGAGGTGTTGCTGACCGTCCCGCGCGACCAGAGGGAAGCCGCGTTGGCCTTGGGGGCCACGCGATGGGAGGCGACTTGGCAGGTCGTGGTGCCTTGGGCCCGTACAGGAATCATGGGTTCCATTTTTTTGGCTCTGGCCCGTGCTCTTGGGGAGACGATGGCGGTGACCATGGTCATTGGTAACAACCCCAAGGTCAGCGCATCTCTGTTTGCACCCGGCTACACCATCGCGGCCGTCATCGCCAACGAATTCACCGAGGCAACCGGCGATTTGTACCTGAGCGCTTTGATCGAGCTCGGACTGGTTTTGTTTCTGATGACGTTCATCCTCAACGGGCTGGCGCGCCTGTTGATTGTGGCCACCGAACGTGGCGGAGGCCATCCCGCATGAGCCAAGCGCGGTTGATCTGGCGCAAATCGCTGAATGCTGTGATGCTCACGCTGACCGGAGTCGCCGCATTCGGGGTGGTGTCGATTCTGTTTTTGATTCTTGGCTATCTGATTTGGAATGGGGGACGATCCCTCAATTTCGATTTCTTCACCCAGCTTCCGAAGCCCGTCGGAGAGACCGGCGGGGGTATGGCCAACGCCATTGTAGGGAGTTTGAAGCTTCTGTTTCTCGCGGCGCTCATGGGATTGCCGGTTGGCTTGCTCGCCGGCGTCTATCTGGCGGAGTTCGGCGGGAAAATGTTCACTTTCGTGATCCGTTACACGACGGACCTGCTGAACGGCGTCCCGTCGATCGTGATCGGCATCTTCGCCTATACGCTGTTGGTCTTGCCGGTCAAGCATTTCTCAACGCTTGCTGGCGGCTTAGCGCTAGCCGTTATGGTGGTGCCCATCACGGTACGCAGCACGGAGGAATTTCTGCGCGCCATACCCGGGAGCCTGCGGGAAGGCGCGATGGCCCTTGGGGCGAGTCAGTGGCGCACGATCGCAACCGTCGTGTTGCCAGCGGCCAGCGGGGGCATCATCACCGGCATGTTGCTATCTCTCGCGCGCGTTGCCGGCGAGACAGCTCCGCTGCTGTTTACCGCCTTCAGCAACCGCTATTGGAGCCCGGGATGGAGCCAGCCGATCGCTTCGCTACCGGTGATGATTTACACCTATGCGATCGCCCCGTATGATGATTGGCATCGCCAAGCGTGGGCCGCGGGGCTGATCCTGCTGGGCTTGGTCCTGCTGGCGAACATGGGTTGTCGGCTCGTCTTGAATCGCCGAGGGATGACTCGGAGCGTGTGACCATGGCATCAGCCAGTCAAGGAAACAACGCCACCGCCGCACAATTCGCTCACCAAATGAGGGTCTCGGAAAAGACCCCAGCGGCAGCGGAGAAGGAGGCGTCGGTGCGTTTTGAGATCTCAGATCTGAATTTCTACTACGGCTCGAAACAGGCCGTGTTCGGCTTGAATCTTAAGATTCCTAAGAACAAGGTCACCGCGTTGATCGGCCCTTCTGGCTGTGGAAAGTCGACGTTCTTGCGGACCTTAAACCGTATGAACGAGACGATTCGCAATACCCGCGTGGCGGGCCATATCTTGCTAGACGGGCAGAATATCCTCGAGATGGACGTCGTAAAACTCCGTCGGAGGGTCGGCATGGTCTTTCAGAGACCGAACCCTTTTCCGAAATCGATCTACGACAACGTGGCCTATGGCTTGCGGATCAACGGTTACTCGGGCCGACTGAATGATCTCGTCGAGCATAGCCTAAAGCGGGCCGCCTTATGGGACGAGGTGAAGGACGCGCTTCATAAATCGGCGTTTGCGCTCTCCGGCGGCCAGCAGCAGCGGCTGTGTATCGCCCGGGCCTTGGCGGTCGATCCGGAAGTTCTCCTTCTCGATGAGCCCTGCTCGGCACTGGACCCGGTGACCACCGCCAAGATCGAAGAGCTGATGTTCCAATTAAAAGACAGCTGCACCATGGCAATCGTGACGCACAATATGCAGCAGGCGGCCCGCGCCAGCGATTTCACGGCGTTCATGCTCGATGGGAAACTGATCGAGCACAACGAGACTTCCAAGCTGTTCACCACGCCTCAGGATCCCCGCACCGAGGCCTACATCACCGGCCGCTTCGGATGATTGTACGGGGACTTTGAGCACTATCGCTTAGAGGGAGTTCGCCAGCTATGGAGCGCCACTTCGAACGCGATCTCGAGGAGCTCAAGCAGCGCCTCTTGTGGATGGGAAGCCTCGCGGAAAGGGCCGTCCACCAGGCCGTTCATGCCGTGCTCGATGCCGATGAGAATCTGGCCGAAGCGGTTCTCTCAGAAGAAGACGCCATCAATGAAATGCAGATTGAGATCGATGACCGCGTGCAGCGCCTGCTTGCTCTGCAGGCGCCCATGGCGGCTGACCTGCGGTTTCTGCTCGCTGTCACGCGCATCAACGGCGATCTGGAGCGCATTGGCGACCAGGCCGTGAACATCGCGCAATCGGCGATGCGCATTCTCAGACACCCGCAAGTGAAGCCCTATGTGGACCTCCCGCGTATGAGCGAACTGGCCGAAGGGATGGTGCGCGACAGCCTCAATGCCGTCGTGCGCGGCGATCCGGAACTGGCCCGCAACGTACTCATGCGCGATGATCAGGTCGACCGTCTCCGCGACCAGCTCTTCCGTGAACTGCTGACCTACATGATGGAGAATTCAGCCGTCGTGTTTGCGGCGTTTGAGCTGATCCTGGTGGCCAAGAATCTGGAGCGCATCGGCGACCACGCCACCAATATCGCCGAGGACGTCATCTACTTCGTGGCCGGCCGCGACGTCCGGCACCCCGCGCTGGACCGCCGTTAGCGCCCTTTTTCGCGACCTCGATTGGGCCCCTCTTTCGCGGAAATCCTCCCCACCTCGATTCAAGGCCGCGGCGATTTCAGATTCCCTGGGAGCGATTTTGTAGTATCTTCCCGCCGTTTGAAGGGGAGGGAAAACCATGCGGAAAATCTCATGGAGCGCAGGTGCGTGCCTGGCGCTGGTAGTTGCAATGGCTTCCTGGGCCCATGCCCATCTGGCAGCTCTCGGCGCCGGCGGGGTGAATGAAATGCCGCCCAGCTGTGATCGCCAGTGCCTGTATGGCTTCCTCGATCAGTATCTCAATGCGCTCAAGGCGAAGGATCCATCCCGTCTGCCACTGGCTAAGGGATTTAAGTACTCAGAAAACAATGTGATGATGAAGATTGGCGACGGCGTGTGGGGCACCATAACGGGCCTGGGCGATTACAATCTCCGCATGGCCGACACAGCTAGTGGCGAGGTCGGCTTCTACGGGATCGTCAATGAATCCACGGCGACATCGGTCTTCGCGCTGCGCCTGAAGGTTTCAGACAACAAAATCGCCGAGGCCGAGATCCTCATCCGGCGGAATGAAGGCACAGGACCTTTCCCGACCAAGCCGGTGATGGTCGATAAGCCGATCCTAAATGAGATTCTTCCTCCCGAGGCCCGAAGTCCGCGCGAGCGCATGATTGCACTGGTCGACGGCTACTTCAGCACACTGCAGTTAAATGATGGCGTCCTGTTCACCCAGTTCGATGACAATTGCAATCGAGTGGAAAATGGCCTGCAGACGACGCACAATCCCGATCTGGTCAAGATCATTCCTGTCGCCAATTTGGGATGTGCGCAGCAGTTTAAGCTCGGCAACTACCGCTACGATGACCGGGTGCGCGACCGGCGCTTCTTTCTGGTCGATGAAGAGCGTGGACTGGTGATGGCAGCTGGGTTTATTGATCACGCGGGCCGGCTCGAAAACTTCACTTTGACCGACGGCACGCCGATCAAATCTCCCATGAGAACTCCGAGTACACTTTGTCTGTTGGAACTTTTCAAGATTCGTGATGGCAAGATTCAGCAGATTGAGGCTGTTTTCATCGGAGTCCCGTACAACATGCCGTCGCCTTGGATTCAATATCCGTCCAACTAAGTCCGGGTGGTTCGGCCCGTGGGGGCATTTGATGTCGAAGGTTTCATCCGCGCTCGTTGCTGTGATGGCTGTTCTCGCGCTCCTCAATTTCGGCACCGATCGCGCGCCGGTTCGTGCCGGACAAAGCGGTGCCCGGGCGCAAGGCCAGATTGACCTAAAGCGCCTGCTTGCCGCCGACAAAGATCCGAACCAATGGCTTACTTCCGGGCGCGACCTAGGCAATGGCCACTATTCGCCTCTGGCACAGATCCACCGAGATAACGTCGGTCGCCTCGGCTTCGCCTGGGACTATGACACACACACGGTTCGGGGGTTGGAAGCAACGCCGATTGTCGTCGATGGCGTGATGTACACGTCCGGCTCCGTCGGCCAGGTTTTCGCGCTGGACGCTAAGACGGGCAAAGGGTTGTGGACGTTCGATCCAAAGAATGATCTCCGAGTCAATCAACGT
>Ga0187783_10003716_pt1 | contig 11238 bp, 8 predicted proteins | sample 1015_SJ02_MP02_2_FD_132471 | JGI IMG/M metagenome (GOLD analysis project Ga0187783, IMG submission 132471) | Tropical peat soil microbial communities from peatlands in Department of Meta, Colombia - 1015_SJ02_MP02_20_MG | ecosystem: Environmental > Terrestrial > Soil > Wetlands > Peat | place... | reverse complement strand
GCTGCACCTGCTCGCAGCAGGTTTTGGCACTTTTCGACCGTTCCGGCAGCTCGCCAACTCGGTCGCTGTCAGGGTAAGAGCCGACATCCGGCCAGCGCGCGCAAAACGACGCTAATGACCCATCGCGACATTCTGCTCTCACCTTTTGCTGCGCTGCGCAATGCGTTCTATCTGATGCAAGCACACTTTCTGGGCGCCGGCGATCATTTGCCCGTGGGAAATGAGCAAGTCCGAACCACTCCAGACGTGTGCCTCGACCACTTCGGCGGGCGGCTTGGAGATTAGACACACACGCGCGGCGGGAGGTGTAATCGAAAAACGGAGACGACGCCGGCATGTCGAATTGCGCGCTCTGCCACCAAGTATGCTGGTATTCGAGGAATAGTGATACCGGTTTTCCCAATCCTTATAACATCGACGGCTGATACGCGCCGCCCAATCCGAGCGTCACGCCCGGTATAGTGGTTGTGGTCGAGCTCGACAGCGGAATGAAATTCATGGTCAGCGTCTCGTTGAGGAAACTCCCCCGACGATGCCGTAGACCCAAGCGCTCGTGTGGCGCAAAAGTCGCAGTCAAAATCAATCTGCTGAATCGACGTGTGGACGGATGCCGCGGCGCTTGCCTTGCGCGTGCAGAAGGCCCTCAATTGCACTGCAATGTTGCGGGGTGTGCGATGTTGCGATCAGTAAACGTGCGTGCTGTTCGTTCCGCTCGTTCGGTTTTCGCGAGCGGAATGTTTTTGCTCGGATACGGCGTGGCGCACACGATGGCGCAAGGCCTGACTCCACTCGGGTCAAACCCGGCAGAGGGGGCCGCAACCGCCACCGGCACCGCCGCCGCGGGCAGCATTGATCACCAAGTGATGGGGGTTATGATGGCGGTGGTGCGGTCACGGATTCTGGTCATGGATATTTTGTGGCGTTGTCTTTCCGCATTTTCAAAATTGCTGCCTCGGCACGTCGCACGACTGAACGCCGCGAGCTTACTTTGTGTCGCCGTCATCGCCGCTTGTGGATTCCCATGGAGGAGTTTTGCCCAAACAGGGACGTATGTTTTTGTTCTTGAAAATGACTGGTATCAAGCAACGGAGGAGATAGACAACGGTTGCCGAAGCCCGAATGGATTTCCAAGACCACTACACGAGCCGCCGAACATTTTTGTTGCGGTAATGTTCGTACGGGTGAATTTGATTGACTATGAGAAAAAAAAGGAAACGTGGAAGAAACTTCCGATTTGTTCCGAGACTGCCGCGGGAGCACAGCCGGCCTTGACGCCTACGCCGGTCCCGAGATCTCAGCGACCCGTTTTCTTTAAACTACTTCCGGCGATATATGGTCCGGGACTACCTACATTGCCCAGTCGGTTCTGTAGCCAGCAGGAGAAGAATGAATACATCGCAGATCTCGATTCCGCGGCAAAACAGGCGTTAGACTATTCAATCCAAGCCATCCAATACGATAAACTTATGATACAAACGTTGAGCGGCCTCATGGCCACCACGACGGGTGCGCAGCTGCAAGAGGCCACAAAGTATTATCAACAGGAAGAAAACTGGGCGCTGGACCAAGCCGCGTACTACCACAACTTGTCCAACCAGCTGCACAGCCTCGCCTTGGCGGCAAGACGCATCCCGGTCGAAAAATGCGACGGTTTCGGTTACATGGGCGGCTCTCAGATTAAGCTTGGCGGCGAGCTTGGATGGGGCGGGTCGCGCAACGGTTTTGAAGATTACCATTTCGGCGGCAACGGCGTCATCGGCGGCATTTCGGGTCAAGTCAGCTTCCCGATTGGTGGCGGTGCATACACTGGGTTCGGCGGTTCGGTCTTGGGCAGCGGTGTATCCGGCAGCAAGCCCGATCCGATCACCTCGAACATCCGACTGCTCGTTCCCATTGACGGAATCCTCGGCGTGACCTTTACGCCGAACGGCTCAGTTTGGCCGCTCTCGCTTTACGGTTTCGGCGGCCTGGCGATCGGCGATGTCAACATCAGCGCATCGCCGTTCTCCGCCACGCAAACCATGACCGGCTGGAGCCTCGGCGTCGGCGCCGACCTGCAACTTTCACCGATCTGGTCGGTGGGCCTGAAATATCGGCATTTCGATCTCGGCAATGCGAACTTCTCGGTCTTCCCCGGCGGCACCAGCTTCGTCACCGAACGCGGCGACATGGTCACCGGCACGCTGAGTTATCACTTTCCGATATCGCCGCCTGCGCCGGTTGCTCCGATCCTGACGAAATAGCGCGGCTGACACTTGTGGGACAGGGTGACTGAGGGCCGATGCCCTGTCGGCGCTGCGCGCGGTCGTTCATGGCACTTTTCGACCGTCACAGCGGGTCGCCGGCATAGTCGCTATCGGGGCAAGAGTCGACATCCGGCCACGGCGCGCAAATCGACGCAAATGACCCTGCCGCGCGGTGTCTGAGGTCGAAAAAATGCCGCTCAGTAGCTGCAGTCAGTTGTGTGTGATCAGGATCCAAGCCAAACGTGCAAGTACTTTTCCATATTGCTCTCCATTGGGCTTGTCGGTGGTCGATATTGGAGCCACGGCGTATTTCGGCGCTGTCGTGGTGTCGTCTTTCAGAGTCCAAGTGTCGCTGATCGACCAACTGACCTTGGCGCAAACGTCCCCATCGCAGACCAGGAATGTATCGAAATGAGCGATGGCATCCACCTGTATAATTTCTCCTTCGTATTTCGATTTTTGAAAATTCGCCATCTCGTTGGCGGTGCCAGGTTTGTCGAAGATGGTCAGTGAATTGTCGTCAATATTGGCCTTGCCGAGTGCTTCATAGCTGGGGTCGATTGGTGCGGCGCTGTCCAGCTTATAAACTGGATGTTCTGGATCTGCGGTCAGGTCAAAATCTTGACCCGACGAACGCACCTTGCCTTCCAGGCGGGTGACCCTGTCGCCTTTCCACGTGAGGACGATTTCGCGCCAGACGAACTGCACCATGAGACAATCGTCGCACGCAGTGCCGCTATAAGAGATCGATATGTAACCATTTTCGACCTTGGCGCCCTTTTGGGGCTTGCCGTTTTCATCCAGTGGCGTCAGCGCGACACCGTCATGGACGCTGACCTTTCCCTTGTGGCCGCCGCAATCAATAAGCTTCGTTTCGACTTCCTTTCCCTCGTCGTTGACCTGGACCGAAGTAAGGTGCTTGCGCCGCGAAGGTTTGTTTATGCTGTCGTCCGTGGTCTGGATGATGCTTGGCGGTTTCGCTTGCTCCTTCGCAGCCGAAGGCGAAGGGTTATTTGCGCCGGGTTTGTCGGCTTTTTCCTTGTCAGGTTTAGCGAGGTGGCCGGTCCCTTTGTCCTCGTCCCGTTTGCCCCGCCTGACCGCCCGGCCGGTCTTTGACTTGCCCTGCTCCTGGGCTCCTTCCTGCACGGCGTGACCAATGGTATCGGAGCCGATGCCGATACCGATGCCACGAGAGAAGCCCCCTCTGTGATCGCTTCCGCCTGGCATGCCCCCGACATGCGAACCATCTCCGCGCATATCCATCTGCGCTGGTGCGGAAGTGGGAACAACTGCGATACTCGAACACACGATCATGGCTGCAAATATCGCGACTAGATCGGCGCAGGTTCTCGCGACATTGATTCGTTCTGTTGGCATCGTACCCTCGAGCGGAGTCTTCTCCGCCAACCGTTGCGGGCATTACCGCTTAGGCAATGCGATCCGATCAGTTTCGAGTCCGGATGTGCCCAGCGCCAACGAGACCGCGGTGGCGCCGGGCGGTGCGCCTTGTGCGCGCACCACCGTGGTCGCCGTGTCGGCCGACCGCGCGAGGAAGGCCTTCGGCAATGAGACAAAATCGGTCTCGACCGAGACTCTGTGTGCCGGTTCAGCAAGTGAATCCCAGAACGAGACGTTGACCGGCACTTCGCGATCAAGGCGCCACGCCAAGGGAGCGCCGGTCCATCGCAGCGTGAAGCCGATGGTCAGAGCTCCGCCATCCCACGAAACTTCGGTAACAGCGGCGCGCAGTCCGTCGAGTTCAGGTTTCCCGATGTTCATTGCCTGAGTGATTGCCAGCGCACCGGTCAAGCTTATCATCGCCGAGGCAAATCCGATGAACCAACCCCGCGACAAACGCTTATAAGGCTGCCGCATCACGATCTCCTTCCAACTCTCACTCGTGGCGACCGCAAGGCTCTGAGGTTTACTGCATCAATTCCCGGCCACGCCGTATTTTGCCGCCAGCGCTTTGTATTGCCCTGGTGCCGGCTTAGGGTTCAACGACGTGGTCGGATCGGAAAACGTAGGGCCCGTCGATTTGTCCGGATCGCCCGGCTGCCACCCAAACGACACGCTCCACGAGACTTTCGCGCAAACCCGACCATCACAAATCAAGTACGTATCGAAATGGTCGGTCCAGGTAATGTTTTGGACAGCCGGGAAATCCGTTTTCGCGTTATTGACCGGGAACGGCAGAATTGTATTGCCGTCCTCATCTTTGAACGGATTTCCAGGCGCATCAAACATGGTGTCGTACGTATCGCCAACGTTGGACGTGCCCGTTGATTCATATGCCGGATTGGTAGGCGAGGCGCTATCGACACTGTAAGTCGGCTTTTCCGGATCGGTAGTCAGATCATAAGAGCCGCCGGTCGTGTCGATGTGCCCGGGAACGCGCTGCGGGTCTTTCTCCTTCTCCTGCACGACCACTTCGCTCCAGATAAACTGCACCCAAATGCAGTCGTCACAATTCGAGCCCACATAACTGATCGAGATCTCGTCCTTGCGATCTTGCGGTTCGCCGTCCTTCAGTCTATTCCAGTGAATTTGCACGCCGGTTTGCACGACGATCGATCCTTTATGCCCATCGCAATCAATCGCGGTTGCCGGCAACTGGTCGACGATGCTAGTGACTTGAACGATCGCTAGATGTCGTTTGGGCTTCTTCGGACAGACATATTGATACTCCTTTAGGCACATCTTGTACTTGGCAATGAGATCGTCGAGCACCTTACGCTCTTGCGCGATCGCCGCCGTTTTGAGGTCGATCAGTTGCTGTAGGTTGCTGTTCGTGCCGTCCCCCAGGCCCCCAAGCAAAGCGGTCTTGATCGTGGAAAATTTTAGATCCGCGAGTGCCTGCTCGTCTTCCGCAAGTTGCATCTGATATTTCAATACCGCCTTCAACAGCTCATCGCAGCTATGACAATTGACCATCTCGGGTGGCCGAGAGACGAATGGCATTGGCGTGTCGTCGAGTTTCGAACTTGTCGGAACAAGCGGCGTTTGAGGCGGCCCTATCGTTGGCGTCTTATCGGCGACTGGCGGTCCGCCCGGCGCTGGTTTGTCGACGATGATATCGCGGTGAGCGGGTGCCCGCGGCGGCTGCGTGTCTTCCTTCTTGGCGGCGCGTGGCTTCTTGTTGCCAGAAGTGTAGCCTCGGGATTTTGCGCCTCTGGTCGATCGTTCGTTGCCGGGGCCTACATCTTGCTGACGCAGAATTTCTTGGCCAATTCCGACGCCAATGCTGATCCCGGGTCCAATTCCGCCGCGCATGCCGCCGCCGCGCATGCTGTCACCGCCACTCGGCCGCACGCCAAGCATCTCTTGCGCGATGACGGGTAAAGGAATGTTCGCCAGAATTGTGAGCAGCGTAGCGACCGCGAGCACTTGCACGCGCACGCACAATGATAGGTAATTCAGTGACCACATGGCCACGCCCGCGGCACTCGCCAATAGCCACGGCTAAAATGGGGTCTTAGCGTGGCTTTTCTGAAATCCTCATCTCTCTGGCAGCTAGGCTAGACAGAATCCCCTTTGCGCACAACAGGGAGCGGCGGGTGCAAGGGCACGCGCCGGAAACATTTGCACCGATGTCGCCGGCCGGTACTAAGGCGCGTATTCATAGTTTGGGCATGTAGGCCTTCCGGCGAATAGCAGATATCGACCTGACCTCGCAAAATGTCCGTTCCGGACCCGAAGCCGGAAATCCGACCGCGGCGCGCAAATCGAGCACTTAGATGTCGCATACTGGCACCTAGCGGACCTCCCTGACGCTCGAGCGAATGTCGGCTTTCGAGGGCGCGATCGTCGTCGGCTACGGCCGCGTCGGCATCGCACAGCGAAGCCGGTGCGCGCCTTGAGGGTCGTTTCCGAGACGTGGTGAGCCGCTCACCATAGAGGCCTCGTCGGAAGCCAAGAACACGACAACCGGCGCAATCGCCTCAGGTTCGATCCAGGGAACACAGAGCGGCGATTTTGCGATCAGCTTCTTTTTGGCGTCGGCTTCAAGCTCAGAGGTCGGTTTCTTGGACGTGAACTCGTCCGCGGCCTGTCCGTAACGGTCGCGATGTCGGGTCAATGGCGTGTCGATAAGACCGGGAATGATGGCATTGACAGTAATCCCGTACTCGCCCAATTCCAATGCCGCCGACTTCATCAAGCCGATGATGCCCCACTTGGAAGCCGAATAGGCCGCGCCATATTTGGTGCCATGCCTGCCTTGCGTCGATGACGTGACGATGATGCGTCCGCCGCCGTTCCTGACCAGATGCGGCGCAACTGCGCGAATGGCGTTGCAGGTGCCGGTCAGGTTGACGTCAATGGTGTCCTGCCAATCTGCGTCTTCCCAGTCTAGGATCGCCTTGAAAGCCTGAATGCCGGCATTAGCGAAAAGGATGTCGAGCCGACCGAAAATTGCGCGGGCTTTGTCGGCCGCAGCACGGAGAGCGGCAAGATCCCGCTGGTCCAGGCGCGCTTCGCGCCAGCGCGCGCCCGCCGCTTCGACCAAACGCCCGGTCTCCGCCAGTTCGGCCGGCGCGGCAGGCACGACCTCAAGTGTCGAACTTACCGGCCCGGCAATGTCGATGCCCATGACATCAGCCCCCTCGCGAGCAAACGCCACGGCGGTAGCGCGGCCAATCCCGCGTGCAGCGCCAGTAACTATGGCGGCCTTACCCTGCAGGCGGCCCGTTACCCTACGCGCAATTGCCGGTGACACGTGACAACCTCAAATTCGAAAAATCGACTTTGAATTCTACGAAGTTCCAGGTCGGCTAGGCTATCACCTTAGCATCAACGACGGCACCGATGGAAACTCACAGCAGTCCGTAGACGTCGCGCGAGTTTTTAGGGGGAAAACAGGGAACCAAATTTTCCCACCAACAGGGAAAATTTTAGGGCCACGTCCGCTTTGGAGAGAAAGCGAAATCAAACCGAAGGCCGCTAATGGCACTTACCGACGTTCGCGCCGTGTCGGATTTGCGGTCGCTGTCGGGGGTCAAGCGGACGTGGGCCGATGTGGCCGAAAACGTTGCTTATGACCCGAACCGGACATCGGCCGGATTGAAATCCGCAACGTGGCGGTCTGCTGACATACTTCATGTGTGATAGGTTGAAGCTTACCCCCGAGAAAATGGAGTCTGACGTCAGGGCATATGAAAAAAGTCAGAACCGTTTGCTGAAGCATCAGCCAAATCGTAAAGTTCGCGGCTCGTTTCGGCATCGTGTCAGAGCTGCCATGGATTTTTTCCGAGCCTTTGTTGGGGAATGGGTGCTGAGTTCCTCTAAGGCCAAAGGGCAAAAAATGAGATCAAGTTCGGAGACAATATTTTTGCTGACGGTGGTGCGTCAGATGAACATTTGGATTGCCGCTGCGGCGCTGATCATCGGTGCTACGCTCGGGGGCGCGGCGGCTTGGGCGCAACAACCGAGCGTGACGCTTTCGCCCGCTGCCTTGAAGGAAATGGCAGAGGTCGAGACCGATATAGATCGCATCGAGGGACAAACCCTCGGGCGGCTTGCCACGCCGCCCAATAACGAGGTGCAACAAGTCGAGCTACTGGGCAAAGCGATGCTCTATGACAAACAGCTCTCGGTGAACCGCAATGAGGCCTGCGCGTTCTGCCACACGCCCGAGACAGGTTTTACCGGGCCGGTGTCTGAACTCAACCGAACGACCGGCTCTTACCCCGGCTCGGTGCGCACGCGTTTCAGTAACCGCAAGCCGCAGTCGCATGCTTATGCCCCGCTCTCCCCGGTTCTGCATTACAATCCCGGCCAGGGCGATCTGGTCGGCGGAAATTTCTGGGACATGCGTGCCACCGGCCGTCGCCTGGGCAATCCCGCGGCTGAGCAAGCACAGGGGCCGCCGACCAACCCCGTTGAAATGGGGTTGCCGGATAGCGCTTGCGCCGTGTACCGCGCCTCGCAGCGGCCGTACCGTGCCCTGTTCGAAAGGATTTGGGGCGTACAGGCGTTCGCCATCCACTGGCCCAGCGATGTGGAGCAGGTTTGCAATCAGCCTGGCCCCGCACCAGCGAACGATCCGATGCCGGTCCACCTAACGGAGTCCGATCGCGGCCGCGCCGCTGCCACGTTCGACCAGATGGCGCAGTCTATCGCTGGTTACGCGGCCTCCGCGGAGGTGACGCCTTTCACATCCAAGTTCGATGCGGTCATGGCGGACAAGGCGCAGTTCACGCCGCAAGAGCGCGCGGGCTACGCGCTTTTTCGCGGCAAGGCGCAATGTAACAACTGCCACCGCGACGGCGGCCCTGGCGAAGATCCGCTGTTCACCGATTTTACCGCGAGCAATATCGGCACACCCGCAAACCTGTTGCTTCCTTATTACGCCGAGCAACAACCGGACGCACGCGGCTACGCCGCCAACCCCGCGGGATCAGGATATATTGACCCTGGCGTCGGCGGCTTTCTCACCGAGCACAACTTGCTCAGCCAGCCTTCCGCGGTCGATGCTCGCTGGCACCCTCTGACAGCCGAGAATACGGGGAGATTTCAGGTGCCAACGCTGCACAATGTCGATAAGCGGCCCGACCCGAACTTTGTGAAAGCATACGGACACAACGGTTACTTCAAAAGCCTCAACGAGATCGTGCACTTCTATAATACGCGCGACGTCCTGCGGCGTTGCGGCAGCAATGACCCCGGCGAGGGCACCACGTGCTGGCCTCCGCCAGAGTCCACCGACAACATGAACACCAAGTTCGTGGGGCGACTCGGACTTTCGGACGAGGAAGAACACGCGCTGGTGAGCTTCATGCAGACGCTCTCCGACGGCTTCATGCAACGGTAATACCGCTTTGCGTTCACGCAACAACGCTGGCCGGGAAGGCCTTGGTTCTCCCAGCGGCTCGACAGGCTTGCCGCCGCGTCCGGCCGCATTTTTCAACGTCATTGACCAAACCGACGATGGCTCTGCTTCCTCTTGTCATCGCACGTGGAAGCAGGAAATAATCGGCTATGTCAGACACCGATAATGTCCGCTGGGAAATCGATGGCCCCGTTGCTGTCGTCACTATCAATCGGCCAGCGGTCCGCAACGCGGTCAATCTCGCGACCGCACGCGCGCTCGCCGACGCGTTCAGCCGCTTCGACAACGACGATACTCTCTCCGTCGCAATACTGACCGGCGCAGCGGGCACCTTCTGTGCGGGCTTCGATCTTAGTGAGACCGCAGCCGGACGACGTGGCCACCGCATCGAACGTGGCCCTGCGCCCATGGGCCCAACACGATTAAAACTCGGCAAACCTGTGATCGCTGCGGTAGAGGGCTACGCTGTGGCCGGCGGCCTCGAACTCGCGTTGTGGTGTGACCTGAGGGTTGCAGCGCGCAATGCCACGTTTGGCGTCTATTGCCGCCGGTTCGGCGTTCCGCTTATGGATCTGGGGACCGTGCGGCTGCCCCGGCTAATCGGACACAGTCGGGCGATGGACCTTATCCTGACCGGCCGCGGGGTTTTGGGCGAGGAGGCAGAACGCATCGGGCTGGTCAATCGACTAGCTGAACCGGGTAATGTCCTATCGGAGGCGCGCCAGCTTGCGCATCAGTTGGCCAGGCTTCCTCAGGCCGCGCTGCGCAGCGATCGGCTCTCGACCATCGAGCAATGGGAGCTCGGCTGGGATCAGGCGACCCTAAACGAATTCAGGCTTGGCCTCGCGACGGTTGCGACCGGCGAAACCGAGGCCGGCGCGCGGCGATTTGTGGCCGGTGCGGGACGGCACGGTGCGCCGACGGCGTAAACGCGAGGGGCTTGTTGACCAGCTGATGGAGGACCGATGAAAGCGCTTTTGGCCGACGATCCCTCGCTCGTCGAACGCATCCTCGATCACATCGACCATAAGACGACCGATCTGGGCGAAGCCATTTGGCATGAACCGGTCGAGCACTACACCTCGGCCGAAAGGCTTCGCGCCGAGGTCGAGCGCGTGCTCCGGCGAACGCCGACCCCGTTCTGTCCGTCAGCCGCGCTGCCCGAGGTCGGCTCGTACGTGGCGCGTGCGGCCGCGCTCACACCAATCGTCGCGGTGCGTGGCACCGACGGCGTCGTTCGTGCATTCCGCAACGCCTGCCGGCACCGTGGTGTTCAGGTGGTCGACGGAACGGGCTGCAAGAAGGCACTCACCTGCCGCTATCACGCCTGGACCTACGGGCTCGACGGTCGGTTGCGCGGCATTCCGGATGAGCACGGCTTTCCCGGCCTCGACAAAGATGCGTACGGCCTTGTTCCGGTCGCGGCTATAGAGCGCCGCGGCATGGTCTTCGTGAACCAGGACGAACTTGAAATCGACGTGGCCTATCTCGACTTGCTACCGGACGTGTTCGGCCCTGACATGCGCCTGTTCACGACCATCGAGCAGGAGTTCGAGGCCAATTGGAAGATCGTCGCCGAAGGATTTCTCGAAGGCTATCACATCCGCTCGACGCATCACGATACTTTCTACCCGCGCCAATACGACAACATCAACGTGATCGAGAGCTTCGGGCGCAACAGCCGGGTAAGCTTTCCCTACCGGGCGATTGAGAAGCTTCGGCCAGTCCCGCCGGCGGACCGCAAGGCGGCCGGAGTGCTTACGCAAGTCTATCACCTATTTCCGAACGTGATGGTGGCAACGTTTCCGACCAACACCGTAATGATCGTGCTGGAGCCGCTGACAGTCGATCGCACGCGCCTTATCAACTACACGCTGTCGGCGCTGGTCGATGAAGCAGAGGGTCGCGCCGCCATCGCTCACGGCCGCGACTTCGTCGCAGCCGGCGCAGTGGAAGACCGCGAGATGGCTTGCTCGGCCCAGCGCGGGCTGGCGAGTCAAGCCAACAAGGTATTCACCTTCGGCCTATTTGAAGGTGCGATCCGTCACTTTCACCGAAATCTCGGGGCGGCAATCGAGACCTGATGGCAGAGCTGCGCGCGGCGATGAGCATGGCGCGGCTCTGGCGCGACCAGGGCAAGCCTCAACAAGCTCGCGAACTGCT
>Ga0187783_10003715_pt1 | contig 11241 bp, 9 predicted proteins | sample 1015_SJ02_MP02_2_FD_132471 | JGI IMG/M metagenome (GOLD analysis project Ga0187783, IMG submission 132471) | Tropical peat soil microbial communities from peatlands in Department of Meta, Colombia - 1015_SJ02_MP02_20_MG | ecosystem: Environmental > Terrestrial > Soil > Wetlands > Peat | place... | reverse complement strand
ATTCCTCTTTGTCCTTCGGGTCCTGGACGGCGCAGCGTGGTGCGGTTTGCTCCCAACCTGCGCGCCGACTCGGCCATTTTTGTCTTGGAAGCAGGCCCGGCGATGATGGCCGATCCGGCCGGATCGGGCGGGCGGTCGTGACGCCTTTATTCCCTATCCACCAACGCGGGCAAGTGTTGTAGGGCTTTGCCGGGTTGGTTATAATCGCGCTCGGGCAATCGCTATCTATGGCCAAGACGGGTCCCAAAATCGCGAAGAAGTTTTTGATCGCGGGCCGCGTCCAGGGTGTCGGATTTCGCTATTTCGCGGACCACTGGGCCTCGCAACTTGGCATCTGCGGATACGTGAAGAACCTCTGGGATGGCAACGTGGAGGTCTACGCCATCGGCGATGCCCCGGCCTTGGAAGAACTGAAGCGCCAACTGGCCGAGGGCCCGCGCAGCGCGCGCGTTACCGCCATTCATGAATCAGATGAACCCGTCGACAAGCGGTACAATCACTTCATCATTGAGGGAGGGTGGTAGATCGGTAAGGGTGAATAGCAGATGGTGAATTATGGATCTTGAATTATGAATTGCACCTGCTTCCGCTCCGGCGATTGAACAGCGCTTTGCTTCACTATTTGCAGTTCACCATTTACTATTCCTTGGAGGCCATGTGATTGATCTGAAGAAGCTGATTCGCGAAGTACCCGATTACCCCAAGCCGGGCATTCTCTTCTACGACATTACCACGCTGCTGAAAGACCCCGTGGGCCTGCACTGGGCCGTCGACGTCCTCGCCAATACTTTCCTGGCGCAGAAAATTGATCGGGTCATCGGCATTGAGGCGCGTGGGTTCATCTTTGCGCCCATGGTGGCCTACCGGTTGAACGCGGGATTTGTGCCGGCACGCAAGCCCAACAAGCTACCCGCTGACCGGGCCACCATGCCTTACAGCCTCGAATATGGAAAGGACGCGATCGAAATTCACCGTGATGCCATCAGCACGGCGCAGGAAGTCCTGATTATTGACGATCTGCTGGCCACCGGCGGAACCGCCGCCGCCACCGCTCGCCTGGTGGAATCAATGGGGGGGCGTGTGGCCGGAATCGGCTTCGTTATTGAATTGGAAGAGTTGAAGGGCCGTGAGAAGTTGAGGCAATACGCGGTGCATTCGGTGCTGAAGTACTAGCTCTCCGCCTCCGCATCAAATCCAAACTTCTTCATTTTATAGCGCAGCGCGTCGCGGGAAATATCCAGCAATTTGGCGGCGTGGGTCTGATTGCCGACGGTTTGTCGGAGCGCCAAGCCCACCAGTTCGCGCTCCACTTCTTCAAGAGAGGTGCCCTGCTTGGGCAGTTCAAGTACTGGGATCATTCTTCCTGAGGGAAGCGGCCGCCAGTTCGCAGCGGTGTTCGTGACCATGAGGGGAGTATCCGTGGACTCCCCGTTCGGCACGCTCACGGGCATGGTGGTATCGTACCCTGGCGCTTGCCCCGTCACTTGGATGGGCAAGTAGGTGGGGCGGATGTAATCCGAGTCCTCCAGAATCATGGCGCGCTCCACGGCGTTCTTCAACTCGCGCACATTGCCCGGCCAGTCGTATTGCAACAGAAGGTCGCGGGCTTCCTGCGTTATGCCTTTAATCGTCTTGCGAAAACGGAAATTGTAGCGGTCGATAAAGAATTCGACAAGGGGCAGGATATCTTCCTTGCGGTGACGCAGGGGTGGGATGAAGATGGGGATAATACTGAGTCGGTAAAACAAGTCCTGGCGAAAGGTTCCTTCGCGCACGCCCTGCTCCAAGTCGCGATTGGAGGCGGCGATGACGCGAATATCTACGCCGATATCCTTCACGCCACCGATGCGGCGGATGGTTTGATCCTCCAGCGCTCTCAGCAGTTTCGCCTGAAGATAAGTAGACAGCTCACCGATTTCGTCCAGGAAAAGGGTGCCGCCATCGGCAACTTCAAACAGGCCTTTCTTCTGCGCCTTGGCGTCGGTAAAGGCGCCGCGCTCGTGACCGAAAAGCTCAGCTTCCATCAAGGTCTCAGGGATGGCGGAGCAGTTGATGGTTACGAACGGCTTGTCGTTGCGAGCACTGTCGTAGTGAATGGCTTTAGCGATCAGGTCTTTTCCGGTGCCGCTTTCCCCTTGAATGAGCACCGTGGAGGTTGCGCTCACCGCCACCTTGCGCACAAAGCTCATCAGCTCGATCATACGAGGAGATTTCCCCACCACCTCGTGGTAGCCGGACCGCTTCCGCACCTCATCGCGCAAGCTGTCGCGTTCTGAGCGCAGGCGCGATCGGTCAATGGCGTTGGCCAGAGTGATTTGCAGCTCATCGAAATCAAGTGGTTTTTTGATGAAGTCAAGAGCGCCCAGTTTGATGGCCGTCTTGATGTCATCAAGCTGTGGGTCGCCCGTAATCATAATAACAGGAATGGAAAGGTTGTTCTGCTTGATTTCGCGGAGGACTTCGATGCCGCTCAAATCCGGCAGCCGCACGTCGAGCAGGATGAGGTCAGGTGTTTCCGCGCGAATCTGCGCGAGTCCGCCCGTGCCGCTTTCCGCCTCGATAGCAATGTACCCCCATTCTTCCAACTGGCGGCGCACCGACCAGCGGATCAGCTTTTCATCATCTACAATCAGAACTTTCTCATTGGGCATAAACAATCCTCGGGGCTGGGGGGCATGGACTAGGGACTTGGGATTAGGGACCGAAAAACGCCAACGCGCGCCCTACCGTCGGGGCTAGGTGCTGCGAGCTAGGGACGGAGAGTAGGAAAAGTCTGCCGCCTGTCACTAGCCCACATCTCCTAGTCCCTAGCCCCGAGAACTTGCACTTCCTCAACCGCCTCGCGCATCGGCAGGCGGATGATGAAGCGGCTCCCTTTATTGATTTCGCTTTCTGCGGTCAGCGTCCCCCCGTGCTGGCTGATAATGCGCCGGCAGAGAGAGAGTCCCAACCCCGTACCGCCCCGCTTGGTAGTGTAGAAAGGCCGGAAGATTTTTTCGAGCTGCTCGCGCGAAATTCCTCCGCCCGTATCGCTGACAGAAATTTCGATGTAATTGGGCCGATTCGGCGCGCCGGAGCCGGCCAGCACTCGAGCCTGAATGGTTATCTTGCCATCTTGATCCATCGCTTGGATGCCATTCAGCACCAAGTTTAACAACACTTGATGCAATTGTTCGGGATCCATGCGGAAACGGGGAAGGGGCGACGGGATTTGAATGGAGAACTCCACATTCTTGCTGCCGATCTGCTGGCGAGCAAGCTGCAAAGTGTGTGCTACGGTTTCCTTCAAATCCGCCATGCCGAATTGCGGCGCCTTCGGGCGCGCGTAAGTCAGTAGATCGTTCAAGACTTTCTCAATGCGCCGAACCTCCTGCCGGAGGTCATCCAGGATTTCCCGGTCGGGATGATCCTTGGGGAAGTCCTTGCTGATAATCTCGATGGCGCCGGCAATGCCCGCCAGCGGGTTGCGGATTTCGTGCGCCACACCGGCGGCCAGTTCCCCCATCGTCGCCAAGTGCTCCGCTTGCACCATTTCGGCGTCGTGCACACGCTGGCAATGATCGCAGAACTCCCGCCAATTCTCAGTGAGCGAGCGAATTTCCTTTTCCAGCGCCAACGTGCTGTTGGGAGGAGGTTTGATCTGAACCAGTGGAGGATAGGTGGGGGCGATCTTGCTAATGGCTCCCCGTAATTCGCCCAGAATGGACCACGACTGACGTTCCTGGTAAATGAGCATCCCCGTGGCCGCGGAGAGCGCACCCAGCAATGCCACCGCGAGCCCCAGCGTGAGGGTCAGGCCATGCTGATAGGCTTCCAGGCCCACCAGCAGGATGATGCCAACCAAGGAGGCCACCAATACGGCCAAGTTCTGGCGAAAGGTGGGTGGAAATCGCAAAAGACGTTTTAGGCTTGCCCGGTCCAATGGTATGATAGTTCCCTTTCAGTGACACACAGTAATTAATTTTACCACAAGGCCAATAAGGTGACCAGAAAGCCCGAAACGTTCTTCGAGGAGATGAAGCGGTACGTCGACTTTAGCGATCAGGATGCTCGCTCGCTTCAAGCGGTTGGCGGCCGCATGGATCCTTATCTGGAGGGTATGTCGGAACGCTTTTACGACCAAATCACCGAGCATCCCGAAGCGGGCAAGGTCTTCACCGGGGGCCAGGAACAGATTGACCGCCTGAAGGCCACGCTGCAAGTATGGGCGAAGCGCTTGTTCCGTGGCCCCTTCGATGAGGATTACGCCGCTGAGCGTTATAAAATCGGCGTGCGCCACGTGCTGATCGGCCTCCCCCAGCGCTATATGATTAGCGCCACGGGAGTGGTGCGCACCTATCTTCACGAAAGCCTGGGCAAGATCTTTCACTCCGACCCCGCCCAAATGGAACTTACCCGGCTGGCCCTGGACAAAATCCTGAACATCGACCTGAACATGATGTGCGAGTCCTATTTCCAGGAGAGCATTCGCAACTTGCGCGATTTGAATCGGAGACTCGAACGCGCCAACTTGGAATTGGCGGAACTGAGCCATGTCAAAACGGAGTTCCTGGCCACCACCTCGCACGAGTTGCGCACCCCCCTCAATTCCATTCTGGGATTCACCCGCCTGATTCTCGACAACCTGTGTGACAGCCGTGATGAGGAGCGTGAACTGCTTCGCGACGTCTATTCCAGCGCTGAACACCTGCTTTCCATCGTCAACGACCTGCTGGACGTGGCCAAAATCGAAGCGGGGAAACTGCGCCTGGCTCCGGACATCGTCTACCTGAAATCCGTGATACAGGAAGCGAAGGCCGTGGTGAGTCTCCAAGCGGCGGCCAAGCACCTGACGCTCATTGATGAAACTGAGGCATCGCCGCTCCCCCCCGTCACGGCGGACAACGCGCGCGCCAAACAAGTTCTGATCAACCTGTTGAGTAATTCGGTGAAGTTTACTGACAAGGGATGGATCACCTTACGGGGCCGGTCTTTCCCCGAGCGTGGCTTTGTGGAATTGGAAGTCCAGGATACGGGCATTGGCATTGCTCCGATAAAGCAACAGCACTTGTTCGAGAAGTTCCAACAATTAGACAGCTCCTTCACCCGCCAGCAAGGAGGCAGCGGACTGGGACTTTCCATCTGCCGCACCCTGGTGGAGATGATGGGCGGGCGCATTAAGGTTTGGAGCGCGGGCGCGGGTTGCGGGACCACCGTGACGTTTTCCCTGCCGATGCGGCGAGACCAGCAAGACCCCGTGCATGTAAAGGGCAAAGAAGCCCTGGTGGCGGCAGGGGATGAAAGTGGCGTAAGAGTTCTCGCAGTCGATAACGATCCGGTGTTCCGCCACTACATAAAAACCCTGCTGACCAAACACGGCTATTACGTGTTGGCGGCGGCGACCGCTGACGATGCGGTGGATGCCTCGCGCCGTTTTCGCCCGCGGGTGGTCATTGTGGATTTGGCTCTTCCCCAGCGCCCAGGGGCGGAACTTGGAGACGGCGCAGATTTGGTAGCTCAACTGCAAACGGGCACGTTGATGCGTGAGATATACTGCTTTATGGTCACCGGCTACGATCCGGCGGATGTTCGTGAGCGGCTAGCGCTTTTACAGGTCACGCCGGAGATCTGGCAGAAGCCCTTGGATGGCGAGAAATTTCTGAAGCGTCTGGATGAAATTCTGAACGGGTCAAAGCGGTCGGCTGGGAACAACAGTGGGCAGTAGGCGGTTGCCAGTAGGCGGTTGCCAGTTGGCAGTTGCCAGTTGGCAGTGGACCATAAGTGGGAGGTAGTGGTCGGTAGTCAGAGAGCAGCGAGCGGCGTTTGCTAGTCCCGGCGACCCGGGAGAGGCGGTAGGCATTAGGGAGGCAGAAGAACTCAATCGGGCCGCCGGCCGGGCAATTCTGAATTTTAAATCTTGGATTTTGCACTGAGACGTGGATGTCCCCGCCAAGACGGGATGGCCATTACGTAGCGCCGGCTACTCAACGGACTCATCATGCTTCGAATTTTAGTGGTGGAAGACAATCCCTTGGTTGCCAAGTTCTATCGCCTGGCACTGGAGCGCGCGGGCGGCTTCCAAGTCACCTTCAGCGAAGACGTGGATGGCATTCTGGCGCAGGTCGCAAGCTCCGCTTTCGACGCCCTGCTTCTGGATGTCTCCTTGCGCAACTGCCGCTACCAGGATCGACCCATCGATGGTCTGGAACTTGCGCAATTGATCCGCCAAGTTCCGGAGGGCAAGTCGCTGCCCATTCTGCTTGCCACCGCCCACGCCATGGAGGGTGATCGCCAACGCCTTCTCGCCGCCTCGGGGGCCAATGCCTACCTCGAAAAACCTATCTATGACCCCAATATCCTGATCACCAAGATCCGCGAGATGGTGAAGCTATAGCGTCGCCAGCAACGCCGCAATCAGCGCCGCACGCTGGGGCAATTCGCAGAGGACGACGTGCTCGTGGCGGGCGTGGGCTCCGTCGCCGGTTCCGCCCAGGCCGTCGAGAGTGGGGATTCCCAACGCCGCCGCGAAGTTGCCGTCAGAACCTCCTCCAGTTGCGGCCTCCTTCAACTCCAAGCCCATCTGGCGCCCCAACTTGCGGGCCTTTCGAAAGAGCTTGATCGCCATCCTCGGTTCCAAGGGTGGACGATTGACGCCACCGGTTATTTCCAGTTTGGCCTCGGGATTGAAGGGTGACAAGGCCCACATTTTCTGTTCAATCGTCTCGCGGTCGCGCGCCGTGGGCACACGCACGTCAACACGCGCCACGGCCAGCTCCGGAATCACGTTGGCGCGTGTACCGCCCTGGATAACATCCACGTTAACGGTTAGACCCCGCTTGGGCTGCGCCAGCTTTTCGATGCGAATAACCTGCCGAACCAACTCGGAAATTGCATTGACACCTGCCGAGGGATTGATTCCGGCATGAGCTGACCGGCCGCGAACGGTGATCTGAAACTCCCCCACTCCTTTGCGTGCGGTCTTGAGGGCACCTTGGGCGGCGGCCGGCTCCAGTACCAACACGGCGCGGGCGCGGCGGGCCTCCGCCAGCAGTTCGTCACGAAACGCGATGCTTGAAACTTCTTCGTCCGCGTTCAAGAAAAATCGTACGGGGCCGGGAGGTATTATGTTCAAGGCGGCAAGGGCCTGCATGGCCCAGAGGCCACACACCACGCCGGATTTCATGTCGTAAATTCCCGGCCCGTAGGCACAGCCATCCCGCACTTGAAACGGCATCCCAGCCAACGTGCCAATTTCCCAGACAGTGTCCAGGTGGCCCAGCAGAAGGATGGGTTTCGCGACCTGCGCCGCTGGCCAGAACTCGGCCACCACGGCCGATCCCGCCGTGGGGTGATTCAGCATTTGGACTTTCCCCCCGCGCTGGCTGAACTCCTGGGCAAAGAAGCTTGCTATGCGGTCAATCGCCGTTTTGTTCAGGCTGGGTGATTCGATTTCCACCGCTTGCCGCAAACAACGCATGAACGCATCCATTTCCGATTCACAGTATGCCAGCAACGCCTTAGGGTCAAACATGCTTCCTCCCGCGCCGGTAAGCGTTTGGGTCCCTTGAACGCCTGAATTATTCGTGGCGCAAATCTTACCACGTCCTGGCATGGGCGGGTTTGGGGCTACCCTCCCCGGGGTGCGCAGGACAAACAAAGAGCGGGAGCCGCAACCTTCGATTCCGGCCCCCGGACAAGCACCTTCGGCCTCCAGCGCAGAAATCCCGTTCATGCCCTGATGAAGACGCAAGGATCAAATGAAATAATCCTGTAACTTTCTCGATGGTAATCTTTCCGTATATCGTTCCGATAAATTAATTGTTACTGACAACAAGCATGATACCATTCTATTTTATATTCTTTCAAAGTGCCCTGGACCGCCTGGAGGGGCTGCCAAATTGAGTAAAGTCTCCCTCGCTTTTGTCATCCATTCGCACCAGCCGGTGGGAAACTTCGATCACGTGATCGAAGATGCCTACCAGAAATCCTACGCCCCTTTTGTGGGCGCGCTGCATAGGCATCCCCGGATTCGCCTGAGCCTGCATTTTTCCGGAGTCCTGCTGGAGTGGCTGGAAAAGCGCCACTCGGAATTCTTCCAACAGCTTCGTGAACTCGCCCAGCGCGGCCAGATCGAACTGCTCGGGGGGGGCTACTACGAGCCCATTCTACCAGCCATCCCCGATGCCGATAAGACCGCGCAGCTGCGCAAGATGGCAGATTACCTTCGCCAACACTTCGGCGCCGAGCCGCGCGGGGCGTGGATTGCCGAGCGGGTTTGGGAGCCTACGCTCCCGCGTCCGCTGGCGCAAGCCGGCGTAGAATACGTCGTTCTGGATGACACGCACTTCCTTGCAGCGGGCCTTGAACCCTGGCAATTGCATGGCAGTTTCATGACCGAAGAAGACGGCCATCCGTTACTCCTCGTTCCCAGTGAGAAAGCCCTTCGCTACACGATCCCCTTTCAGGAGCCGGCGGAAACGTTGCGCGTCCTTCGTGGAGGGATCAATCAGCACGATTCCCTCTTCACCATGGGCGATGACTGCGAAAAGTTCGGAGTATGGCCTGGTACTTACGATCACGTCTACAAGAACGGCTGGCTGGAACGTTTCTTTAAGGCGCTGGAGGGAAGCCAGGATTGGTTGCAGACAACCACCGTCTCGGATTATCTCAGCACGCATCCGGCGGTGGGGCGAGTTTATCTGCCCACAGCCTCCTATGCGGAAATGATGGAATGGTCCCTGCCTCCCGCGGCATCGGCGGATTTCAAAGCTTGCCTGGAAGAGAGTGAGCACATCCCGAATGGCAGGCGCTTCCAGCGCTTCCTGCGGGGAGGGATGTGGCGCAACTTCCTGGCCAAGTACGAGGAATCCAATCACCTTCAGAAACAAGTGCTGGGGGTGAGCCATCGACTACACAATCTGTGCAGCAGCGTGGAAAGCCGGACGGAAAAAGCAGCGTTGCTTGCGGAAGCGCACACGCATCTTCTTGCCGCCCAGTGCAATGACGCTTACTGGCACGGTGTCTTCGGCGGGCTCTATGCGCCCCACCTGCGTAGCGCGCTTCTTCGCCACTTGATTCAGGCGGAGTTTCAACTTGATGGCGTGGAAGGCCGAGACACCTGCGCCAACCCGGAGATTCTGACGACGGACTTCGACCTGGATGGGCAGGATGAAATCCTGGTCCGGCAGAGTATCTCCGGCATGACTGTGCACCCCGCCGATGGCGCCACGGTTTCGAGCCTGCGCTACCAGCCCTCGAACGTCGAGCTGGTGAATTCGCTAATGCGGCGGCCTGAACCCTACCACGATATCGTGCGTAAACAGGTCTCTTCAAAGCAAGCGCCGCGGGAGGGTCCGGCCTCCATTCACGATTTGGTGCTCAGCAAAGAATCGCATTTGGATGCCTTGCTCCGCTATGACCGCTATGCGCGACACGCCTTCCGCACCTATATTTTCCCCAGCGCCAAGAGCTGGAGGGATTTTGAGTTCCTCCGTTTGGAGGAGAACGAAACCCTCGCGCAAGGCGCCTGGAAAGCTGCGCCCCTTAAGGGTCCCGGGGCGGGGTTCGAATTCCGCAGCGCCGCCGAAGTCCCCCCCAACGGCTGCGTGATGCGGGTGAATGCAGTGAAGACCTTAACTTCCAAAGTGTCAGGATCAACCTGGCAGATTGAATGCCGCTCTTCGCTGAGCACCGACCGCTCCTGCCCCGCCGGGTTGGCGCTGGGGCTGGAACTGATCCTGAATCTTCTGGCTCCCGACGCCCACGATCGATATTTCCTGGCTAAGGATGTTCGACGCCCCCTGGAATTTCGCGGCGAAATCGGTTCTGCCAGGTTGACGGTGGTGGACGAATGGCAGCGCGTCCAGATCACTCTCGAGACCCGCCCCCAAGCTTGCTGGTGGATTGTGCCGATTGAGACGATTTCCCAATCGGAGTTGGGGTTTGAGCGCGTATACCAGGGCTCTGCGATTCTGGCGGTTTGGAAAATCGATCCGCCCGCGTGGCGCAATGTGAATTGCGTTTTGCAGATGGAAATTGCGCCATGGGAGAATACCGCCGCCGGGGTGTGACGTGCGGGTTGAACTCACCGTGAACCTCTGCTAGATTCACAAACATTGGAGGTTGTCCATGGCCGTATCCCAAGAACTGCTCGATATCCTGGTCTGTCCGGCATGCAAGGTGCCCGTTCGGCTCACGTCGGACGGACAAGGCCTGAAGTGCGCCCAATGCCGGCGTGTTTATCCCATCAAAGACGATATCCCCGACATGATCATCGAAGACGCCAAGATTGAAGCGGAGTAACGCGATCTTGAACGCGGCTTCCCTTCTTCCCGACCTCCCCACCCGAGCACGCATCCTCATTCTTCGCCTCCGCTCCATCGGCGACATCATTCTTCTGACCCCCACCGTGCGTCTTCTTAAACAATGGCGGCCCGACCTGCGAATATCCGTGATGGTGGAATCCCGCTTTCGCGAGCTCTTGCAGGGGAATCCGGCAGTGGAAGAAATCCTCATTCCCGGGGAGGGATCCGGAGCACGGCGGCTTCTCTCGCGTGTGGCCGTCATCCGTGAACTTCGCCGCCGCGGCTTTTCTCTTTGCGTGAACCTGCACGGCGGCCCCACCAGCCGGCTTTTTGCGCGGTGGACCGCCGCTCCATGGCGCGTTGGCTTTGCCCACTATCGCGGCGCGAGCCTCTACAACATTCTGGTTCCCGACGCCCGCACCATTTTGAATAAGCCGTCTCTCCACACAGCAGAACATCAGGCAGCAGCGTTCTTCCACTTGGGCATGCCGCAAACGGAAATTCCGTGTGCCCAACTTTTCTGCGGCGCGGAGCAGGCTGCATGGTGGGACGCCCACCGCGCCAAATTGGGCATTGCGTCGGGACAGCCTTATGCCATTGTCCATCCCACGGCTTCGTACAAGACCAAGGAATGGGCACCGGAGGGATTCGCGAGGGTGGGCGAATACCTGGCGCGCCAAGCTCATATCGCTCCCATTTATTCCTGTGGCCCGGGGGAATCGCCTACGCTCGATGCCGTGGAGAAAGCCTCTGGCGCGCCGGTGCGGCGACTCGAAGGCGTGAGCCTGGCGCAATTTGCCGCAGCGCTGGCGGGGGCACGGTTATTTGTGGGTAATGACAGCGGGCCCGCCCACATGGCCGTAGCTCTCGGTCGGCCCGTGGTGGTCATTTTCGGATCGTCAAGTTCACCCATTTGGGGGCCTTGGCCCCGTCAAGGCTTCGACCCCGACGCGCGCGT
>Ga0187783_10003714_pt1 | contig 11241 bp, 7 predicted proteins | sample 1015_SJ02_MP02_2_FD_132471 | JGI IMG/M metagenome (GOLD analysis project Ga0187783, IMG submission 132471) | Tropical peat soil microbial communities from peatlands in Department of Meta, Colombia - 1015_SJ02_MP02_20_MG | ecosystem: Environmental > Terrestrial > Soil > Wetlands > Peat | place... | reverse complement strand
GCGGCTAGCCGACGGTGACCCCTACGTGGTCAGGTTCCGGTCTCCCGGGGCCGCCGGAACCAGGGTCAGCTTCACCGACGCGATCCGCGGCGAGCTGACCCTGGACGACAACCGGAACGACGCGGTGATCCTGAAGAGCAGCGACACCGAACCGCGGCTGCCCACCTACCATTTCGCGCACGCCGTCGACGACCACCTGATGCGGGTCACCCTGGTCATCCGGGGCGAGGAGTGGATCTCCTCGGTGCCGCTGCACCTGCAGCTGTTCGACGCCCTCGGCTTCGGGCGCGTCCAGTACGCGCACATCGCCCTGCTGATGAAGCAGGACGGCGGGAGCCGCCGCAAGCTGTCCAAGCGCAAAGATCCCGAAGCCAGCGTCAGCTTCTACATCGAGCAGGGCTATCCGGCCCCGGCCGTTCAGTACTACCTGCGCGGCCTGGCCAACGGGCGGCTGGCTGAGATGCCGCTGGCCGAGGCGCTGGCCACGCCGATCAGGCTGTCGGAGATGGGCACCGCGGGCCCGCTGGTCGACATGGTCAAGCTCGACGACATCAGCGCCGACTACGTCGCCACCCTGCCCGGCGACCAGATCCTGGCCGAGGTCACCGCCTGGGCGCGCCGCTACGCCCCCGACCTGGTGCCCGTCCTGGAGGCCGAGCAGCCGCTGGCCCTGCGCGCCTTGGCCATTGAGCGGGAAGGGGTCGCCAACAAGCGCAAGGACCTGCGGAAGTGGTCGGACTTCCCTGCCGTCTACGGGTTCTTCTTCGCGGAGCTCTTCGAGCCGGTGACCGATCCGGCCGACGCCAGGTTCGGCGGGCTCGATCCGGACCTGGTCCGTGCCGTCGCCGCGGCGTTCGCCGGCCGGTACCAGCCGCCAGGGCAGGACACCGAGTGGTTCGACCAGATCCGCCAGCTCGCGGCGGACCTCGGGTTCGCGTCCAGCCATAAGGCCTACAACCAGGACCCCGCGGCCTACCCGGGCTCCATCCGCGAGGCATCCCAGGTCGTCAGGGTCTTGCTCACCGGGTCAAAGGACAGCCCCGGCCTGGCCGAGGTGGCCGCCGCGCTGGGCCGCGAAGAGGTCCTGCGCCGGGTGCGTGCCGTCCTGTAGCGTTCCCGGGACGGGTCCGGGCCCCGGGCCCCTCCTGACCTGCCACCCGAGCCTGCTCCGGTCAGGTCATCATCATGGGTGCCGCGTGCAGGCCCGGGGCCAGCCAGGGAAACCAGATCACGGCCAGCGCGAGGCCCAGCGCGGCCACGCCGGCCACCCGCCCGGCTACCGGGCCCCACGTCCAGGTCTTCTCGATCAGCACCACTGCGGCCAGGCCGATCATGGCGGCGATGTTCATGACGCCCACCGCGATCAGGATCACCATCAGCCCCCAGCAGCAGGCCAGGCAGTAGGCACCGTTGTGGGCGCCCGCGCGCAGGTCGCGGAACCTGCCCCGGTACGAGCCGTAGTGCAGCAGCAGCCCGAGCGGGGATCGGCAATGCGCCAGGCAGCGATCCTTCAGGCGGCTCAGCTGGTACACGCCGCACGCGGCGAAGACCGCCACCGCCATGACGCGCGCCGCATCAGGGTGCTTCCCGGCCAGCCAGCCGGCCAGCCAGGCCAGCCCGAAGGCCGGCACGCCGGCCGCCGCCCAGACGGCGAGATAGCCGATCACCAGCCCGGCCATCCGCACGGTCCTATTGCTCTGCACGGTCCTGGCGTACAGCGAGGCCGTCGGCATCACCGAGGGCAGCATCATCGCGGCCATCATCAGCGTCCACACCGGCACGAACACGACCAGGCCGAGGCCCATCGTGCCGGTCATCCCGGCCATCCCGCGGGCGAGCACCACGGTCGCCGCCCAGGCCCCGGCGGCCGCGATCAGCAGCAGGCCGAGTTCGGTTCGGGCCAGCCCCCGCCGGGCCAGCCCCGGGGAGCCGTTCACCCTGACCATGAGGTGCCGTTGAGCTGCCAGGCCATGACTACTCCGTCACGACGGAACCATGATGCCCAAGGCTCCCGCGTCCCGCGGTAATCGTCAACATCTTCGTTGAGGAAATGCCCGGCCCGGCCGGATCGTAGCCAAGAGTAGGCTGCCAGTGGTCATTCGTGGGCGACGCCGGGAGGCAACGATGCCCCTGTTCTCCAACCCGCCAAGCCAGAGCCAGGAAATCTGGGGGCCGCAGGCGGCCGAGGGCCGGCTGGCGCAGACCGCAGGCGCCGATGGGGCCGGCGTCTTCACCTCTGACCTGTCGGTGTCCGAATACGTGCTGCTCGGCGAGGCCGGATTCGAGCCGCTCGGCTTCGTCGTCGGCTCCTCGATCTACCACGTCGGCCTGCAGGTCGGCCGGTGGGGGCGGAACCAGGAGCTTCAGGTCCTGACCCAGGCCATGTACCACGCCAGGGAGCTGGCCATGGCCCGGATGCGGGCCGAGGCCGACCACCTGTCCGCCGACGGCATCGTCGGCGTACAGCTGCGGATGCAGATGTACGCCTGGGGCCAGAACTGCCTGGAGTTCGTCGCCACCGGCACCGCGGTCCGCCACCTGGCCGGCCACGGCGCGCACCGCGCCCCTGACGGCCGCGCGTTCACCTCCGACCTGTCGGCGCAGGACTTCTTCCGGCTGCTGGCCGCGGGCGCGGTGCCGGTCGCCTTCGTGCTCGGTACCTGCGTGTATCACGTCGCGCATCAGAGCGTGGTGCAGACGCTGCGCCAGGCCGGCCAGAACCAGGAGATGCTGCAGTTCACCCAGGGCGTCTACGAGGCCAGGGAGCTGGCCCTGGCCCGGATGCAGGCCGAGGCCGAGGCAGCCCGCGCGTCCGGCATCGTGGGGGTGACCGTAGAGGTCAAGAACCACGTCTGGGGCGCGCACGCGACCGAGTTCCTGGCCACAGGCACCGCGGTCCGGCGGCTCACCGACGAGCACCGGCTGCCGGAAACCACCCCCAAGCCCACCTTCACGTTGGGCCTGGACAGCTAGGCGATCTCGTCGGCGTGCCAGGTCCGCCCTGGCGAGACTGTGGCCCTGCCGAGGTCGTCGCGACTAACGGCGCAGGTGGTCAGGAAGCTGTCCAGGGACCTGAACGGGAGCCCGGTCCGGGGCCCTTTCCGGGGCCCTGTCCGCCGGCGGCGCGGCCGCCCCGCCTCGGCCTGGATCACCGTGCCGCCGCTGGGCGTCCTCTGGCTGACCCCAGAGGAATAGGCCCCGCCCTTCCCTGTATCAGCGGCCTGACCGTGCCCTCCGAAGGGTTAGGTAACAAGCGGGCCTAGCTGACGGGCAGGGAACCGGCATGTGGCGGTGGCGGGTGCGGCGCGGGCTGTTGGCCCTGGCGGGCGTCATGGCCCTGACCGGAGCTGCCGTCCTGACCGGAACGGTCGTGCTGACCGGGACGGCTGTCCCGGCGGTGGCCGAGGTAACCAGCCTGGCGGTCTCGCCCGCCACGGTCCAGGCCGGCCAGGAAACGCCGCTCACCTTCACCTTCACCGCGCCGACCCCGCCGCCGGCCCAGTACCTCACGGTCACGCTGCCTATGCAGGGCTGGACCTTCGTTCCGCCGACGCAGTCCGACCTGACCTGCCAGGCCGGCTGCGAGCTGGGCTCCTCCAGCACGCAGATCTCGGTCTCAATGCGCCTGGACCTCGCCACCACGTTCACCCTGGTCGTGCAGGCGACACCACCCGACTCGGCCGGCTCGGCCAGCTTCACCGCCACCGGGGTGTTCCGGGATTTGTCTACGCCCCTCGCGGCCACGGCGCCGCCGGTCATCGTGACCTGCCCGGCCGATGGCCTGGGCAGCATGAGCGTGAACCGACCGACCGTCCCCGAGGATACCGCCACGACCCTGACCTTCACCTACACGGCCGGCAGCTGCGGACTGGGCCCCGGCGGCACGGTGGGGGTCGCCGTGCCGGACGGCTGGACGCCCGCGGGCCAGGTCACGGTGTCGACCGGGAACCTCGCGCCGGGCACGCCGGTCTCCTTCAGCTACGGGCCGGCGCAGGCCAGCATCACCGGGTCGGCTACGTTCTCCGCCTGGCAGTCTAGTTCTGCCGGCCCGCAGCAGGCGCTGGCCCCCTCCCCGGTGGTCACGGTGACGCCGTTCGGACCAGCTAGCGGACCGGCGTCCGGACCGGCCGGCGGACCAGGATCGTCCGCGACTCCGCAGCCGGGGAGCGCGGGAACGGTGACCGTGACGCCCTCGCGGGTGACGGCCTCGCGGCCGAGCACGCTGCGGTTCACGTACACGGCGGGCACGGAGGGCCTGGCGCCGTCCGGCGAGATCACCGTGGACGTGCCGGCCGGGTGGACGGCCCCGGCGGTCGGCTCGGTCAGCGCGAGCAGCGGCCAGCTGACCATATCCAGTCGGCGGATCACGGTCACCGGCGTGACCCTGCGGCCTGGGCAGCAGCTCATCATCACCTACCGGGCGAAGGCCGCTCCCGGCACGGCCGGGGCCACGACCTTCGCGACCTCGCAACGGCCGGACGGCACCGCGACCCTGACCGCGCTGGCCAGGTCCCCGGTGGTCACGGTTGCGCTGACCCAGGTGGCGCCAGGCCATCCGGGCAGCTGGCTGCTGGTCCTGCTCGCGGTGACCGGCCTGGTCTTGGTGGCGGGCGCGGCCGGGCTGGCGGCCTTCCGGCGGCTGCGCCGGGCCGGGCACGGGGCGGCTGGCGGGAACGTCCGGGCCGTGCCGCACACGGGGCCGCCCCCGTCGGTCACGGTCCGGAACACCGGGCACCGGCCGGCGCTGACCGTCCGGATCGAGCCGCGGGCCAGCGGCACCGTGACCACGATCGACATCGAGCCGCACGACGGCGGCACCGTCACCGCGATCGAGGAGATGCAGCCATGACGCCCATCATCCAGGCGGCCCCCGGTACCGCCGCCAAGCTGCTGTTCGGCCCGGCCGCGGACGCGGCCGAGGCGCTGGCCGGGCAGATCCTGTCCGCGCAGGGCGAGCTGGACCGGGCCCTAGGAGAGCTGCCGGAAGCCACCCGGAAGGCTGCGGCGCGCGAGGCCGCCGAGGCAGCCGCCGGGCTGCTGAACGTCGAGCTGGACGGCCTGCTGCTGTCCGGCTGGCGGCTCCACCACGACCTGACCGGTGCCGCCCGGCGGACCCTGGCCACGGCCGGCAGCACCGAGCTGGTCGACCTGGGCCGGCATCAGGTCACCGCAACCCAGGAACCGTCCGTCGCCGTCCTGGTGGACGGACGCCAGGTGGGCACGATCCGGCTCGGCCTGACCGTCGAGTTCGACGTCAGCGCCCTGGTGGCCGGGATCAAGGCCGGGTTGCTGGTCACCATCCACGCCGGGAGCTGCGATGTCACCGCCACGCTGGCCATCCAGGGCACCGATGTGCAGTCCGCGAGCACGCATCTCGACCTGCGCTCCGCCCTGACGGTCAGCCCGGGGATCCGGCTGCTGCCCGCCGAAGACTATTCGGCCAGCGCCAAGACCACCCCGCCCGCGCCGCGCGGTTACTCGGAGCGGATGTCGTAGTCGTCCTCCTCGACGACGTGCACGGTCCACTGGTGTTCTCTACCCAGGTCGTTCCGCCGGCATCCCCGGTGAATCGGGCAGAATTGAGCACGTGCGGGTGGCGATGCTCGGGCCGCTTGAGGTCCGTACCGACGGTGACCCAGGGGAGATGATCGAGGTCACCGGGGCCAGGCTGCGTACGCTGCTGATCATGCTGGCCCTGCACCCCGGCCAGCCGGTCACCTCCAGTCAGCTGATCGACGGGCTCTGGGCCGACGAGATGCCGGCCGCCGCGGCCAACGCGCTGCAGGCGCTGGTGTCCCGGCTGCGCCGCGCCGTGCCCCAGGCGGTGATCGAGTCCCGGCCGTCGGGTTACCAGCTGATGCTCGACCCGCGCTCGACCGACATCGTCCGGTTTGAGGACCTGGTCGCCGCGGGGCGCGCCCGGCTGCGCGATGATCCGTCCGGCGCGGCCGCCACGCTGCGGGAGGCCCTGGCCTTGTGGCGCGGCCCTGCGCTGGCCGACGTGGCCGACACCGGCTTCGGCCAGGCCGTCATCGCCCGGCTCGACGAGCTGCGGCTGACCGCCATCGAGCACCGCGTCGACGCCGACCTGCGCACGGGGAACACCGCGTTGCTGGTCTCCGAGCTGGAAGGCCTGGTCATCGCGCACCCGACGCGCGAGCCGCTGGCCGCCCGGCTGATGCGCGCGCTGCGTGCCGCCGGCCGCCGCGGCGCGGCCCTTGAGGTGTACGAGCAGACCAGGAAGCGCCTCGTCGACCAGCTCGGCGTGGAGCCCTCCGCCGAGCTGGCCGCCCTGCACCTGGAGATCCTCCGCGAGGAACCCCCCGCCGAGCCCGCCGCGCCATCCTCCCAGCCCGCCAGCCTGGCCGGCCCCGCCAGGGGGGCCAACACCAACCTGCGCGCCGAGCTCACCAGCTTCGTCGGCCGCGATGCCGAACTCCGGCAGGTCGCCGAGCTCCTCGGCGCTCACCGCCTGATCACGCTGACCGGCCCCGGAGGCGCGGGCAAGACCCGGCTGGCCGTCGAGGCGGCCCGGGCCGAGCTGGCCGCCACGCCCGACGGGGTCTGGCTGGTGGAACTGGCCCCCGTCACCGACCCCGCGGACGTCACCTCCACCGTCCTGAGCACGCTCGGCCTGCGGGAGCAGTCGCTGCTCAACGCGGGCCGGCCGACCGCGCCCTGGGCGGTTCCCGCGGACGAGCAGGCCCACGCGCTCGACCGGCTACTGGCCGCGCTGGCCGGGCAGCGGGCCCTGCTGGTCCTCGACAACTGCGAGCACCTGGTGGCCGCCGCCGCCGACCTGGCCGACCGGGTCCTGGCCGCCTGCCCGAGGGTGCGCATCATGGCCACCAGTCGTGAACCCCTGAACATCACCGGCGAGGCCCTGTGGACCGTGGGCCCGCTCTCCTTGCCGCCGGATCCCGCCGCAACGCCTCTTCCTGCCGAACGGGCCGTGGTGCCCGCCCCCGCACCCATCGAGGAGTTCGCCTCGGTCCGGCTGCTCACCCAGCGGGCCCGCGCGGTGGTCCCAGGATTCGAGGTCACCGAGGACAACGCGCCGGCCGTGGCCACGATCTGCCGCTCGCTCGACGGCATGCCGCTGGCCATCGAGCTGGCCGCGGCGCGGCTGCGCACCATGGCCCCGGCGCAGATGGCGGCCCGCCTCGGTGACCGGTTCCAGCTGCTGACCAGCGGCAGCCGTACCGCGGTGCCCCGGCACCAGACCCTGCGCGCGGTGGTGGACTGGAGCTGGGACCTGCTCGACGATGCCGAGCAGGCGCTCTGGCGCCGCTTCTCTGTCTTCACCGGCGGTGCCACCCTGGAGGCGGCCGAGCAGGTCTGCTCCGGGTCGGGCCTGCGCGCCGACCAGATCCTGGACCTGCTCACCTCGCTGGCGGAAAAGTCGCTGCTGACCGTGCGGCACGATCCGCCGCGCTACCGGATGCTCGAGATCATCAGGGCCTACGGCCGGGAGCGGCTGGCCGAAGCGGGGGAGCGGGACGAGCTCCGCGAAGCGCACGTGAGGTACTTCACCGCTCTGGCCGAGGCGAGCCGGGATCACCTGCTCGCCGCGGAGCAGCTGGACTGGCTGCGCAGGCTGTCGGAGGACCAGGACAACCTGCACGCGGCGGTCCGCCAAGCGGCCGCGGCCGGGGACGGCCCGGCCGCCGTGCGGCTGGCCGCCGCGCTCGGGTGGTACTGGTGGCTGCGCAGCATGCGGATCGAGGGGACCGAGCTGATCGCCGAGGCGGTCGGTGTCCCGGGTGCCGCGGAAGCGGCGGATACCGAACACCTAGCCGTGGCCTACGAGATGGGGGCACTGCTGACCGCCGACACGCCCCGCGCTGACCTGGCCCGCGACTGGTTCCAGCGGGCCTCCGACCTGGCCGCCCTGGTGCCCGACCCGGAGAACCCGATGCTCCGGCTGGTCGGCCCGATCGGCGCGCTGTTCGGCGGCACAGGAACGGAGCCGGGCCCGGTGCCGCCCGACCTCTTCGACCAGGCGGCCGACGAAACGCACCCGTGGGTGAGCGTCACCGCCCGGATCCTGCGCGCGCACGCCGCGCTCAACCTGGGACGGCTCCATGCTCAGGCCGAAGCGGACTTCCTGGCCGTGGCCCGTACCTCGGCCCTGACCGGTGACCGGTGGAGCCGGGCCGCCGCGCTCAGCGGCCTGGCCATGCTGCAGGCCTGGCGCGGGGAGCACGCCGCCGCGGCCGGCCATTACCGGCAAGCCGCCGGCCTGGCCGCCGAGCTCGGGACGGCCGAAGACGAGCTGCAATTCCGCATGCTGCTGGCCCGCGAGCTGTGGCTGCTCGGCCAGCGCGACCAGGCCAGGGCCGAGATCACCGCGGCCCGGCGCGGTGCGGAACGGCTCGGCCTGCCCGATGTCCTGGCCTTCGCCTGCTATACCGCCGGCGACCTGGCTCGCCTCGACGGCGAGCTGGACACCGCACGTGAGGCCCTGACCCGGGCCATGCAGCTGGCCCGCCTGCCCAACAGCGCGCGGCAGATGCGGGCCGTGGCCGCGACCGGGCTCGGGTACCTGGCCACCGCCGAGGGCGACCTGGACGCGGCCCGGCGCTGGCACACCGAGGCGGTAGCGGCCGCCCGGGCCTCGGCGGACGCGCCGGTGATCGCGGTGACCCTGACCGGCCTGGCCGACCTGGCCCTGCATGAAGGCGACCCGGAGCGCGCCGCCGAGCTACTCGGAGCCAGCTTCGGGATCAGGGGAGCCACGGACCGTTCGGTAAAAGATGAAGAAAGGATCGCCGACCGGGCACGGTCCGTGCTCGGCGGTGCCCGTTACGACGAGGCATACCAGCGCGGCCAGCGCGTCACTGGTGACACGCTGGCCGCGCTGATCCCGGTCACACCCGGCGCTTGAACGCCCGGACCGCCAGCGGCGCGAACACCGCCGTGAACGCGGCCGCCCAGAGCAGCGACTCGACCACCGGCCGGGCGACGGGGCCCGCCACCATGAGCCCGCGCACGGCGTCGGCGATCTGCGACACCGGGTTCGCCTTCGACCAGGCCTGCAGCCAGCCCGGCATCGACGAGGTGGGCACGAACGCGTCACTGGTGAACGTGATCGGGAACAGCACCACGAAGCCGAAGATCTGCACCTTCTCCGGGTTGGCCGCCAGCATGGACACCAGCACCAGGGCCCACGAGATGGCCAGGGTGCAGGTCAGCACCAGGCCCGCGGCGGCCAGCACGCCGAGCGGACCGGTGCCGACCCGGAACCCCAGGATGACTCCGATGCCCAGCAGCAGGGCGAAAGCCCAGGCCTGCTTGGCCAGGTCGGCCACCATCCGGCCAGACAGCGGCGCGAACCTGGCGATCGGCAGCGAGCGCAACCGGTCGAAGAACCCCTTCTCCAGGTCGGTGGACAGGCCGGTAGCCGTGTTCAGCGTGGTGAACAGGGAGTTCTGCACCATGATGCCGGGCAGCGCGAACATCAGGTACGCGTGCGGCGAGCCCCCGATGGCACCGCCGAACACGTACGTGAACAGCAGCAGGAACATCACCGGCTGGACGCTGAAGTCGATCAGCTCCAACGGGTTGTGCCTGATCTGCACGAGCGACCGCCAGGCCAGCGAAAGCGTCTGCCGCAGCCCCGCGGCCGGCCCGACCCGAGGCGCCAGCGTCCCCGCGTCGTCCGGAAAATCCGAAACCGTACTATCCATAACCGTGCTTAGCGTGGTCATGCTGCCGCGCTCCCTTCTGCGTTAGTGCGATGGCCGGTCAGCGACAGGAACACCTCGTCTAGGCTGGATCCGCGCAGGGTGAGCTCGGCCACCCGCATGCCCGCCTCCCGGAGGCGTCCCACCACCGCGGGCATGACATCCTCCCCGCCCACCGGGACGGTCACCGTGGTGTTGCGCACCTCGGGGTCCGCATGGCTGAACCCGGCCATCACGGCCGCCACAGCAGGCACGTCCGCCGGGTCGGCCGGGCGCACGCTGAGGGTCAGCGCGCCGGTGCGGGCCTTGAGCTCGTCCGGCGTCCCGGTCGCGATGACCGTGCCGTGATCGATGACCGCGATCTCGCCGGCGAGATGGTCGGCCTCCTCCAGGTACTGGGTGGTGAGCAGCACGGTGACCCCGCCGGCCGCCAGGCCGCGGACCACGTCCCACATCTCGTTACGGCTGAGCGGGTCGAGACCGGTGGTCGGCTCGTCCAGGTACAGCACCCTCGGCCGGGTGACCAGGCTGGCCGCCAGGTCTAGCCGCCTGCGCATGCCGCCGGAGTACGTCTTCACGGCCCGGTCGCCGGCGTCGTCCAGCCGGAAGCCCGCCAGCAGTTCCCTGGCCCGGGCCCGGGCGGCCGGCCGTGACTGGCCGGTCAGCCGTCCGATCAGCATGAGGTTTTCCAGCCCGGTGAGCGTCTCGTCCACCGAGGCGTACTGCCCGGTCAGCCCGGTGAGCTGCCGGACCTGATGTGCGTGGCCGACCACGTCGTGCCCGCAGACCGCGGCCCGGCCACCGTCTGGTCGCATCAGCGTGGCGAGTATCCGCACCGCGGTTGTCTTCCCTGCGCCGTTGGGGCCCAGGAGGCCGAATACCGAGCCGGTGCGGACGGCCAGGTCGATCCCGTCCAGCGCGACGGTATCGCCAAACCGCTTGACCAGCCCTTCGGCAATGATTGAGTACGTCATGAGGCCACGGTGCCGTCCGGCCCTGACAGCTCACCCAGATCCCGCTGACGCCGCTGACCCGGCGCTGACAGACCGCTGACGCGCGCGGCCGTCCCGCTCTGTGAGATAACTACAGGACCGGGACCTCTCCAGAACGGGGATGCCATGTTCCACGTGGATTCCGAGGTCGGCCGCCTCCGGCAGGTGGTCCTGCACCGTCCTGACCTTGAACTCAAGCGCCTGACCCCGGACAATGCCGCCGACCTGCTGTTCGACGACGTGCTGTGGGTGAGCCGGGCCCAGGCCGAGCACGACGCGTTCGCCGGGGCCCTGCGCTCGCGCGGCGTCGTGGTCCACTACTACGGCGACCTGCTGGCCCAGACGCTGGAGAATCCGGAGGCGCGCGGCTACATCTTGGACCGGGTGTTCGACCCGCGCTGGCACGGGCCGCTGGCCGCCGCCACCTTGCGTGCCTCGCTGGACGGGCTCGACTCGGCGCCCCTGGCGGCGTTCCTGGCCGGCGGGATCACCAAGCGCGAGATCGCCGAACTCGGCCCGGAGCCCAAGAGCATCGCCTTTCATTCCCTGGACCCCGACGGCTT
>Ga0187783_10003713_pt1 | contig 11243 bp, 10 predicted proteins | sample 1015_SJ02_MP02_2_FD_132471 | JGI IMG/M metagenome (GOLD analysis project Ga0187783, IMG submission 132471) | Tropical peat soil microbial communities from peatlands in Department of Meta, Colombia - 1015_SJ02_MP02_20_MG | ecosystem: Environmental > Terrestrial > Soil > Wetlands > Peat | place... | reverse complement strand
TTCCTTGGTAAGGAAGGGGTCCCGAGTTCAATTCTCGGAGAGGGCTCGTCAGGCGCGCGTCGATTGAGCGCGTTACAGAGATAAAAAATGTCCAAAGAGAAATTCGTCCGCAACAAGCCCCACGTCAACATCGGAACGATCGGCCACGTCGACCATGGCAAGACGACCCTGACCGCCGCGATCACGCGGATGCTGTCGGACACCGATCCGACCCGGAACCACTTCATGGCATTCGAGCGAATCGATCGCGCGCCTGAGGAGCGGCGCCGGGGCATCACTATCAATCTGGCGCACGTGGAGTACGAGACTGCTACCCGGCATTACTCGCACGTCGACATGCCGGGCCACGCCGACTACATCAAGAACATGATCACCGGGGCTGCTCAGGTGGACGGCGCGATCCTGGTCGTGTCGGCCGAGGACGGGGTCATGCCGCAGACCCGCGAGCATGTTCTGCTAGCCCGCCGTATCGGCGTACCCGCGCTCGTTGTCGCGCTGAACAAGGCCGACGTGGGCGACTCGGAGTTGATGGACCTGATCGAGCTTGAGATCAGGGAACAGCTCACCGGCTACGGCTATCCGGGCGACGACGTCCCGGTGATACCGGTCTCAGCGACCCTGGCGCTACAGGGAGACGAACGGTGGCTCGCGCAGCTGCGCGCGCTCATGGACGCTGTCGACCACTACATTCCCGTGCCACCTCGCGCGCTGGACCGGCCGTTCCTCATGCCGGTCGAAGGCGTGCTGACAATCACCGGCCGCGGCACCGTGGTAACCGGCAAGGTCGAGCAGGGCAGCATCAGACCCGGCCAGCCGGTCGAGCTGATCGGGCTGGGCCCGACGATCCCTTCTGTCTGCACCGGGCTGGAGACCTACGGCAAGCAGCTGCAGTCCGCCGTGGCGGGCGACAACGCGGCGCTTTTGCTCCGCGGGGTCCGCAGGGCTGACGCCCGGCGTGGCCAGGTGGTCGCCGTGCCTGGCACGGTGCCAGCGGTGCGCAGATTCGCTGCGCAGGCCTACGCGCTGACACACGAGGAAGGAGGTCGGCACACGCCGTTCTTCAGCAACTACCGGCCACAGTTCTTCTTCCGGACCACCGACGTCGTCGGCATCATCACGGTGACTTCGGCCGACATGGTGATGCCGGGTGACAGCGCGAATCTAACGGTCGAGCTCGGCCAGCCGGTCGCCATCACGGACGGCCAGGAATTCGCGATTCGCGAGGGCAAGCGGACAGTTGGCGTCGGCACCGTCAGCCAGGTGCTGGGATAGGTTTCATCTCGGGCGGGACTGGACCTCATTCGCGGCGGCAAGGAGTACGAGAGTGGCATCCGAATCGGCAGGGCCGCGAGCGCGGACCGTGGGTGAACGCCCGTTTCCAGACCGGCCTGAAGGGACCGACACTCTTCCCGAGATCGACCACATTCTTGTCTTGATGATGGAGAACCACACCTACGACAACTGGCTTGGCATGCTCGGGCGCGGCCCCGGCCAGCGGCCGCGGGGAGAAGGATTCACGATCGGCCCCGACGGCCGGCCTACCGCGGCCAATCCCACCGCCGACGGCCGGACACAGCACGCTTTCCACATGCCCACAACCTGCCAGCTGGCCGGTAAGCCAAGCCAGGAGTGGACCCAATCCCACGATCAGTTCAACGGAGGCCGCAACGACGGCTTCGTAAAATCCGACAGCGGCCCGGTGGCCATGGGCTACTGGGCCGAAGAAAACCTGCCGTGGTCGTACTCGCTCGCCTCTGTCTTCCCCGTGGGCGACCGCTGGTTCTCGTCGGTATTAGGCCAGACGTATCCGAATCGCCGCTATCTGCTGGCGGGTACCTCGGTCGGCATGGTGGATGACGTCCTACCCGAGATAATCCTGCCTCCGCGGGGTGGGACCGTCTTCGACCTCCTCGACGCCCATCAGATCTCCTGGCGCAACTACTACTCCACCTTTCCCGCGACCAGTTATCTGTATCTGGGTGACGCGATTCGGAACCATCGCAGCGTGGTTCCGGTGGCGCAGTTCTTCGCCGACGCAAAGTCAGGAAGCCTTCCAGGGTTCGCGATCATCGATCCGAACTGGCTCACCGACTCCGGCGAGGACCCGCAGAACATCGTGCACGCCGAGGTGTTTGCCGCATCGGTGGTGCAGGCCGTCATGGACTCGCCGGCCTGGCCGCGCACTCTGCTCGTGTGGACCTTTGATGAGGGCGGCGGCTACTACGACCACGTACCGCCGCCTGCGGCGGTCGCGCCAGACGACGACGGGCCCGACTGGCCCGCTCCTGCCTATACCGGCTTCGCCCAGTACGGGTTCCGCGTTCCGGCGGTCGTCGTGTCACCGTGGAGCCGACCGGATCACGTGACCAGCGTCCGTCACGACCACACCTCGATCCTGGCCATGGTCGAACGCAAGTGGAACCTGCCCGCGCTGACACGTCGTGACGCCGCGGCCAATGACCTGTCCGACTTCCTCGACCTGAGTCAGCCGACGTTCGCCAAGCCTCCCACCCTGGCCAAGCCGCTCGCCGGGCGGGCGCAACTCGCCTGCGAGGTAACCGGCCCTGGCCAGATACCGCCCTCGGATTCAGTCACTCCCGGCTAGCACCGCCTCTTGGTGATCTGGTTGACAACCATCGCGTTGCGGGTGTCTCGGACACAGGCGGCTCGTTACCGCCTTGCGGTCAACAATCTGTCCCGCCGTCTCCCGGCCGGCTCGTATGTCGAGGCCGCCTATGTGGGTCTGCAGGACACCGCACCGCGGGACGCCCTGCTTGGCATGCACGCTCGGGTGGCAGCGTGCGAACCATCGGCGTGGGAGCATCCTCGGCTCATCCAGACCTACAGCCCGCGTGCGGCTGTGTACGTGTTGCCTCGCGACGACTTCGGGATCTTCACGCTCGGGCGCCTGCCCCGTGACCCCGAGGCACTGCGGTCACTGCACGAGCGGGCCGATCGCGTCGCCAGGGCACTTGCCGGCCAGCCGGCCCGGTACCTGCCGGGCGACCGTCACGTCTGCAAGACCGGCCGGTTCGCGGTCCGGTGGACCACCAGCGCCTTGCAGGTCTGGGAGCAACCGGCCCCGCCGATCGACCCCGAAACGGCACGGATCGAGCTCTGCCGCCGTCACGTCCACGCCTTCGGCCCGACGACGCCCGCCGTATTCGCCTGGTGGGCGGGCGTGACGTTGCCAGACGCGCTGCACAGCTTTGATGCACTCGCTGGCGAGCTCATGGCGGTCGACTACGAAGGCCACCAGGCGTGGATCCTTGCCAGTGACGAGCCCGCGATCGTGACAGCCGAACCCGCGGGCGGGGTTCGCTTTCTCGTGGCATCCGACCTGCGCCTGCTTGGACAGGACCGGACGGAGCTCTTTGTCGGCCCCGGCCTGCGCCGCCACAGCGCACTGCACGACACCTTCCATCCGGGCGGGCTTCTCATCGACGGCGCCATCGCGGGAACCTGGGGCCGGCGCGGCGGCCGGGTTAGCGTTAAGGCTGTCGGTCCGCTGACGGAGGCTGTCCGACGCGCCATCCGCGCCGAGGCCGAGAACATGCCGATACCGGGCGCGGCTGTCACCGTGGCGCTAGCCGAGCACTAACTATGCGGAAGCAAGGAGGCAGCAGTGGCGATTGAGCTCAACCACACGATCGTCCCCGCGCGGGATCCTAAGGCGTCGGCGGAGTTCCTTGCCAGCGTCCTGGGGCTCAAGGTCGGCGCGCCCGTGGCGCACTTCACCCCGGTCACGCTGGACAACGGGGTCACCCTGGACTACGACGCAGCCGACGAGGTCGAAGGCCACCACTACGCGTTTCTTGTCGGCGAAGCGGAATTCGAGGCAGCCTTCGGTCGCATCCGGGAGGCCGGCATCGAGTACTACGCCGATCCGGGCTGCCGACGGGTCGGCGAGGTCTACAGCGGCAAGAACGGTAGTACCGGAACGTACTTCCGTGACCCGAATGGCCATCTCATGGAGATCCTCACCGCTGGATCCGCAGCGCAGGCCTGAGATCCGCCCCGACTGACTACAACTGACGCACCGCCACGGCCGAGGCGCAGGCCGACACTTGAGGAACCTCTAATCGAATTCTAGAATTCGATATCAGGAGGCGGAGTGGCGATCGGCAGGCGTGCGGCGGATCAGAATGCGGCACAACTGGCGAGGCCACCCGGCGACCGGTACAAGTGGGTCGCGCTGACAAACACCACCGTCGGGGTGCTGCTGGCCACCATCGACGCCTCCATCATGATCATCGCGATGCCCGATATCTTCCGCGGCATTCACCTTGATCCGCTGGTCTCCGGTAACGCGGTCTACCTGCTCTGGATGATCCTCGGCTACCTGATAACCAGCAGCGTGCTCGTCGTGAGCGTCGGCCGGCTCGGCGACATGTTCGGCCGCGTCCGGATGTACAACCTCGGCTTCGTCATCTACACGGCCGCATCGCTGTTCCTGACCATCGACTGGATGACCGGCCGGTCGGGCGCGCTCTGGCTCATCGTGTTCCGCATCGTGCAGGGCGTCGGCGGCGCGTTCCTGGTGGGCAACTCGGGTGCGATCCTGACCGACGCGTTTCCACCGCGGCAGCGGGGGCTGGCCCTCGGTATCAACAACATCGCCGGCATCAGCGGGGCGTTTATCGGGCTGGTGGTCGGCGGGATACTCGCGCCGATCAACTGGCGGCTGGTGTTCCTGGTGTCGGTCCCGTGCGGAATCTTCGGCACGGTGTGGGCGTACCTGCGCCTGCGCGACATCGGCAAGCGCAACCGCGCGCCGGTCGACTGGCTCGGCAACATCACGTTCGCAGTCGGTCTGGTGCTCATCATGGTGGGCATCACGCACGGAATCCAGCCGTATGGCCGTCAGACCATGGGCTGGGGAAGCCCGCTGGTGATCGGCTGCATCGCCGCCGGCGTCGCGGTGCTTGCCGCGTTCGCCCTGATCGAGACGCGGGTAGCGAGCCCGATGTTCAGGCTCGGACTGTTCCGCATCCGGGCGTTCACGTTCGGCACGTTGTCGACGTTCCTGTCCGCCCTCGGCCGGGGTGGACTCATGTTCATGTTGATCATCTGGCTGCAGGGCATCTGGCTACCACTGCATGGCTACAGCTTCGAGCAGACTCCGTTCTGGGCCGGGGTCTACATGCTGCCGTTGACCGGCGGGTTTCTCATTGCCGGGCCGCTGTCTGGCTACCTGTCCGACCGCTACGGGTCCCGGCCGTTCGCGACCGGTGGCATGCTCATCGCGGCCAGCAGCTTCGTTGCGCTGCTGCTCCTGCCGATCGACTTCCCCTATCCGCTGTTCGCCGTGATCTTGCTGGTCAACGGCCTTGGAATGGGGTGCTTCGCCTCGCCGAACCGGGCCGGCGTGATGAACAGCCTGCCCGCCGCCGATCGCGGCGCTGGTGGCGGGATGAACTCGACGTGCATGAACTCGGCCCAGGTGTTCTCAGTCGGCATCTTCTTCAGCCTGATGATCGCGGGGCTTGCGAGCACGCTGCCCGGCACCCTCAACTCGGAACTGGTCTCGCTTGGGGTACCGGCAACCGCGGCGCACGCGATCAGCGAGCTCCCGCCTATCTCGATCCTCTTTGGGTCCTTCCTTGGCTACAACCCGATCGGGCACCTCGTCGGCGCCGGCATCCTGCGGCACCTGCCCGCCGCTCGCGTAGCGGAGTTGACCAGCCGGACGTACTTCCCGAGTCTGGTCTCCGGCCCGTTCCACGCCGGTTTGCACATAGCATTCGCGTTCTCCATCTGCTGCTGCCTCGTCGCTGCCGTAGCCTCGTGGTCCCGCGGCACCAGGTACGTGGCGGCCGAGATAGAGGAACGTCAGCCGCTTGCCGGGTCTGCCCGCTAGCCCAGAGCCCGCTCGGCCCGGCCCGCGACTCGCCAGCTTCCGCCGCGGACTCCCGTCGTGGGCCGATCGGTGCAGGACACTGGCGCCGACGTAGAATTCGATTCTGGAACGAGCCGGGCAGCCAGTGCGCGATGCAGAAGGGTGGGGCCTGAGCAGAATGGCCAGGCAACCGGCCACCAGGACACTGGGCGGCTCCTGGCAGTGGGGCCGTACGGCGCAGACACAGCGCGCGCTGCTCGATGCCGCCCGTGCGGTATTTGCCGAGCAGGGCTTCACGAACGCGAGCATCGCCGACATCGTGGACCGCGCCGGATCGAGCGTCGGCAGCCTGTATCACCACTTCGGCGGTAAGAGCGAGATCTTCATCGCCCTCTACCAGGAGCATCAGGCTGCTCACGAGGAGGCAGCCAGCAAAGCGGTCGCCGCAGCGCGGCTGGCCGGCGTAACCGACAGGGCTGAGCTGTTCTGCGTGGGCGCGCGGGCATTCCTCGAAGGCAGCTGGCAGCGTCGCGACCTGGCGCTGCTGTTCTTCACCGGCGACGGTCCGCCTGGCTTCGAGCTCATCAAGCGGCGGCGCGGGCACGAATGGATCGGCCAGAATGACACGCTGCTCCGCCTGCCCGACACCTCGCTCGACCGCCTGTACGCGGCGATCCTGACCGCCGTCATCGGCGAGGGCGCCCGCGAAGTCGCCGCCTCGAAGACCCGGCGCCAGGCCAACCGTGTCATTGATGCTGTGATCCAGTACGTGCGACGGCTCATGGCAGCAGGCACCGCGCGGCCAGCAGACCGGCCAGGTAGGGGAACGCAGATCAGCGAGCGCAAGCCCACTGTCACCGCAGCCGCTCTGTAGCCGCTGGCGACAACCGAGGGAGACGATCTGCATGGCGGACTACACCGCAATCCTGACGAAGGTCGAGGACGGCGTCGCCACCATCTGGCTCAACCGGCCGGAGCACCGGAACGCCTTCTCGACCGAGATGCGCGAGGAAATGTACGCCGCACTGGCGGAGTTCGAGGCCGACGACGCGATACGCGCCATCGTCGTCACCGGGGCCGGAAGGTACTTCTCGGCCGGCGCCGACCTGAGCCGGGGCGGCAGCACGTTCCGCGGCTCCCGCGAGCCCGCCAGCCCAGGGCGGCCGCCGGTACCGGCGTGGCAGATGCGAACGCCGGTGATCGCGGCGATGAACGGATCGGCCGTCGGCATGGGCATGACCATCCCAATGACCTGGGACATCCGGATTGCCGCCGCTGACGCAAAGTACGGGTTCGTGTTCCCCCGGCGCGGCATCGTGGCTGAGGCCGGCTCTACCTGGGTCGTACCGCGGCTGATCGGTGCCTCCCGGGCGCTGGAGGTGATGCTCACGGGCAGGCTCATCAGCGGCACGGAGGCAGCTGAGATGGGGCTGATGTCGCGGGCGCTGCCGGCCGAGGAGGTACTGCCTGCAGCACTCGATATAGCCCGCGACATCGCGGCGAACACCTCGGCCATGTCCGTGGCGGCAACGAAGGCGCTGATCTACCGCGGCCTCGCCGAGCCGGACCGGGCCGCCCACCTTGCACTCGAGCACGAGGTCTTCGGGTGGAGCGGCCGCCAGGCTGACGCGGCCGAGGGTGTGGTCGCGTTCCTCGAGAAGCGCCCACCAGAGTGGAAGCTGTCCAAGTCACGGGATTACCCCCCGCCACTCGCGAGTGCCCCTGAGCTGCATGACTGACGTCGCGGCGTCCGGTTCAGGCCGCTTGTCTCGGCCCGGCTGACGCGGCGGTCACGATGGAGGTCACTGTCTGCGTTGGTGCGCGGGGCCTGTCCAGCACACATGGGCCGGGTATTGCAACCTGACGCGCGTGCCGCGAATCTAACTGGGCGACGGCAGCCAGCTGGCGGCGCGGTACTGGAGGAGCACTTGGTCACGTGACGCTGCCTGAGGAGGAGTTCGTCAGGTTCGCCGAGGCGGTCGCGCCGCGCCTCCGGCGGACGGCGTTCTTGCTCTGCGGCAACTGGCATACCGCGGAGGATCTAGCCCAGACGACGCTGGCGAAGGTGTTCGCGTCCTGGGCCCGTATCCGCCATGAGGATGCGGTCAGCGCCTACGCGATGCGGACGCTGCTCAATAGCTATCTGGCCGAGAGCCGGAAGAAGCGGCTAGGCGAGCTGCTCACCAGTCGGCTCCCGGAGAGCCCCGTCGACCCGCCGTCGCCAGAACTGCGGATGGCAGTTCTGGCTGCACTGGCCACGCTGCCGCCGAGGGCACGGGCCGTGGTGGTCCTGCGCTACTGGGCGGACCAGAGCGTCGATCAGACCGCCGCCCTGCTTGGCTGCACTCCCGGCAACGTCAAGAGCCAGAGCGCTCGGGCACTGGACAAGCTGCGCTTGCTGCTGCAGGACGCAGAAACGGAGCCCCGTCCGGCTGGCTTCACTGCCGGAGAACCGAACGAGACGAGGAGGGCCGGCCATGGACCAGACGTCGCTTCGAGCTCAGCTTGAGCAGGCGCTGTCGGCCGAGCCGCCGCTCGGAAACCTCGTCGGCAATTCCCTGCGTGCAGGCCGGAAGCTCCGGCGGCGCCGACGCGCCGGGGCAGCCGCTCTGTCGGCCGCCGTCGTCGTAGTGGTGGGCGCCGCGGCGACGCTCATGTCTGGTGCAGGCCACAAGGCCAGGCAGCCACAGCCAGTTGCTGCTGCCGACGGGCGAACCGCCTACGTCGCCGTCGGCACGGACGATGTCGTGCCGATCAGCCTGGCCACCAACGCGGTCGGCACCCCTATCAGGGTGCCGGTGACCGCCGACACGGGACTGAACACTACCTATGCCGCGGTTACCCCCGACGGCCGGACCGTCTACGAGGTCGGAATGACCGCCGGTCGCCCCGACACAACCGTGACGCCGATCGACACCGCCACACACGTTGCTGGGCCGACGATCACGCTGCCGAACGCCTACCCGTCGAGCATCGCGATCGATCCGAACGGGCAGACTGCCTATCTGGGTGGCCAGGACGGCGTTTACCCCATCAATATCGCCACCAACACTGCGGGCAAGAGGATCACGATTCCTGGTCTCTCCTGGGCCATGGCCTTCACTCCGGACGGGAAGACGCTTTACGTACTCGACGATGTCGGCTATGGGACCCTGACCGTGACGCCGATCCTGACTGCAACCAACACCGCACTCGCGCCCATCACGATCCTGCCCAAGGGCACGCGGAACCCGGCGCCTTACGGGTGGGACATCGGGATCACGCCAAACGGCAAGACCGCCTACGTCGTCGCCGGAGTGCAGGAAGGCAAGCCGTACGACAGTTCCGTTGTCCCTGTCGATCTTGTTACCAACAGGGCGCTCGCGCCGATCAAACTCGAGGCGTCCGGCCTAGCCTCTGGACTCGTCATAGCACCGGGCGGCAGCACCGCCTACGTGCTGAGCAGTCGCGCGGTCACGCCGATCGACACCACGACGAACCAGGCCGAGCCTGCTATCAACCTCCCGGGCTCGGCCGGGTACGCCGACTCCATGGCATTGACTCCGAACGGCAAGACGCTCTATGTGTTCACGCCTCGCGGCGTCGTTCCCATCAGGACTGCCAGCAGGACCGTTCTGCCAATGATCACGATCCCCGGCATCGCCCCTTTTACCGACGCTGCCGCCATCACGCCGGACGGCAAGACTGTCTACGTGGCCACCAGTACCGACGTCGTCCCGGTCAGTACGGCAACTAACACCGCCGGCAGTCCCATCAACGTCAGCGCTGCCGTAGGACCGCAATCATGCCCGGTGAAGCGTAGTTGCGTGCCAGCGCCCATCGGTATCGCCTTCGCCCGGTAAGCCGCCGGGAGCAGCGGTTGCTCGGGCCAGTGCGGCTAGCGCCGCCGGTCGCGAACGCCGCAGCGCTGACCGGCTGACGTCCGGGCGTCCGGTTCAGGTCGCCTTGCCCAGCGCGATGTCCGCCATGAGTTCGACCGCCGCTTCCTGGCGGGTGCCGATGTGCAGCGCCGTGACGCCGCTGTCGGCCCACGCCTGGTACCGGTGCCGGATGCGGGACGGCGACCCGACGAGCGCGTGCTCATCGACGAACTCGTCGGGCACCGCCTCGGCTGCCTCCTCCTTGCGCCCGGCCCGGAACAGTTCCTCGATCCTGGCAGCCGCGTCGGCGTAGCCCTGTTCCTCCATCGCCCGCTTGTGGAAGTTGATCGTCGGATGGCCCATGCCGCCCACGTACAGCGCGACGCTCGGCTTCATGGCCCGCAGCGCAGCCGGCACGTCGTCGGTCACGCTGACCGAGACTCCGGCCTCGAATGAGAAGCTGTCCCAGCCCTTGCCATTGCCCGCCCGCCGGAAACCTTCCTCGATGTGGCGCCGGAATCGCGGCATCTGGCTGGGCCCGAACCGCAGCGGCAGGATGCCGTCACAGATTTCGCCGCACAGCCGCAGCATCGAGTCCGAACCGCTGCCCAGGTAGATCGGAATGTGCTGGTCCTGATGCAGGATCGACCGCAGCGGCTTGCCCAGGCCGGTCGCGCCCTCGCCGCTATACGGCAGCGAGATCTCCTTGCCCTGGTGCGAGACTGGCTCCTCCCGCCGGAAGACCTTCTGCATGATCTCGACGTAGTCCCGGACCCGCCAGTACGGCTTCCCCCACGGCTGGCCGTACCAGCCCTCCACGATCTGCGGGCCCGAAACTCCAAGGCCCACGATCATCCGGCCGCCGCCGGCCAGGCCATCGATCGTCATCGCCTGCATCGCGCACATTGCGGGCGTCCGGCCAGCCAGCTGCGCGATCCCCGTGCCGAGGCGGATCCTGGAGGTCTGCGCGGCGATCCACGCCAGCGGCGTCATCGCGTCTGACCCGTACGCCTCGGCGGTCCAGACCGAGTCGTAACCGAGCTTCTCAGCCAGCTTGATCAGACCCATCGGGACGTTCACCCGGGCCCCCGAGTAACCCACCGTCAATCCGAGCTTCATGGCCGCTCGCTCCCCTACTCGTAGCTACGGCCGCTGGGCCCGCCGACGCTCATACGATCCGGCCGGGCTGCTGGGTGGTGCGGAACGACCGCTCGACCTGCGCCGCCAGGTCGTCGAGCTCCCAGGGCTGCTGCCCGATCAGCCGCACCACCGGGCTCATGTTGTTGTACAGCGACACTTCATAGCCGGCCGAGTGGACAATCCGGCCAGACAGCCAGCCAGACCGCTCGCTGGCCAGGTAGGCGACAACCTTGGCGATGTTGTCCGGCGATCGCTGCGGGTCCTCGTCCGCGGGTCGGTCGGTGCGCCGCCGGTCGGTGGGGATGGAGTCCGTCATCCGCGTCGCGGCGGCCGGGGACACAGCGTTGGCGGTGACGCCGTACTTGGCCAGCGCGTTCGCGCACGACCACGTCAGCCCCACGATC
>Ga0187783_10003712_pt1 | contig 11246 bp, 11 predicted proteins | sample 1015_SJ02_MP02_2_FD_132471 | JGI IMG/M metagenome (GOLD analysis project Ga0187783, IMG submission 132471) | Tropical peat soil microbial communities from peatlands in Department of Meta, Colombia - 1015_SJ02_MP02_20_MG | ecosystem: Environmental > Terrestrial > Soil > Wetlands > Peat | place... | reverse complement strand
CCCGGTTCGCCGACCTGGCCGGGCGGATGCGAGCCGCCGCGGCACAGCCGGTGCCGGCACCCGGTAGCTACACCTGTGGCGAATTCGAGGTAACTCCGGCGCCCGCAGAGCACCAGCAGTCGGTAGCACGCGCGGTCGACCTCATCCACGCTGGCGACATGTTCCAGGCGAACATCACCCTGCAGCTTGACGCGAGCTTCAGTGGAGATCCGCTGGACCTGTTCTGCCGCGGCGCCAGCCGGTTGCGGCCGCCGTACGCTGCGTTCCTGCGGTTGGCTGGTGACCAGGCAGTTGCCAGCTTCTCGCCTGAGCTGTTCCTGCGCCGGACCGGCGCGAGCGTGCAGGCGAGCCCGATCAAGGGCACCAGCTAGCGCTCGCATCACCCAGCGAAGGCGGCGCGCCAGCGCGACGAGCTGACTGGCTCGGCCAAGAACAGGGCCGAGAACGTGATGATCGTTGACCTGATGCGCAGCGACCTGTCCGCCGTCTGCCGACCCGGCACGGTAACGGTGCCGCGGCTGGCGGAAGCCGAGCCGCATCCTGGCGTCTGGCACCTGGTTTCGGATGTTCGCGGGGAGCTGGCGACCGGACGGACCGACGCGGACCTGATCGCGGCCGCGTTCCCGCCCGGATCTGTCACCGGAGCCCCGAAGGTACGCGCGATGGAGGTCATCCACGAGCTCGAAACTAGGCCGCGCGAGGTGTACACCGGCGCGATCGGCTACCGCAGCCCGATGGCAGGGCTAGAGCTGAACGTGGCAATCCGGACGTTCGAATTCGGCGAAGGCAGGGTCCGGCTTGGCGCAGGCGGCGGCATCGTGGCCGACTCCGACCCGGCCGCAGAATACGCCGAGTGCCTGGTCAAGTCGCGACCGCTGATCGAGAGCGTGGGCGGCAGGTTCGGCGCCGCAGACGGACCGCTGGCCGCCGCGCACGCCGCCTCGCAGGCGCTGCGGCCGCGGCCGGCCACCGGGATATTCACCTCGCTGCCAGTGACCGGCGGTCTGGCGGACGGGCTAGCCGAGCACCTGGCACGGCTGGGTGCGAGCGCCGCCGAGATCTTCGGCAAGGATCTGCCCGCTGAGCTGCCAGGCCTGGTGGGGAAATGCCTGGCCGGCGGCGGAACCGGACGGCTGCGGATTACCGTCCGGCCGCTGGGCGGGCCGCTGCACTGCAGTGTCCAGCTCGCTGAGGCGGGCCCGGATCTCGCTGCCGTACGGCTGCGGGTGACACAACTACCGGACGGGATGGATGGTCTCGGCGGCCACAAATGGGCTGACCGACGGCTGCTTGGCCAGCTGGCGGGCGAGGCCGGGCTCGGGCCGGACGAGCAGCTGCTGCTGTGTGACCAGGCTGGCTGCGTGCTCGAGACTGACAGGGCCAACGTGTTCGCTGTCGTCCGCGGCGTGCTGCGGACACCGGCAGCTGACGGCCGGATCCTGCCTGGAGTGACGCGAGCCCGAGTGCTCGCGGCGGCCGAGTGCGCCGGGATGCCGGTCGCCGAGGGCGCGGTCAGGCTGGACGAGCTGCTCGCGGCCGACGAGGTGTTCGTGACCAACTCGGTGCGCGGCGTACGGCCGGTGATCAGCGCCGATGGCGGCGCCGCCGCCTGGCAGCCTGGCCCAGCGGCCGCCATCCTGGCCGCGGCGGTGCGGGACCGGCGGCGCAATCAGGACCACAATGACCAAGCCGAGCGCGAGCCTGCGCCTTGGCCGCTCCGCAAGGCCGCGGCCCGCTTGGCCGGCGGCCGCGGCCCGATACTCGTCATTGACAACTACGACTCGTTCACCTACAACCTGGTGCACCTGCTTGCTGCTGCCGGTGCGCTCGTCGAAGTGGTGCGCAACGACGAGGTCACTGCCGCGCAGGTGGCTGGCTTCGGCGCGGCCGGGGTAGTGATCTCGCCGGGCCCGTGCGCGCCTGCCGAAGCCGGAATCTGCGTTGATGTGGTGCACGCGCTTCGCGGCCAGACGCCGCTGCTCGGCGTGTGCCTGGGCCATGAGGCCATCGCGGTGGCCTACGGCGGCCGGATCGAGCGGGTAGCGCCGGTTCACGGCAAGGCCTCCGTCATCGAGCACGACGGGGCGGGCATCTTCGCCGGCCTGCCGGCCAGCTTCCGGGCCGCCCGGTATCACTCACTGCTGGTGTCGAAGCCGAGCCTGCCCGACTGCCTGGCGGTGTCCGCTTGGACAGCGGGCGGGCAGCCAATGGCTGTCCGTCATCGCGAGCATCCGGTTGACGGCCTGCAGTTCCACCCGGAATCGATCCTCACCGGTGCTGGTGCGCTGATCGTCGGCAACTTCCTGCAGCAGGCTCGCGCGGGCCGGGGCTAGTCCGCGGGCTCCGGCTCAGCGTCGCGGCGCACGCGCAGCTTCAGCGCGAGCGACAGTTCTGCCGCCGTGAGGATTATCAGCGGCAACAGTGCCGCCCAGGCGTCAGGCAGGTGCGTACCGGTGGCCGCGACATAGGACCAGGAGAACAACAGCACCACCGCAGCGGTGCCCAGGCCGCTGAGCAGGGCCAGGCCGAGGCCGCGGCGCCGCCTGACCCGCAAGGTCACCGCGGTTGCCGGACCGCCGATAACGATGCAGGCGAACGCGGCACTGACTGCCGCCTGCGCGACGATCGCACCTGCTGCATCCCGGCTCATTCCGGCCCTGAGCAGCAGGGCGAGCACGGCAGTAGCGAGGATCCACGTGCTCAGCACTGCCACCAGCCAGGCAGTGGCCAGCGGCAGGGCCGCCTTGCCCGACAAGATCGATACAACCCCGTGACGCGACACTGCGCATTCCCCCCGAATGCGATCCGTTATGCCCCGATGCAGACGGCTAGCGCAGCCCTGGTCGCTTCTTCAAGGCCGTCTGCAGCAGCCTGTCGATCAGCTCGGCGAACGGCATGCCGCTCGCCTCCCACATCTTCTGAAAGTACGAGGCTGGGGACAGGCCGGGCATGGTGTTGATCTCGTTGACCAGGATCTGGCCGTCCGCGCTGTAGAAGAAGTCCACCCTGGCCAGGCCTTCGCACGACACCGCGTCAAAGGCGGCAGCGGCCATCCGGCGAATCTCCTGGCGAGCGCTCTCGGGGATCGGGGCCGGGATGGCCATCCCGCTGGCCGCGTCCAGGTACTTGGCCTCGAAGTCCCAGAACTCCTGACCCCCCGCCACGAGCAGCTGGCCGGGCACGCTGGTGTCCGGCGGTGCGCCATCGATGCCCTCCAGCACGGATACCTCGACCTCGACCCCCTCGATGGCCGCCTCGACCAGCACCTTCGGGTCGTACTGGCGGGCGGCCGCGATCGCCTCGTGCAGCTGGGCCATGTTGTGCGCCTTGGAGGTGCCTATGCTAGAGCCGCCCCTAGCAGGCTTGACGAACAGCGGCCAGCCGAGCTCGGCGATGTCGTCGAGCACTCGCTTGACCTCGACCGACAGGATGTCGCCTGGCTGGACCGGCCAGTCCCGCTCCCGCACCACGACGAACGGCGCGACCGGCAGGCCCCTGGCCCGGAAGATCAGATTCATGTACTCCTTGTCCATGCTGACCGCGCTGGCCAGGACGCCAGCCCCGACGTACGGCACGCCCGCCATCTCCAGCAGGCCCTGGATGGTGCCATCCTCCCCGTACGGGCCGTGCAGCACTGGCAGCACCACGTCGACGTCGCCGAACAGGTGCGGGATCTGAGCCGGAGCGCTGGCCATCACTCCGCCCGCCCAGGGCACGACGGCCGAGCCTGGCTCCGCCACCGCTTCCACCGAGGGAAGGCGGCCGTCGGTGACCGCGAGCCGCTCAGGCGCATCGGCGACCTGCACCCAGCTGCCCTCGCTGGTGATGCCGATCGGGATGACGTCATACCGGGATCTGTCGATGGACCTGAGCATGTTGCCACCGCCCATGCAGGACACCGAATGCTCCGGTCCCCGGCCGCCGAACACAACCGCAACCCTGATCTTGCGCTGCTCGCTCACGTCGTTCCTCCAGTCCCGGCTGCTGCCCCGTGCTCGGCAGCCGCCGCGCATAGCTGCCTGGCTCAGCCACCCGTGCAGAGCGACACGTGATTAGCTGCCCGCACCTTAGACGCCGTAACGCTCGGGCTTGGCCGATCTGCTTGCCAGCAACAGCACCGCCTCCTCGATCTGCAGCCCGTCATGCATGACGCCGGCGATCACCTCGGTGATCGGCATCTCGACGCCGTGTTCTCTGGCGAGCTGCAGCACGGACTCTGAGGACTTGACTCCCTCGACGGTGCTGGTCGTGCTGGCCAGCACCTCGGCCAGCGGTATGCCCCGGCCCAGCTTCTCCCCGAACGACCGGTTCCTGGCCAGCGGTGAGCTGCAGCTAGCGACCAGGTCGCCCATGCCGGCCAGCCCGGCAAAGGTGTGCTGGTCGGCGCCGAGTGCTGCGCCGAGCCGTGCGATCTCGGCCAGCCCCCTGGTAATTAGCATTGCCTTGGTGTTGTCCCCGAGCCCCATTCCGGCCGCGATCCCGACTGCGAGCGCTATCACGTTCTTGACAGCGCCGCCTAGCTCGCAGCCCACCACGTCGGTGTTGGTGTACGGGCGGAAATAACCAGTGTGGCAGGCCTGCTGCAGCGCGTCGGCCACGCCCTGGCTGGCGCAGGCAACCACGGTGGCGGCGTACTGCCTGGCCGCGATCTCTGGTGCCAGGTTCGGCCCGGAGATAACCGCGACGCGGTCCGGTCCGGCGCCGGTGATATCGGCGATGACCTGGCTCATCCGGTCGCCGGTGCCGAGCTCGATGCCCTTCATCAAGCTGACCAGGATCGCGTTGGGCGGGAGCAGATCCCGCCAGGCGAACAGGTGCTGCCGGAGCGTCTGCGCCGGAACCGCCAGCGCGACGAACTCGGCTCCGGCAAGGGCCTCGGCCGGGTCGGCGGTGGCACGCAGCGTGGCAGGCAGCGTAATGCCCGGCAGGTAATCAGGCGAGCTGTGACCATTGTTGATGGTCTGCGCCAGCTCTGGCCGGCGGCACCAGAGCAGGGCAGGAGTTCCCGCGTCGCCGAGCACCTGGGCGAATGTGGTGCCCCATGCGCCAGCGCCTAGCACTGCCCCTCTCACCGGTCCTGGCCTCTCACCGCGCTAGGCCTTTCCCTGCGCTCGGCCGCGTCAGCGAGCGGCGGATTCGGAGTTGCTGCCGTGCTGGTCGGCGAGGCTGCGTCACGAGCCGGGATTTCCCGATGCCGGCCCGTCCCCGGCCGACTCGGTGCGCTCTTGGCCACCGGATTTTCCCGTACTGCTAGTAGTTGCGTCGCCTGCTTTTGTGTCGGCGTCCGCGCGGTTGGCGCTCGCCGAGACGCCGTTCGGCCCGGCATCCCCGCTCGCGTCCTGCAGCGCTCGCAGGTCCTGCCGCAGCTTCCTTCTCGCCACCGCTGGGTGATAGAACTCGGCCGGCGGCGTGAGCCCGCGCAATCCACCCAGCAGCGCGGCGATGTCCGTCATGATCTTGTCGGTAGCCGCGCGCAGCACCTGGTTGGTTGGCGCTTCGCCGGCGAACTCGGACAAGTCGACCGGGGGACCGGCCACCAGCTTGACGGTCTTGCGTGGCAGCAGCCTCGGCACGTAGTCGCCGTAGGGCAAGATCTTCTGCGCTCCCCAGTGGGCGATCGGCACTACCGGAATGCTGGATTCCAGCGCCAGCCGGGCGACACCGGTCTTGGCCACCATCGGCCATTGCTCGGGGTCCCTGGTCACCGTCGCCTCGGGATAGAAGATCACGCACGCGTTGTTCTTCGCTGCGAGCTCGGCCGCCTGCTTCAGCACCAGCCCCGCGTCTGCCTGGCCGCGGTAGACCGGCAGCTGCCCGAGCTTGGTGATGACCGACCCCAGTACCGGGATGCCGAACAGCGACGATTTGGCCAGGAAGACTGGATAGCGGCGGGCGCTGTCGGCAAACAGTGACACCGCAAAGATGTCCATGTAGGACAGGTGGTTCGCGGCCAGGATCACCGGGCCATCTGCCGGGATGTGCTCCTGGCCGCGCCAGTCCAGGCGCATCATCATCCGGATGCCAGGCCGCAAAATGATCTTGGAAAGGTTGCGCCAGGCGGTGGAATAGCTGCCGTCAGCCGGCTTCCGCGCCTTCTTGCCTGCCATCGGTTCCCTCCGGCCGTCAGGTGGCCTGAGCCTTGGCCCCTTGATCTGCCTCAGTCTGTCCGGTCACACGATGCCGTGTCGAGGCGTCGCGGGAGGATCATAAGCATGCCAGCCGACGTACCGAGCCGGGAAGCCTGGTCGACGACCCTGACCTGGTCCTTGGTGGTCCCGGTCAAGCTACTTGCCCAGGCCAAGTCCAGGCTCGGGCTGGCCGACCAGCATCGGGCCGAACTCGCGCTGGCAATGGCGGCGGACACCGTCGCCATGGCGGTCGATGCCGATTACGTCGCCGGCGTGCTGGTCGTGACCGACGATCCCGAGGTCAGCGATATCGTGTCCGGGCTCGGGGCGATCGCGCTGCCCGACGAACCGGCAGCCGGGCTCAACCAAGCGCTGGCGCACGGGGCCGCACACGCACAAGCGCGATGGCCGGATCGGGGCCGGGCTGCCCTGGCCGGCGACCTGCCGGCCGCCCGGCCGGGTGAGCTCTCCGCGGCTCTGGCCGCGGCGGCCAGATTCGGCGCCGCGTTCGTGCCAGACGCTGGGGGCACCGGCACGACTCTGTACGCCGCGGCACCTGGCGCTACGTTCGCGCCGCAGTTCGGTACCGCGTCACGCGACCGGCACCTGGCGGCCGGCGCGGTGGAGATAGCTGCCGCTGGTGCCGGGCTAGACCTCGCCGGGCTCAGGCAGGACGTCGACACCATCGACGATCTGCGCCGCGCGGCCTCGATCGGGCTCGGGCCGCGCACGCTGGCGCTGGTGCGGGCTCATCGCGGCTTGCTGTCGTGACCGGCGCTGACGGCGCGGCCGGGCGCCGGGCACAACAAATCGCGAGGCCGCACTTACCGTCGCTTCCGGCGGTCTAATTGCGGCCCGGCGGGCAAAATACGCGCTGTAGCCCTCGGGCCAGCGCTTGACGGGCTAAATGTGCACGATCGGGCAGGTGAGCGTCCTGGTGATGCCTGCTACTCCCTGAATCTGCGCAACGACCAGGCGGCCCAGATCGTCCACGTTCTCCGCCTCGGCCCTGACGATGACGTCGTAAGGTCCGGTGACGTCGTCGGCCTGGGTGACGCCGCTGATCTGGGCGATGTTCGTGGCTACGTCGGCTGCCTTCCCGACCTCCGTCTGGACGAGAATGTAAGCCTGCACCATGTCGTCCTCCACGGTCGTGGTTGTCACGGCAACGCTACCGTAGCCAACTCCCGATGTTGTGCAGTGAGCCCGATGAAGCCAGGAGGCCATGATTCAGCCCGACTCAGCGCCGCGAAGCGTTCGGCAAGCGCCGGATACCGTTGCTGATCTTGGAGAATTTGGCCTGATAGCTGCGATTCAGGCGGAACTGCCGCCCGGCGATCTGGCGATCGTCGGCGCCGGCGATGACGCTGCCGTTGTGCGCGCTGCGGATGGCCGCGTGGTAGCCAGTACCGATCTGCTCATCGAAGGCCGGCATTTTCGCCGCGACTGGTCGTCGGCCAGCGACATTGGCGTCAAGGCTGCGGCGCAGAACCTCGCCGATATCGCCGCCATGGGCGCATTCCCAACGGCGCTGCTGTTCGGCCTGGCCATTCCGGGCGACCTTGCCACAGCATGGGTGCTCGAGCTGACCCGCGGAATGGTGGCCGAATGCGGCCGCGCCGAAGCCTTCATAGCAGGCGGTGACATATCCAGCGCTGACAGCATCATGCTCGCCATGACCGCGCTTGGCGATCTGACCGGCGCCAGGCCGGTCACCAGGGCTGGCGCCCGGCCCGGCGACGTGATCGCAGTCAGCGGACCGGTCGGCCGGTCAGCGGCCGGCTTGGCCTTGTTGCAGGCAGGCGTAATGTCGCCGGCCGGGACGGGCCCTCGTGACCTGGCCGACCTAGTCGCCGCGCACCTGCGGCCGCAGCCCGACTATTCGGCCGGCCCGCTGGCCGCCACGGCGGGAGCCACCGCGATGATCGACATCAGCGATGGCCTGGTCCAGGACCTCGGTCATATCGCCGTGGCGAGCGGCGTTGGCATCGACATCCAGACCGCCAAGCTGCCGGGCATCGAGGTCCTGACGACCGCGGCGACAATGCTCGGCACTGACCGGCTGGCATGGGCGCTCACTGGCGGTGAGGATCATGCTCTGGCAGCCGCGTTCCCGGAAAGGCAGGCGGTTCCGGCCACGTGGACGGTAATCGGAAAGGCGCGCGGGGGAGACGGAATTTTCCTAGATTCGGCCCGCTGGACTGGTGCTGGCGGCTGGGATCATTTCCGCAAGCCTGGCAGTATGCAGGCTGGCTGATTACCAGTAAGGGCGCACCGCTAGCCGATCACGGCTGCGCTTGATATAACGCCCTTGATGCCCCGCCATCGCAGAGAAAGCGTGCCACGGCACAGGGCGCACCGGCGGACCGAGAATCCGGGCCGACGCGCCCAGGTGAGTGCTGCGCTCGTTGCGGCCAGGACTGCGATGTCAACCTCGGTGCGCTCCGCCTCAGCGGCGAAGCTTGCGGCATTCGGGCGAGTTGGCCTAGGGCCGCCGAGACCAGATCTGCCGGAGGACCTGGAGCCCGAGCAGCCTGAGGCTGCGTTGGCCGATGCCGGGTTGCCTGAGGCCGGGTTGCCTGAGGCCGGGTTGCCTGAGGCCGGGTTGCCTGAGGCTGCGTCGCCTCATGCTGCGTCGCCTGTGCCCGTCGATCCGGCCGCCGCCGAGACTGCTCCGATGGTGCCGCTGGATGCGATGTGGCTGGCAGACCTGCTGGCTGCCGAGACAAGGCCGATACAGCTGGACCTGGGACAGCTAGCGGATTCGGGCATTGCGCAAGCGAACCAGGCGCCGGTGCCCGCCGCCGGGCCGGCCTCCACCGCGCTGGCCGCCGCCCCGTTGGCCGCGAGCACCGCTAGCCGCCGTCGGCTGCGCCGGGATATTCGTCGTCCGCCTCGTGGGCCGCGCACCGTCAGGAGCGACCTGTTGCGTGACACGGCGCGTGGTTTGCTGGTTACTCCGTGGTTCGCGGCCGGGGTCGGCATCGTCATCGCGGCCGGGATGGCTATTTACGCGCCGCACGCCGAGTTCACCTTCCCGTCGGCGATCGGCGTTGAGCACTGCGCGCAGCCCGACTGCCTTGCCGGGGCTGGCGGCAAAGCCTCGCTCGCCGCTAGCGGCAGGCAGCCGCTCCGAGGGCCGCGCAGCTCCACTGCGCACAACGGACGGGACGCCCATTCCGACCGCAGCGCCGCGTCGGGCCTGAAGTTCACCATCGCAGTGGTGTGGCAGGGGAACGGCATGTTCGACGCCACGATCAGCGTGACTGGCAAGGGCTCTCTCAAGTCGTGGCGGCTAGCCTTCCGCATGCCCGGTGATCAGATAAAGGTCATCGGCGCTGCCTGGTCCCCGTATGCCAGCGGCGATGGCGGTGTCGCTGGCGCGTACCCCGGCTCGCCAAGCGGCGGGCCTGGCGGGCCCGGAGGCTATGGCGGTTCCGGAAGTCATCAGGTCGGCATCACGTTCTTCGTCCTCGGCACCGGGAAGCCGGTCATGCCGACGGACTGCCGTTTCGACGGAGCAGCCTGCCGGTTCACCATGACTTGATCGGCTTCGGCCACCGTAGGCTCGACGTGACAGTGGCCGGTACGTCGGCGCGCACGCTACCGGTAATCGGGGCGCAGTCGCCCTGGGCCGGACCAGAGGCGTGCTGAACCGCCCGTAGGGTTGAGCGCATGACTTCTGCTGCACCGGTCCCGCCTCGCGTGCTGGCGATCGCAGGCTCGGATTCTGGCGGCGGGGCGGGCATCCAGGCAGACCTGAAGACAATGCTCGCGCTCGGGGTCCACGGGATGACCGTGATCTGCGCGGTCACTGCGCAGAATTCGGTTGGCGTACAAGGTTACTGGGAGCTGCCGCCGGAGGCTGTTAAGGCCCAGCTTGACTCGGTTCTCGGCGACATCGGCGCGCAGGCGATCAAGACCGGCATGCTTGCCTCGCCGGTGCTGGTCGGCACCGTGCGCGATGCGCTAGCCGATGTGGCAGCGCCAGTCGTCGTGGATCCGGTGGCAGTCTCTAAGCACGGTGACAGCCTGCTGTCGCCTGGCACGCTGGACGCGATCAGGGCGCGGTTGCTGCCGCTGGCCACCGTGGTGACCCCTAACCTGCTCGAAGCCGAGCTGCTGACCGGGACGAAGATCACCAACGAGGCCCGGATGCTGGCTGCGGCTCGACTGATCACCTCGATGGGACCGCGGTGGGTGCTCATCAAGGGCGGCCATCTGCCGGGAAGCCCGGTCGACCTGCTGTTCGATGGCGACCACGTGGCCCGGTTCCCTGGTCACCGGATAGCCAGCATCCATACGCACGGAACGGGCTGCACGCTGGCATCGGCTATCGCATCGCGGCTGGCGATGGGCGACGACGTGCCGACTGCGGTGCGAGCCGCGAAGGATTACGTCACGGGTGCGATCGCGGCCGGGTTCCCGCTTGGAGCCGGGATTGGCCCGGTAGACCATGGCTGGCAATTCCGGACAGGATCCGATCGCCTAGCGCGCGGAGAGCTAGCGGAACCTCGCTAGCGAGTGATCTTGCCTGCCTTGATGCACGACGTGCACACGTACAGCCGACGTGGCGTCTTGCCAACCATCGCCCGCACGCGCTGAATGTTCGGGTTCCAGCGGCGCGGGGTGCGGCGGTGCGAGTGCGACACGTTGTTGCCGAAGCCCGGCCCTTTGCCGCACACGTCGCAGACGGAAGCCACGGGATCGCTCCAATTAGGAAGATAGCCAGATGGGCTGCTGGCAGGCGCTGGCCATGCCGGCCTGACAACGATATCCGACGAACCGGGTGGGATGCGAGCCGGGTTTCCTGGCTGGCGGGTCAGTGACCGGCTAACCGAGGAGAATGCTGGCGGGCTGAGGCCGGACCACTTGCGCATTCCTCCTATTAGCCGCAGATCACCCTCATGACTCGGTCCTGCCGGCAGCCGCGTAGGGCACGAGAGTGCAGATGGAGCCCTAAGTTGGGCACCACTTCCACTTTGGCGCCCCAAGACGAGGCCCGCAGGCCTTGCGCGCTCAAGCTAAGGCGCCGATGACGGTCGTCCGGCCTATTCTGGCGACGTGAGAACGGCGGTACGGCGGTCGGCGGCCGTGATGACGGGTTGGGCCGTGATG
>Ga0187783_10003711_pt1 | contig 11250 bp, 9 predicted proteins | sample 1015_SJ02_MP02_2_FD_132471 | JGI IMG/M metagenome (GOLD analysis project Ga0187783, IMG submission 132471) | Tropical peat soil microbial communities from peatlands in Department of Meta, Colombia - 1015_SJ02_MP02_20_MG | ecosystem: Environmental > Terrestrial > Soil > Wetlands > Peat | place... | reverse complement strand
GCGATGTTGGCGCGCAACGCAATCTGACAGGCCGCCATGCTGCGCCCGCCGCTGCGGCACATGAAGATCGGCGCTGCATCGCGGGGGATCTCACCGAGCCGCTGTGGCAGCTCCCCCAGCGGAATGTGCAGCGCCCCCTGCAGATGGCCGGCCTGCCACTCGTGGGGTTCGCGTACGTCGATGAGCGGCGGGATACGGGCGCCGCTCGCCGCAGCGGTCGCCAGCAGATCGCGCAGGGCGACGGCCGACAGGCGCCGCACTTCTGCAGACGCTGCCGGGCGCGGCGCATCGCGCGGCTCGGTGATGCTCGGCGTCTCGCCGCACACCGCGCAATCGGCGCGGCGCTCGATGTGAAACTCGCTGAAGCGCATCTCCAGTGCATCGTAGGTGAGTAGCCGTCCGGTGAGCGGCTCGCCGACACCGGTGATGAGCTTGATCGCCTCGGTTGCCTGCAACGTGCCGAGCACACCGGGCAGAACACCAAGCACGCCGGCCTCGGCGCAATTGGCCACCAGGCCGTCGGCAGCGTGCGGGAAGACGCAGCGGTAGCACGGGCCCTGCTGCGGCACGTAAGTCAGCAGTTGGCCTTCGAAGCGGTGGATGGCAGCGGACACCAGCGGCAGCCCGAGCAGCACACAGGCGTCGTTGATGAGATAGCGCGCCGAGAGGCGATCGGTGCCGTCGAGCACCAGGTCGTAGCCGCCGAAGATCTGGCGCACGTTGGCGGCGCGCAGCTCGAGTGCGTGTGCGATGACGCGAATGTCGGGGTTGAGCTGCTCGAGGCGCTCACGACCGGCCTCGGCTTTGGGCCGGGTGAGAGAGGCGACGTCGAATAACACCTGGCGCTGCAGGTTGGAGAGGTCCACCCGGTCGCAGTCGAGCAGCCCGAGCGTGCCGCAGCCGGCGGCGGCGAGATACAGCGCCGCCGGGGAGCCGAGGCCGCCGGCGCCGACTATCAGCACCCGCGCAGCCTTGAGCTTCTGCTGGCCGTCGACGCCGATCTCCGCCAGCGCCAGGTGACGGGCGTAGCGCTCGCGCTCCTTGGCCGTGAGCGTCATCGCCTCAGCCTCCGGAGAGCGCGCACAGCACGTGCACGGTGTCGCCGTTGCGCACCGCGGCGCTGAGCTCGCGTGCCTCGCTGTCGTTGACGAACAACCGCAGGTGCGGACGGATGCGGTCCTGCTCGTCGATCATGCGGAAACGGATTCCGGGGCAGCGTTGCTCGAGGGAGCCGAGCACTTCGGCGAGCGTGCGGCCGTGGGCGCCGAGCGTCGCGGCGCCGCGGGTGTAGGAGCGCAGCGGGCTGGCGATGCGCACCGTGCAGTGCGTGGCTTCAGGCGGCATAGCTCACCGAGTAGATCTCGGGCAGGTGGCGGGCGATGCACCGCCAGCTTTCGCCCGCATTGCCGCTCGCCCAGATTTCACCCGCCGTGGTGCCGAAGAACAGTGCCGGCCGCTCGCTGCGGTCGCTGCACATCGCCTGGCGCAGCACGGTGAACCAGGCTTGCGCCCGCGGCAGGCCGCGGTCCAGGCGGCGCCAGCTCGCGCCGGCATCGCGAGTGACGTAGACCGCGGGCTTGCCGTCGATGGAGGTGCGCGGCCACACGGTCTGCGCGTCCATCGGCAGCACCCAGGCGGTGTCGGGGTCGCTCGGATGAAGCACGATCGGAAAGCCGACATCACCGATCTTCTTCGGCATCGCCCGGCCAATACGCAGCCAGCGGCGCGACGGACGATCGAGGCGGTAGATGCCGCAGTGATTCTGCTGATAGAGGCGGTCGGGCCTCGCCGAGTGCTGCACCAGACAGTGCGGGTCGTGGCCGTACGCGACGTTCGCGTCGGGCAGGAAATCGGCATCGCAGCCCTCGTTGAGCGGTGTCCAGCTGCCCCCGCCATCGGTCGACTCGAACACCCCGCCGATCGAGATCGCGATGTAGAGGTGCGCGGCATCGCGCGGGTCCAGCTGGATCGAGTGCAGGAACTCGCCGTCCGGCGTGCCGAAGGCCGCCCACTTCGCGCGCATCGGATGGTCGTTGAAACCGGCCACGGGCTGCCAGCGCTCGCCGCCGTCGACCGAGCGGAAGAGCCCGGCCGGCGAGCTGCCGGCGTACCAGCTCGCCGGGGAGCTGCGATGCCCCGGCGTCAGCCAGAACACCCGCTGCACGGCGCGCGCTGGCTCGCCATCGGCAGCCTTGCGGAAGGCGGGCGGTTCTCTGGCTTCGCGCCAGCTGCGGCCGCGGTCCGCCGAGCGGAACACGGTCGGGCCGAGATGCCCGGTCTTGGCCGCCATCAACAGCTGCCGCGGCTCGCGCGGATCCTGCACCACGTGATGGATGATGTGTCCGAGGAACTGCGGGCCGGCGAGACGCCAGGCAGCGCGGCCGCCGCGGCGCAGCGCGAACAGCCCCTTGCGGGTGCCGATCCAGAGCGTGTCGGCCATGCCGCGAGCATCGTCGCCGCGCCGGCGCCCTGTCAACGGTGCGCGCCGACGAGGCGCGGTGGTTAAGCGGCGAGCGGCTGGCAGATGAAGAGGTGCGCCGGCAGCACGTTCAGCGGCTCGAACCTGCGCCCGACGTAGCCGAAGATACGTCTCAGGTCCTGCAGCACACGCGTCGAGAACTGATAGACGAGGAACGCACCGCGCGGCTCGAGGACGTCGCGGGTATTGCGCAGGATGCGCTCGCGCGTCGGCGCCGGAATGGTGCTGAAGGGGATGCCGGAGATGATGTAGTCGGCGCGCTGATGACCGCAGCGGCGCAGAATGTCATCGACCGCGACCGCCGAGCCTTCGACTACGTGCAGCCGCCGGTCGGTGATCGAGCCGCGCAGGTAGCTGACGAAATCCGGATTCATCTCGATCGCGATCAGCGTTGCATCGGCACGCATGCGTCGCAGCAGCTCCGCGGTGATGCCGCCGGTTCCCGGGCCGTACTCGACGATCACCCGGGCACGGCCGAAGTCGATCGGCTCGAGCAGCTGCTTGATGAGAAAGCGTGAGCTCGGGACGATCGAGCCCAGCATGCGCGGGTGGCGGAAGAAGTTGCGCGCAAACAGCAGCGCGTTACCGCTCGGCGTCCGGGAGGAGGTCTTGAGGATGTTGTGCATGTTGTTACCGTGGGCCGCCACGTGCTCTCTATAGCAATAAACGGCGGCCGATACCACTGCGGCGTCGCACCCTGACGCAGCCCTGCGGCGCTTGCAGCACGCCGACGCGTCCACGTCTCAGTCAGCGCGCAGCCGCCGCGGTGGCGCCGGCGTGACCCGCGGTGCGCGCGCGCTCTCGCGGCGAGCCGCGCCGCTGCGCCCGCGACCTGCGGGCGCGCCGGGGTGGCGCGTAGTGTTAGCCGTGTGAGGCGACTACAATCCTGCCGAACTCACACTCGCCCGCGCAACTATTGCCGCAGCTTGAGCCGAAAACGAGGCAGCCGCCATGACCCCACGGTCGCGCTTGCATGTTCCCGCCCCGCCGGCACGACCGGGGCAGGAGCCTGACTTCAGCTACGTGCAGATCTCCCCGGCCGGGGCCGTCAATCGCCCGGACGTGACCGCCTCGGCGCGCGACATCGAGTCCCTCTCGCTGGAGATGGTGCGGGTCCTCGGCGAGGATCACCGTGCCGTGGGTCCCTGGAACCCGCATCTCGAGCCGCAGGAGCTGCAGGTGGCGCTGCGCCACATGCTGCTGACGCGGCTGTTCGATGACCGCATGCAGAAGATCCAGCGCCAGGGCCGCATCTCCTTCTATATGAAGTCGACCGGCGAGGAAGCAGTCGCCGTGGCCGGCGGCATGGCGCTCGAGCCGGGCGACATGCTGTTCCCGTCCTACCGCCAGCAGGGGCTGCACGTGGTGCGCGGCCGCAACCTGGTGGAGCTCATGTGCCAGTGCCTGTCGAACACGCACGACATGTGCAAGGGCCGGCAGATGCCCATCATGTATCACTGGGGCAAGGGCAACATCTTCACCATCTCCGGCAACCTCGCGACCCAGTTCCCGCAGGCGGTGGGCTGGGCGATGGCCGCCGCCATCAAGGGCGAGGACCGCATTGCGGCCAGCTGGCTCGGCGAGGGCTCGAGCGCCGAAGCCGACTTCCACTACGCCATGACGTTCGCCGCGGTCTACCAGGCACCGGTCATCCTCAACCTCGTCAACAACCAGTGGGCGATCTCCACTTTCCAGGGCTTCGCCGGTGGCGAGCACCGCACCTTCGCGCAGCGCGGCCCCGGCTACGGCATTCCCGGTATTCGCGTCGATGGCAACGACTTCCTCGCGGTCTACGCGGTCACGCAATGGGCTGCGCAGCGTGCGCGCCAGAGCGGCGGTGCCACCCTGATCGAGCAGGTGACCTACCGTGCCGGCGCCCACTCGACCTCGGATGATCCCGCGCGCTATCGCCCCAAGGAGGAGTGGCGCGCCTGGCCGCTCGGCGACCCGATCATCCGCCTGAAGCAGCACCTGATCACGCTCGGGGAATGGTCGGAGGCGCGCCACACCCAGCTCGAGAAGGAGCTCGAGGCCCACGTCGCTGCCTGCTGGAAGGAGGCCGAGTCCTACGGCACGCTCACCACCGGCCCATTCCTCGATCCGCTCACCATGTTCGAGGATGTCTTCAAGGAGATGCCGCCGAATCTGTTGCAGCAGCGCGAGCAGCTGCGCGCGTTGCGCGAGACCACGGCGGCGCCGCCGCACATCTCGCCCGCCGTGCAGGGAGGCTGAGCCGTGGCGCGGATGAACATGGTGCAGGCACTGAACTCGGCGATGGACGTGATGCTCGGACGCGATCCGCGCGTCGTGATCCTCGGGGAGGATGTCGGCTACTTCGGCGGCGTCTTCCGCGTGACCGACGGCCTGCAGCGCAAGTACGGTGAGCACCGCGTGCTCGACACGCCGATCGCCGAGGGCGGCATCATCGCCGCCGCGATCGGCATGGGCGTCAACGGCCTGAAGCCGGTGGCCGAGATCCAGTTCGCCGACTACATCTATCCGGGGTTCGACCAGGTGGTCAGCGAGCTGGCGCGCCTGCGCTACCGCTCCGCCGGGGAGTTTCATGCGCCGGTCACCATCCGCACTCCCTGCGGCGGCGGCATCCGCGGGGGCCAGACGCACTCGCAGAGCCCCGAGGCCATCTTCACCCACGTGTGCGGCATCAAGGTGGTGATGCCCTCCAATCCCTACGACGCCAAGGGGCTGCTGATCAGCGCCATCGAGGACGATGATCCGGTGGTGTTCTTCGAGCCGAAGCGCATCTACAACGGGCCCTTTGACGGTGATCCCGGCAAGCCCGCCGTGCCCTGGAGCGCGCACGCCAAGGGCGAAGTACCCGAGGGTCATTACAACGTGCCGATCGGCCGCGCCGGAATCGTGCGCGCCGGCAATGACGTCACGGTGCTCGCCTACGGCACCATGGTGCACGTCGCCGAAGCGGCGGTGCGCTCGCTCGGCGTCGATGCGGAGATCGTCGATGTGCGCACCATGGCGCCGCTCGACGTCGACACCGTGTGCACCTCGGTGAGCAAGACCGGCCGCTGCGTCGTCGTGCACGAGGCCACGGGCTTTGGCGGCTACGGCGCGGAGCTGGTGGCGACGGTCCAGGAGCACTGCTTCTGGAACCTCGAGGCGCCGGTGCAGCGCGTCACCGGCTGGGACACTCCATACCCTCACGCCTTCGAGTGGGAGTACTTCCCGGGTCAGGCGCGGATCGCCGCGGCACTCAGGCAGGTGCTGGAGGCCGAATGAGCAAATACGTATTCAAGCTTCCCGATCTCGGCGAGGGCACGGTCGCAGCGGAGATCGTCGCCTGGCGAGTGAAGCCCGGCGACTCCGTCACCGAGGACGAAGTGGTCGTGGAGGTCATGACCGAGAAGGCGGCGGTGGAGGTGCCGGCACCGGTGAGCGGTCGCGTTCTCTCCACCACCGGCTCTCCGGGCGATACGGTGCCGGTGGGCGCCGAGCTGATCGTGATCGAGACGGATGCCGGCGCGGGCGCCAGCACAGCGGCCGGTGCGAGCAGCGCCCGGCCGGCCGCGGCGGCCGCGCCGAGTGCTCCGTCCGCCCCCGCCACTCGATCGAACCCGGCGGCGGCCGGCGACGGCAAATCCGCCGGCAATGGCGCTGCGGTTGCGAGCGCGTCAGCCGCCGAGCGGGCGCGCGTAGCCACCTCGCCGGCAGTGCGCCGGCGCGCACACGAAGCCGGCGTCGATCTGCGGCAGGTCGCCGGGTCCGGCCCCAAGGGCCGCATCGTGCCGAAGGATCTCGACGCCTATGTCGCGCGCCGCGCCGAGCCGATACCGCTGCGCCCCGGCGCGAAGGGGCTGGCAGCGGAGCGTGCGACCGAGCCGCGCGCGGCGCTCGCCGGCGCGCCGCGCGGGGCGACGGAGGAGATCAAGGTGATCGGGCTGCGCCGCCTGATCGCGCAGCGCATGAGCGAGGCGAAGCGCAACATCCCGCACTTTGCCTATGTCGAGGAGCTCGATGTCACCGAGCTCGAATCGCTACGCCGTCACCTCAACGTCAAGGTGCCTGATGGCGCACCGGCGCTCACCTATCTGCCGTTCCTCGGGTTGGCGCTGGTGCGCGTGCTGCGCGAATTCCCGCAATGCAACGCCCACTACGACGCCGAGCGCGGCGTCATCGTGCGGCATGCGGCCGTGCACCTCGGCATCGCCACGCAAACCCCGGACGGCCTCAAGGTACCGGTGGTACGCGACGCCCAGGCGCGCACGCTCTGGGACCTCGCCACGGAGATGCGGCGCGTGAGCGAGGCTGCGCGCACCAACAAGGCGCGGCGCGAGGAGCTCAGCGGCTCGACCATCACCATCACCAGCCTCGGCAAGCTCGGCGGCATCGCCAGCACGCCGATCATCAATGCGCCCGAGGTGGCAATCATCGGCGTCAACCGGGCGGTGGAGCGGCCGAAGGTGGTGGCCGGGGCCATCGCCATCCGACGCATGATGAACTTGTCTTCTTCCTTCGATCATCGTTTCGTCGACGGCTACGACGCCGCCGCGATGATCCAGGCGTTGAAAGAGTGTCTGGAGCATCCAGCGACGATCTTCATCTCCGCCTGAAGGCGCCAGCCCGGCCGCCCCGGTGCGTCGCGCGGGCTCGTAGCGAGGGGACCCGGCGCACAAGCGCTGACGCACCGGGGCAGCCCCGGATGAAGTTAACGAAAGCTCGGACTCGACCGCGCGGCCGCTACGAGATTCTTCCCGTGGCGACCAGCCGATGGTGCAGCCGGCGGATGGTGGTGCTCGCAGTCCTGCCGAACAACGCGGGCACCAGCGCGTGAATCAGACAGGCCACTCCGGCAGCGATCATCGACGTGCCGAACTCCGCTGCGTGGCGCTGGTGCTCCCAATAACTCTCCCCGAGGGAGTGCGGATGGCTCAGGAAGACCTGGTGTAAGACCCGCTCCCCGGTGAACACGGCCGGCGATGCCATCGATGGGCTCTCTGCGCGCATGACTTCAGTCCTCCTGCAAGCGGCCGAGAGCAGACCGTAGCCGATCCGCGGTGACGTTGCGGTATCCGTCCGGGAGTCTTGCGGTCCGGTGCGCTCAGGAGCGGTGCGCCGCTGCGCCCGCGTAGGTCTTTTCCCCGGCCTCGATGCGCAGCTTGAGGCGGTTCTGCGGCGGCGGCAGCGGGCAGGTCGCGAAGTCATTGAGCGCGCACGGCGGGTTGTAGGCCTTGTTGAAGTCGAGCCGCACGTGGCCGGCCTGCGGCAGTGGAGCGCCGATGAAGCGCCCGCCGCCGTAGGTCTCGTGGCCGCTGGTGCCGTCGGCGAACATGATGAAGAGCTGCGTGTCGGCGGGATCTTCGAGAACCGCATCGAGCCGCCACTCACGGCCGTCGCGGCTGAACACCACGGCGCCCGGCGACAGCATGTCCTGCTCCATGCCGAGGATGTTCACGATGGGGATGTGGCGCACCGGCTGGTAGGGCTCGAAGCGCGCCTCGAACACCCACTCGGTGCTCACCGGAAAGTAGCTGAGGCCGCGGAACTGCAGGCGGTGCGGGTTGGCGAGGTCGCGCACGCGCACACCGAGATTGCCGGCGCGCTCGATGAGGAAGAAGCGCAGCGTGCCGCTCGCGAGCACCGTCGGCTGGCCGCTGACGTCGGCGGCCAGCTGAAGCGATGTCACGGGCTGTCCGTCGTGTGACACGCCGCTCCCGGGTGCTGCGAGGAAGCGCACCCGGTGGTTGCTGACGACGAAGGTGCCGGCGTGGCCGGCGAGCCCCGCATGATCGAGGGCGAGTGCGTTGTCGGCGGCGCGGCCGAAGCTGTTGTCGCCCTCTTTGAGCCAGAAGAGGCCGACGAGCGTGAGCCAGCCGGAGTCGCTGGTAAGTGATTCGACGCGCTGCGAGCGCCAGTCCCTGATGCGGGCACGCTCGGCCTCGATCGCGGCCGGCGCCGAATCGGCCACTGCGGCGCCTGCGGCAGTCTCGCTCGCCCGGCTCGGCCCTGACCCGGCCGTCAGGTCCGTGAGCGCCAGCACCAGCGGCAGCATCAACAGGAACAGCGGCCGATCGATCAGGTGTCGGCGGCGGTGGCGTGCGTCGTGAGCGGCTGGCATGAGACTCTCCGGGTGCCCAGCGGCGATCTTATGCGATCAGCTCTCGCGTCCGAGAATCTCGGCGCGCACGTCGTCGATCTCACGCGCCCGCGAAGGCCGCGCGCGCTCACAGCGCTCCTGGCGCGGACAGCGGCTGCTGCGCGGGCAGATGATCCGAGCCGGTGCCTCGAGCGCATCGCTGATCCAGGCGATGTTGAGAACATTGGCCACCGTGCCCAGTGCCTGGACCGCCGCCTTGGGTATGCGTGCCTCGCCGTGCCGATGCAGGCACTCGCGAAAGATCGATTGGATCAGCTCCGCGGACGGCATGCCGTTGGCGGCGAGCGCCGGCGCCAGGTCGACTCCGACCGAAAGCACGTGCGGGTTGCCCGCCATGTCATGCACGCGCAGCGAGTGGCAGCAGTAGAGCAGCGAGCGCTCGCCGTCGCGCAGCACCGAGATCTGCGATCCTGAGACGCCGTGCTCGCCGTCGATCATGCGGAACACCGCCCAGTACGGGCACGGATCGCTCACCTGCGCCAGGTTACCCCAGGGAAGCGGAATGCCGTTGCCCCGATAGACCGCGCGCAGGTAGCCGGGCGGGTAGGCGTCGAAGAAGTGCCAGTAAGGGTAGGGCGAGACCTTCGTCATCCGCCGCATCACCACCGCCGGGGTGAGCTCGAGCTTCGCGCCCGCCTCGACGCGGTAGCGCTCGTGCGCCAGGAAGCGGCGAAACGGTACCCGTGGCGCGAGCAGCGCGCCGGCGAAGAACGTGCACTCGAAGTCGCGCCAGGCGTGCAGCACATCCTGGGCGTTCATGCCGGCCGCGCCCGAGCCGCCCTCGGGGCTGCCGCCCATTTCGCCGCCGGTGGCGTGCGCAGACTTGAGCCCGTCGCCGCCGTGCAGCACCTTGTGGGCGATGTGGGCCGCGAGGTCGAACTTGAGGCGCGCCGGGTCCGACTGCAGCGCGCGGTTGGCGTACACGATGCCCGGCGCGACGAAGAAGGAGCGCACCATGCTGCGCACCTCGCGATCCTTGTCGCGGGCCAGCAGCGGCTTGCGGTCGAACCAGCGGATCTCGAGCCCGTGCCGGCGGGTGAGACGCAGCAGGTCCTCCACCGACAGCGGGAAGCGCCGCTCTCCCACGCGGTCGGCGGCGCGCTCGAGATCGGGAAAGTCGTTGCGCGAGAGCTCCTGGTGCGAGCGGATGAGCAAGTGAGCGAACTGCCGCCCGCTGGTGCCGGTCTGCGCCAGCAGCTCCGGGATCGCAGCCTGCAGCAGCGTACGTGAGAACAGGAATGCAGGCTCGAGCGGAATACGCGCAGCGGCGCCGACGCGCTCTTCGCCCGGCGGCACCTCGAGCTCGGCGCGCTCGTCGAGAAACCAGGCCGGCGGCCGCTGGAAGACCCCGGCGAGCAGCGCGAGCAGCTCGGCGGAGGGGATGCGCTTGCCGCTCTCGATCATGCTCAGGTACGAGACCGAAGGCGCGAGGTTCGAGTCGCGCTCGATGCAGCGCACCGAGAGCTCCTCGAGCGTGAGGCCGTTGCGCTTGCGTAGCGCGCGCAGCTTGGCGCCGAGGAAGTGGCCTTTTCGCAGCGACTCGCCCATGGGCTTAAGTGAAATTAACAGTGTGAAGTTTCTAGAGTCAAATTCGCCGCAGACGCGCGTATGCTGTCGCGACATGAGCGTCGACAGGCACGGACAGCTGCACCCGCGCGACGAGGCGGGCCCCAGGGTCGAGATCAGCGGCGCCCGCATCGCGCGTGCGGATGAGGTGTTGACGCCGCTCGCGCTGCAACTGCTCGCGAGTCTGCACCGCCGCTTCAACGGCCGCCGTCTCGAGCTGCTGGCCGCACGGGCGCGGCGCCAGGCGCTGCTCGATGATGGGGCGCTGCCCGAGTTCCTGAGCGCGACCGCGGCAGTGCGCGCCGCCGACTGGCGCATCGCCCCGGTGCCGGCCGACCTTGTGGACCGCCGCGTCGAGATCACCGGGCCGGTCGATCGCAAGATGGTCATCAACGCGCTGAACGCACCGGTGCGCGCCTTCATGGCCGACTTCGAGGATGCCTGCTCGCCCACCTGGGAGAACCTGATCCGCGGTCAGGTGAACCTGGCCGACGCCGTGCGCCGCACCATCAGCTACGAGGATCCGGCTACCGGCAAGGTCTACCGGCTCGCCGAGCGCACCGCGACGCTCATCGTGCGGCCGCGGGGTTGGCACCTGCCGGAGAAGCACGTGCGCATCAACGGCGAGCCGGTCGCCGGTGCGCTGTTCGACTTCGCGCTGTTCCTCGCCAACAACCACCAGGCGCTCGCCGCTCGCGGCACCGGCCCGTACTTCTACCTGCCGAAGCTCGAGAGCCACCTCGAGGCGCGGCTGTGGAACGAGGTGTTCGTTGCGGCTCAGGACGCGCTCGGCATCGCGCGCGGCACCATCAAGGCGACGGTGCTGATCGAGACCATTCTCGCCGCCTTCGAGATGGACGAAATCCTCTTCGAGCTACGCGAGCACTCGGCCGGCCTCAACTGCGGCCGCTGGGACTACATCTTCAGCTTCATCAAGAAATTCCGTAATCGCCCGGACTTTCTGCTGCCGGACCGCTCGAGCGTCACCATGGAGCGGCACTTCCTCAAGTCCTACGTCGACCTGCTGATTCACACCTGCCACCGGCGCGGCGCCCACGCCATGGGCGGCATGGCGGCG
>Ga0187783_10003710_pt1 | contig 11251 bp, 14 predicted proteins | sample 1015_SJ02_MP02_2_FD_132471 | JGI IMG/M metagenome (GOLD analysis project Ga0187783, IMG submission 132471) | Tropical peat soil microbial communities from peatlands in Department of Meta, Colombia - 1015_SJ02_MP02_20_MG | ecosystem: Environmental > Terrestrial > Soil > Wetlands > Peat | place... | reverse complement strand
GGGGCCTAATTTTTCGTGCCGCGCCAGCGCCGCACGCCGAAAGGGGGGTCGTCAAAAATGGAAGTTCGCATTGCTCCGGGCGAAACGATCGAGAGCGCATTGCGCCGCTTTAAGAAGGCCACCCAAAAGGCGGGCATTCTTGCCGAGGCGCGCAAGCACGAGCATTACGAAAAACCGAGCGTTCGGCGCAAAAAGAAATCGGCTGCCGCTCGTAAGCGCCGCGCCTAAAAATCGGCCGATTATGGGCGTGCTGAAAGATCGGATCGCTTCCGATCTGAAAGACGCAATGCGGGCTCGCGACCAGCTGCGATTGGATACGTTGCGCTCGGCGCTTTCCGGCTTCGTGTACAAGCGCACCGAAAGCGGGCGCGAGCTTTCCGATGCCGACGAGCTCGACGTCGTGCGGCGGCTGGTAAAGCAGCGAGCCGACTCGCTTGCCGAGTTCGATCGGGGGGGCCGTGCCGATCTGGCCGAAAAGGAGCGCAGGGAGCGCGAGATCCTGCTGGCGTACCTGCCGGCGCAACGAACGCCCGAAGAGATACGGCAAATCGTAGCCGGGGTGCTGGCCGATCTTCCCCCCGAGTCGCGCAATCCCGGCGCCGTCATGAAGATCGTTATGCCGCAGCTGCGCGGCCTTGCCGACGGGAACCTCGTCCGTCAAGTCGTTACCGATCTGTTGTCGTCGCCGTAACTCCGGCTGCCCGCGGCGGTAGCAATCGGCATGAAGGCTTTGCGCGCGCGTTCTCTGCTCTGGTGCTGCCTTATGCTCGCCGGACTTCCCGGCCTGGCTACGGGCCAGGCCCTCGAGCGTCCGATCGTAATCGTGCCGATCGACGGCACGGTCGACGACGGGATGGCGCACCTGGTGGAACGCTCCGTTGCCGAGGCGAACGACGAACACGCACGAGCAATCGTGCTGGAAGTGAACAGCCCCGGGGGTCTCGTGGAAGCCGCGTTCCGGATTCGCGATGCGCTCTTTGGGGCGCAGGAACCGGTCGTGGCGTACGTCAGCGAGCGCGCCTATTCGGCAGCGGCGCTGATCACGTTGACTGCGCGGCGGATCGTGATGGCGCCGGGCGCGTCGATCGGCGCCGCCGAACCGATTCCGGCAACGGTCAAGACGATCTCGGCGTTGCGTGCGGAGTTCGAATCGACCGCCGAGCGCAACCATCGCGATCCGAAGCTTGCGGCGGCGATGGTCGACAAGAACGTCGACCTTCCGGAGTATAAGCGGGCGGGCACGATCCTAACGCTCAACACAAACGATGCCGTCCGCGCCGGGGTGGCAAGCTCGACTGCGGCAACGCTCGATGCGGCGCTCGACCAGTTGCATTTGGGCGGGGCGCCTCAACTGACCGAATCGTTTACGTGGGCGGAGCAGATCGCGCGCTTTGCAACCGATCCGATCGTCAGCGGTCTGCTGCTGAGCGTCGGCATGCTCGGTCTTTTGATCGAAATGCAGACGCTGCACGCTATCGCCGGCATCATCGGGGTGAGTGCGTTCGCGCTCTTTTTCGGAAGTCACGTTTACGCGGGTTTTTCCAACGGCTTCGTGATCGCGCTGGCGTTGCTGGGCGTGGTTGGCATCCTCTGGGAGCTGCACGTCGTGCCGGGACACGGTTTGCCTGGAATTCTCGGCGCCGTGGCGCTCTTCGTGGCCGTGCTCTGCGCGTTCGGGCTGCCGTTCTTCTTCGTAGGGATCGAGACGATTGCCACCGCGATCGTCTTGACCGTGATCGTCTTTACCCTGACGGTCCGTGCGGTGCCGCAGAATGCCTGGGCTCAGCGTCTGGCCCTGGCTGCGGCGCAAGGACCGGATTACGTTGCAAGTGCCGACCACCGCGGATTGCACGGCCGGATCGGAACCGCCGTGAGTTATCTGCGCCCGGCGGGCATCGCGTCGATCGACGGGCGACGCGTAGACGTCCTGACCGAGGGTGAGTTCATCGCGCAGGGAACCCCAGTTCGTGTCGTGCGCGTCGAAGGCGCGCGAATCTTCGTCGAACCAGTCGCTTCATAGGAGCAGATATGATTGCCGTCAGCGGCGCGATCATCGTTGTCATCGCACTCATTGCGTTCTTTGCGTTTCTTTATTACTTCCCGATCGGCTTGTGGATTCGGACTATAGCGGCCGGCGTTCCACTGGGCATCATTGCGCTGGTGCGGATGCGTCTGATCGGCATCCCGCCAGGCGTAATCGTCACGAACTACGTGCGAGCCCGAAAAGCCGGCTTGAATCTGAGCGTCGACCAGATGCAATCGCACTATCTTGCCGGAGGCAACGTCGAGAACGTCACTTTGGCGATGATCGCGGCGCAACGCGCACAGATTCCGCTCGAATGGCAACGAGCGGCGGCGATCGATCTGGCAGGCCGAAACGTACTCGAAGCGCTGCAAACGTCGGTGAACCCCAAGGTGATAGAAACGCCCGTCTTTCAGGGCGTGGCGCAGAACGGGATTCAGCTCAACGTTAAGGCGCGGATAACCGTGCGCAGCAACTTGGATCGTTACGTCGGCGGAGCCGGGGAACCGACGATCATCGCACGCGTTGGTGAGGGCGTAGTGTCGGCGGTCGGCGCGGCCGTCGACCACAAGGAGGTGCTCGAATATCCGGACCGGATCAGCAAGACGGTGCTGGCAAAGGGACTCGATGCGGGAACGGCCTTCGAGATCGTGTCGATCGACATTGCCGACGTCGACGTCGGCAAGAACATCGGTGCGGAGCTGCAGACGAGTCAGGCCGAAGCTGACCGCCGGATCGCGCAAGCAAAAGCCGCGGAACGTCAATATGCGGCGCTCGCGGCGGAGCAAGAGCAGAAGGCGCAGACGCAAGCGATGCGCGCCAAAGTGGTCGAAGCCGAAGCGACCATCCCGCAAGCGATCGCGCAAGCCTTCCTGCACGGCAACCTCGGCGTCATGGATTACTACCGGCTCAAGAACATCCAGGCCGACACCGAGATGCGCGGCTCCATTGGAGCGTCAGCGGATACCTCAACCGAGCCCCAACCGCCCCCGCCGCCCGGGCCCAGCCCGAAATAGGACATCCGAGTGCGCGAGATCGGCATCCTCATCTGGGTCGGACTGCTCATCATCGGCGTCGTCGGGAGCATGGTTTCGAGCCTTCGCAGGCAGCCTCAAGCCGTTCGAGAGCCCCCGCCCGGCGCGCCGGCCTCACAACCGGCGTGGCTGGAGCGAATGGTCGCGCAGCTGCGTCAAGAGGGGACGCCGGTTGCGCCGCGGCCGCCGGTGCCGCCGCCTGCGCGCAAGCCTCCGCCGCCCGCCCCTGCAACCGACCATCCATTCCCGCCCGCGCCCCGCGCCCGCCTCGCGCGGCTGTTTGCGACGCGGCGCGACCTGGTGCGGGGCGTTATAGCGGCCGAAGTGCTCGGCAAGCCCCGTGCGTTTGGTGACGAAACCTTCAGGTATTGACCCCGCAACGATCCATCGATCTCGGTGAGCTATCCGACCGCGTTCGCCTCTTCGGGGAGTACGATCGCAACCTATCGGCGATTGAAGATTCGCTCGACGTAGCTGTCCACGCCGACGGCGACCGCCTGCTGCTTGCCGGCGACGACGCCGCGGTCGAGCGCGCCGAGCAGGTGGTCCGGCGGGTACTGGGCGCTGCCGTGCAAGGCGCACATATCACCCCCGATGACGTCGCGCTGGCGTTGACGGATGCAGCCGACGGGGCGGCATCGTTGCCCAGCACCTTGCTGCGAAGTCATCGCGGCCGCGAGATCCGTCCGCGAACCGCCGGCCAGCGTCGCTTTGTGAACGCAGTCGAGAGCTCCACGCTAACCTTCGGCATCGGACCGGCGGGAACGGGGAAAACCTACCTCGCCGTGGTGATGGCCGTGCGCGCACTCAAACGTCGGGACGTAGTCCGAGTGATCTTGTCGCGCCCGGCCGTGGAAGCGGGGGAACGACTGGGGTTCCTGCCCGGTGACCTGCGTGAGAAGTTCGATCCCTACATGCGCCCGCTGTTCGACGCGCTTGCCGAGCTGCTCGACGATGCCGCGGTCAACAAGTACATGGAGCGCGGAACGCTCGAGGTCGCGCCGTTGGCGTACATGCGAGGCCGAACCTTGGCCGATTCGTTTGTAATTCTGGATGAAGCCCAAAACGCAACCGGCGACCAGCTCATGATGTTCTTGACCCGACTCGGCAGCGGGTCGAAGATGGTGGTGACCGGCGACGTAACGCAGATCGACCTTCCCGCCGGCCAGCGCAGTGGTCTGCGAGCGGCCGCCGCGCGGTTGGCGGAGATCGACGACGTCGCCGTGGTCGAGCTCGACGGAAACGACGTCGTGCGCCATCCGCTGGTGGCGAAGATCGTTCGCGCCTACGAGACGCGGCCGCTGTGATCCACTATCGAAACGACGTACGGCGAAGCGGCGTCGACGGACGCGCGTTGATCGCGACCGCCCGGCGTTTGCTCTCAGCCATTGGCGAAAACGGTGCGGCTCTTTCGCTTTATCTGGTCGGCGACGGCGCGATTCGGGAGTTGAACCGCGAGTATCGGGGCCGAGATTCCGCTACGGACGTCCTAAGCTTTCCGCTAGACGACTCGCCCGGAGCCGGAGCGCACGAGCGCCTTTTGGGCGACGTGGTGATTTCGGTCGACACTGCCCGGCGGCAGGCGGACGCCTACGACGCGCCGCTGCAGCGCGAAATTTACCGCCTGCTGATTCACGGATTGCTCCACCTCAAGGGCCACGACCATATGGTGGCGGCGCAGCGCCAAGCGATGCAGCGGGAGGAACGGCGTTTGGCCGATGCGATTGCGCTGCCATGGCCGTACGCGCGACAGCGTTAGGGAGCCTGTGATGCACCAGCCGGCCGACGAGCGCGAGAAACGCGCTTCATCTGCGCCGCGGGCGAGCGAGCCCCACTATCTGCCGATCGAACGCAGCCGATTTCTGCGATCGTTCCATCACGCGTTTGAAGGCATCATTTATGCGACCCGCACCGAGCCGAACATGCGGGTCCACTTCGTCATCGCGGCGCTGGTGCTGCTCGCGACGCTGATCTTACGTCTCGATCGGTTCTACGTCATCGCTACAATCACGCTGGTGGCGCTGGTCCTCAGTCTGGAGCTGATGAACACCGCGATCGAGGCGATCGTGGATCTTCTTACGGTAGCCCATCATCCGCTTGCAAAGACCGCAAAGGACGCGGCGGCCGGGGCGGTCCTCGTTTCGGCGGTCGGCGCGACGCTATGCGCGTATTTGATCTTCTACCAGGGCGTCATCAGCGGAGGAGCGCAGGTGTTCGTGGCGGTGCAATCGGTGCCGGCGAACGTCGCGCTGATCGCGCTCGCGGTAGTTGCGATCGCGACGGTCTTCGCGAAGGCTTGGATCGGTAGAGGCTCGGCGCTGCAAGGCGGAGCCGTTTCCGGCCACGCCGCCCTCGCGTTTGCGGTTGCAACCATGCTGGCGTTCTTTTATCAGAAGCCCTTGGCTGCGATTCTAGCCTATTTCGGCGCGTTTCTCGTCGCCCAAAGCCGCGTGGAGGCACGCATCCATCGGCCCTTCGAGGTTTTCTGGGGCGCGGTTCTGGGGACGCTGGTGGCGCTGGCGATCTACGTGCTGGTGCGGCCGCACGTTATGCTATAATGGCGCCGACTTGAACACGGATCCCGCCCCAAGTAGCCCCCAAGGCTTGCCATACCAGATCGCCGCACTGATCGTGCTCGTCCTCGTGGCGGCTTTCTTCGCCGCCTCAGAGGCAGCCCTGGTATCGATCTCGCGGCTGCGCGCGCGGGCGATCGCGGAGCGCCGGGTCAAGGGCTCGGCCAACCTCGAGCACCTCGTCGACGAGAAGACGCGATTTCTGACTGCGATCCTGGTTGGAAATACGATCGTGCTGCTGGCGGCCGATTCGCTCGCCACCTACATTGCGATCGCGCTCGGGATCCCGTCCGGGGCGGTCCTCTCGACCATCGTGATGACGGCGATATTTTTGCTCTTCGGCGAGATCGTGCCCAAGACGGTCGCAACCGGCGACAGCGAGCGCTGGGCGCTTCGGCTGGCGCTGCCAATGCGGTATGCCGCCTACGTCCTCACGCCGATCGCGCAAGCTTTTCAATTCATCACGGACCTAATATTGCGCCTGTTCGGGATCAAACACGCGCACCGGCCTTACGTCACGGAAGAAGACATCCGGGCGCTGGTCAACGTCGGCGCGGAGCAGCGGGTGATCGAGGAGCAGGAGCGCGAGCTGATCCACTCGGTCATGGAGTTCGGCGATACCATCGTTCGAGAGGTCATGAAGCCTCGGCCGGAGATGATCGCGGTTTCGCTCGACGATTCGCCGCGCCGCGTGCTCGACGTCGTCATCGCGGAAGGCTACTCGAAGCTGCCCGTTTATCAAGAATCGAAGGACGATATCGTGGGCGTTATCCACGATCGAGAGCTTTTAATCGCGCTGGCGAACGGGTCGCTGGCGCACGCGGGCATGCGCGCACTGATGCGGCCGGCGGTGCACGTTCCCGAGACGAAAAAAATCGCGGACCTGTTGCGCGAAATGCAGCGCGACAAGTTTTCGCTGGCCATCGTCGTTGACGAGTACGGAGGCACGGCCGGACTCGTAACCATGGAAGATCTATTGGAAGAAATCGTGGGCGAGATTCGAGACGAGCACGATGCCGACGAGCAGGAGTCGATCTCGATCGTTTCGGAGCGCGAGGCAGTGGTCGAGGCGGGGACGAACATCGAGGACGTCAACGCGCGGCTTGGGATCGAGTTGCCGACCGAAGACTTCGAAACGATCGGCGGTTACACGGTCGGACTTTTTGGCCGGCTTCCCAACGAAGGCGAAGAGATCGATGCGGCCGATCACACGCGTTTGCGCGTGGACCGCACTCGCGGACGCCGCATCCTGGCGGTTCGGGTCTACACCAACGGCAGCATAAGCCAGACGCAGGAATCGGAGGACGCTGACGCAGCCGCGCGCCTATAAGACGCGGGGCGTAGTATTGCGCGGACGGCAGCTTGGCGAAGCCGACCGGATTCTCACGCTCTTGACGCTCGAACGCGGGAAGCTCGATGCCGTGGCAAAAGGGGTGCGGCGGCCGCGCAGTCACTTCGCCGGACGTTTAGAATCGTTTAACGAGTGCGACTTTCTGATGCATCGCGGTCGATCGCTCGACGTAATCGTCTCGGCCGAGATACGTCAAGCCCGTTGGTCGCAGCTCGTCGAACCGGAGCGCTACGGCGTCGCAGCAGTCGTCGCGGAACTGATCGATGCATTCTGCGAACCGGATCTGGCACTGCCCGACGTTTACGAACTCGTGATCGCGGCAATCGGTGCGATCGCCGCGGCGCCAAATCCGCGAGCGCTGCTGCCGCGCTTTTCGCTGCGCCTGCTCGAAATGTTGGGATTGGCTCCGCCGCTGACGACGTGCGTTCGGTGTGGGAAAGCCCTTTCCACTGGGCGGCTTTGGCTCGACGCCGAAGCGGGTGGAATCGTCGACGAGTGCTGTCGCGAGCGCTGGCGCGAGCTACCCGAGCTCGAGCCAAACGACGTGCGAAATCTGCGCGCGCTGGCGCTGCCCAAGCACGGCAGCGCCGCGGCTTTGCGTGCCACGCCGGCAGTATCGCTCGCCGTGGAGGAACTGCTGGCGCATCACCTTGGGAAGCGGCCCAAGGCGCTGGCGCAACTGCGGAGCTGGGGAACCTAACGCTTGCTGATGGCGCTCGATGTCGGAACCAAACGCATCGGCGTTGCGGTCGCCGATCCCAGCGGAACGTTCGGACTACCAATCGCGACCATTACGCGCAGCAACAAACGGGACGATCTGGCCTGCATCAAGGGATATTTGGACGAGTACGGCGTCGACGTGCTCGTAATCGGCGATCCGATCACGCTGGGCGGGGAGCGCGGCGCTGCCGCCGCGGCGCTGGACGCGTTCGTAGAGAGCGTTCGGGGTATTTTCGCCGGGCCAATTCACCGCGTCGACGAACGATTGACGACTGCACAAGCTACGAAGAGCCTCATCGCGGCGGACGTTTCGCGTAAGAAGCGCCGCGCGGTCGTCGATCGCATGGCCGCGGCTCTTATCCTGGAAACGTTCCTCGCGCGGCGGCGTAACGAACCGGCACAGTGACGATCGGCCGGGGCCTCGCGATCGCCACCGGCGCGATACTCGTGGCGGCGGCAGCGTTAAGCGGTTATTTTTGGTATCTGGTGGATGGCGATCGGTCGCATCCCGCGGCGCTCACGCAGGTCGTGATCGATCGAGGGTCGACCCTGAGGCAAGTTGCGGAGCGCTTGCGTACGTCCGGCGTCATAAGCAACGTGTTATCGTTTCGAGTCCTGGCTCGTCTGCGCGGTGAGGAGACCGGCGTACGCGCGGGCGAGTATCGCTTCGAACCCCACATGACGCAAACGCAAGTGCTACGCGCGCTAGTTACCGCCGGAGCACAGGTAGCCGCGTGGGTGACCATCCCCGAAGGCTTCACCGCGGCGCAAATCGCGGCGCGTTTGCAAAGGGACGGCGTGGGGCCGGCAGGTCCTTTTCTGAGCAGCTTCAAGCGGGAGCGGCTGGTCGTCGACGGCACGCGCACTGTGAATCTCGAGGGCTTCTTGTTTCCGAGCACGTACCTGGTGCCGCTTGCCGCTGCACCGTCGGAGGTCGCGAGCCTGATGACCGACGAGTTTCTCAAAGAGTTGCCGCCCGATGCTGCAAGCCGTGCGCACAGCTTGCACGTTACGGTCCCGCAGACGGTTACGGTAGCCTCGCTGGTAGAGCGTGAGGCGAAAAGCGAGGTCGACCGGCCACGCATCGCGGAGGTTATCTATAACCGGCTGCGGCTGGGAATGCCGCTGCAAATCGACGCGGCCGTGGAGTATGCGCTTCCGCGGTATAAGAGCCGGCTTTTATTTTCGGATCTCAAAGTGGACTCACCCTATAACACCTACGCGCACGCCGGGCTTCCGCCGACGCCGATTGCAAATCCAGGCAAGCCGTCGCTGGAAGCCGCACTGCGTCCGTCGAAGGGCGCTGATCTCTATTACGTTTACTGCGGCCGCGGTCGCCACGTTTTTGCCGGCACGCTGTCCGAGCACTTAGCAAACGTGGCCAGGTGCCTGCGATAGAAGGGAGCGTTACGATGTCGAACTCAGGCGGCGACGACGAGAAAGGCCGCGCATCGTTGGAGCTGGGCGAGGTGCTCTTGATCGCGACCAACGAGGGCGCGGCACTGCCGTTCGAGGTTGTCGGCATTCTGGAAGATCCCGAGGACGGCGCTTCGTATGCAGTCCTGCACCGCGACGGGGACGGCAGTGACGAGGACGAGTTCATCGTCACGGATCTCAACGGCGATCTGCTCGACGACGAGGAGCTGGCGCAGGGGATACTGGACGATTTCTTGGCCTTCGCCGACGATGGCAACGGCGAACGCGCGGCGCATAACGGGGAGGCCGGCTAATTCGCGTCCTGTTTCTCTCGGCCAGCGTAGGTGTCGGCCATCTGTCGGCCGCTAACGCCGTCGCGGGCGCGTTGCGCGCGATCGAGCCGAGCGCGCGGACTCCGATCGTGGACTCCTACCGGTACGCGGCGCTGGTCGTCTCGCGCGTCGTATCGGACGGATATCTGCAAATGGTTAAAACGATTCCTCAGTTGTACCGGTACATTTACCATCGAGCCGAGCAGGCGACCGAAGTCGGCCGCTTCCGAACCTGGGCGCACCAGTTTACCGCGAGCAACTTGCGGCCGCTGTTGCTGCGCGAGCGCCCCGACGCGGTGGTGTGCACGCACGCGTTTCCATGCGGCGCAATGGCCGAGTATAAGAACGAATTTGCCGACGCTCCCCCGGTCGTCGGGATCGTTACCGATTTTGCGGTTCACGGATTCTGGGTTCACGGTCAAATCGACCGATACGTGGTCGCTACCGAAGCGATGCGCGCCGCCCTGGTCGATCGCGGAATCGTAAGCGACCGCATTGCGGTCATCGGAATTCCGGTCCGAACGGAGTTCGCGCCCTCGGCGGAGAGCCGCACGTCGCTGCGAGAGCGTCTCGATCTGCCGCCCGACCGGCGGGTCGTGCTGCTGATGGGCGGAGGTCTGGGAATCGCACCGGTCGAGCGGCTGCTCCACGCGCTCAACGAAATTCGTGTCCCGATCGCGGCCGTGGTGGTCGCGGGGCGAAATGCGCGGGCGGCGCGGCAACTTTGCGAAACCGCGGAGTCGCTCGATTATCCGGTTCGCGCGCTGCGGTTCGTGGAAAATATTTACGACTACATGCACGCTGCCGACGTACTCGTAACCAAGCCCGGCGGCCTAACGACCGCCGAGGCGCTGGTTGCGCAAATACCGATCGTCCTCTGCAAGCCGCTGCCCGGTCAGGAAGAGCGCAACGCTCGCGTTCTACTCGAAGCTGGCGCGGCTGTTCCGCTTGGGCGAATTGAATCGCTTTCGCAAGCGGTTGAAAGTTTGCTTACCGACGATTCGCGACGCGAGCGCATGGTTGCGGCCGGAGGTCGTCTTGGGCGCGCGAACGCGGCAGGTGAAGCCGCTGCGTTGATTGCACGTCTCGTACACTCGCCAAAGGAGGTAGTCGCATGAAGCTGCCCACGTCGCTCGCCTATGGCCGGTGGCTGGCGCTGGTCCGCATCCTCACGGGCGCGATTTGGCTCATCCACGGCTTGCCCAAGTTTCTCCACGGCGATACGTTCTTGCCGCCCAATGGGTTCTTTGGTCAGTACCTGCAGCAGGGTATATCGACGACCAGCGGTCCGTATCACGATTTTATGGTCGCCGTCGTTTCCCCGAACGCAGCAACGTTCGCCGAGCTGGTCCGTTTCGGCGAGGTGCTCGTTGGGATTTCGTTACTCTTTGGAATCCTAACGCGGGTCGGCGGATTCTTTGGGATCGTGCTGCCACTCAACTACATGGCGGTTCGTGGCGCAATCGGCACGCTAAGCGGATGGGGTTCGCCGGACGCATCGCTGGCGTTGCTCTCTGCGATCAGTTTCGTGTTGCCGACGGGTCGCGTTGCCGGAATCGACGGGTTCGCGAGTCGCCGTTCCGCACGACCGCCGAAGGTCGTTGCCGAGGTCGTTCCGGAGCGCCCGCTCGAGGGCCCAAGCGCGCCGCAATAGCCGCGCAAATAGGTTCCCGCTTTGGCTGCGTGGTATAGTGGGTTGCCGTTTGGGAGAGATGGCCGAGCGGCTGAAGGCGGCGGTTTGCTAAACCGTTATACGATGTAAAGTCGTATCGAGGGTTCGAATCCCTCTCTCTCCGATGCGC
>Ga0187783_10003709_pt1 | contig 11252 bp, 11 predicted proteins | sample 1015_SJ02_MP02_2_FD_132471 | JGI IMG/M metagenome (GOLD analysis project Ga0187783, IMG submission 132471) | Tropical peat soil microbial communities from peatlands in Department of Meta, Colombia - 1015_SJ02_MP02_20_MG | ecosystem: Environmental > Terrestrial > Soil > Wetlands > Peat | place... | reverse complement strand
TTAATACGAAGTATCTGCGGCGCATCAAGGTCGTCGACCGGTATTTCATGAACTACAACGACTACGGGCATCTCAGGGAGCATGACGAAGAGGCTGCGCTCGGTTTCCAGATCGGACCGAAGTCGGTCATCACGTACCCATCCGGTGCGCAGCAGCTGCCCGGCAAGGGAACCTATGAGATCTCCGGGCTGGCCTGGTCCGGCGGCGGCGCCATCAAGACTGTGGAGGTCTCCACCGATGGCGGGAAGAAGTGGAACCCCGCCGAGCTCAAGATGACTCCGCAACGCATGGCGCACGTCCGGTTCGCTTATCAGTGGAATTGGGATGGCAACGAGACCGAGATTATGTCTCGCTGCACCGACGAGATCGGGCAGCAGCAACCGACGCTGGAGCAGATCGCCAAGTTCTTTAATAAGCCCGTCGGGGACGTGCCAGGGCTCAACAACAGCGTCATGCCATGGAAGATCGCCGAGGACGGGAAGGTGACCAATGGGCTCGCTTAGGCTTGCCGCGATTCTGTTGCTCCTGGGCAGCCCCGTCCTAGTCAGCCCCGCGTTGGCGCAGTCGGCGCCCCCCTATGGGTTGGGGCGCACTCCGTCCGCAGAAGAAATCCGCGCCAGGGATATCAACATCGGTCCCACCGGGGAGGAACTCCCGCCGGGCCACGGCACCCCCAAGGAAGGAGCAAAGGTCTTTGAGCTTCAGGGGTGCATCGTCTGCCATGGCCCAGAGGCCGTAGGGGGAGTGGGACCCAGGTTGAATTCGAAGACAAGCCAGGATCTTCCCATCTGGAAACGGGAGCGCATCCTACCGCTGCGCGCGCCGTTTGCGACGACCGTGTGGGATTACATCCACCGCGGCATGCCTCTCGGGAGAGAGGGGACTCTTACCCCCGATGAGGTCTACGCGCTGACGGCCTACCTGCTCTTCCTGAACAAGGTGATCCCGGAGGACACAGTCCTCGACGAAAAGAGTCTGCCGAAGGTCAAGATGCCGATTGGCGATCACTACGCCCGGCTGCCTGAGTGGAAGCATGGGACGCCAAGGCTTCAGGGTTACCCCTACTGACTAAAGCAGCTTCTGTTTTCATGGAAACAGAAGCTCCGCCCTTCAGCGCGGAAGCGGAGCTATGTGCGCGTATGGCTCGCGCCAGCCTTCCTCAACGCGGGCGTGAAGTTGTTTCATTGCCCGTCGGGCCTCGACGTCGCGCCAGACCTGAAGCTACATGCGTTCACCGCCTCAAAGGGGGAGCTTGCGGTCTTGTTTGTCAGTCTCAAGGTGAACGGCACGGTGCACAGGGTGACGGCCGATTTGGACACGCCACTGCTCTACGTGCTGCGCAATGATCTCGGGCTCAACGCCGCCAAATTCGGCTGCGGGCTTGGTCAGTGCGGTGCCTGCACGGTGCTCATCGACGGCGCTGCGTCACGATCCTGCGTCATGCCGATCGGTGCGCTTACGCAATCCGAGATCATCACGCTCGAAGGTCTCGGGACGCTTGAGCAACCCCACCCGCTGCAGTCTGCTTTCATGGGGGAGCAGGCGGCGCAGTGCGGCTACTGCATTGCCGGCATGATCATGATGGCCAAAGCGATTCTCGACCGCGACCCGCACCCGAGCGAGGCCGACGTCCGGCTCGGACTTATCGGCAATCTCTGCCGCTGCGGGACCCATAACCGGATCGTTCGCGCGATTCTCAAAGCGGCGCAGGCGATGGGGCGAAGTTGACGAGGATGAATCGGGGCTGTCTTGCGTCCCGTGCCCGAGTGCGGCAAGCTTGCTTCTAGCGCTTTTTCGCTGGCCTCGCGGACTTCCGGCACTCGTGCGGGACGGGGTATCACGATGAACAATTACGTTTCGACGGTTTTAGGCGTGCTTGGCGTTCTCGCCGCCCTGACCTTTCCGGCCGCTCCAGGAAATGCCGCTGAAGCCCAGACCGTCCTCGGCGGCAAGTTGGTGGTTTGTGGCGTATGCCACGGTGTGAACGGCTTGCCAAAACTGGAGGGTGTTCCAATCATCTGGGGTCTGCAGGAAAATTATATCTTGAAGCAACTTCATGAATTCCAACGCGGAGATCGCGCCAGCGACACCATGAATAAGATCGCGATAAACCTCACCGAGGAAGAGGTGGGGCCCGCAGCGGCTTACTTCGCGACAAAGCAGTGGCCGGGACCCGCAAACGCCTCGTTCTCCTCGCCGCCCCCCACAATGGCGATATGCGAGGCTTGTCATCAGCAAAAGCTGGTTGGGGGCGTAGCGGCACCGCGGCTCGCAGGTCAAAAGTACGATTACTTGGTCGAGTCGATGCGCCGCTTTGCTGAAGGCCAGCGACAAAACAGTCCCGAAATGAGCAGCATCATGCAGGCGATTTCGGCGTCCGACCGTGAGGCGATGGCGCGTTACATCTCAGGCCTCTGACTCGGGCGCAGCGTAACCTCACCAGCGTTGCCAAGCGACGCGACTGACTGGTGGCGATCTCCACACGCCATCCTACAGCGAGACCGACCTGAGCGGCGGCGGCTTCGCGCTGGCGTATTCGTCAAGGACAGCGAACGCGACGCGCAGCGAGCTCGGTTCGCGCTTCGCACATTTACAGAGCCTCGACGGCATGCCGCTGACGCTGTTTGCCCGGTTCGCCTGGATGCACGACTGGACAAGCCCGCCTAGTCTCAACGCGGCGTTCCAGACGCTGCCGGGCGCGAGCTTCACCGTCAATGGCGCGGCGCCAGCGACGGACTCCGCGCTCGCCTCGGCCGGCGCGGAGTTGCAATCGCCCCCAACTGGACGCTCGCGGGCAAATTCGAAGCCGAACTCGCATCGCGCTCCCAGACCTACTCCGGCATCGGCACTCTGCGTGCGACCTGGTGAAGCTCCGAAAGAAATGTCGTGGGGCTTGGGCGAAGCCATTTGCTGCGAGGTCTCCTTTTGGCACATCGCGTCGATCCCTGGATCGACCGACAGGGCCCTGCTATCGAAAGATAACCGGACATCCCGCGAAATCGGGAAGCAGGCTCCTATGTGGCGTAGCGCAAGATCGCGGGCCGTCGCAGATTTACCGATTGGAGCGCATGGCGGGCTGCGGCATCATAGGGGAACGGCGAACGAGTAGTGCCCATCTTCATCGACCGTGGCGCGCCATTTTACGATTTTGCACGAAACAGTGTGATTTCGTCGCCAACGGCACTGCGAACACGACCAAATCCTTCCCACATCACCAGTGTAAGGCTAAGCCCTCGATCGGCGAGTTCGGCTTGCCTGTCCCTGAACGTACTCCCGCAGTGCCCGATTGATGCGCGTTTGATAGCCCTCACTTGCCGTCGTGTGGCTCTTGAACCAAGCCACAACGTCGGAATCCAGCCGAAGGGTCAGTTGCTGCTTGACAGGCCGATAGAAGAGACCGCGCTTGGCGCCGGACCAATCGAGAAGTTCCGGCGCGTCGGATGTATCGATGGCATCATCGCGAAGCGCCGCCAGCGACTTCAGTTCCGCCCGCTGTTTGGGCGTCAACCGCTTAGAAGCTCCCTTCTTCATATGCTCTCCTTTCATGAGCGGTGGCCTTCCGAGCACTGATGATGCGGCCGACCGGCTCGCCTGCTTCCGATTCGTCGGGCCAAGTATGAACAACCAGCAGTAAGACAGGCCCCACGAGTCCGATGGTGTGCCAGCGATCACGTCCGGGTGTGGGTCGGGCCTCGACAGCTGGAGCGGATCGTCAAACACCAGCACCGCGGTTTCGAACGACAGGCCATGCTTGGCGCGGTTTGCCTTGGCCTTATCGCGATCCCACGTCCAACGCATTGCCGCTCTGAAACTGTAGTTACCAATATGACGTTACAAGATCGTGGTGTCAAGATTCTCCATGCGCGCAGTACTGTCCCCGGTGTTCTCGGCGCTGCGATTGGTGGCATACTCGGCAATGCATGATTCGCTTGCGAAAACATCCAAGGGTAACATGATCGACAATCCGGATGAGGTAGAGCGTCTCATTGCCAAGTTGAGACAATCCTTGCCACTCCTGGCGACCGTTACTCCTGAGGTAGCCGCCATCATCCGGGAGCGGTCTCCTGCTGCCGCCGATCCGCAGCGTTGATACCCAATCACCCGGTCGACCCATGCGTAACCGCGTGCTCGTCGAATTGCGGGACACCAGAAGCATAGGATCAGACCCTTGCGGCGTGTTGGCCAAACAAGCCAGGCCTGACGGGGGATTTCTTGCTTCGCGTCGCAGCGAGAAATCGTAGATCCTCGCAGAGGTGGTGACCACCGCGCGCGGTCGGCCCCGCAATCATAGCGTCACGGCGAAGGAGTAGTGCCCATCTTCATCGACCGTGGCGCGCCACTTAAGCTAACAGGCATTCGTGTGCGACAAATTTCTTGAGTCATGCATATGTGCTACGGCTGCCAACTATTCTAACAAATCAAGACATCGAGCCAAGCTTGCCGGCGACAGCTTCAGGTATGTAGTCCTCCAGGCCCAGGCGACCACCTCCCCAACAGATCCGTGCCGCTCCGCCGCTCGCGAAGACACAAGAATGTCGAGACTATTCTGCCGTCGCCAAATCGAGACGCACGGGCTTCCGTGTTGGATAGAACAGTTCCATTGACCACTGTTTCAGTAAGAAATGCGGACTATAGGCTCGCGTCGAGATTTTCGCGTCACGACTCGTTCCAACCATCGACGCCTTGCTTCAAAAGCCTGACATGGGCCACTTTGGCCATATCCGCCCTTCAAACGCAATGGGCGGCAGCTAACCTGGGGTTGGCTGCAATCGCGATGGTCATGTTGCCTCACCCACGACGCCCCCGGAATGGAGGTATGAATCGATGGCCGAGTTGTGAGAGCATCAACCCTCGTCTTGGCCTCTTTTCTCTGAGGGGCGAACGACCAAATCGAGTGATATGAGCCCAGGTTTTGCGGGGACGCGATTTCCACAAGGGAACGTTCGACCAAGAAATTCGCGTCTTCTCAGGATGTTATCTGGTGGGCGCTGCAGGGATTGAACCTGCGACCTTCCCCGTGTGAAGGGGACGCTCTCCCGCTGAGCTAAGCGCCCATCAACAGGGATTTAATGCTGCCAAAGAAGGCTGTCAAACCCCACCGTCGGCGGGGAGGGGGGCTGACGTCCGCCGAGATCGCGCGCCGATACCCGTTGCAAGCGATCAGCCCGGCGTAACGTCCTTCGCTTCGGTGTTCGGCTTACGCTTCTTGGCGATGGGCTTTTTCTTCGCGGGTGCCGGCGCCGCCTCAAGCTCGACATAGACCGGATTGGGGTCAAATTGAACTTTGCCGACTGACTCGCGTGGGTCTATCGGCGGACGTGGCTGCACCGTCACGGTTTGCGATTGGTAGCCATCAAGCGCGAAAGTCACCGTGAACTCGCTGCTGCTGGCGATGTTTACCGCGCAAGGCGTCTTGCACGACGGGCCCACCGATGTGTGCGCATCCGCTCCGGCCGGCTCGGAGTCGAGCGTGACCGAGGCCGTAGCCACGGATCCCGTGCTGCCAAAGTCGACACTCGGGATCCAGGAGGACGTACATCCGGCAATGGAAAGGCAACACGCGGCGGCGAGCAGTCGCGTCGGTTTGCTCATGATATCACCCAGCCCGACCGAGCACCCTGTGCTCGGCCCCTCTTTGGCCGGACCATACGAGGCGCGCGATGCTGGCGCAACTAGTCGGTCACCGCACGCTTGTGGAGAACATATCAGGTAGGTCCGCCGTATTTTATAACTGAACGCAAATAGCAAAGAAGCAACAGCTATGAGACGAGCCTTTGGGCTTTCCGCATCCAAAACGGGATACGCGGGGGCCACAATGAGCCCGAATCAATGAGCTCGGACAATATGCAATATAAAGTTCTTGAGCGGCATTTGTCCCCAGTCCAAATCTCGAGTCAAGTTCGTGGACGATCCAAACCTGGCCGCATTTCAAGGCAATCCGAATAGTCAATCGCCTATCGCCGTACCAAATGGTCGGCAAGCCTTCCCGGCCTACCGCGTCGCACCAACACGCGACGGCCGACGCTCTCTGACGGGGCAGTTGACAAATGAAAATTTTAGATGGCCGGTCGCCAAGCGAAGCCCATGCGATGATGCTGCTGCTGCGATCTTTGACAATTCCGAATTGGAAATTTCTAGCCGCACTGGAATTGACCTGAGAGGTCATCGATCACGGCGTTTAGGTCACGAAAATTCGAGATGATCCGATCCGGGTACAGTGCGGCGATTGGAATATCTGAATACCCGAAATCAACGCCAACGACTGGGACATGGGCGCCTCGGGCGGCTTCGATGTCATTAATAGAATCTCCGACCATGATGGCGCGTGCAGACGTACCGCCGGCCTGGTCGATGGTGCGCAGCAGCATCTGCGGGTCGGGTTTCTGTATGCCGAATGTATCTTGGCCGCAGATCGCGACGAAATGTGACGTGAGACCCAAGGCATCTAGCAGGCGCCGCGAGAGCCATTCGAGCTTATTGGTGCAGACGGCCAGTCTGTGGCCTCGCTCCGCCAGGCTTTCGAGGGCGACCTGCAATCCAGGGAAGGGGCGTGAGCAGTCCGCGAGGTGGTCTGCGTAGTAGGCCAAATAATCCGCGTAAAGCTGGTCGATGACCGGGCGCGGCCAATCCAGACCGTGATTGCGCAGCCCGCGTTCGATCAGCTTTCTCGCGCCGCCACCGATCATGGGGCGAGCCTCGGTGATCGAGATCGGTTGCAATCCTCGGCTAGCCAACAAGGCATTGAGCGTGCCGACCAGATCCGGAGCCGTGTCGACCAAGGTTCCGTCGAGGTCGAACACAACGGTGAGCGGGCAGACGGTTGTGTACATCGGTCTCAACGATCGTGACGGTTTGGCGAACCGGACGCTGGCACGTGTTGGAACGCCGCTGGCCGTTGTGTCATCAGGGTTTGGGTGGATCACGGTGTGGAACTGATGGGCGGCCCATAGGCCGGCCCGCCTTGCGGTGTCGCACCACCGCTTTTTCGGCTTTGCGAAGGCAGGGAACGACGGTAGATAGACGCGCGCCTTTGGGGCGCCAAGATTAAGCCACGTCCAACCGATGAATGTCGACACGTATAAGCGAGATGCGGCGGCGGGTGCACTTGAATTCGTGCGCACCGGCATGCGCGTTGGGCTTGGCACCGGTACCACAGCCCACCAATTCGTTGCGCTTCTGGCGGAGCGGGTACGGGGAGGTCTTGATATCGTGGGCGTACCCACGTCCGAGGCAACGCGCGCAGATGCGCAGCGACTTGGCATCCCGCTCACCACTCTCGACGACACGCCCGAACTCGATCTGACCGTGGATGGCGCGGACGAGATTGCGCCGGACCTCACCCTGATCAAGGGCGGCGGCGGGGCGCTGCTCGGTGAGAAGATTGTGGCAGCTGCCTCCGCACGCATGATCGTCATTGCCGATCAATCGAAATGGGTTTCGGTATTGGGTCGCTTTCCATTGCCGGTTGAAGTGGTGCCGTTCGGGCTTGCTGCAACGCAGCGAGCGATCGAGGGGGTCGTGATGGCGCTCGGCATGTCCGGGCCCGTCACACTGCGCCGAACTCAAAATGGCCATGTTTTTGTCACGGATGCTGGTCACTGGATCCTTGACGCCGCGCTCGGGCAGATCAGCGAACCACGGATTCTCGCCGAACGTCTTGCGGCCATTCCGGGCGTTGTCGAGCACGGACTTTTCATCGGTCTCGCGCAGGTGGCTGTCATCGCAGGTCCCCACGGCGTTCACGTCGTTGAGCGGCCCTGAATTCAATCCTCGTCCCAAGGGAGTATGACAATGAAAGGCAGTTATTTGGCTCGGCCGTTCGGCATTGCCGGGTTTGTATTGGCGTTGATTGTCGCGAGTGCCGCCCAAGCGCAGGAACCCTCGCCAACCACTGTGGCGCTGGCCAAGGAGCTTATCGCCCTAAAGGGCGCCTCCAACATGTATGACCCCGTCATCCCCGGCGTCGTGGAACAAGCCAAGGGGATGTTCCTTCAGACAAATCCCAATCTTGCCAAGGATCTCAATGATGTCGCAGCTGACTTGCGCGCCGAATACGCGCCGCGATCGGTCGAAATTTCCAACGATATAGCGCGACTTTATGCCCATCGCTTTACCGAGGCCGAATTAAAGGAGCTGCTCGCATTCTATCGAACCCCGTTGGGGCGAAAAGTCATCGTCGAGGAGCCTAAGATCATTGAAGAAAGCCTCAGTCGCGTCCAGCAGTGGGCCAACCAGTTCTCGGAAGAAGTCATTGCCAGAATGCGCGCCGAAATGGCCAAAAAGGGACACAACCTGTGACCTCGGCGTGTCGCGGACGCACGATTTGCGTGAGGCCGCAGGCCATCCAAGGCCATGCTGAAGGCGTCAGGCTGGCGTCGCCGTGAGCCTTGATCTCGGCCAAGCAAGGCGCCAGCTTATCGCTGCCATATTGTCAAGCGGGCGCCGCGATGCAGGATTTTGACGTCGACCTTTTTGTCATTGGTGCCGGGTCGGGGGGCGTGCGCGCCGCCCGCGTGGCGGCGGGGTACGGCGCGCGGGTGATGGTGGCCGAGGAATACCGGGTCGGGGGAACCTGCGTGATCCGTGGCTGTGTGCCCAAGAAGCTGCTGGTCTACGCCTCGCGCTTTTCGAGCGATTTTGCTGACAGTGCCGGCTTCGGTTGGACCCTAGAGGCGCCGACGTTCGACTGGTCGACGCTCATCGCCAACAAAGATCGAGAAATCGCCCGGATTGAATCAGTCTATGTCACCACTCTCGAGCGGGCCGGCGTGGTGATTGCACGTGAGCGTGCCGTGCTCGAGGACGCGCATACGGTCCGTCTGCTGACAAGCGGCCGGCGCCTGCGCACCAAATATGTGCTCATTTCCACCGGCGCCCGACCCGACATGGGAGTTCAGATTCCTGGGGTCGAGCACGCCATCTCCTCCAACGAGGTCTTTAATCTGCCTTCGTTACCCAGACGCGTCCTGATCAAGGGTGGCGGCTACATTGCGGTGGAATTTGCTGGCATCTTTGCCGGCCTGGGTTCGCAGGTGACGCTGGTCTATCGTGGCGAGAATATCCTGCGGGGTTTTGACGATGAAGCGCGCACGCATTTGCGCAGCGAAATGGAGAGTCATGGCATCAGAGTGTTGACCGGTTGCACCGTCGCGGGGATCGAGGTCGTCGACCACGGATTTCGCGTGAGCCTCAGCGATGGATCAATGGTCGAAGTCGAGCAGACTTTGTTCGCGATCGGCCGTCGCCCGAACGTCGCAGATTTTGGCTTGGAAAAGATCGGCGTTGCGTTGGCAAAGAACGAAGGCGTAGCGGTTGATGCGTTTTCACAGAGTTCTATTCCGCACATCTACGCTGTCGGGGACGTGACCAATCGAGTGAACTTGACACCGGTGGCAATTCGGGAAGGTCACGCTTTCGCCGACACTGTGTTCGGTGGCAGGCCAACGGCTGTTGACCATCTCATGGTGCCTACGGCGGTGTTTTCCGACCCTGAAATGGGCGCGATCGGAATGACCGAACAGAGGGCACGGGCCGAATTGCCGCGCGTTGACATCTACAAGACCATATTCAAGCCTCTAAAAGCCACCTTGTCCGGACGCAAGACCCGCATGTTCATGAAGCTCATCGTCGATGGATCCAACGACCGAGTTATGGGCTGTCATATCGTCGGCGATGATGCGGCGGAGATGATCCAACTGGTGGCCGTCGCGGTACGGATGCGAGCCACCAAGGCTGATTTCGACGCCACAATCGCGGTGCATCCGACTGTTGCCGAGGAACTCGTAACCCTGCGCGAACCGACTGCCCGTTACGTCGGCGCCGCCGCCGAATAGCGTTGATCGCCTTTGCGTGATTTGCCGGCCCTTCTTTGTTTTGGCGCGAAGGCTCGTATATAATCCCCAGATACCGACAAATCACATCGTGGATCCGAACAACCGATTTATGGGAGGGCGGGTAATGCCCGAGCGTTGGACGCCGGACAGTTGGCGAAACAAGCCGATCCGGCAGGTTCCAGAATACCGTGACCAGCAGGCCTTGACCGAGGTCGAACGGCAGCTTGCGACATTTCCGCCGCTGGTTTTTGCGGGCGAAGCGCGCAACCTCAAAAGGGCGCTTGCCCGAGTGGCGGCGGGCGAGGCTTTTCTGCTCCAGGGGGGTGACTGCGCAGAGACCTTCGCCGAGCATCACCCGGACAATATCCGCGATTTCTTTCGGGTCTTTCTGCAGATGGCCGTCGTCCTGACCTTTGGGGCGGCGTCGCCGGTCGTCAAGGTCGGCCGCATCGCTGGCCAGTTCGCCAAGCCACGCTCCTCGCCTACCGAAAAGGTGGGCGGCCAGGAATTGCCGAGCTATCGCGGCGACATCATTAATGACATCGAATTTAGCGAGAGCGCCCGCGCTGCCGACCCGCGCCGTCAGATCGAGGCCTATCGGCAGTCGGCCGCTACCTTAAATCTGCTGCGCGCATTCGCGCAGGGCGGCTACGCCAATCTGGGCAGCGTGCACCAGTGGATGCTCGGATTCGTCAAGGACAGCCCGCAATCGCGACGGTATTTCGAGCTCGCCAATCGCATTTCCGAGGCGCTCGCGTTCATGCAGGCCTGCGGCCTCGATCTTGAAAGTCATCCTGAACTTCGGACCACCGATTTCTACACCAGTCACGAGGCGCTGCTGCTGTCGTACGAACAGGCGATGACGCGTGTCGACTCAACCTCGGGCGATTGGTATTGCACCTCGGGTCACATGGTCTGGATCGGTGACCGGACCCGTCAGCCCGATCATGCCCACGTTGAATTTTGCCGCGGCATCAAGAATCCCCTCGGCCTGAAATGCGGCCCCTCGCTCAAGGCCGATGAACTGTTGAAGCTGATCGACATCCTGAGCCCCGACAACGAGCCTGGCCGGCTCACGTTGATCTGTCGCTTCGGGGCTGAAAAGGCCAGCGACCATCTCCCGCCTCTGGTGCGGGCGGTGAAGCGGGAAGGCAAGATCGTCACGTGGTCGTGCGATCCGATGCACGGCAACACGGTCGTCGCTGCAAACGGCTACAAAACCCGGCCGTTCGATCTCATTCTCCAGGAAGTGAAGAATTTCTTTGCTGTGCACACCGCCGAAGGAACCTATGCGGGCGGCGTTCATCTGGAGATGACCGGCAAGAACGTCACCGAATGTACCGGCGGTGCCAGGGCCATCACCGACGCGGATCTCAACAATCGCTACCACACATTCTGCGACCCGCGCCTCAATGCCGA
>Ga0187783_10003708_pt1 | contig 11252 bp, 6 predicted proteins | sample 1015_SJ02_MP02_2_FD_132471 | JGI IMG/M metagenome (GOLD analysis project Ga0187783, IMG submission 132471) | Tropical peat soil microbial communities from peatlands in Department of Meta, Colombia - 1015_SJ02_MP02_20_MG | ecosystem: Environmental > Terrestrial > Soil > Wetlands > Peat | place... | reverse complement strand
GGACGAACTCTCCTCGACGACCAGCGTAGACGCGGCCTGCTGCTGGCCCGTTTGCAGCATGGTGAACTCCGGGTTGTACTGCAAGAAGTCCGGGTCGTCCACGATACTCGGCGGATTGTTCTTTACCCACGCGTACGACCGCGACTGCTTGGTGTACTGCTCACCTTGGAACTCACCCTGGTACGACTCGGTGAGCAGCTTCGCCACGAGCAGAGGAGTGAGATAAATGTTCTGGACCGGAGTCCCCTGCAACGGAACTTCAGACGGGTAAGGATCCCCGTCGGCATCGGTGCCGGGAACCCGGTCGATGTTGAACGCAACAGCTACTCCCGAGAGCGTAAGTGGTGCGTAGACGACGGGGTTGGAGGGATCAGTTTCCTCGGTCGGGATCGGATCCGAGAACACTGACATGCCGGCCGCTCCGTACGTGGGGTTCGTGATGTTGCCCCGCGCCAGATCGTCCGAAACGCTCGAGTAGCTGTACTGCGTACCCCCTGCTTTCCCGCAAAGCGCCGGTTGCCAACTCGACACGGCTGTCTCCGCGAGCTCGTTTCCCTCGATGCGGGTCTCGTTGGCCCCGATCGAACACGAACCACCTACGGGGTTGAAAGAGAGGGGTATCGCGATCCGGTTCGCCCACGCCGAGGGTGAAAGAGGCGATGTGTACACCTGCGGAACATTCACGTTGGACGGGTTCTCTTGAAGGGCTGTCCCTCTCGGAACGATCACCAGCCAGCATTGCGGGACGACGGTCTTGCCATCGGGCAGCGTCTCGGAGTCCTGCCCGCAACCGAGCCCCGGGGCTTCGAGGCCGGTGTCGACCTGAAACTGCTGTTGACCCACCGTGCCGCCGCTCGTCGCACCATAGGTCTGCGCGAAGTCCACCTCGTTCGTCGTGTTGAAGCTGAAGTAAGGGTTGAGCCAGAAGGGCTGGGGAGGACTCGTGTTCGCGAAATTCCCGTCGTCCTGCTGGTTGACGATCGTGCCGTCCACTGAAACGAACGGTTCTACGAGTTGGCCGCTGTTGACCGTGTCCACAAAGGGCTGAACTTCCTGTCCCGTTGCCTGGTCGGTCCAATCGTTCGCCGGATCGGTCTGATCCTCGGTGTAGGTGCTCCACCCAGGGTCGTCCATTATCCGGGTGTAAGCGTTGGTGTAGTAAGTGCTTCCTATCGGGTACGAGCTGGTCGGGTTGACGCTCTCCCCGCCCATCTCGCACTGGGTCGGCGGCGGTCCGGGATTAACGGAGTCGAGCGGGTCGCCGGGTTGCGGATCCCCCCAGCACTCGAACATCTGCAGGTAGTTGTCGGCGAATGTTCCGTTCCACGTCAACGGCGCAGCGTCGGTCAGCGGACCTCCTGTCCACGTAACGGATATGTCCTGGTTCTCCAAGTTCTTCGTCTGATTGACCGTGATGTTCAGGCCGGAGAAGTTCCCGCGCCCGTGGACCGTGACGGCTGAAGAAGTGAGCGGAAGCGCCGTGTTCGTCCCCTGCTCACCCGCGGTGGGCACCGTTTGTGCGCCGGTTGTCGTCGGAGCCAGAAGCAGGGCGACGACGGAGACCGACAGAAGAGGTGCCATCGTCAACACGCGACGCAACCTCCATCGGTACCTCGGAGCCGTGAGGGACGTGGCGAATTGCTTCATCGCTCGCGTCTTTTCGCACGGCGCGCGATCAGTCCCGGTACCACCACGACGCCGACCACGGCCAGGGTAACCAGTGCCACGAGAAGCTGGTTCAAACCCCATCCGCGGTGGCCTGGCACCGTGGCCGGTTCAGGGAACGCTGCGCTGTTGAGAATCTGTTCGAGTGCCTGGTCACCCTGGGCGCGTCGCTTCACCCCAGACGCGCCAACGACTGTTCCGCCAGAACCCCCGCCTGATGACGAAGCCGTTCCCCCTCCGCCGGTGGCGCCACTAGTCGGGTTGACCCCTCCGGGAATCGTCACTCCGGCGGACTGCGAGCCTGAAACCGGAGTGGATACGTTCGACGCGCCCCCGGTCCCGTTGGTGCACTGCGTAGGGCCCTGCTTGTCGCAGGCCGGTGGATAAGGCGCTTCGAGTGCCAACAGATTCTGCCCACTCGGTGTAAACGTCGGGTTGTTACAGCTCTGAATGTTTATCGCCTGGACATTCACACCTGGAATCTTTGTGATCTGCTGAAAGCTCGCTTCGACCAGGTTGATCGGCATCGGTGAGTAGCCCAGACCAGCAGATTCCTGCTGGCCCTGACACATCGCATAGTAGGAAAACGCCCCCAGCGTCTTGCCCTTGGCCAGGGAGAACTGGCCCTGGAGCGTCGTCGGCAGTATCAGGTAGCTGTACGACGAAAGCGGATAGGTACGAGGATCCGGGTCTGTGTACACATTGCTCAGGTTCTCCGTCAGGTATACAGCCTCGTTGTTCTGGTCCATGTTGATCTGCGCCTGGAGCAACGAAACGGCCACGTTCTCCGGGGTGGGCTCGGTGTAGTAGCCGGCGGAGTTGAGCATGTTCACCACCGGGAAGTGGGCGTTCAAGGCATACGAGTACTCCACGTATCCGATGGATCCCGCCGCGTAGCTCTGCGCTACGTATCCCGCCACGCCCAAGTCACCCGACTGTGCGATCATGCCGGAGACCGTGGGCCAGAACGAAGTCGCTCCGCATGCCGGGGCCCTGCCGGCCGCATGGCAGAACGAATTCCACACCGACGGGTACTGGCTGATCATCCACTCTGACAACTCAAAGGACGAACCGGCGCCGTCCGAACGGACTACGGGAACAATCGGCTCGTTCGGCAATTTCAATGCCGGGTTGTCGGCGGCGATCGCCGGATCGTCCCAGTTCGTTATCTCTCCGGAGAAGATCTTGGCTATGTTCTCGCCGGACAATCTGAGGTTCGTCACCTGGTTGCCGTCGATCTTCAGGTTGTACATGAAGACGGTTCCACCCGCGGTGATCGGCATATACGCGTAGCTGTTGGGAACGGGGGTCTCGGGGGCGGACCCGTCACCTGGGTTGGTCTGGAACGGTATGTCCGAGGCCGCAAAATCGGTCGTACCCGCTATGAAAGCCTGGCGCCCCTGGGTGGAGCCGTTGCCGTCATAATTGATGCGCATTCCGTCTTGCTGCACATCAGCGATCCATTGATCGAGAGCGTTCTCCGACCACGTCGATCCCTCACCCGAGATGGGCACGTAGCTGGTGTCGGCGCCTCCAGGACTCGCCGGAGCGACGAGGATCACCCCAGTCGCCACGACCGCGACGGTGAATGCTGCCGTGAACCACACCCAAAGACTTCTGAAGAACCTCATTGAATTCCCCCCGGTGCTGCGGCATCCGGTCCAATCGAAGACTTGATTCGAGCCAGATACCGCTTGGAAACGCGCTGCGCCCGCCTCCGCTGTCTTGCGCTCATGTGACCGGGGCCGAATCCTCCGATCACGCGAGCGATGATGAACAGGATGAGGATCAGAAGGAGGAGCAGCGCCGCGGCGCCGTACCCGCGCTCTGCATATGTCGGTATGCCGGACGCAACCAGCTTGAACGCTACGAGCGGTAAGGACACCTGGGGCTCGTGGAGCGGATCGGCATTCATATAAGTGGTGTAACCCGCCACCAGCAAGACCGGGGCAATCTCCCCTATACCTCGGGCAAGTCCGAGGATGACAGAGGTCACGAGACCGGAGCGTGCCGTTGGCAGCACGACGTGCCAAACCGTGCGCCACCTCGGCGCCCCGAGTGCCTCCGAGGCCTCCCGCAGCTCGGTCGGCACCAGCCGCAGAACCAGGTCGGACGTTCGAACTATGTACGGCAACATCATGACGGTCAGCGCCAATCCCGCCGCGAGACCGGAGAACTGGAAGCCCAAGGTGAGGATCCAGAACGCATAGATGAAAAGACCCGCCAGGATAGATGGCAACGCCGTCATCGCATTGACGACCGTACGTACAAAATTGGAGAAACGGCTTCGACTCTGATCGAGGTAGACCGCCGTCAAGATCCCCAGAGGCGCGGAAAGAACCAGAGCTATGCCGACTTGCCACAGGGTCCCGACGAGCGCATGAGCCACGCCACCTTTCGTCAAGGGAGAGGTGGGGCCGGCGCTCGATAGGTCGTGGTCGTAGAAGTTGATGTGCCGCAAAGCGGCCAGCCCTCTCCAGATCGTATACACGATGACGAGTGTGAGCGCTCCGAACGCCACGAGCGCGGCACAAGCCAGAAACACGGTCATGACCGCGTCACGAACTGCGACTCCGTCTTCGCGCAACGATACGAGAACTGTGTAGGTAACCAGGAACAGCCCCATCGCCAAAAAGAACAGGCCGATGAGGCCCGACAGAGCGGTAAGGCGACTAATGAGGATTGTTATGGAAAACCCGGCGACTGCAGCGCCGACAAGGTCGAACGCGTTGACAGCTATGAAAGTGCTTCTCGCGCGCTTGCGTGGCGTGGATCGAGGCGCGGCAGAACGGTCCTCGTCGTTAGGGACCAACCCGAGGGCGGTGACGCTCACACCGGCCTCGCTGACCCTGCGCGCGATCGACCGACGATCGTGGACGCCACGAAATTTATCCCGAGCGTCAAGATGAACAACGCGGCTCCGGCGGCCATCAATGCCGACGTGCCGAATTTCGAGGCGTCACCGTAGAGCGCGCCGATCAATGCCGATATCGAGTTGCCACCGGTCTGCAAAATGTGCCAATTGATCCGGTAAACGGGCGAGATGATCAGAAGCACAGTGATCGTCTCTCCCAGTGCACGACCAAGACCCAACATCGTCCCACCGATGATCCCGCCCCGACCGAAGGGAAGCACGACGGTCCTGATCATCCCCCAACGCGTGCCTCCCAAGGCGTATGCGGCCTCTCGTTCCCCGACAGGCGCCCGCGAAAAGGCTTCGCGCATCACCGAGCACTGGATGGGGATGACCATAAGGGAAACGCACAGTCCGACGATGAACGTGGAGGCCGTAAATGCATTCGAGGAACCGAGGATGTTGCCAGACGCAGGACCCACCACTCTGAAGATCGGAATCCATCCGAACCACGTGGCAAGGAAGCGTGAGACGCCGATCGTGTGACCCTGGAGGTAATTGAAACCCCAGAGTGCATAGACCACGCTCGGCACGGCCGCCATGAGGTCGACAACGAGGATCAATGCCCGCTGAAGCCTCTTCGGGGCGATCTCGGAGATAAAGAGTGACAAGCCGAGGGACACCGGAATCGACACCGCAAGCGCCACGAGCGCGATGAGGATTGTGTTCGGCAGAACCCCGCCGATGCCGAAGACGTGGTCGTCCGGTTCCCAGACCTGCGTCGTGAGAAATCGAAATTTCGCGACGACGAGAGCCGGCCAGGCCTTGAGTCCCAGGAAAACCCCGATTCCCAGCATCACTCCGATGACGACGACAGCACCCGTCAAAGTGATTGCGCGGAACGTCCGATCACCGCTCTCCGACACGGATCGGATGACGCGACGTCGCGTGGTCGGGGGCGTTCCCGCCGACAACGGTGGGGCGTCGAGAATCACCACTACCCCACCTCACTTCGTTGCAGTGGTGCGTCGTGGTGTCCGTTGTGCTGTCCCGTGTTTTTCTTTCCTTGGCGACGGCTCAAGATGATCGCCACGAGGGCGAGGACGGCCGCTGCGATCAGGAGCCAGACACCGACAGGAAGAGAGAAGCCAGGGCTGGTCGCGTCCGCCTTGGTCACGGACCAGGTGAACCCGCCGGGATCGGAACTACTTGCTTTGAAGACGATCTCGGTATTCCAGTAGTTGGTGACCACCCCGCCAGGGGTTGCGCACGCAATTCCGGCGTTCCAGGTCGAGGTGTTCTTCCCCTCGGTAAAAAGGTCCTTCGGTGTCAGACGGGTCCATGTGTAGCTCTGCGGTAGTCCGACGACCGCACCGGTGAACGGAGCCGTATTGAGAGCTCCCACATACTGACCGTCGGAGATGAAGCCGAATTGCCCGTCCGATCCGAGTTGAGCAGGCTGGCCTGTCTTGAAACTGACCGATGTGGGCAGAACGTTCTTCGGAAACAAGTACGAGTCGATGTGGTACTGCTTGTGCTGGGTGTCACCTGAACAGGCGGCACCGGCGGGAAGAAGGACACCGTACTGAGTCGCCGAGCCACCGGAGTTGAGAGGGGCGTCACTGCCGGGTTGAGTTATCTCTGCTTTTCCCACCGAGACGTCGGCCCATGCGCCGGCGGATAGGAATGCTGTAGAGGCGCAGATCAAGACCGAGGAGGCACAGACGACCACCAACCTCGAAACAAGTCCGTTACATCCTCCTCGCATACTTTGCGCTCCCCTTCTAATACGAACCACTCCCTTTGTGATGCGAAACGGTGGACGGGGCTCATTCGAGCCCCGTCCACCGTTGTCAACAACGACGGATCTGAAGAACAAGGTCAAAAACTGTCTATAGGCGCGGTCAGCTGTTGCCGGTGGTAGCCGTCGATCCGCAGGTGCCTTCCGAAGACGTCAAGCTGTCGAACCCGAAGAGGTTGGCCGTGGCCTGTGGTGACCCTGGTCCCGTTTCGCAAATGGCCGGGGTCGCAGCAGATCCGACTTCTCCGAACAATGCCTCGAGTGGGGCGCTCGATCCGAACGCACCGTTGATCTTGGCCGTCGGCACAACCGTGAAGAGGTTGTAGCCCCAGGCGGAGTCCTGATAGTAGTTGGTGTTGGGCTTCTCAACGCCACTCACCACGTTGTAGGGCTGTCCCAGAACGGTGCCGCCTTTGTTGGTGATGCTGGCGAGGTCGACGCCTGCGCTGCGGGCGAGGTTGCTTCGGTCGAGAGCGACGTTGTTGAACTGCGACTCCCATTCACCGGAAGAGATCGGGATGACCGCACCGAAGCCAGAAGTCAACCCCGACACCGCCGAGTAGAAAGCGTTGCCGCTGTTCTGGGTGATGCTCGGGCACAGTCCGCCGTCGGCTGCCGCTGCGGCGGCTGCCGCCTGCGCGTCGGTAACTCCGAGGACCGACTCCAGTTGGCTCCTTGGCACGGAACCCGAAATCGTCAGGCACGCGTACACCGTCACCCCGCCTATGACATCCGATCCCGATGCGCTCGAGTAGAGCGTGCTCAACTCTTGTTCGGTCAAGCTCACGGGGTTCACCTGTCCAGGTGAGTAGTACAGGAACCCGAGGGCGTCACGGGCGTAGGGAATAAAGGTCAACGAGCTGTTCGTCGTCGTCTTGGGACCGCGAGCGGACCGGGCGAAGTCGATCTGCCCTGTGACGTTCTCACCAGGCGCACCGGTGCAAGAGCCCGACGTGTTCTCGAAGTCAGTGCCCGTTATCGAGTCCTCCAAGGCAGCGATCCCGGCCGTGCTGCTGTTCGGCCGGTCGTACGAGTTGCCACCGTATTTGGTGGTAACGCATCCAGGAGCGACAGTCGTGCCTCCTGCCGGATTTGCATCGAACGACGCGATCGTCAGCCAGTTGTTGGCAGACCCCGCGTTGAGAGGCGTGTAGAACTGGGTGTTGGTCGCCAACCCTGGAGCCGGGGATGCCCCGGTGTAGGCCGCAAAGAGGTCCTGAGTCGTGTCCGACCCCACGCCCACGAAGGCTGAGGTCGAAGCCGGGTCGGCCTGAGCGCTCCCGCCACTGGTCGCCAGGCTGGCCACGCCGAGCAGACCGCTCGAGAGAGCTAGGCCGGCGACCACACGAGGCACCGTGAGCCTTTTGATGGAGAAGCGCTCACGAACGCTTCTGCGTGATGAAACTGCCTTCATCCAAACTCCCTTCGGCGACGGCCCAAACCTGAGTGTCCGTCTCTATTTCCTACAATGTCTATTGATTAACTTCAATTTTGGAATGTACAGGCCGCTTGCAGGAACTTCAATCCCTAAATTTCGCCATTAAGCCCGTAAAGTGTTACTTCCTTCATTCGTTTATCGATGCCTGACCCATCGGATTCGTTTTTTCGATCAGGGCACCGTTCCAGAGACGACTGCTGAGGCAGCCGATTGGCCCTGAGCGTTGACGGCGGTGACGACGAAGTAGTAGGTGTCGCCCGCCTTGAGCTTCTTGACCTTGGCATCCTTGGCCGTCTTCTTGCCCTTCGCATTTGGCGTGCCAGAAGTGGAAGGCGGGTTGGTTGTCGAGTCGTAGACGTCGTAACCAGTGATCGCAGAACCACCCGTCAACACCGGAGCCGTCCACGAAACGGTGGCGGTCGTCTTTGCAAATGTCACGGCTGGGGACGTCGGTGGGGCGGGTGCCGTCGGCGGCTCACCAGGAAGGGCCCACCAAATGAATCCATTTGGATCGCTGGAGCTCTTCACAAACGCCAGCTGTGAGTTCCAATAGTCGGTGACAGTTCCGCTCGGATTCGCACAGGCAAGACCGGTGTTCCAGATCTCGGTCGAGCCGCCATCGAGATCTGCAGCTGTCTCTCCGACCTTCAGAAGACCAGCCCATTCGAAGTCGTTCGGGATGTTGATTATCTCGCCTGTACCCGGGGCAGTATTCGCCGGGCCGTAATAATCACCGCTTGCGTCGACAAGACCGAGACCCTCGGACGGGAGTCCGCTCGAGAAGTTGTCAGAAGTGACGGCGACACCTTCCTTCAAGAGATAGCTGAAAACGTGGTACTGGTGATTTTCGGTGTCTTCTGAGCAAGCTGCTTGGGCGGGAAGGGTGACGGTGAAGACGGCCTCCGAGCCACCCGTCGACAGGGGAGGATTGTCGCCATTAGGACTCGCTATGGTCGCAGTACCTCCGAGGGTCTGTGCCGAAGCGGAAGTCGACGAGGCAGTCAGATATGTGAACGCGATGCCTCCAACCGCCAACAACGCGGCAACAGCGCGACCTGTCGTGAGTAAAGCTTTGGTTCGCATCTTTCTCCGTCCCTTGCGCCGGACCGCTCTCGTCCGTACCAGCATTGGCCTGGAAAAGGCCTGATTCCCATGTATTTCGATCGAGGCTATAGCAAAGAAAACCGATCGACAAGGTCAAAATTAGGGGTGTTGGTCACGCCCTGACCGGGACCTCTCGACCGGCTCCGTGACGTCACCGGTCACCGGGTCGCAAGACCCCTCACCGTCCGACGTCCTCGAGTCTTCGCGAGAGTTCGTGCTCGGAGGCCTGCGGTTGTGTGCCTTCGGACACTCGCCGGAAGGTGCGACCGACACGGAAGGGAAAGTGGTCGAGGCGGATACTGAGCCCAACGTTTCCGGACGTCGTTGGGAAGCCCGGGGTCGAGGGACCTCGCGTCTTCTGAACGGTGTGGCCGTCACGTCGAAGTGGAAGTCGTGATTTCAAGCAAAGGGGCGATTAGGTGGACCGAAAGGGGGGTGGTCGGTGGGCTCGTGGAGCCAGCCGGCACACGTATGACTGATCACGTATATGTCCGTAGCGCTATACTTGTGCAGTGGTGACGACATTCGACGTTGTCGCGGAGCCGACGCGGCGACGAATACTTGACCTCCTTCTCGAACGACCGCGTCCGGTGGGAGAGCTGGTGGAACGTCTCGGCCTCACCCAACCCGGAACGTCGAAGCATTTGAGGGTCCTGAGGGAAGCAGGCCTGGTACGAGCTCGACAGGAGAAACAGCAGCGTTGGTACGAGCTGTGCCCAGCCCCACTCGAGGAGGTGGACCGCTGGCTAGAGCCGTACAGGACGCTGAGGCTCGAGCGCCTCAAGGCCCTCGAACGACATCTGGAGGCCTCCGAGATCTCAAACGGCGGGTCGCGCTCACTTGAGCGACCCGATCCACCGCAAGGCCTCGCTTCTAATGTACGACGGCTCTCTGCCGCGCGGGCTGACTCACCTGGCCAGGCGGAAGATCCAACCAGAGAAGCGTCAGATGTCCACCTCGGTCAGACGACGCGTGTCTCGTGGCCTTCCCAATAACGCTCTTTTAGGTTCCGCTTGTAGAGCTTTCCATTGGGGTCCCGGGGCAGTTCGCTCACGAAGTCCACAGTGCGAGGACATTTGTAAGTGGCGAGGTCGCGCCGACACCACTGAATCAGCTCCGCCTCGAGCTCCGGACCCGCACGCTCGGGTTCGAGGAGCTCGACAACGGCTTTGACCGCTTCGCCCATCTCGTCGTCCGGAACTCCGATGACCGCTACATCGGCGACGGCCGGATGTGCGGACAGCACGTCTTCGGTTTCGCGCGGATAAATGTTCACGCCGCCCGAGATGATCATGTGCGACTGTCGGTCCGTTAGGTAGAGGTACCCGTCGTCGTCGAGATACCCCACGTCACCGAGCGTGCGCCAGCCAAGCTCATTGGTTACCGACGCCGTTTTTTTCGGGTCGTTGTGGTACTCGAACTCTCTGCCACCCTCGAAGTAGACGACGCCTTCGACACCACGATCGCACTCCATTCCGTCGGGACCGAGAATGTGAGCCGGGGAAAGGGGCCTCCCCACTGATCCCGGATGAGCCAGCCACTCTTCCGCTGTGATCCATGTTGAACCAATATCTTCGGTACCCGCGTAGTACTCGTGGATTATCGGACCCCACCAATCGAGCATCCGCCTTTTTACGTCGACGGGACAAGGGGCTGCGGCATGAAGAACGTACTTCAGGCTCGACAGGTCATATCTGGCTCGTTCGGTTTCGGAGAGACGGAGCAATCGGACAAACATCGTTGGAACGAACTGAGCATGAGTGACGCGATACTTCTCTATTGCTGCGAGGCATTGCGCGGGATCGAAATGCTCCATTACGACGACGGTTGCACCTACTCGAAGCATCGACATCGAGTAGACGAGAGGGGCTGCGTGGTACATCGGGGCGGGTGACAGGTACACCGCGCCCGGCCCTGCACCGCTGCGCTGCATACCCATCGCGATCTGGACAGGAGCGGCCGCCGGGTCCCCTACCGCAGTGGCCGGAAGCCTCTTGCGCACCCCTTTCGGTACGCCGGTCGTACCCGACGAGTAGAGCATCTCGCGCCCTTCGCACTCGTCCTCCACAGGGGTCACGGGAAGCGAGCGAAGGTGGTCCTCGTAGCGCTCGAAACCCGGGAGTTCGCCTCCCACCACGAGGCACAATGTCATGCGGGAGAGGTCCAGGGCGGAAAGCGAAGGCGCAAGCGACGAAGACGCCACAAGGACGGTTGCACCGGAGTCATCCAGAATGTGCTGCACCTCGCCGGCTCGCAGATGCCAGTTGACGGCCGTGTAGTAGAGCCCCGAACGCTGAGCCGCCCAAGCGACCTCGGGATAGAAGCGGTTGTTCTCCATCAACACGGCGATGTGGCCGCCCACGGCCAACCCTGTACGGCGAAAAGCGTGC
>Ga0187783_10003707_pt1 | contig 11255 bp, 6 predicted proteins | sample 1015_SJ02_MP02_2_FD_132471 | JGI IMG/M metagenome (GOLD analysis project Ga0187783, IMG submission 132471) | Tropical peat soil microbial communities from peatlands in Department of Meta, Colombia - 1015_SJ02_MP02_20_MG | ecosystem: Environmental > Terrestrial > Soil > Wetlands > Peat | place... | reverse complement strand
TGGTGGCCGCGCGAGGTTCCTTCTGCGCGGCCGCCAGCGCGGGCGCGATGTCGCGGAAGGCCTCGAGGTGACGCTCGATGTCGGCCTCCGTGTGCGCGACCGAGATCGTCCACTGCTCGTCCCACCAGTACGGCTGCGCGATGACGCCGCGGTTGGCCATACCGAACCAGTACTGCCGCCACAGGTCGCTGTCGATCGTGAGCCAATCGCGATAATTGCGAATGCGCTTGGGGAAGAGCATCAGAGCGCCGTTCGCGCCCGCCGCTTCGACGTAAGCCTCCAGGCCCGTGTGGACGAGTTCCTTCTTGTATCCGTCGACGAGCTTCGCGTTCAATTGGTTCACATGCTGGTAGCCAGCCGGGGTGAGCACTTCCCGGAACGTCGCGAGGCCTGCAGCCATGGCGACCGGATTCGTGTTGTAGGTCCCGCCGTGGAAAACGCGATGATCGGAGATCAGGCCCATCACCTCGCGAGTCGAGGCAAAGGCGGCCAGCGAAAATCCGCCACCTATCGATTTGGCCAGGCAAACAATGTCCGGCTTCACGCCGAAGTATTCGCACGCGCCGCCGTAGGCCAGTTTCGCTCCGGTCTTGACTTCGTCGAAGATCAAGAGCGCATGGTGCTGGCTCGTAATGTCGCGCAGTCCCTGGTGGTAGCCGGCATCGGGCACGAGGATGCCCACGTTCATCATGATGGGCTCGACGATGACCGCGGCGATTTCGCGCGGATACCTCCGAAACAGCCGCTCGATCCCCTCGAGGTCGTTGAACTGCGCGATGAGCGTGTTCTCGAGCGCGGCCTTGGGCACGCCTTCGCCGGCGGAAACTGACGTCGGGAATTGCGCATCGCCCACCTCGGCGGCTTTGGGTTTTACGGAAACCAGCGTCGCGTCGTGCAAACCGTGATAGCCCCCCTCGATCTTGATAAGGCGGTCGCGGCCGGTGGCCGCGCGGGCCAGCCGAATCGCGTGCATGGTCGATTCCGTTCCGCTGTTGCTGAAACGCACCATCTCAACCGGGAAACGCTTGGAAATTTCTTCGGCCAGTTCCCACTCGAGCTCGTGGGGCATGCCGAACATGGTGCCCGTGCGCAGTTTCTCTTCGACCGCTCGAACTACGGCCGGATGGCGGTGGCCGGCCATTAGCGCGCCGAAGCACAAATTGAAATCGATATATTCATTGCCGTCGATATCGTGGATGTGTCCGCCTTGACCATCCCGGGCGAACAGCGGATAGGGGTCGTAGGCGCGATAGTTGCTGGCCACGCCCAGCGGCAGACGGTTCAGCGCCCGCCTGTGCGCGTCGCGCGAGCGGCGGGTGCGCCTCTCGTAGGTGGCCAATTCCTTCTGGAGTCCTTCGTGCATGGGGAGCCTCCGTTCGGAAATCGTTCGCCGGGCTCGAGCTCAGGCGGCACGGGCCTTGGCCGGCCAGCGGCGAAACCCGAAGCCGCGTTTTTTGAGCTCGGCGAAGAGCGGTTCGGGCGGAACCGCGTTTTCCGGGGCCTGGACGCCCGTGCCGCGGATCTCGCCGCGCCCCAGCATCACCGCAGCCACAGCCGCGGGAAACCCCGTGTCGCGCGCGACGGCGGAGAATGGGGGGCGGGTCGTGTAACCCGCCCACATCTCCATAGCCAACGCCGCCCGCCGGCCATTCCGGCGCCCGCTCATGACCACGCGGAGCACTTCGACGTCCCTGGCCGGTTTCTTCGGTGCGTTCTTGCGCAGTACAGCCAGTAGCAACTCGCGGGGCGGAACCCGGAATCCGTTTACGGCCACCGGCTCCCGATCGGTCAACCCAGCGGCGGACAAGCTGCGCACGAGGCTGACGAGCTCAGGCGCGTAATTGATCTTGAAGAATACCTCGCGTACTTCTTGCTTGCGGAAGCTCTCCGCAAGCGTGCCGAGCTCGGAATGAATCGAGTGGCGCAGGATAATTCGGCCGATGGGCTTCCGAAATCTCCCCGGCTCGGGATCGGAAAGCAAGGGCTTCTCGACGTAACGGCCGTTCAAGAAATACACGGGCGGCGTGGTCAGCTCATCGAGAATGGTAGCGATCGAGAAGGTATAGGCGAGCGGGTTGTCATAGCGTTGCTGGTCGGCACCGGCGTTGTACACTCGAATGGACCGCACGCGCTCGAACTCGTTGGCTAATGCGCGGGCCATCAGGTTGGTAACGCCGGGCGCGCCACCCATTCCGGCAATGGCCAGCCGCCCGATGCGGCGGAAATCCTGATCGAGCGAAAACTGTTTTCGCGTGACGTGATAGAGGCCGCCGAGATCGAGGTAATGGACTCGCGCCGCAAGAGCGGCACGCATGACCTCAAGGTTCCAGTTGTACTGCGTGCAATTGACAACTACACGCGAGCCGCGCAGAACAGGCAGCAGAGAGCTCCTCTCGCGCACGTCGGCAAAATCGGCCCGGGCCTTACCTTGTCCGAATCGGCGAGCGGCATCTTCGGCGCGGCGGCGATCAAAGTCTGCCACCAGGATTCGACGCACCTCAGGCGCCCGCGCCAGGTCGTAGACTACAGCGCGCCCCATCAGCCCCGCGCCCAAAACGGCAATCTCCATTTCCTCTCGGCCATCCTCATCCCCGCGCCATCGCCCTCGGAATCGATGTGCCGGCGCGGAACCCCTAAAACATGAACTTCATGGCGAACTGCATCACACGCGGGCCCTCACGGGTTTTCAAGATCTCGCCGAAGGTCAAATCGGTGAAATTCCCGTCCGGATTGGCGAACTGCGTGTGGTTCCACGTGTTGTAGAACTCGGCTCGAAATTCAGTGTTCCACCTCTCGTTGAGCGGAGTCTTCTTTGAAATCACCAGGTCCGTATTGCTCAACGCTGGCCCACAACACAGCGCGTGCGGCAGGTTTCCGAATGTTCCCGCGTTCGGGTCGAAAATGTTCGAGGTATTGAAGTACAAATTCCCGTTTGCCCTCGGGTTCAGGAACTGGAGGGGGCCGATTGCCTCTGGGGTGTTCGCATCCTCGAAGAAGTAGCTGCTTTCCAGCTCGAGGTCGTCTTGAGTTTGCACGCGGATCGGGAAGCCGGTCTGATACGTGATGATCGCGGAGACTCCCCAGCCGTCCAGCGCCTTCCCCTCGAAACCGGCATACTGCGGAATGGGCAATTCCCACACGGGACTGAATACGAACCGGTGTTTTGCGTCCAGCAGCGAAACTCCGCGCGTGGCGTTGTAGTTCAGCGGATTCAGCTCGTTTTCGAAGGAAGCGCCCTGATCAATGGCCTTGCTGAACGTGTAGGAGGCCTCGAAAAGAAGCCCGTGCGAGTAACTCTTATCGAGGGAAATCTGCAACCCGTTGTAATTCGAATTCGCGATCGTATCCTCAGCAAAGATGTTGCTGAACACAGGAACGCCATCCGCTGGACATCCCGCTCCGGTCATCGGATTGCAATTTGGCGAGGAATAAGGTCGCGTGCCGATTAGCGTGATCCCCTTCGAACTCACCGTCGTTCCCGCTGCAAGACATGTGGGGTTCCCGCCGGGTGCGCCGTTGTACGGCAAGACTAGCCCGCTGCAGCTCGTCGACGGTATAGGGAAAGGTTCGGCGGGTAGCGTGGACACTCCCTGAGGAATCACCGTGTTCGGCGGAATGTAGTACTCGGTATCAGCGCTGAAGGGCCCGCAAGATGTTTGTGCCCCGTTTGGTCCGGTCAGCACGTCGTTCGGATTTGCGTTCGACAGATTGATCAGCCCGAGACAGGTCTGGATGTTCCCGGCGTCTAAGTCATGCGACGCGAGCAGGTGATGTGCTTGCGTGCCGACATATGCCACCCGAAAGAGCATGTTCTTCGAAATCTGCCGCTCGATTGTGAGGTTATATTGCTCGGCATACTGCGACTTGAGGTTCGGGGCGAACTCGCCAAATAGGAGGATGGGACGGAAGTTCGACCAATCCACGCATCCGTTCGGCCCTCCTGAGGTAAAGCAGGGAGTTTGCGGCGTCTGGTTGATGATCCCCTGAAATACATTGGGGATGGCAGTCCCGCTCTGCAGTACGTACGGTGTGTTGAATTCCGTGTTGGACAAGGAAACGCTGCCGCCGAAGGGCGGTTCTGCACTGAACTGCTCGAGCACCAGCTGCTCGATGGGATTGTAGAAAATCCCGTAGCCCATGCGCACGCTCGATTGCCCCGGTCCGCCAAACAGTTTTCCCAGCCATCCCTCGGTCCAGGCGGGGCTCCAGGCCAGACCGATGCGCGGAGCGAAGCCCCGGTAATCGGTCGAGGTCAACCCGCGCGGCACTCCCGGATCGCCCGGAAATACCAGCCCAAGCGGGAACACTGCATTCGCCGGACCGTTGGGACCGCAGTCCGTACTGTTGTACGTCGTGGCCAGGAATTGATCGAACCCCTGATTCGGATTGTTCGAGTTCAGGTTCAGCAGACAGGGGTACTTCGTCGTGGCCTGCCCCGGCCGGAAAGTCTGAAGCCGGTTGCCCTCATCATAATAGGGCGTGTTGAGTTCCCATCGCAGGCCGTAATTCAGAGTCAGGTTCGGTTTCAGCTTGTAGCTGTCTTGCACGAATAGATAGAGGGCCGTATTGCGTACATTCTCTCCCTGAGCGGCGCCCTGCGTGTAAGAGCTCGGTGTGCCGATGAAGTAATCTGGATAGGCACTCGCAAAACCGACATCGTTCGTGACGGGAAGGTCGCAGTGCGCGGAGCCCGCGGTCGGCAAAGGCGGAGGCGTTGGATTGGGATTGTTCGGGTTGCAAAGATTCGCGTCACTGAGAAACGTATACTGTCCGTCGAGGTCATAGTATAAGAATTGATTGAACTGCTGCCTTCGAACGTCGCCACCGAACTTCCAGGTGTGGTTTCCCGTTGTCTTTGTGAATATATCTGACCACTGAAACGTATTCCCTGCCTGCGGAAGCTCCCCTTCGAAGTTGTTTCCGATGGTGAAACCGCCCAGCACTTCGATGTAAGGCACACCCTCGCGCCCCGGAATGTCTGTCGTGATTCCGCCCGGACCATTGAAACAATCCTCTGGAGACTCGGAGTTGCCGCAGGAGTCGTGCACGCTTTGCAGGATATTGAGCGGGTGATCGAGATTCCCCTGCCCTTCCCGGAAATAGTTGAAGCGGAATTCGTTGACCGCTGTCGACCCAATCGTCCACGTATGGCTCAGATTCCATTGTTGTACTCGCGTCTTGAAGAGAGCAGGAAATCCCGGAAGCAACTCTCCTGGTTGTTCGAGCTGGAAGGTGGAAAACGGGTCGGTGCGGGCGTCGTCATCGAAATAATAATAGGCCGAGAACTGTTGCATGTTATTGATCTTGTGATCGAACCGCACGGTGAACTGATCTCCCCGCTCGTGTTCATCAGGTCCCGTACTGATGGTCCCCGTCCCAACTGGCGCCACGTACTGATTGTAAAGCGCTAGCGCCGTCGGGTCGAAACATGCGACCGGAATTTGATTGTTCGGAAAGATGCTTGAAAAAAAAGTTCCGGGCTGGATCGCGGTCCCTCCCTCCGCGGTGACCGCCTGCTGGCACGTTTGCCCGGAGTTCCCCGTAGCTCGGTTGGCCAGAACGCTGGCAAAATTTGCATCCGTCAAGGTCCCGAAGAACGGGGACGCGGTTCCTCCCTCGGAAAAGTCGCCTCCGGCCTCCGCCGATGTGGGCAGGACAACGTTGCCCGACGAAATGCCCTGAACCAGCCGGTTGCCTTCATAAGAACCAAAAACAAAAGTGCGATCTTTCTTGATCGGCCCGCCCAGGGTGCCCCCAAATTGGTTCTGCTTGTAATCCAGCAAGAAGGGATCGAAGTAGCCGCGCGTGTTCAGATCTTGATTGCGCAGGAATTCGTAGAAATCGCCGTGTAACTGGTTCGTCCCAGACTTCGTCACCACGTTGACGACGGACCCGGAATTGCGCCCGTACTCCGCGTCAAACGTGTTCGTGATTACTCGAAATTCCTCGATGGCATCGGGGGAGGGCTGAATCGCCGGCGCGTTCACAAAGATGTCGTTGCCATCGCCGCCGTTGACCATGTAATTGTTGGCCCGGCCCCGCCCGCCATTCACGGACACGACACCGGGGTTGTCGCTGCCATAGAACAAATCCGCGCCCAGTTGCGACTGCACGCCGGGCTGAAGCTGGAGCAGCTCGTAGGTGTTTCGCGTGCTAAGTGGCAGTTCGCGGACGGCCGTATCCGTCATCACCGCGCCGAGCTGGGTACTGGTCGTCTCGACTTGCACGGCGTTGGCTTCGACCGTCACCGTTTCCGCCGATCCACCCACCTGGAATGCGATCTCCACCAGGGCCACGTGCCCGATGGTGACCACCACGCCGCTCGCCACAAACTTCTTGAACCCGCTGGCCTCGGCGGCAACGTTGTAGGTCCCCACCGGCAATTCGGGGATATCGAATTCGCCGTTCGCATCCGTGGTCGCGCTGCGAGCCGTGGCCGTTCCCGAGAGCACCACACTCACCCTCGCGCGCGGAACCACACCGCCGGACTGGTCTTTGGCCGTACCGCGAATTTCACCGTTGGTCTGAGAGAAAGCAACAGCTGGCGCGGCTAAGCCTGCACAGACGAGCAGAAAGCTACGCCCCCACCCCATTGTCCTCATTGCCGCTCCTCTAGGAACCTCGCGCGCCCCCGAACGCGTTGCCGACGGATTCCGGTTGCAGCTTGCGAAACAACCTTACTATAATCCGAGAACCTTAGAGGATGCCCCCTGAGGTGTCAAGCGGAAACTCGTGAGGATAGTCATCGGCGAAGCTTTGCAGAAAGCAGCAACGGGGAATTCGCGCACGCACGGTTTTCTGCGCATCAGTGATGTCGCGGGACTGGTCGGTGTCTCACCCTCCATCCTGCGCGCGTGGGAGAACCTCGGACTGGTGAGCCCGGCGCGAACGCGCAGCAAGTACCGCCTCTATACACACGAAGACGTCCGCCTGCTCAAACGCGCGCAGTTCCTGCGCCGGAATCGGGGCATGAACATTCCAGCCGTCGTGCATTTCCTCAGAACGCAAGGCCTCCTGAGAGGTGGTCGGCGGCGCAATCGGGCGAGCCCGGTCGGCGGTCGCCTGCGAAAGCTGCGCCTCGATCGGGGCTATTCGCTGGCTCGCGTGGCCCGGGCCGCGGGTGTTTCTGTCGGCTTCTTGAGCGCGCTCGAACGGGCGGAGATGAGCGCGTCGGTCTCCACGCTTCGGCGGCTGGCGCGCTTCTACGGCATCAACATATTGTCGCTGTTCGATCCCTCCCGTTCGAATCCCGGCCGCGTGCGGCCCGCCGAACGCAAGGTTCTCGAAGCGGGACGGGGCGTGCGCATGGAGCTGCTCTCTTGGGGAGACACGGTTATGGAACCACACCTCTTCGAGGTCCGACCGTCGGCCGGAAGCGGCGAATCGTATGCTCACGAAGGCGAGGAGTTCCTCCATATCCTGGAAGGTGTGCTGACCATTGAGCTGGACGGGGGCGAGCGCCACCGGCTCGAAAAAGGCGACAGTTTCTATTTCGAAAGCAGCACGCCTCATCGATGGTGGAATCCAGGCAAAGGCAAGGCTCGGATTCTGTGGGTGAACACACCGCCCACCTTCTAGCTCAGAACTCGGGCCGCGAGCTGCGGGCCCGTCGCGTTCCGCGAGAGACGGAGGATCGGTGAAGAAGATTTTTCCTTTCGGCATAGCGTTAGCGCTTGTGCTCGGCTCCGCAGCCGGCTGCCAGGAGAGCACTCCAACCCTGAGCCTTCTGGTCTGGGAGGGCTATGCCGACCCATCCTACGTGCGCGCCTTCGAAGCCGCGCATCGTTGCCGGATCCGTGCGGCCTACATGGGTTCAAGCGATGAACTCGTCGCCAAGCTGCGCGGGGGCAGTGCCGGGAACTACGACGTGATCTCTCCCTCGAGCGACGTGGCCACTTCGATCGCCTCGTCAGGGCTCGCCGCGCCGCTCGATCTCGGCAAGATTCCTTCCTACGGGCAATTGTCGGAGCGGCTTCGCTCGCTGCCGCTCGTGCGCGTGGACGGCAAAGTATACGGCGTTCCGTTCACCTGGGGGCCGAATCCGCTTCTCTACGACACGAGCTTTTTCGCCAAGCCCCCGGACAGCTGGGAGATTCTGTGGGATAAGAAACTCCAGGGAAAAATCTCCGCCTGGGACGAGCTCTCGACCCTCTATATGGCGGCCCAGCTTCTCGGCTACGACCGGCCGGATCCGAGCCACCTCTACAACCTGAGCGACGCCGAACTGGAAAACGTGAAGAAGAAGCTTCTTGAACTCAAGCCGAATGTGCGCAAGTTCTGGGGCACCGGCGGCGAACTGACCAACCTGTTTGAAAACCATGAGATCGTCGCGGCGATGGGCTGGCCGCTGATGACGAACCAGCTTCGCAAGGCCGGCTTTCCGATCGGCGAGGCCATCCCCAGGGAAAATACGACCGGGTGGATCGACCACTTGATGATCACCCGAGCCAGCCGCCACCCGGAGCTCTCGACCGAATTCCTCGAATATATGATTGAAGCGAAGACGCAGAAGGCGGTCACCGACGTGACCGGATACGATCCGGCAAATCCCCAAGCGGCAGGGTACATGGGCGAAGACCAGAGGAAATCGCTTCATCTGGACGATGTGGACGGCTACATGTCGCACATCTATTTTTGGCGACAGGTTCCGCGTCGCGCCAAGTACAACGAGATTTGGAACGAGGTGAAGGCCGCGCCATGATTCTGCGCGTCGCGCCCGGAAGCCTATGACCGCAAGCAAACCGCTCGCCGCGAGCTCAGCCAGCGCACCCGGCGCCTGGCCCCCGCCCTCCGAGCCGGCGCTGCTCTCCGTGCGTGGGGCCGAAAAACGGTTCGGCCAAAGGCCCGTCCTCCGCGGGCTCTCGCTCGATGTCGCCGCCGGGGAGTTTCTGACCATTCTCGGCGAAAGCGGGTCAGGCAAAACCACGCTGCTGCGCCTGATCGCCGGTTTCGACGAGCTCGATGGGGGTGAAATCTGGATGGGCCGAGAGCGGCTGGACGGCCAGCCTCCTTATCTGCGGCCCGTCAACACGGTGTTCCAGAACTACGCGATTTTTCCCCATCTCTCGGTCTTCGAAAATGTGACGTACGGTCTGCGCGCGAAACGCATCGAGGCACAGGAGATTTCGACGCGTGCCCGCCAGGCCCTGGCCATGGTGAAAATGAGCGAGTTCGCCTACTCGGCGCCCTCCCACCTGAGCGGCGGGCAGCAGCAAAGAGTCGCCTTGGCCCGCGCGCTCGTCAACCGTCCCCGGCTTCTGCTGCTCGATGAGCCGCTCTCGGCGCTCGACGCGAACCTGCGACGTCAAGTGCAAATCGAGCTGAAGTCGATTCAGCGCGAAGTGGGCATCGCCTTCCTTTTCGTCACCCATGATCAGGACGAGGCCATGGCGCTTTCCGACCGCATTGCCCTGCTGCGCGAGGGCCGCCTCGAGCAGGTCGCCTCTCCGCGGGAGATTTACACCCATCCCTCGACCGCCTACGCGGCGCAGTTCGTCGGCCAAACCAACTTGCTGCAGGCCGAGGTGCATGAGGGATGCGCGCGGGCGGGTTCGCTCCGATGGCCAACAACCGCCCCGGCAGGCCGCACCACGTTCTCACTCCGGCCGGAATCGATCCGACTGGCCACCTCGCTCGAGAAGGCCCGTCCGGCCGAAAGCGTGGTTGTCGCTCGCTTCCGCGGGCGCATTCGCAACCAAACGTTCGGCGGGGCAACCGTGCTGGTTGAGATCGACTGCGGGGATTCGCAAATTGTCCGGGCGCGTATTCCGAATTCCGGGCTTCGATCCGCAGAAGGGGAATTCGAGTTTGAATTCAATACGGAAGATGCCACGCCGGTTGAGGAGGCCGTCGCGGACTGAGCATGTATTCGCGCACCTATAAGACCGCGATCACCATTCCGCCCCTCGCCTGGGTCGTCGCGTTCCTGCTTATCCCCTACGCCGCCCTGTTTTGCTATAGCTTCTGGTCGGTGTCCGCCTCACAAACCATCGTTCACCACTGGAATCTCGGAAATTATTTCGGGCTCCTGCGCGATCCGATGTATCGCACCGTGCTTGCTCGGTCGCTCCTGGTCGCTGTGTCGGTGACCGTTTGTGCCCTCTTGCTCGGGTATCCGGTCGCCTACTATCTCGCCTTCCACGCCGCGAAACGCAAGGACCTGCTCTACCAGCTCGTCATCATCCCCCTGTGGGCCAGCTACCTGGTGCGCGGCTACGCCTGGAAGACCATCCTCGGCACCGACGGCGTGCTGAACGGGCTATTGCAGTTCCTTCACCTGACCGGCCACCCGCTCGAGTTCCTGCTCTATAGCCCGTTCGCGGTCGTGCTGACTCTGACGCATATCTACACGCCGTTTGCCTTTCTGCCGATCTACGCTTCGCTCGAACACGTTCCGCGCCATCTGATCGAAGCCTCGCACGATCTGGGCGCCGGGCGATGGGCGACCTTCCGCCGGATCATCCTGCCGCTTTCGCTGCCCGGCATTCTGGCCGGTGCGACCTTCGCCTTTGTCCTAACCTTCGGCGACTTTCTGGCCCCGCTGCTGGTGGGTGGGAGCAGCGGAGTTATGATCTCGAACGTCGTGGTCAGCGATTTCGGGGCGGCCTTCGACTGGCCGATGGGCGCGGCAATCTCGCTTTGCATGCTGGTGCTCGTGGTGGCCCTGCTCTTCTCAACCGAGCGCCTCGAAAGGACGCTCGGACCTCGATGAGCAACGAGCCTCGGCTTCGCCGAGCGCCACTGCTTGGCGCATACACGGCCTTCGTGTATGCGTTTCTGTATTTCCCGATCGCAGTGCTCATCGTGTACTCCTTCAGCGGCTCGGGGGTGGGAGGCTTTCCGCCCCGCGGCTGGACCCTCGGTTGGTACCGTCAGCTCTTCGCCGACGCTGCGCTGTGGGATTCCGTGCTCAATAGCTTGATTGTGGCGCTGCTCGCGGTCCTGATTGCACTCGGGCTTGGACTGCCGGCGGCCCTGGCTCTTGATCGCGTCGAGTTTCCCGGAAAAGCCCTTTTTCGCCGGCTCGTCTTGCTTCCATTGATTCTTCCCGGAATCATTACCGGGCTTTCTCTGCTGATGCTCTTCTCGGGCCTGGGCATAAACCTGAGCCTGGTGACCATCACGCTCGGCCACGGGACGGCGCTGATTTCCGTGGCCACCACGGAGATTTTTGCGGGCCTTCAGAAGCTGGACCGCGCGCAGGAAGAGGCTTCGCTCGATCTCGGCGCCAACTATTTCCGCACCTTCTGGCGTGT
>Ga0187783_10003706_pt1 | contig 11257 bp, 7 predicted proteins | sample 1015_SJ02_MP02_2_FD_132471 | JGI IMG/M metagenome (GOLD analysis project Ga0187783, IMG submission 132471) | Tropical peat soil microbial communities from peatlands in Department of Meta, Colombia - 1015_SJ02_MP02_20_MG | ecosystem: Environmental > Terrestrial > Soil > Wetlands > Peat | place... | reverse complement strand
TCGGAGTTGCTTGCCAGCGTGGGCAACGAAGTTGAGCCCGTCAGCGAGTCGGTCACCCGGTTGTGCGAGTACTGGTACCGCAGAGTCAGAGTGTCCTTCTTCCCCAACTGCAGATCGATGCGCGGCGAAACCGAGATTCGCGTTCCGGGACTGAAAAGACTACCGGAAACGGAGCCCGAGCTGGGCGCATAAGTATTCGTCACCGCGTTGAAGACCGGCCCGTTCAGAATGGAGTAGACGCTGTCCTGCTGATTGTTGCGCTGCTCCACGCTGAAGAAATACGACGCCCACTTTGACATCGCGCCGCTGACCGTGCCGTTGTACTGGTAGCTGTAATACGAAGGCAGCTCGGTGGTGAACGGGTTTCCGGTGTTGAACACGTTGTCGTTTCCCTGGCCGAAAACGCGCCCGTGCAGCGTATCGGTTCCCGGCTTGGTCAGGATCTCGATTCGTCCGTAGCCCAGCTTGTCGTACTCGGCTGAAAACGGATTCTGATTGATGCGAATCTCGCGGATCGCCGACTTCGGCGGCAGGCTGCCGCCGGTAAATCCATCGATATAGATCTGGCCGCCGTTGGGACCAGCCGAAGGGCCGGCGAGGGCCGTTAACTCGTTCGAGAGCTCGTCTGGATCGTCAGACAGCGCGTCCAGATCGCTCCCTTTCAGAATGATGGCTCCAGCGTTGTTGTCGGGGTCGGTGCTCACCGTGGGCCCGCCTTCATCGGTCACAACCACCTGCACATCGGCAGCCTCGATCGCCATTTGGATGTCGACATTCTTACTTTGGCCGTTGGTGAGCGAGATCGGAGTGGAAACAAACGGAGCAAATCCCTGAAAGTTGGCCTGGATGACATAGCTGCCTGTCGGCAGGCTGCCCACCTGGTAGGCGCCGAGTGCATCAGCCGAAATGATCGGGCCGACCCGCTTGCCATTTTGCGCCCGAGATACCGTGATCTGCGCGCCCGGAATGAGCGCGCCAGTGGGATCGGTGATGTGGCCATGCAAGACTGCGCTTCCGGTTGTTGAAGCGGACGCCGCGGGCGTGGTCAAAGGAGGCGCTTGCATCGGGGGCGCAGACTGCGCGGGCGCCGGCGCGCTGGGTGTCGTCGAAGCAGGCGCCGGAGCGGTCTGCGCAGATGCGCCCGCATTCGGCGCGGCCTGAGCCGATGCTGCCGAGCCCGAATCGGTCGCGCCGGAACTGGGAGGTGTTGCCGGCTGAGGCGATTGCGCGCGGGCCGCAGTCCCAGTCAGGACCAGGGCAATGGCGATCAGAAAGCTTGCAACAACGTGCGATTTTGCGTACACAATTCCCTCGTTCGTATCTGAATCGGAAAACCATGATGCGCTATTGGCTGGTGTCGGCCGAACCCTGATTCAAACTCCAGCTGGCAAGCAGATCCTGCGCCTCCGGCGCTTCCAGCAGCGGCTCAACTCCGGCGAGCAGCTTGATGGCGTTCACGCCGGTCGAATCTTCTGTGGCGACAATCATCACGGCTTCGCCTTTTTGCAGGCCGCTGAGCTGGACGCTCTGCGCGCGCTCCAGAATGGCTTCCAAATCGCCACCGCCGCCCTGGCCCCCACCCTGCCCATAACTGCGCTGCCCGCCGCCACCGTTTTGGCCGAAACTGCGCTGACCACTCCCCGAGCCGCTGCTGCCGGCGCTGCCTTGAGTGCCCTTCAATCGCGCCGCGATCATGGTCGCCACGCGATCATCGAGCCGCCGCAGCTGAGTGTCTGTACTGATGCGGACGGTAACCTGCTTCTTTGCTGCAAGATCTTTTACTGTCACAGTCGATCCCGCGGGGTCGGTTGAGACGATCGTTCCCGGAATACTGCGAAAGCTGCCCGAAACAATCTGTTGCGCGGCGATCGAAGAACCGTCGGCGCTTTTGCTTCCGAGAACAAAAATCTGGTCTCCCGTCTCGATCGCGCTGATCGGCGCCGGCTGAGCCTGGCTGAAACTCACCGACCCTGCCGCATACCGTTTCAACGTGGTGGCCTGGCTTGTGTTCACCGTCACCTGTTTGGTTACTGCGCCCGCTCTGGTATTGACCTGAATGACGCCCGAGGTCGCATCGACGCTCTTGACAAGGCCGTGAACTCCCTGCGCCCATGCCGCGTTTTCGGCTTGCTGCTTCTTGGCGACATCAGCCTGTTTGATGGCGACGACCCGCAGCGCCTGCGGCGTCGCACCGCTTGCATTGGGGTCGATGTTGACCAGTACGCGGTCGCCGACGGCCAAAGCGCTGAAATCGATCGTTTCGGCTTTGCTCAGATCCGTCTGCCCAGGCTCGATGCGCTTGAGCTGTGCGGTCGAAGGAACCTGCACCTGTCGTACATCTCCCTGATCGGTCTTCACTGTCAACGTATCGGCGCTGATCGTGGTGACGGAGCCGAGAAAGCGCGTCGCGGCTGGGGACTGGGCAGTTTGCGCAATCGCCGGCAGACACACAATCGCGGCCACGGCAAATGCCAGCTTCATCGTTCGCCCCACTGTCATAAGCTCTTGCACCACAATCCTTTCGGCGCCGGCTGGGGATCGGGACACATCCGGCGCTCATTTGCTAGACGAATCCAGCGCGCAAAAGGTCGAACGGCCTTCCCACAATCTGCAGCGAATTAGGCGTGATGAACCCAACTGAGCCATGCTTGAGCGCAGGCAGCATTGACAGCTGACCACGAATCTCTTTTCTCTGTTCTCTTATCCCTTGCCGATCAGCGCCGTCACCACCGCCTCAACAAGCCCCACCAAATCGTGCGGATTGGCCTCGGCCGCAGGCTGCCAGCCTGCTTCGCGCAGAGTCTTGCTGGTGATGGGTCCGATCGAGATGGCGGGAACGCCGGTGAGCGGGAAGGGAACTGCAGCCAGTTTCGCCGCTTCAGCCAGGTGTGTCACGCTCGAAGAGCTTGTGAACGTCGTCGCGTCGAGTCCGAGCTTGACAGCGGCGCGAAGTTTTTGAGGAGCTTTTTCAGGCAGCACGTTGCGATAGGCGTCGACGACATCCACATGCGCTCCAGCAGCGCGCAGAGCATCGGGAATCACGTCGCGGGCAATCGCGGCGCGGGCCAGCAGAACACGTTTGCCGGCGATTTGCGGGGCGAGCTCGGCCACAAGGCTCTCGGCCACGTATTCTCTTGGGGTGAGTGCTGCCTCGACGTGAAGGGTCTTCTCAACGGCCTGGGCCGTCGCCTCTCCAACCGCCGCAAATCTCGGCCTGAGCCCCGAGAGCGAGATCCCAAGGTCTGTCATTCGAACATGAACGGCGGCAATCGTATTTCCGCTTGTGAAGATGATCCAGTCGTAGGTGTTCAGGCTGCGCAAGGCGAGGTCGAGCGCCTGGTAGCTTTCCGGCGGACGAATCTCCAGCACCGGAACCTCGACCGGCTCAGCGCCCAGCGCGCGAAGTGCATCGCTCAGTTTGCCGGCCTGGTGCGCTGCGCGCGTCACCAATACGCGGCGCCCGGCAAGCGGCAGCGCGCTCATCAAGCCGCTCCGCCGGCAGCCCCTTCGGTAGCCGCCAGCAACCGCTCGGCTCCAGACTCAAGCAGCATGGTAGCGGCCGTCTCTCCCAGCGTCCTCGGATCGGTATTCTCATCCGGCGCATGCAGGTGAACGCGAATCACCTCGCCGGTTTCGGGCGACGCCACCACGCCGAAGATCTCAGTCCACCTTTCATCTGCACGGTCGTCTGCGTATGCGCGCCGGCAATGAATCCCGATAGGAACCTGACAGCCTCCGCCCAGAGCGGCGAGAGCGGCCCGCTCGGCTGTGACGGCAAACCGGGTGTCGGCGTGGTCGAGAAACGCGACCGCCGCAAGGGTCGCCGCATCGTTTTTGCGGGTTTCGATCCCCAGCGCGCCTTGTCCGGCCGCGGGACAAAAATCCTTCGGCTCAAGCCGCTCCCGCACCCAATCGGTTCTGCCCAGACGGTCAAGTCCCGCGCCTGCAAGCAGAATCGCGTCCACTTTCCCTTCTGCCAGCTTGCGCAGCCGCGTATCCACGTTACCTCGAAATTCGACGGCTTCGAGATCGGGCCGCAGCCCCTTCAACTGCGCGCGCCGCCGTTGGCTGCTTGTGCCCACTTTCGCGCCCTCGGGCAGCGCGGCAAGATTCGCGTGCTCCACTGAGACAAACACATCTCTCGGATCGACGCGTGCCGGCGTTGCCGCCAGCGCAAACGGTTCGGGCAATTCGGTGGGCAGGTCTTTGAGCGAGTGCACCGCCAGGTCAATACGGCCCTCGGCCAACGCTTCTTCAATTTCCTTGGTAAACATGCCCTTGCTGCCAACCTGGGCAAAGGTCACTTCCTGCAGGCGGTCGCCTGTCGTTTTGATGATCTCAATCTCGACTGAATGGCCTTGCCCTCGAAGCAATTCGGCAATGTGATTGGCCTGCCAGAGTGCGAGCTGCGATCCGCGGCTGCCGATGCGCAGCTTCAACGGCGCACCTCGGCGCCGCCTTCACGGACCCTGATGCTGACCACTTTGTTGTCTTCGCCTGCCGGAGGCTTGGAATCTGCGCCGGGGCGCTCAGCCTCCTGGGGTCCGGCGACTGAAACCGACCACTCATCGCACAGCGCATCGAGCCGCGCCGAATCGTTTTCGCGCGCAGCCTGTTTCAGAGCCTGCATGGGCGGATGCAGGAATTTGTTGACGATTGCCCTTGTCAGCGCCTCGACGGCGGCAACCTGTTCTTCGCTGAGCGAGCCAAGACGGCTGTGGATGCGCTCCAGTTCGGCCCGGCGAATGTCTTCGGCTTTACGCTGCAGGGCGATGATGGCCGGAGCCGCATTCACCGTGCGCTGGCGCTGCTGGAACCGCTCAACTTCTGCGGCAATCATGGTTTCCGCATCCACCGCCTGGCGGCTGCGTTCCTCCATGTGCGATGCGGCCACTTGCTGCAGGTCGTCGATGTCGTAGACAAAGATGCCGTCGAGCTTGTTCATCTCCGGGTCGACATCGCGCGGAACCGCGATATCAATGAAAAACATGGGCCGGTTGCGGCGGCGATGCAGAAATGCCTGGCCGTGCTCGCGGCGGAAGATGGGCAGCGGCGCGCCGGTCGAACTGATCACGATGTCGGCCTCGCTGACCGCCTCATAGAGCTGCTCAAAACGAATCACGCGGCCGTTGAACTGCCCGGCCAACGCGCGGGCCCGCTCTTCAGTGCGATTGCTGACCAGGATGGCGCCTGCTCCCTGCTGAACCAGATGCCGCGCCGCCAGCTCGCTCATTTTGCCCGCGCCTACCAGGAACACCGTCCGTCCCTGCAGCGATCCAAAAATCTTGCGGGCCAGATCGACAGCAACCGATGCAATCGAAACCGAATTCGAACCGATACCGGTTTCCGTGCGCGCCTTCTTTGCGGCGGCAAAGGCGCTCTGCAGCAAGTGCTCAAGTTGGCTGCTGACCGTTCCCGCGGTGCGCGCCACCGCGAAAGCCTCTTTGACCTGGCCGAGAATCTGCGACTCGCCCACGACCATGGAATCGAGACTGGCGGCAAGCCTGAAAAGGTGGCTTACGGCTTCTTTGTCGCGATGCTCAAATAAATGCGGAAGCAATGCTTCAGATTTGATCCCTAAGTGATGGGCAAAAAAGCTTGCTAGCTGAGTATTGGAGTCTTCGACCACTGCCAGAAGCTCTACCCGGTTGCAGGTCGACACGATCATGCACTCGGCTACGCCGGGTACGGCCGCCAGCGCCCGAACTGCCTCCGGCAGCTCATCGTGGCCGATGGCGATCTTCTCGCGCAACGAGATGGGCGCCGTCTTGTGGTTTACGCCAACAATCGCCAAGTTCATGGGGCACCGTACCTGTGAACGTGGCTGAAGAGGTTGGCGGCCCACACAGCCATCATGCAGGCCAGAACGCCCCCGGAGATGTAGGCGGCGCGACGCCCGCGGAGCCCCGCCGTGCGGCGGACCAGAAGCAGCAGGCAGTAGAAGAACCAGCTGACCACCGCAGCGAGAATCTTGGGATCAAGAAAATACGAAGCCCCCAGCGAACCTTCCTGGACCAGAACCACTCCGATCAGGAGCCCGACCGTCATGCAGGGAAAACCGAATTCCAGCGTCGCCAGGGCGATGCGTTCCAGCGTATCGAGGGGCGGCAGCCAGTCGATCGGCGACCAGCGCGCCGTTTTATCCGGCTTGAGCTTGGCCTTGATCCTGCGCTCCTGAACCAGATAGAGCAAACTTGCCAGAAGGCTGAAACAAAGCGCGGCATACGCCAACATCAGCGCAATGATGTGCGCCACCAGCCAACTGGTGCGGACCCCCTGCGACGGAAACGTGTAGCGGTCCGGGCCCAGCGCCGGGATGAAAACCAGGAAAAACGTCGCCGGCAGCGCGAAGAGGCCGAGAGAAATGGCGTCGTAGAGCCACCAAACCAGGAAAAACAATCCAGCAACGGCGAAACCCAGCAGCGATTCGATCTCCCGCACGCCCACGGGATGCCATCGATGCGCGCCGACCAGCATTTCCACGATCGAGATGAAGTGAAAAAAGAAAGCCAGACCGCTCAGATGAACGCAGCTCTTGCGCCACGGCAATAAGTTGTTCAGCACGGCCGGAAAAATGGCAACACAGCCCGCCGCGTACAAAATAGCCGCAACTCGTAGCCAGAGAAGGTACATGGTCAACTTTTACCTTAAGTTCCAGCCCATCAATAAACTGTGATCCAAATCACCTATGCCAACTGGGGCATGGCTATGAGTATCTCAGGCATCTCGCTGTCGTTGAAGGGGTTTGGTCGTTGCAGGGGGTCACCCCGGTGCACAGAAAGCTGCACCAACGTCATGCATATTACCCCAATTGACTATTTCCCGCGGGCTGATTCCGAAACCAGGCTTTCATCCAGCGGGCCGTTTTATAGGCGCGGACCGGCGCGATGACTGTGCCGCCTGGATCCCGGTATTGTAAGTTTCGACCGACGGCGCCTACGTCGCCCGCGGAGCATTTCTTCGGCCCCGAAGCCATCCGGCCCGCTTCGGCTTTATTGCTTTTTTGCCACCATGGTGGATGTGCGCCCCGTCAATTTGCTCGAATCGACAATCGTCATCATCTTGCCGCCGGGCGAAACGGTCATCGTGTAGACTTCGACGATCCGGCCATCCCGCTTGTCCGTTTCCTCAATGGTGTTGGGATTTAGCCGCCTTACCGAGACAGCGTCATAACCATAAGCGCCTTTGAACGGCGAGTCGCCGCCGCCGAGCGTGGCCGTATAGTTCTCGCCGTTCGGCTGAGTCATCGAAACCCGGTCGCCGTCGACCTTCAAGGTTGTGGTGTAAGCCTCTTCGCTTCCCTTGATCTGCTGGGTGACCCACCTGCCTGAAGTCGCGTGAACCCCTGGGGGCAGCACACCGTCGCGCTTGGCTTTGGTATCGAACGTCAGCGGCCTTGCGCTGTTCTTCGGGTGCGCGACGCTATGCACAGTGAGCGTTTTGCCGTCAGCTGAAACCGTGCGTGTTGATTCGGAGGTTGCCTTGCCATCTTTCTTCGTGGTCGTCGAGATGGTGCGCTTATCGACGATCGTGATGGCAATCGTGTCGTAGGGCTGGCCTGCCACCACGTGATCCTGTCCATCGGCCGGAACGTCAAAAGTGGGATTACAAGTCACGCAGTGATACCAGCCCCCGCTTGTGTAAAAGATGAGCGGCTTTGGACTCCACTTGGTCTGCGAAATATCCGTCTTCCAGGTGCCATTGAAAGGCGACGCAGCGCGGGCTGGCATGGCAATGGAAACCGCAGCAAAAAGGCACAAAGGGGAGAGAACATAACGGCAGAACTTCCTCATTCGACTTTTCCTCCATAGCCGATTGGGCATTTGGGCGCATCGCCCCTAAGTATTGGGGCCTCTGGATCGACTGGGCAGACCGATTCCTGCTCTACTTCTTAGTCGCAGTAAACGTCGAGGTTGTGTCGCGCTGCGGATCGTGCTCGACGATGGTGATGGTCTTGCCGCTGACCGTCATCTTCGAGATGCCGATCACTTTCCCGTTGAGCTTGTCGGTCTCCTCGATGGTGTGGGCATCGATCCTCTTCAGCGAGACAGCATCCTGCTGGTACGAGCCCTTGTAGGGGTAATCGCTGCCGTCGAACTTGGCCGTATAACTGTCACCGTTGGGATCGGTCATGGTCAGCTCATCGCCGTTGGTTTTGTAAGTGAACGTGAGATCGGCCTCTGTGTCGGTGAAACCTTTCGCCACCCAATTGCCCGAGGTCGCATGAACGCCTGCCGGCAGAACGCCCGATCTCTTGCCTGTAAAGGACGAACTCTGCGGTGGGCCCCCATTCTCCGGATAGTTCTTGCCCTTGATGGTCAGCTGCTTTCCATCGGCCGATACGGTCACCGTAGCCTCTGCGATCGTCTTGCCTCCTTTCTGATCGACGATCGACGTCGTGTGCGGATCGACGATGGTCACGCTCTCGCTGTCAAACGCTTCCCCCGCAACCGGGTGAAACTGCCCGTCGGCTTGAACGTCGTAGGGTGGAGTGCAACTGACGCAGTGGTACCATCCCTGGCTGATGTAAATCGTAAAGGGCTTCGGGTCGAACTTGGCTGTGCTCGCATTGAGATGCCAGGTGCCATCGAACGGCGACTGGGCGCGGGCGATGGCGAGGGAAGCGATTGCGAGTGAAAGTGATGCGAATGCGATGAAACGCTGGGTCTTCACTTGAATATTCCTCCTTGGGGAGTTTCGGTGTTGGCGCTTCGGCCCGACGACTGACTGGAGGAGCCTCGAACGCCCTCGAAACGGACCCAAGCATTCTACGCGGAGTCCTTTGCGGGTGCCTATTTAAATTTCCCGCCTTGCTCCGGTCCCAATTTGAATGCGCCGCGATTTCCGCAGCCGCCAGTCCTATCGGACCCGCGCGCCGTCACGTTAGTCTAAAAACCAGCGTGATGCCAAGCGAACTCGAAAGCGCCGCGATGCCCGGTGAGGACTGCGCCGCCAGCCCGGCTCAGTCGCCCGAAAACGGGGACGCTCCAGCCGGGGAAGGTGCGGTCCGCGACGATTTTACCCTCACTCCCGAGGTTCCGGCGGCAAAGGCCGCGCCGGATAAGGGCGCCGTGGAACTCACGCCCTTCATGCGCCAGTGGGCAGCGGCCAAACGCCAGAACCCCGATGCGCTGCTCTTCTTCCGCATGGGCGATTTCTACGAGCTGTTCTACGACGATGCCGCCGTCGCCAGCCGCGAGCTGCAGCTGACCCTCACCGCGCGCGACAAGGAACGCAACGTGCCCATGTGCGGCGTTCCCTACCACGCCGTGGAGCAGTACCTGGCGCGCCTCTTGCGCAAGGGCTACCGCATCGCGCTCTGCGATCAGATGGAAGATCCCAGGCTCGCCAAGAAGATCGTGCGCCGCGAGGTGACGCGCGTTCTCACGCCGGGGACCGCTCTCGACGCGGGTCTGGGCCAGGAAGAGAACAACTTTCTTGCCGCACTCTATGAGGCCGGCTCCTACCCTGGCGGCAAAGACAAGAATGCCGCGAGGGTGAGGCCGGAAGCGTTATGCGGGCTTGCCCTGCTCGATCTCTCGACCGGCGAGTTTCGCGCCGCTGAATTTTGTGGCGAAGACGCGCGGGCGCAGGCGACCGATGCCCTGCTGATGGCTGCGCCTAGCGAAGTGCTTGTGCCGTCAGCCGCCGAGCTACCGCCGGAGCTCGAGCGCATTCCCGCGCGAACCCGGGTCGAAGACTGGGTTTGGACGCGCGATTTTGCTCTGCCCCTGGTCGAACGCCAGCTGAACGTTCGATCTCTGGAAGCGTTCGGCCTTGACCGGCATGAGCCGGCCGCAATCGCCGCAGGCGCGGTGCTGCATTACGTCCAGACCACGCAGAAAAACCCTGCGCTCCACGTCGACAGCCTGAAATTTGAAGAGCATTCCACGGCGCTCGAGCTCGACCAGGTGACGGTGCGCAACCTCGAATTGGTCGAACCTCTCTTCTCCGGCCCCTCGTCGAATTTCGATGATCGCGCCACGCTCTTCCGCACCCTCGATGCCTGCCAGACGCCGATGGGAAAGCGCCTGCTGCGGGCGACGATTCTACGGCCGCTGAATAGCGCGCCAGCGATTGAGGCGCGCTTTGAGGCTGTCGCTGAAGCGCACAAAGACTTGTTGAAGCGAGAAGAAATTCGCCGCGCCTTTGCCGGGATTCTCGACCTGGAGCGGCTGCTGGCCAGGATTTCGCTCGATTCGGCGGGACCGCGCGATCTGCGCGCCCTGGCGGCGAGCCTGGCGCGCCTGCCGGGCCTCAAAGCAGCTCTGGGCGCAATGACAACGCCGCATTGGCGCGCTATCACAACAAAGCTCGATACCCTTGACAATGTCACCTCGCGCATCGTGAAGACCATCGTGGCCGAGCCGCCGCTGACGCTGGCCGATGGCGGCGCCATCGCCTCGGGTGTGGACGCCGAGCTCGACGATCTGCGCAGCGCGTCGAGCTCCGGCCGCCAGGCCATTGCCGCCATCGAGGACCGCGAACGCCGGCGCACGGGAATCGGCTCCCTCAAGGTGCGCTATAACTCGGTCTTCGGCTACTACATCGAGATCACCAGGGCGAACCTGTCGCTGGCCCCCGCCGATTACGAGCGCAAGCAGACGCTCGTTAATGCGGAGCGCTTCACCACGCCGGAGCTGAAGGAATACGAGCGCAAGGTTCTGACCGCCCATGAGCGGTCAATCCAAATCGAGAAAACTATTTTTTCCGCGCTGCGGGCGAACGTGCTCGAATCGGCCGGAAGGATTCGCCGCAGCTCCGCGGCCGTGGCCGAGGCAGACCTCGTTTCCTGCTTTGCCCACCTCGCCGCCTCGCGGCGTTACGTGCGGCCGCAATTGGTCGAAGAGCCGGTGCTCGAGGCCGCGGCAGCTCGCCACCCGGTCATCGAGCAGTGGATGGAGGAGACGCGCGAAGGACGTTTCATCGCCAACGACGTGTATGTGAACGCCGGCGAGGCCGGCCCGAGCCTTCTGCTTGTCACCGGTCCCAACATGGGCGGCAAAAGCACGTATCTGCGCCAGGCCGCGATGCTGGTGCTGATGGCCCAGATGGGATCGTTCGTTCCGGCAGACGGCATGCGCTTTGGCCTGGTCGATCGCATCTATACGCGCATCGGCGCCAGCGACAACGTGGCGCGCGGCCGGTCGACCTTCATGGTTGAGATGACCGAGACCGCGACGATTCTGAACACCGCGACGCGCCACTCGCTGATTCTGCTCGACGAGATGGGCCGAGGCACGGCGACTTTTGACGG
>Ga0187783_10003705_pt1 | contig 11257 bp, 9 predicted proteins | sample 1015_SJ02_MP02_2_FD_132471 | JGI IMG/M metagenome (GOLD analysis project Ga0187783, IMG submission 132471) | Tropical peat soil microbial communities from peatlands in Department of Meta, Colombia - 1015_SJ02_MP02_20_MG | ecosystem: Environmental > Terrestrial > Soil > Wetlands > Peat | place... | reverse complement strand
TCCTTCGCGCTCCTGGTGTACCGGAGGACCTTCTCCCTGACGTAGTCCAGCGAGCCGTGCTCCTCCATCAACCCCCTCAGCCTCGATATCTCGTCGCTGGTGTAGGGTGACGACCGGTGCAGGAGGCCGAGCATGAACCTCCTCTCCTCGCCCGAGCACCTGCTCGCGCAGTGGATCAGGACGATGCTCTTCTTCCCTCCCCTGAGGTCGGTGAAGACGGGCTTGCCGAGGAGCGACTCGTCCCCGGTCAGGTCGAGCGTGTCGTCCTGGATCTGGTACGCCATCCCGAGCGCCTCCCCGAACCTCTCGGCCAGCGAGACCTGCCCGTCGGAGGCGCCCCCGATTATCGCCCCGCTGGCGCAGGGAGCGCTGAGCAGGGTGGAGGTCTTCAGCCTGATCATCTGCTCATAGTCCTCCTCGGTCCCTCCTCTCCCCAGGGCCATCTCGAGGTCGAGGAACTCCCCCCACGTCGTGGCCCTGCACGCCTCGCCCACCAGGTCGAAGACCCTCGCCAGCCTCCGGCTCTCGAGGTTGCCGTACCTCGCGACCATCTTGGGGACGTTGAAGAGGAGTAGGTCAGAGGCCAGTATCGCGTTCGAGAGGCCGTACTTGGACACGACCGACTCCCTCCCCCTCCTCATGTCGGAGTGGTCTATGATGTCGTCCTGGACGAGCGCGCTCGCGTGCGCCAGCTCGTAGGCCACCGCGAGAGGCACCGCGGGCCGGTAGTCGCCTGAGAAGACCTCGCACCAGAGCAGCGCCAGGGTGGCCCTCACCCGCTTCCCGCCCCCCGAGAGGGCGTAGGCGACCGCGCTGTCTAGCGTCGTGGAGTGGCGCACGGGGTAGAGCTCCCCGAGCTCTGAGTTCACCGAGTCCAGGTACTCCTTCAGCCACGGCATGCTCTCGGGGACAAGCATACGCGGGGGGTGTCGACGGGTCGCATAATACGTCTATTGCCCCGCCCTCGAAGGGCGTCGCAGAGCCGACGGACGTCGGGCCGCCCTAGATCTGTATCATCTTCGTGCTCTTCATGGCGTCCTCGGCCTGGAACGCCTTGGCCATCGCCGTGACCTTCTTCGCGTCCCCCTGGACGATGAAGAGCTCGATGCAGGTGGACGTCTTGGTCTTGCTGTGGATGTGGGTCCTTATGATGTCCTCGTACATGTGCTTGAGCTTGGTCACGGGCTCCTCCTCGTCCTCGTCGTGGGTGACGACGATCAGGCCGTTCATCTCTCCCGTGAGGGTAGACTTTTCCCGCGCGTCCTCGAGCATGAACCTGATGGCCGACCGGACCAGCTCCGACCTCCCGGTGAAACCCGAGGACTTTTGCAGCTCGTCCATCTCCTTGAGCATCGAGTCGGGAAACGACAAACTTACTATCGTCAATTCCGTCGCTGCCGGAATTAATAACGAAGACATATTTAACGATGTTGAGCTAGTGCCATGCTATTAACCGAGGGGCCTTCGTCCCTGGAACTTGAGAGCCTGGTTCCGACTTGCGCAGGAATCGTCCGCCCGTTCCTCGGAATCTTGGCGCGCGGGTGCTCGAGTCTGGCGGTAATAACATCTCGAGACTTACGCCAGCTAAATTCATAAATACTGAAAAAACCTTATTAATCCACAGGGCAAGTGGTCCCTGGGTATGATGGCGGTACCACAATCGAACAGCAGGAAGTATTCAATCGCTGCGGGCGTGGGCGTGATAGTGCTGGTGGCGGTGGTGGCCGGGGTCTACCTTTCGGGCCGTCCTTCGCCTCCGGCCTCGAACACGACCTCGGCCCTAGCCTCGGGTTCTGGACAGGTGATAAACGTCGTCGCCGGCGAAAACTTCTGGGGAAGCCTGGTGTCCCAGCTTGGCGGGACACACGTCAACGTGACCAGCATCGTCTCAGACCCCAACACGGACCCGCACGAGTATGAGAGCGATCCAGCCAACGCCAAAGCAATCTCGAACGCCAAGTTTGTGATCGTCAACGGCGCGGGCTATGACACGTGGGCCCTGGACATCCTGAGTTCCGCGAACGTTCCAAGCCAGGTCGTCCTCAACGTGCAGGAACTCCTCAAGCTGCCGGTCGACGCCAACCCGCACTTCTGGTACAGCCCCTACTATGTCAACGACACAGTGGCGGCGATGTACAAGGACTTGGTCCAGATAGACCCGGCAGACAAGACCTACTTCACGGAGCAATACTCCGCCCTCAACCAGTCGCTCTGGACGTCCTACATGAAGCAGGAGACGCTGATCAAGCAGCAGTTCGCGGGGACGCCGGTCGCATCCACCGAGAGCATATTCGTCTACATGGCGAATGCCACCGGCCTGAACATAATCACCCCTCCGGCCTTCATGGAGGCCGTGGCCGAAGGAAACGACCCCGCTGCCCAGGACGTGGCGACCTTCCAGAACCAACTCAACGGAGGAAACAGCACGGTGCACCTCGTCGTCTACAACGCGCAGACCGTCACGCCCCTGACGCAGGGCCTCCTGGCGCTGGCCGCCAAGAACGGGATACCATACATCCGCATCACGGAGACCGTGCAGCCGCCGAACTACACCTTCCAGGCCTGGATGCAGGGCGAGGTGGGCGAGCTCCAGAACGGGCTAAACGCTGTCGCCCTTGGTCAATGACCCCGAATGATTATAGCCCCCAAAACTGTCGCGGTAGGGGTGCAGTCCGGCCTCATCGCCGCCGAGAACCTTGCCGCCGGCTACCCGAACAAGACCGTCTGGCAGGACGCCAACTTTAGCTTCGGACGCGGAGAGTTCGTGGCGGTAATAGGCCCGAACGGGGCGGGGAAGACCACGCTCTTCAGACTCCTCCTGGGACTGCAGCAGCCCATCAGCGGGTCGATCAAGATCTTCGGGGTCCCGCCCAAGCGGGGGAACCCCCAGATAGGGTACGTCCCACAGCGGCACATAGTGGACAGCGAGACGAACGTCGAGGCGGTCGAGCTGGTCCGGCTGGGGCTCTCCGGGAAGAGATGGGGGTTCAACCCTCTCGTCCACAACGACCGCAAGGCGGCGTACGAAGCGCTGGAAGCTGTGAGCGCCACCGAACTCGCGCACAGATCCCTGGGCGCCCTCTCGGGGGGAGAGCTCCAGAGGATATTCCTCGCAGAGGCGCTGGTGTCCAAACCGGATGTCCTGCTGCTCGACGAGCCTCTCTCGAACCTCGACCTGAGGCGTGAGACCGACATGCTGCACCTAGTCGACGATTTCGTCCGCAAGCGGAACGTCACCGCCTTGCTGATAGCCCACAACATCAACCCGCTCCTGCCGCACCTGGACAAGGTGGTCTATGTGGCCAACGGGAGGGTGGCGACGGGGAAGCCCAGCGAGGTCCTGACCTCGGAGAGCCTCACCAAGCTGTACGGCGTCCAGGTCGAGGTCCTCCGCGACCCCCACGGCAACGTGGCGATTATAGGGATGGAGGAGCACCACGGAGAGATGCAATGACCTTAAGCATCAACCTCCTGAGCGACCTGCAGGAGATCTTCCGGTATCAGTTCATGGTGAACGCCTTCGAGGCGGGGACGCTCATCGCGATCATCGCGGGGGTCACGGGCTACTTCGTCGTCCTCCGCCGGTCGGCCTTCACGGCGCACGCCTTCTCCGAGATCGGGTTCGCGGGCGCGGCGGGCGCGGTGCTTCTCAACATCGCTCCCATCGCGGGGCTTCTTCTGGGCTCCTGCGCCGGCGGTCTCGCGATAGCCGCCCTCGGCCGCCGCGCGACCAACCGTGACACGCAGATAGGGATCGTCCTCGCGTTCTCGCTCGGGCTCGGCCTCCTCTTCATCAGCCTCTACACCGGGTACGCGACCGAGGCGTACTCGATCCTCTTCGGAGAGATACTCGGCGTCAGCCAGGGCCAGGTCCTCCTGACGGTCGGAGCGTGCGCGTTCATCCTGGCGGCGGTGGGCGTAGTCTACAGGCCCCTCCTCTTCGCCTCGCTGGACGAGGACGTCGCGGAGGCCAAGGGCATCCCGATGCTCTTCCTCGGTACCATCTTCATGCTCCTCGTCGCAGTGTCCGTCTCCTTCGCCGTCCAGGTCACGGGCGTCCTCCTCATCTTCTCCTTGATGGTGACCCCGGCGGCGACGGCGCAGTACCTGTCCAGACGGCCGCAGACCGCGATGATCTACTCGGTGGCGATCGCCTTGGGGGCGACCTGGGCGGGGCTCTTCATCGCGTTCTACTTCCCGTATCCGGTCAGCTTCTTCATGACGGCGATAGTCTTTCTCCTCTACCTGCTCGTGAGGGCCATGAGGGTCGTGGCGTCGTCCCGCAGACAGCTGGCGAGACAGATCGAGCCCACGTAGAGATGGTCACCCCCGCTCGAGCAGGAACGCCGAGACGCAGGCCCCGTAGCGGGCCTTTAGCTCCTCCGGCAGGAATTTGTAGCTCCGGACTATCCTCCTGCAGGCACCCTTCCCGCACTTGCACTCCATCGTGAACCCGTCCCACCCGACGTTCGTCGAATAGTCGAACGTGACCTCCTCCCCCGGCTCGATCCTCCGCGCGGCCACCACCCTGGTCCTCCCCATTATGACGCAGTTGGGCTCGCACGAGTGGTTGACGTACCAGCCAGGCGAGCCCTTCTCGGGTACGACGTACCTGTCGTACCCCACCTGGAACGAGTACTGCCAGAGCTCCTCCGGGATGTCTTTGATCCACCGCTCCTCCCCCTGGTAGTCCCAGACGAGCTGGCCGGGCTCGATCCGCCCGCCCGCGAACACCCCGAGCCCCTTCTCGCCCGCGGGCCCCACCCTGAGGGCCGGCCCTTCAGCCACGCCAAATGGGGTTGGCGCCACTCTTATAGCCATCCCGGTTAGAATGAATCCAACTGGTGCCTAGAATGGCCGAGACGACCGCGGGCAAGGGGTGGGTGAGGGACGGCATCCTGTCGTGCCTGGCGAGGGGGCCGACCACCGGGTCGGAGATCGCCCACCGGCTGGGGGTCTCCAAGGCGACCGTGACCTACCACACCAAAGCGCTCTTGCGCCGCAACATCATAGAGATCTCCGACGTCAAGGGAGTCCGGGGCGGGGTCTACAGCAAGACCTTCGCCCTTAGGCCCGGTAGCCTCGTCCTCGCCAGGAGGCGGGCCGAGCAGGAGGACTCCCGAGGGAAGCTCGACGAGGAGTTCGAGAGGCTCCTCATGAGCTGGCACCTGGGGCCTTCCAGGCCGCCCTCCGACGAGGTCAAGATGTTCCTCTACCACGCGTACCGCCTCCTCTCCGAGTCGGACTCCCTCGATGGTGCGGTCTTCGAGGAGTTCGGGAGCCGGGCAGGCGAGCAGCTGATATCCGGCTCCCTGAGGTTCGAGACCATCGGGAGGGGGATCAAGGAGCTGGCCTACTACCTGACCTCCAAGGGGATGGCCGAGGCGAGGGCCGACGTCGGCAAGGGCGAGGCCCAGATAGTCTGCGCCGGGTGCTTCGAGAACAGGGAGCACGGGGGCCTCGTCTGCTCCTTCACCAAGGGAATCATCGAGGGGACGCTCAGGGCGAAGAGGGGGGGCAGGCACACGGTGGAGATGACCCAGCGCACCGACCCATCGGAGTGCGTCTTCAAGATGACCTGGGGGAGGTCAGCGGGCTGAGCGTGAAGAGGGACAAGCCCCTGACCAGGGAGGAGTTCCTCCAGCTGCTGGGGAGGAGGACCCGGGACAAGTACCAGGACAAGCACCCCCTTATGGCCATGCTCTACGCCGGGAAGCTCTCTCCCAAGCAGGTCAAGGCCTGGATAATCAACAGGTTCTACCTCCAGAAGAACATCCCCCTGAAGGACGCGGCCATCCTCTCGAACTGCCCCGAGCCCGAGGTCAGGAGGCTCTGGATAGGGAGGATCCTGAAGCGCGAGGGGCTCGGCGGGAGCATCGGGGACGTGGAGGGGTGGATAGGGTTCGCAGAGGCCGCGGGGATTACCAGGAACGACGTCCTCCGAGCCGAGTGCCTCCCCGGGGTGAGGTTCGCCGTCGACGGCTACGTCAACTTTGCGAGGAGGGCGACCTGGACCGAGGGGGTGGCGGCGTCCCTGATCGAGTACTTCGCCAAGGGGGAGCTCCTGAGGCGCATCGAGGCGTTCAAGAGGCACTACTCGTGGATAGACCCCGCGGGGTACCGCTTCTTCATGTCGAGGCTCGCCCAGCTCGACGAGGCGAACGAGACCACCCTGAGGATAGTCCTCCGCTACTGCACCACGAGGCAGATGCAGACGGACGCCGTCTCGGCCGCGTCCTTCCTGGCCGACGTCTACTCGAGCATGCACGACGCCATCTACGTGGCCTACGTCATCCAGAACAGGCCCCTCGAGGACTCTCTCTAGGGCCCGCCCTGCTTGACCCTCCGGCGGAGGCTCCTGTTCTCGAGCACGAGGACGGCGGCGACGGCCGCCAGCACCCCGACGAGCGCGAACGGGACGTACGTCTGCCAGGGGAACCCCGCCCGGGAGGGCAGGCCGAACGCGATTAGGCTCCCCGGCGTCCCCGAGGCGAAGCCCCCGTAGGACGCGGCGCTGGTGAGCTGGAACATGTACACGCTGCCGGAGGCCGTCGAGCCGAAGGTCGGTCCTTCGTACAGGGCCGGGCCTACGTACAGCTCGTGGACCTGCCTCCCGGTCATCGCGTCGAGCTCGTGCACGCTCCCGTCCAGGCTGCTCGCGAAGACCAGCCCCCCCGTCACCGTCAGCCAGCCGCGAAAGGGGAACTGTGGGATGAAGTAGCTCCATGCCACCGTCCCGTTCGAGGCGTGGACGGCGTAGATGGTCGTGTTGGACTCTGCAAAGTCCGGCTGGAGGTCCTTCACCCCCCAGACGGTGCTCCCCTGCGTGTTCACCGGGCCTACCTGGCCTGTCGTGCAGAAGTTCATGGCGGCGACGTACACCATGCCGTAGGCTGACGCGACGTCCGACTCGATGGCGCCGTTCTCGCCCGGGCACTGGGTGAACGGCTGTGTCGAGGGGTAGTTGAGCCAGGGGAGGGTACCCGAGTACTCTCCAGTCACGACGTAGTCCGCGTTCCCCGTGAGGCTCCTGACGACGGAGGGCGGGTCGAAGTACCAGAGCAGCTTCCCGGTCGCCGCGTTCAGGGCGTAGAGGTACCCGTTCTTGCACGCCTTGAAGACCGCCTGCTCCGTCTCGCCGCCGACCGTCACGTTCCCGAGGACGGTGTTCCACCCGCAGTCAAAGTCGTAGAGATCGTGGGGGGTCGTCTGGAAGAACCAGACCATCGTCCCGGTCGAGCCGTTGAGCGCCACCACAGAGTCCGAGTAGAGGTCGGGCCCAGGCCTGTAGCTACCGTTCCACGCCGGCGACGGCTGCGAGGTCGAGACGTAAACCAGCCCCGTCCCGTTGTCGACGAGGGGGTCTCCGAAGGTCGGCCCCGCCCCGGCCAGGGTGCCGTTGGCCGACCCGAGCGTCCCCCAGTCCCCGTCGACCGGCGCGACGTTCCCCTGGCACGGGAGGGGGCAGGAGTGGGCGTCCCAGAGGGGGTCCCCCCCGGCGGGCGGGACGACGTACCACCTCCAGGCCAGCTTCTGGCTCGCCACGTCGTACGCCGCGACGAAGCCGCGCCCCACGTCGCTCCCGTCGTCCACGGGGCTGGTCCAGATCATGAGGCCCTTGTAGAAGACGGGGGGGACCTGAGTCCCCTCGTAGAACCCGGAGTTCCCCGGGACCCCCGAGCACATCTGGCTGAACTTGGCCACGAGCTTGCCAGTCAGGGCTTCGAGCCCGAGCACCGAGCAGTCCGGCATGCTCACCCAGACGTCCCCGTCGTGGTAGTTGATGCCGTGGATGTGCCCGATCAGGGGGCTCAGGGGCAGCCCCGTGATGTTCAGCTTGGGGTCGTAGCTCCAGACGACCGTGCCCGTCGCCGCGTCAATCGCGTAGACCCTCAGGAACCCGGTGACGAGGTAGACTATCCCGTTCACCACCAGAGGGGGGGATATCGACCCCTGCCCGACCGCGGCCAGCCCCGGCACCGGAGGGGAGGCGGGGAACGGGAACGTCCACGCGAGGGCCAGGCCTGCGACCGTCGCGCCGTCGATCTGGTCCTGGTCGACGTAGTTCGTGCCCTGAGGGTTCGAGTTCATCAGGGGCCAGTCGACCGGCGCCTGCGCGCTAGCCAGCTGCGAGAGCGAGGAGAGGGACAGCAGCACGGAGACGAGGACGCAGGCAGTCTTCCTTGATAGGGTCACGCCGTGTCTCTGGGTCCTCGCCGCGCCAGAGACTTTAAGCTTGAAGGGTCGCGTCGCCCTGCCAGATATTATAAAGGCCCTCCCGCGGAAACCGCGGGTTTGCAGGCGCTCGAGAGGCGGCGGAAGTGGTTCTCCCTGGCCGCCGTGAACATGGGGAACTTCGTCCCCCCGCTCGACACCGGGATAATGTCCCTCATCCTCCCGACGATAGCGCTGAGCCTGAAGGCCCCGATAGAGCTCGTCTTCTGGGTCCCCCTGACCTCTCTCATCACCACCGCCGCTTTCCTCCCCATCTTCGGGAGGTTCTCGGACGCCCACGGGCGGAAGCGGTACTTCATCCTCGGCCTCGTCCTCTTCGCCATCGGGGCGTACCTCTCGGGCAACTCCCTCACCATCTACGAGCTCCTGGGCTACAGGGTCATACAGTCGCTCGGAGGCGCGTTCATCCTCGCGAACGGGAGGGCCCTGATAGCGGACGCGTTCCCACCCAAGGAGAGGGGCTTCGCCCTGGGGACGCACGTCTCCGTGATATACGTCGGGATGGCCGTGGGAGTCGCCATAACGGGCACCGTCGTAAGCCTCACCCAGGCGGTGGGGTGGAGGTACGTCTTCTACGCGAGCGCCACGATCGCGGCCCTAACCATCCCCATCTCGCTCCTCGCGCTGCGCGAGAGCCCGAAGAACACGGAGGTCAAGAGCGACTGGCCCGGCGCCCTCGCCTTCATCGGCGCGCTCGGGTCCGCCCTCATAGCCCTCACGGGCTACGCGAACGGCGTCAGCTCGCTCGACATCTACATCCAGTACATCAGCGTCCCGATACTCCACCTCTACGCCTACCTGAACACCGAGTACACCATCCCGCTGTACGCCCTCGCCGTCGTCGGCGTCGTCTCCTGCGTGGCCTTCGTCTACCGCGAGACGCACACCACGCAGCCGGTGATCGACTTTCACATGTTCAGGACCAACACCATGTTCGCCTCCACGAACTTCGCGACCCTCTTCCTCTACACCGCGCACTACAGCACCCTGATCCTCTTCTCGTTCTACCTGGAGGTGATCAGGGGGATCGCCCCGCTGACGAGCGGTCTCATACTCACCGTCGAGCCGGTCGCAGTGACCGTCTTCTCGATCATAGGCGGGTGGATAGCGAGCAGGACGGGGAGCAGGGATCCGGCCATCGCCGGCCTCGGGATAGCCGCGGTGGCGCTCCTCCTCCTCTCCACCACGACGCAGGAGTCCTCAACTTTCTTCGTCGCGTTCCTCCTCGGGATGCTGGGCGCGGGGGTCGGGATCTTCGCCCCCAACAACACGAACGCGAACCTAGGCTCGGTCCCGCCCCGCGACCGCGCCCTCTCGAACGGGATACTGGCGATGATGCGGCACACAGGCCAGAGCCTCAGCCTCGCCATCGGCACCGTCCTCATAGGCTACTACCTCTTCTTCAGGGGGTCGGTGGCCAACGGCGGGACCTTCACTCCCGCCCAGTACATAACGGCGATAGACATCAACTTCGTCTTCGGGGCGGTCCTGGCCCTGATAGGGGTGTACTTTGCGTTCAGGGGACGCGAGGCCGCGGGCGCGAAGCACGAGATTGCCTAGGTGCGCTTCCTCTTCAGGAGGATGTACATCGCCATCACCACGACGACCGCGCCCAGGGCGATCGTTATTGGCTGCTCGATGTTGGCTAGCGGGCTGGCCTTGGTCGTCGCGCCGGTCGAGGTCGGGAGGCCGAACGCTATGAGGACCCCGGGCGTGGGGTTGGGGAGGTCTCCTCCCCCCGCAGGGGCGAAGACCTCCATGTCGCCGGTGGCGTCGCGCGCTATGGCCACGCCCGCCGCGCCTATCCCGCCCAGGCTGAGCTTCTGGATTTGCGTCCCCGTCTGGGCGTTCAGGGTGTATAGGTAGCCTCCCCTATCGACTATGTACACGACACCCCCGCTCACGACCGCCGACGAGCCTTGGTACCTGTTGACCATGTCGAAGGTCCAGTTCGTCTGGCCGTTCCCCAGGTTGATCGAGTAGAGCGTCGAGTTCTCGGGGGCCGAGGGGTCCCCGGTGTAGATGTACCCGTTGATCGTCTGCCCCTTGTAGGGGTAGGGTCCCGCGTACATTATCCCGCACGCGTTCTGGGTGGCCACGTAGAGGGTGTCCCCCACGACAGCGGGGGCCATCTCGATCCCCCCGTCGGGGCCCGGGCAGATCTCCCTGTTGCCGGTGAGCACGGTCTGGGAGAGGGTCATGTTCGCGTTGTTCGTCTCCCCGTCGTTGGGGTTGTTGGTCCCCCTGGGCCCAACCGCGATGGGGTTGTAGAGCAGCTTTCCCGTCGCCGCGTCGAGGACGTAGATCAGGTTGTTCTTGGCCCCCTGTATCACCACCTTCCTAGGCTGCCCGTTGTAGTTTATGGTCGCCAGCGTCACGCTCCAGCCTCCCTCGTGCTCGGTCACGTCGTGGGAGTTGATCTGGTAGTACCAGACCAGCTTCCCGGTGTTGCCGTTGAGCGCGATGACAGAGTCGGTGTAGAGGTTCGGGCCCGGCCTGAGCGACGCGTCGTAGGGGTCGGCGGGGTGCCCCGTGGAGAAGTAGATTATCCCGGTGGTGTTGTCCACGGCGATCAGGCCCCAGGCCGCTCCCCCTCCCATCAGGTTGTTGGTCCCCCAGTCCCCTGGGTAGGGGTTGATGTTGCCCAGGGAGGCGTTAGCGTCCCAGTTGGGGTCGCCTCCCGAGGGCGGCGTGGAGTACCACGTCCACGCGGGCTTCAGGGTGTTCAGGTCGTAGGCCGTGACGAACCCCCTCCCGCCGTAGTCCGTCGTCGAGGCGCGGACGATCAGCTTGTCCCCGACGATTATCGGCGCCTTCTCCCCGTAGTAGGTCCCCGTGTTCCCTGCGATGTTCTTGGCCACGTCCGGGATGGTGAAGACGATCTTCCCCGTTAGGGCGTTGAAGGCGTAGACCGTGGTGTCCGAGGACATCATGTATATGGTCCCGTTGTAGTATGAGAGGCTGCTGACGATGTAGGCCCCCGCCCACCAGGGGTCGCCGATGAACTGGGTCATGTTGACCT
>Ga0187783_10003704_pt1 | contig 11263 bp, 8 predicted proteins | sample 1015_SJ02_MP02_2_FD_132471 | JGI IMG/M metagenome (GOLD analysis project Ga0187783, IMG submission 132471) | Tropical peat soil microbial communities from peatlands in Department of Meta, Colombia - 1015_SJ02_MP02_20_MG | ecosystem: Environmental > Terrestrial > Soil > Wetlands > Peat | place... | reverse complement strand
GGAGCTCGCCACAAGGCAAAGAACGGCTTCTGTACCCAAATCGGCAATGAGCATTTCGCCTGGTTCGGCACCACGGATTCAAAGAACCGTGCCAACTTCCTGACACTTCTGCGAGCCGGTCAGGGTGATTACGTCATCAATAGCGAAGCTCTAGTCTATATGCGCCAGCGCAGCCTGGCGGGGCCTGTGATCGCCCACTTGGCCGGCCACCCCGACCAGCATTTCGCTAATCAGGAAGCCTGGACCGCACATCTCAAAAAGCTCGGCATTACCGATCTCAAAGTCAATCCGGATCCGGTCGAGATTGCCACCGAGGGGGCGCTGTGGGGGAGCATCAAGGCCCATGGCCTGCTGCCCAATACTGTCATTGTCAGTGATGACGCAGGCCAGTTCAACGTCGGTGAGCACGGACTTTGCTGGATTCATGCCGAACGTCTTGTGCACAAGCTTGAAGCCTTCACCGATGAGAACCGCAAAGCCCAGCGCCAGATCCGCAGTCTGATCTGGCGCTACTACCGCGATCTCAAGGCCTATCGTCTCGCTCCATCCAAAAAGCGCAAGGCTTCCTTGACCGCGAGATTCGATCGCATCTTCACGCGACAGACCGGCTTCGTCACCCTCGACCGTCTGCTCAAACGCTTGCATGCCAACAAGGCCGAGTTGCTCAAAGTGCTGGAGCGACCCGAAATCCCGCTGCACACCAACGGTTCCGAAAACGATATCCGGTGTGTTGTAACCAAACGCAAGGTCAGCGGCGGCACTCGCAGCGACGTCGGACGCGATTGCCGTGACGCATTCCTTGGCCTTAGCAAGACATGCAAGAAGCTTGGGATTGCTTTCTGGGATTATCTTGGTTCACGCTTGGGCGCTTCCGGCCAACCCGACGTCCCGTTCTTGGCCGATATGGTCAAGCACCGATGCGCTTCAGCATAACCATTTGGCGGCATGGCTTAACCAGTATTGCCTGCCACAGCGCCGCGCTGCCACGTCCCACGCGCCGCTCAAGCGACGCGGCCACGGCTTTCGCCCCTCTTACCAAATTCGGCCATAAGCACTTGAAGGCAAGAGATATTCCTCAAACTGGCGGATATCGCAGAACGCTTCCCGTCAGTTAAATTGCTGCGCCGCCAATTAAGTATTCGGCAACCGAGTATGGCTAGAATTTTGGCATCTTGCTTGGCGTGGTTCCAACTCCGCGCCTCGATGCCTTGCGACGCCGATGCACAAAATCCCGTCGCGCCATCAGGAGACTTGGCACGTGCAAAAATTGAACACCCTAGTTATCGGCCTGGCAGGTCTGTTCTGTTTGATCGCCAGTGCGGCGGCGGACGGCGGCCACACAACCGAACAAGTGAAGGCGTTCGTACAAAAAGCCGCAGAGTATATGAAGAGCGAAGGCAAGGAGAAGGCGCTCGCAACATTCAGTGATCCCAAAGGGCCATTTGTTGACGGCGACCTCTACATAGTCGCCCAGGATGCCGCCGACGGCAAGTTCACCATGCTGGCTCACGGCGCCAACAAAGCGCTCATCGGGAAGCCGCAGATTGACACAAGGGACGCGGAGGGAAAGCCATTTAATCAGGATGTCATTGCGGCGCTGACTAAGGACGGCGATGAGTTCTGGACGTCGTATCTGTGGGTGAACTTCGCGACGAAAAAGATAGCAAGGAAAAAGAGCTACTTTCTCAGAGTCGGAGACGTTGTTCTCGGTGCGGGCATGTACGAGTGATCACGTTCGCACGAGGGACGTCGACCAGGGCGTAGAGCCGGTCAATCTTGAGTGGCTTTGCGCTTTCTGGGCTGAAAAGTCCGCAAATTTTCGGATTGATTCGATGATCGGCGGTCAGCGGTCAGACATGATTACTGACCGTGGCACGGCCATCACGTGGTGACTTTCGTCCAGATTGATTGTTTCAAATTCCGCGAAGTAACGTATCAGGCCATCGTCCTGCTGTCATTTGGGCCGCACTCCAACAAGGTACTCGCGATATGCATTGAAAAGTCTCTGAGTTGCGAGCATGTCCGCGCCTGAAACGATTGGCGCTCGAAATGACCTCACCATGCGACCTGCAGCGATCGCGGCCCGCGCATCGAGATGCTGGCGGGAAACACGAGCGTCGTGTTCCCTGCGAGACTCAGGGTCGGCAGGCGTCGGGCGACCTCTTCCAGCACCACGCGCGCCTCCAACCGGGCGAGTGGCGCGCCGAGGCAGTTGTGCACCCCATATCCGAATGACAGATGCTCACGCGCATTCGGCCGCCGGATGTCGAAGCGATCCGGGTCAGCAAAGACGGCGGGATCGCGGTTGGCCGAGCCGAGCAGGAGTAAGAGCTTGGCCTGCGCGGGTACAGGCACGCCGCCGATGTCCACGGCCTGTTTGGCTTTGTGACGCCAGGTGATCACCGAGCTATCGAACCGCAGCACTTCCTCGATCGCGTTGGGTATCAATCCGGGTTCGTGACAGATTGCTTCCCATGAAGCCCGATCGGCGAGCAGCCGGTGAAAGCTGTTACCCAGCAAGTTTGTTGTCGTTTCGTGGCCCGCGAAGAGCATTTGCAGCATAATGGTCGTCGCCTCTCGCGGCGCTAGCGCGTCGTTGTCGCCGTCCACGTCGCGGGCTTCAACGAGTGCACTGACGAAATCGTCGCCTGGGTTTTTCGTCCGCGCTTCAACCATAGCTGCCGCATATTGCCAGAACGAGGCGAGTTCGCGCGCGGCGCCCACCTGCTCGTCTTCGCTTGCCCGACCGAAAATGACGATGCCGCGATTGCGCGCGCCCTCTTTGACGCGCGCAAGGTCCGTCTCCGGCAATCCGAGAACATGGAAAAGAACAAGCGCGGGAAAGGCCCACGCAAAGTCGCCGATCATATCCGCATGGCCGTCGCGGAGGCGCTCGTCACAGAAGCGTTGCGCCAGCTCGCGGATGAACGGTTCTAGCGCCGCAACACGCTTCGGCGTGAACGCGGCGCTGGCCAGACGCCGCTGGCGCGCGTGGCTCGGCGGATCGAGGTTGGTCAATGCGGGTGTCGCTGCGTAACCACCCTCCTTCAAAATCGACGCCGCGTGCGGACAGAGCCTGCTCAGCGGCTCTAGCGCGTTGATTGCCGAGAACTCGGCCGTCGTCCTCAGAACGTGGCGGACGTCCGCGTAGCGGGTGACGATCCAGTGGTCGAGGTCGGCCGAATAGAAGGCGGGCGCCGCATCGCGCGCAATGGCGAGCGTCGGGTACGGGTCGGCCAGATAGTCGGCGCCGAAGGGATCGAAGCGATCAGTGATCTTGCACGAACCAAGCGTCGAGGCTTCAGTTGCTCGCATGGCAAGCTCCTTCTCGCAATTGGACTGCAAAATGCAATTTCGAGCCTCAGTAGAGCCATTTATGACACATCGTGCAAATAGAGATTCTGCCACCGCGATGTTCGTTCCCGGCACTCTTTCACCGTTGGTGGCAGTCGGCGAGCACGCAAGCCGTCGAGGGGGTCAACTGCGGTTGCCGAGGCGCGGCGCTGTTGACCCTAAGCCGGCCTGACTTATGCAGCCGGAAATTCGTATTTAACGCTTTAAGCGCGCGAGCCGCTCTACGGCGTTCCATAGACTCGTATCGCGATGGACATGGACAGCATGCCGAGCAGAAGGCCTCCGAAGACCTGCAACACCGGATGGCTAGTCGTGCCGGTGTGGCGCAAATACTCGATCGTGAAGAGCAATATGGACGAGGCTAGGACACGGATCACGTACGAGCCGGTTTTGTGGGGTACCGTAAAGGCGCGTCGCAATGTAGATGCGCAGCGCGACTCGAACGCCGACCTGCGCTATCCTTGCGCCCGTCAGAGATCGCGAAGTAGCCAAAGGGAGGACATCACATGTTTGCATATCCGTGTCGGAACGCACTCGTGGCTGCGGCCTGTGCATTGACCGCGCCGGCACTGGGCCAGCCGCTCATCAACAAGGACATCTCGGCCGATATTGCCGTTACCATCGCGACCACCGCCATGGCTGATTGCAAGGCAAAGGGCTACAAGGTTTCGGCCGTGGTCGTAGGCCGCGTCGGCGAGATCATCGTTCAGGTCCGTGGCGACGGCACCGGGCCCCATACCATGGAAAATGCGTTCAAGAAGGCGTTTACCTCGCGCACCTTCAAGGTTCCGTCGGGCGAAATGGAGCAGCGCCTGAAGGACAATCCCCAGATGGGCGCGCAATTTCTCACTGGCTTCACCACCGCGCGGGGCGGACTGCCGATCAAGATCGGCGAGGATGTGGTCGGCGCGGCAGCGGTCTCCGGCGCGCCCGGCGGCGAAAAGGACGAGGCCTGCGTGCAGACTGGCCTCGACAAGGTCAAGGATGAGTTGAAGTGAGCCTTGAAGCGGAGGCCAGGAATGAGCGCGGGACGCATTCCGCCGGAGCACGTGGCATGGATTGATCATAAGCGAAATCCGCGCCTCAGGATGTTGCTTCTGTCTCCGCGCTTTGCACCAGGGTGACTCGCTGGCGCGGAACTCGCTGTAGTCCGTACAGCGAGTGACCCGGCCGACAATGAAAGGTCCGAATGCTCGCAGCGGCGGCTTCGCACCGATCTGCTTGCCTCTGTTCCACGGCTGACGGCACGGCGGATTGCTCGATCGAATCGCTTCGTTCTCGCTCGCGATCGGTCTCCTTGTTGAGAGACCGATCAGAATGACTCGTTCTTTGCCGAGGCATTGATCGCGCGGCAGCTTTAAGGCAAGAACTCTTGTAACAAGCTTAGCGGCTATTGCGAGGCTCGGCGCTGTTGACCTGGACTTCGATCGAAGCCCGAACCTGATCCGCCATCGCGCTGATAAAGGCGCGTCGCGCTAAGCGGAGACAATGGATTACGGCCTCAACAATTTCACTTTACTGCTTTGCCGGCCGAGGCGGCCGAGGAAGAGCGCGAGATGGCGGCGTCCTTGGTGTCGCCCATCCCGATTGTCGCTAGTCTTGCCACCTACGTCGTCAGGCTGTCGCAGACGCGATCCGACCAACCGCCGGCCCACCGCAGCCGGCGTGAGCTGGGAGCGTCTTGACGCGCAGGTGTGTGGCCGAAGACCCCGCGTCAGGGGTTTGCCTGCGACCAGACAGGAGTAGCCTTTCTAACAGAGGTGCCTTCACGTGCAGGACTTGCCTAGCGAAATCGGCCTGGTGGCTACGAGCGGACGTTAGCGTCGCCAGACTTTGCAAACGGCGCTATAACCGGGGTCGGATATTTGTTCAATACTCGGAGCTCCTGCGACTCCCGGTTCAGCGACCTTTTCGATACTATCAGCCATGAATGGTAGCCGCGATGGGCAAGAGCCTTGCCTGGCAAGTGCAGTCCGCGGTCGGAGCGCTCGGCGACGTGGCGTACGACCGGCGAGTAACCGCCATTCCAGTACAAACAGGGCCGTACGCGGAGTAGTTCCCGGGGTGGTCGGCGGCTACCCCGCCCATTGGCGATAGTCGGGGCAGGCCGCTCAAACAGCTACGCCGTAACCGAGGTCAGACCGAACCCCTCGGCGTTCCGCTGTGCAAACTCCAGGAATGTGGTGGGACGGATGTTGAAGAGCCTGTGCGTCGAAAGGTCCACTTCGGACTCCAATCCGGCCTGCAACCGCTCGTGTACCTGCTTGTCGAGGGCATCCGCTACCTGGGGAGGCACGCCATGAACTATCAGTGTCTGGCGACGCTGTTCTGGAGATATCGGAACGTAACGCACAGGCTTGCCGATGGCCTGCGAGATGCGACCAGCAACCTCCGCCATCGATAGCGCCTCCGGACCCGTCGCGTGCAACCGTTGACCTTCATGGCCACCGTCGCGCAAGAGGAGGAAGCCGATCTTGCCGACATCTGCAAGGTCGATCGGATTGAGTTTTGTTTCACCGAGAGCAAGGTAAAGCGCGCCTTCGTTGACGATACTCGGCGTCTCGCGCAGGTATTCCTGCATGAAACCGGTTGGCCGCAGATGAGTCCAGGAGAGGCCGGACGCCTCGAGATACTGCTCGATGTCCTTGTGCATCCGCCCGAAGGGGAACGTCGTTTCAGGTCTCGCGTCCAAACCGGAAAACTTAATGATGTGGCGAACACCCGCAGCTTTGCTAGCATCGATAAAGGTGCTTTGTGTTTCAACCATATCCATCGTGGAAGCCGAGATCATCAGCGCACGATCGACGCCGTCCAAAGCCGCGCCCAGGCTGCTTCGGTTCGACATGTCGCCCTCCACCAGCTCGACGGCAGGGATGTTATCAAGAAGTCTTGCTTTGGCTTTGTCGCGCACCAAGAACCTTACAGGGACTCGATGTCGGACGAATTCGCTAGCGATGAACGAACCGGCAGCGCCGGTCGCTCCCGTGAGAAGTAGCATTGCAACCTCCTATCTTGGTTCGTGAGCCACTGCCGGCTGCGTCAATTACTGACCGCTCCCTATAGGACCGGAGTGAAGGCGGCCATTCATCGGCCGTATCAAAAAATTTTTCGGAGCGCGGCTCGGTGATGATGTCGTTGGATCCACGGTCGGCGCTTTGCTGGGGGTGGCGAATGGTCGAGGGCACGGTGTCTTCGCGATCGAGATCGCCGGGACAGGCCCGGCGATTGACGCCAGGAGTTTTGCCCCTCATACGGCGAATGTGACCAGCGCCAAACGCGCGCGAGAGTCATCGTCAACAATCTGTCGATGGCTGTGCTCGCGCCGCGGCCGATGATCCCCGCCTATTCGCTGTCGAAAATCGCCGCGTTCAAGCGCGACCGCATGTACGCTGGTGCCCTGGCCCTTGAGCAGGGCTCGCGGCGATTGCGCCAGATTGGCCCGATCGACACCGACATGAGCCGCGGCTTCGAAATCCCCAGGGTGTCGCCCGAAATGGCAGCGGGATCTTCGACGGGCTCTTTTGCCCGCAAGGCGATGGCTTGCCCGATAAGAATTTGAAACATACCGATGAATTTCATGAGCTCCCGCGGTTCAAAGCTAAGGGCCGGCGCTCCGGTCACCAATCCATAGGAGGACAAAGATGTTGACGCTGGATGGCAAGAGCATGGTCGTAATCGGCGGCAGCGGGGGCGTCGGACGGCAGGTCGTTGAGGCGGGCATTCGCAATGGAATGGGCGTGCTTGCGGTGGGACGGCAGGAGGGGCGGCTGCGGGAGCTGGCAAGCGAGCTTCCCGGTACCGGGATCCTCGCACTTGATGCCACAGATGAAAGTGCGCCGGCGAAGGTTTTCAACGTCATGACGCCAGACGTACTGGTGGTAGCGGCCGGCGCGTTTCCGCCTGCGGCACCCCTGCACGAGCAGAGCTGGCAACAGTTCTCCGTCAACTGGGAAACCGACGTCAAAATCGCTTTTCATTTTTCAAAGGCGGCACTGTCTCTGCCGCTGCGCGCAGGCTCGTCCGTCATTATCATCTCAAGCGGTGCCGCACTCGCCGGCTCGCCGAATTCCGGCGGCTATGCGGGGGCCAAGCGTACACAGCTGTTTATCGCTAACTACGGCCAAAAGGAGTCTGATCGCCTTGGGCTGGGCTTGAGGTTTTCCGCACTTGCGCCGCGCATGATGTCAGACACGGATCTCGGCAAGCACGCGATCGCCGGATATGCTCGTTACCTCGGCATTTCGACGGCCGATTTCATCCGCAGCATGTCGTCGCCGCCGACCCCAGCAGACGTCGCCACCGCGGTGGTCGAGCTTGCAATCGACGCGGATCGTGCTCAGGGCAAGGCGTTTATCGTTTCCGGCAAGAGTCTGGAGGCCGTCCCGGCTTGATGCTGGCAAAAGAGGGCTTACGACGATGACTTCGACAGAAGTCATCCAGCCAGCCCAACAGGTCGAGCCAGGATTTCGCGCAGTTGGCCGAACCTCTCCGCCGGGAAATCAAGGCACATTGTTATCGAATGATGGGTTCACTGCACGAGGCCGAAGACCTTCTGCAGGACGCCTATCTGCGAGCCTGGCGAAGTTTCGACAGTTTCGAAGGTGGCTCGTTCCGCGCCTGGCTCTACAAGATCGCGACGAATGCCTGCCTCAATGCTCTGGAAGGCCGCAAGCTCGCGCGCCGCCTTCTGCCGGACCAGCAGTTTCCTGCAACCATGCAGATGCTGAACGGCATGCCAGCGCCTGACGGCGTCTTGCTCGAACCCTATCCTGACTTCGATCTCGAAAACATCCCCGACGATGCGCCGAATCCGGAGGCAAGATACAGCTCGCGCGAAGCGATACAGCTTGCCTTCGTTGCAGCCATTCAGGAGCTGGTGCCCCGCCAGCGCGCCGTGTTGATGCTGTGCGATGTACTTGGATGGGCTGCCGCCGAAGCCGCGGAGTTGCTCGGCGGCACGACAACCTCGATCAACAGCGCCTTGCAGCGAGCGCGCGAGACCCTGTCAAAGCGCTATCCTGACGGCAGGCCACAGACTATGACAAAACCAGACCCGGCCCAGCAAAAGTTGCTCGGCCGATACGTAAAAGCTTGGGAAACGCTCGACGTCGACGGTTTTGTGTCCCTTCTGAAGGAGGACGCAACTTACACCATGCCACCTTTGCCGCAGTGGTACACTGGCCGTGAGGCAATTCGCACATTCTTTGCTTTCGCGTTCGGTCTTTATGAGAGCTTCCGTATGATGCCAACGAATGCCAACGGCCAGCCCGCCTTTGCGGCCTATTCGCGCAAGGCTGGGGAATCGGCCTGGACGGCCCATTCTCTCCAGGTCTTGTCCCTGGACTTGGACGGCGAGATCTCTACGCTCACGTTGTTCGTGAAGCCCGAAGTGGAGCGGTTGTTCGAAAAATTCAAGCTGCCGCTCGTTCTTCCGAATTGAGGTTCGCGGATGGTTGCGACCGCGGCATAGGCAAACTGGTGTCGCGCAGCGTCATGCCGCACAACGCGTTGACCAGGACGTAGGCGACCGACGCAAACCGCAGCCGATTGGCCGCCATCGTGGCCGATGAAGCGCGATCGGCTCACAGCTCGAACTGCTCGCCGATGCGGTTTTCTGCGAATGGCTGTGGATGGGTTGCTTGAGGAGAGGGAGGCTATCAGACTGGATGACCTAAAGTATTGTAATATATGTTAAATTTCACAACCTGGATTGTCGAAATAGCCGTGTTTGTACCCGGTTTTGGTGTGTGAGCCGTTTCTCGTAGCGCCACTCGTCCAGAGGGAAGGGGCCGCCCGAGGTCTCCGCCGCGCGGACGACCGCACCGGCCAGATAGGATTCGCTGATCGTATTCATAGCGGCATGATGTACGATCTTTGAATCCGCCCATGGACCTCGACTGGCGAATTTGACCCAATCCGCATTTGCGCTGACCGTCGGCCGTGCATCGTCACAAGCCCGCATGCCCGAGCGTCAATTCGGTAGCGTGCGGGCAATGATCAACAGCACGTCGGCGCGGGTCATCGGGTTGGTGACGGCTTGGGCAGCTTCTACCAGCCGCACACCGAGCGTCGGCGAGGCGGCCACGAGTTCGGAGCCGCGATCGCCAGCAATCCTGTGAATCTGTAACACGACGCGGTTAACCTTCTCCCGCTCGTCGCCAGACACGGTCACTGCCAGCGACTGCTCGAAGGTTGTTGCTGCCTGAGCTATGAATCCGGTGCTGCGCTGTGCGTCGGCAATGCTGCTCAGCATTTGCTCGTCCTGCGCGATGACGCTAACGGCCTCGGCGAAGGTGCGGGCTGCGTCGTCGCGCAGCCCTGCATTGGCCTGCGCCAGGGCGATGCTGCTCAGCGTCTGCCCGTCCCGCGCGGCGATACCAGCGGCCTCCGCGAAGGTGCGGGCCGCGTCGTCGCGCAGCCCCGCATTGGCCTGCGCGCGGGCGGCCAGTTCCAGGGCGTGCGCACGGTGACGGTCGTCCTGGAGTGCACGGGCGGCCGCGAGCGATCGCGCAAACAGGTCCGGCGTGAGGTCCCCGGCTTTTATCCGCATCTCCGCGAGCAGCGGCAGCACCTGGGCGCGGTCGCGATCGTCGGTGAGCGCCTCCGCGAGCGTTGTCGCGCGGTCCAGGGTTTCGCGCGCCGCCGCCGTCAGTCCAGCCTCCCGCTGAGCGTCGGAAACGTTGACGAGTGCGCCGGCGACGGCAGCGTCCCCTCTTCCCTGAAAGCCTGTCATGGTCGCCTGCGCGGCGCGCAGCGCTTCATCGAAAGTCGCGACGGCCTTCGCGGTCAGACCGGCGCGGGCCTGCGCCTTGGCGATGCCGCACAGCAGGAGATAGTCGCCCGGACTCTGACTTACCGCGTTCCCGATGTCACGGTAACTCGACCATTCCACCGGGCCAGAACGGGCGTCGTGTTCCGCCGCCAGCGCGTCGCCGAGCGTTTCCTCCGCCGCAGAGCCGGCGCGCGTCTGTAGGTCCGCCAGCGCCAGCAGCGTCCGCGCCCGCGCCCGCGCCCGCGTCTGAGAGTCCGACGGGATCGAACGGGCGATCTGCAGCGCGTGCGCCATGTCTCCGGTCTCCGCGCGTTGCATTGCGAGTTCCTGGAGCAGGAACGCGAGCCGACTTTCGGGTATCGGCGGCGTAACCCGCCCCTTCTCGCCGACGATGTGGACCGCCGCGGCGGCCTGCAGCGCCTGGTCGAACGTTGCGTCTGCAGCGGCCTTCATACCGGCAGCGACCTCGGCGCGCGCGATGGCGTGAAGCGCCTCAGCGCGCTGCATCGCATTTTTTCGATTGTCGGCAAGCTGCAGCGCCTGGCCGAATGTGGCTTCGGCCTGCTCAGGGTGCCCGGCGCGCGCCTGCGCCGCCGCGATCTCCTGTAGTACCCCGATGCGCACAAACAGCCGGTCCGGAACCTGCGCGGCAAGTTCCAAAGCCCTATCGATCTCCCCGACTTGCGCCCAAATCTGAGCGGCTGCCGCCACAAGAGCGAGCCGCCGGTCCGGGTTGTCCAGTGGGTTCACAAGACCTATTGCTTCGTCGAGAACACAAGCGCGGTCCGGCGCCTTAAGACAATCCTGCCACGAACGTGCGCTCGGCCCTTGCGCGTAAGCCGGTGCAGCCAGAAAGAGACATAAAGCCAAGCAGCCCAGAGGTTGACGCACAGGCTCGCTCCGTGAATGACGGTTGCCGCCGATAGACTTCGATGCGTCAAATGCTTCCCGAAGTGGGCGGCATTGCGGTGAACTTAAACGGGAATGTTTGGCCACGGAAGCCGTCCACGGGCAAACTGCAGAACCACGTCACTGCCTCGGACCACTGAGAAGCTCATGCTGAAGTGCAGCTACAGTTGCCAGTGTCGTCGCGCGCGCCTCTGTCATCGATGGCGCGGGCTGCGGCAGCCGCTTTAT
>Ga0187783_10003703_pt1 | contig 11264 bp, 10 predicted proteins | sample 1015_SJ02_MP02_2_FD_132471 | JGI IMG/M metagenome (GOLD analysis project Ga0187783, IMG submission 132471) | Tropical peat soil microbial communities from peatlands in Department of Meta, Colombia - 1015_SJ02_MP02_20_MG | ecosystem: Environmental > Terrestrial > Soil > Wetlands > Peat | place... | reverse complement strand
TCCCGGGGTTGTTCCGGAACCTGCCCAACCCCGCGCTGGCCGCCGTGGTGATCACCGCGTCGCTGTCCCTGGCCGACATCCCCGCCGTGGTGCGGCTCTGGCGGCAGCGCAAGGCAGAGTGGCTGTTGTCGATCGCGGCCTTCCTCGGCGTCGCCCTGCTGGGCGTGCTGCCCGGGATCGCGATCGCGGTCGGGCTGTCGATCCTCAACGTGTTCCGGCGGGCCTGGTGGCCCTACGACACCGAACTCGGGCGGGTGGCAGGGCTGCCGGGCTACCACGACACACACCTGCACCCGGACGCCCAGCACCTGCCCGGCCTGGTCATCTACCGGTTCGACGCCCCGCTGTTCTTCGCCAACGCCACGACGTTCCGCGACGAGGTCCGGCGGATGGCCCGGACCGACCCGGCGCCCACCTGGATCCTGATCGCGGCGGAGCCGGTGACCGACGTGGACACCACTGCTTCCGACGTGCTGGAGGACCTCGACGAGGCGCTGAACGCCCAGGGCATCAGCCTGGTCTTCGCCGAGCTCAAGGACCCGGTGCGGGAGAAGATCGAGCGCTACGGGCTCACCCGGACGATCAACCCGCGGCACTTCTACCCGACCATCGAGGCCGCGGTCGCCGCGTTCCAGGCGGAAACCGGCGCCCGGTGGGCCGCCGCCGCCCCGCCGCCGGCCGAATCACCCCAGGCGGGTGGCGACCCGGCCAAGCCGGGACAGGCAGCCTGGACCGGTGACTGACATGCTGACCAGGCGCGGCATCGGCGGTTACCTGTGCGCGGAGGCCCGTTCATGACCAGCGCTGCCGGTGTACAGGCCTCGGCCGCGTCGCTGCGCAAGATGCTGATCCCGCTGGCCCTGGCCCAGTTCATCTGCAGCTTCGCGGGCTCCAACATGAACGTCATGATCAATGACATCAAGGACGACCTGCACACCACCGTTCAGGGCGTGCAGGTCTGCATCACCTTGTTCCTGCTGGTCATGGCCGCCCTGATGATCCCCTGCGGCAAGCTGACCGACCGCTGGGGCCGCAAGCGGTGCTTCACGATGGGGTTGTGGATCTACGGGGTCGGCGCGGTGCTCAGCGCCGTCGCGCCCGGGCTCGGCGTGCTCATCCTGGGCAACTCCATCTTTGAGGGCGTCGGTACCGCCCTGCTGATCCCGCCGGTCTACATCCTGGTGACCATCCTCTTCCATGACATGAAGTCCCGGGCGCGGGCGTTCGGGGTGGTCAGCGGCATGGGAGGAATCGGCGCCGCCACCGGGCCGCTGATCGGAGGCGCGATCACCACGGCGATCACCTGGCGGGCCGCGTTCATCTTCCAGGCCCTCATCATCGTGATCATCATATGGCTCGCCCGCAGCATCCATGATCCGCTGCCCGCCGACCCGCATCGCCCCTTCGACACCGTCGGGGCGGTCCTGTCCGCCATCGGCCTGGTGGTCCTGGTCGGGGGGATCATGGCGGCCGACCAGAGCCTCGTCCTGATGGCGGTGCTGATCGTAGTTGGAACGCTGATCCTGACCGGGTTCTTCATCTGGATCCGCAGTCGGGAGCGGGCCGGGAAGGAGGCCCTGCTGTCGAGCAGGCTGTTCCGCAACCGCACCTCGAACCGGGCCCTGGTCACGCAGAACGTGCAGTGGGCGGTGCTGCTGGGGACGGCGTTCGTGGTTTCCGCTTACCTTCAGGTGGTACGGCACTACGACGCCATCCAGACCGGCGTGATCTTCACCGCCGCCACCGTGGGCATCTTGCTGTCCTCGCTGGCCGCCGGCCCACTGGCCAGGAAGTTCCAGCAGCGGTCGCTCATCATCGTCGGCTTCGTGATCACCATCATCGGCATCATCGTGCTGCTCGTGCAGGTAAGGGGCCACCCCGGCGCCTGGTACTTCGCCCCGGGACTGTTCCTCATCGGTATCGGCGTTGGCGTCATGCTCACCCCGTCGGTCAACGTCGTGCAGTCGGCCTGGCCGGAGAAGCTGCAAGGAGAAATCTCGGGGCTGTCGCGCAGCATTTCCAACCTGGGGTCCTCGTTCGGCACCGCGCTGGCCGGCACGATCCTGGTCGCCGGCCTGGCCGACGCCAACCGGTCCTACGGGATCGCCATGGTCGTCTTGGCGTTCGTCGCCCTGATCGGCCTCGCCGCAGCCATCCTGCTCCCCGCCGCCCCCGTGGCCCCGGAGGCACCCGAGCCGGCCGGCCCAGCCGCGACCGCCGCGGCCTGACAGTGCCACCGAGCCAGGGACTTTGCGCACGACGCCGATCGCCCTGAATCACCCGTGACAGGGTGAAGATATTCGCGGACGGCTCGGACAGAGTCTGGGGCCATGACGCAGGACATCGCCGGGGCTGCCGACCGATCCGTCACCGGGTGAGCATCCAGGCCTGGCGGGCCAGCCGGCCGCCGATCTGGCCGAAGCCGGTCAGCCACCCGCGCCGGCCCCTATGGCCGACGCGGCGGCTGACGGGCCTATGTCACCAGCGAAATCCCGGAAGCTGCTGTACGTCACGCTCCCCGGCTGCTGGGGCGCGCTCATCTTCGCATGCCTGTCGTTCACGCCGTCGCTGCTTCCGCGCGGGGGCATCATCCAGGGCGTCGTCTGCGGCATCACCGCCGCCATCGGCTACGGGCTCGGGGTGCAAGCCCGCGCCCACATCGCCGCGGCGAAGCCCGAGGTCAGCGAGCGTCGCGCCGGCACTCCAGGCGATCAGGGCCAGTACCCCGGTGAGCAGGCCGGCGGCCACCGCGGGCGGTCCCAGCCACCCGAGCCCACGCGCGACCGTGAACAGGACCAGGACGCCTACGGTCAGCAGGAAGCAGCGGCCGGCGTGCACTACTCGCCGGCCGGCTGGGCGGGCCGCGAGCGGCTGAGTTCCCACATGTCTTCTCATACCCGGGCGCGACGTACACCCGCAACCGGGACCATCATGGACAACGCCGGTCCTGGCCGATACGGAGGAGGGTCACGTGAGCGAGCGGGACGTCGTGCTGCGCGGCGGGCGCGTGATCGATCCCGAGTCCGGCCTGGACGCGGTGCGAGACGTCGCCATCGCGGGCGGCCGGGTCACGGAGGTCGGGACCGGGCTGCCGCCCGGGCAGGCCCAGGTCGACGTCACCGGCCTGGTGGTGACGGCCGGATTCGTTGACCTGCACAGCCACGTCAACGACATCGCCGGGCAGCGGCTGCAGGCCCTGGACGGCGTCACCACCGCGCTCGAGCTGGAAGCGGGCGTCACTCCGGTGGACGCCGCCTACCGCGCCGCCGCGGCCGAGGGCCGACCGATCAACTACGGCTTCGCCGCCTCGTGGGCGATGGCCCGGATGGAGGTCATCGGCGGGACCGCGCTCGACGGCAGGCTGGGCACGTTCCTGGCCAACATCGCCAGCCTCGCCTGGCAGCGCCCGGCCACGCCCGGACAGATCGCCGCCGTACTGGACCGGCTGTCGGCCGACCTGGCCGACGGGGCGCTGGGCATCGGCCTGCTCGTGGGGTACGCGCCGACCACCGGCCCGGCCGAGTACCTGCAGGTCGCCGGGCTGGCCGCGGAAGCGGGCGTACCCACGTTCACGCACGCGCGGGACATGATCGAGATGGTCCCGAACGTGGCCATCGACGGGGCGGAGGAGATCGTCCGCGCGGCCGGCGAGACCGGCGCGCACATGCACTACTGCCACGTGAACAGCACCTCGCAGCGCTACGTCGACCGGGTCCTGGGCCTGGTCGGCCGGGCACAGGCCGCCGGGGCCCGGGTCAGCACCGAGGCCTACCCGTACGGATCCGGCATGACCGGCATCGGCGCCTCGTTCCTCGCGCCCGAGCGGCTCGGCGAGCGCGGCCTGTCGCCGTCGTCGCTCACCTACGCGCCGACCGGCGAGCGGATCGCCAGCGAGGCGCGGCTGCGCGAGCTGCGGCAGGCCGATCCCGGCGGGCTGGTGATCATCCGGCTGCTGGACGAGGACGACCCGGCCGACCGCCAGCTGCTGATGCGGTCGCTGACCTTCCCCGGCGCGGTCGTGGCCAGCGACGCCATGCCGCTGACCTGGACCGGGCCCGCACCCGACCCGCTCGCCTGGCCACTGCCCGAGACTGCGATCACCCACCCCCGGTCAGCCGGGACGTTCTCCCGGGCGCTGCGCCTGCTCGCCCGCGACAGCGGCCCGCTCAGCCTGGCCGAGGCGCTCAGCAAGTGCAGCCTGCGGCCGGCCCAGCTGTTGCAGGACCGGGTGCCGTCCATGCGCCGCAAGGGCCGGGTGCAGCCGGGCGCCGACGCGGACCTCGTGGTGTTCGACCCGGCCACGGTCAGCGACCGGGCCAGCTACGCCCGCAGCACCCTCCCGTCGGCCGGCATCCGGCACGTCCTGGTCAACGGCACGTTCGTGGTGCGCGACGCCGGCATCGTGCCCGACGCCCGGCCCGGCCGCCCGGTTCGCGCCGCCCCCCGCTGAGCCACTCCGGGCTGCCATCCCCCTGAGCCACTCCGGGCTGCCATCCCCGCCGAGCCACCCCGCGGCTAGGGTTCAGCCATGATCAGCGTTTGCTTCGCGGGCATCACCGGGTGGACCGCCCCGCCGATCGCCGCCGCGATCGTGGCCGCCGACGACCTGGCGCTGGCCTCGGGCGTGTCCCGGTCCGCGGCCGGGCAGAGCCTGGCCGCGGTCACCGGCCTGGACTGCGCCGGGTCGGTGTACGCCACGGTCCGCGAGGCGCTGGCGGCCGCGCCGCCGGACGTGCTGGTGGACTACACCAGCGCCGCCGCGGTCCGGGACAACGTGTGGGCCGCGGTCGGGGCCGGGGTGCCCGCGGTGATCGGCTCCAGCGGGCTGACCGCGGACGACTACGCCGAACTGGACCGCCTCGCCCGCGACCGGGGCGTCGGCGTGATCGCCGCCGGCAACTTCTCCGTCATGGCCGCGGTACTGGGCCGGGCCGCCGCCATGGCCGCGCGGCAGCTGGATCACTGGGAAATCATCGACTACGCCAGCGACGGCAAGCCCGACGTGCCCAGCGGCACCTCCCGGGAACTCGCCGAGACCCTGGCGGCGGTCCGCAGGCCCCGGGCGGCGGTGCCCCTGGCCGACCTGGACGGCCCGGTCGAGGCCCGGGGCGCGGAGGTGGCCGGCACCCGCATCCACTCGGTGCGGCTGCCCAGCTTCGTGGTCAGCACCGAGATCGTGTTCGGCGGCCCCGGGGAACGGCTGGTCATGCGGCACGACCCAGGCCTGACCCCGGACCCGTACGTGGCCGGCACCCTGCTGGCCGTGCGCCACGTGGCCGACGCGGCCGGCGTGCGCCGCGGGCTGGACTCGCTGCTGTTCCCGCCCGGCCAGGACTAGCGGGTCACGCCCCGTAGCGGAACAAGACCTCGGCCACGCACACCGGCTTGCCGCCGCCGTCGCATTCGAAGGTGAAAGCGAGGGTCGCCTGCAGCCCGCCGGTCACCTCCTCGACCGCGGCGCAGGTGATGTCGGCGCGGACCCGGCTGCCCACCGGCAACGGCGCGGGAAACCGGACCCGGTTGAGGCCGTAGTTCACCGTGATCGAGGCGTCCGAGACCTCCAGCACCTCCCACAGCAGCGCAGGCCCCAGGGCCAGGGTGAGGTACCCGTGCGCGATCGTGCGGCCGTACGGCCCGGTCACCGCCCGCTCCGGGTCGACGTGGATCCACTGGTGGTCGCCGGTCGCGTCGGCGAACAGGTTGACCTGCTCCTGGGTGACCTCGTGCCAGGGGCTGGTGCCGAGGTGCTGGCCGGCCCGGTCGCGCAGCTCGGCGAGGGTCAGGGTTAGCTCTGCCATATCACTGCTGTTCCCTGGGTGCTGGCTGGCCACGCCGCGGACCGTTGCGGAAAGATCGGAAGGTGGCCGTGAACCGATACCTGGGCGTCGACCTGGCCTGGCGCGAGGACCAGCCCGGCCGCCCGGCCAACGAGACCGGGGTGGCGGTGATCGACGCGGCCGGGCGAGTGCTGGACGCCGGCTGGACCCGCGGCGTCGAGCCGACCCTGGCCTGGGCCGACGCGGCGGCCGGGGACGACGGCGCGCTGATGTTCGTGGACGCACCCCTGGTGGTGACCAACGAGGCCGGCCAGCGGCTGTGCGAGACCCAGGTCGGGCAGCGGTACGGCCGCTGGAAGGTCAGCGCCAACCCGGTCAACACCCGCTCGCCCCGGCTGGCCGGAGTCCGGTTCCTGGGCCTGGCGCAGGCGTCCGGGTGGCAGTACTCCGACGGCCGCGCCGGGCCGCCGGCCGGCGGCCGCTTCCTGTCGGAGTGCTACCCGTACACCACGCTGGTCGGCGCCGCGGAACTTGGCTACGACCGGGAGCGGCCGCGCTACAAGCGCCAGCCGCCGCGGCGGCCGGCGGCCGCGTGGCGCGTGGAGCGCGCGGCGAACTGCGACACGCTGATCGGCCGACTCGCCCGCCTCGACGCTGCCGACCCGCCGCTGCGGCTGGACTCGCACCCGGTCACCCGGCGGCTGGCCGCGGAGCCGTCGCCGCTCGCCGATGCCGCGTACAAGCACCGCGAAGACCTGATCGACGCGCTGCTGTGCGCCTGGACCGCGTCGCTGTGGGCGCGTCACGGGCTCGGCCGCTGTCAGGTCCTCGGCCCGCCGACGCCAGACGGCCACGGGCCGGCGGCCACGATCGTCGCCCCGGCCCGGCCCGAGCAGCGCAGGCGCGCGCGAGACGAGGACCCCGCCCCGGCCTAGCCTGCTGCGGCCCGAGCCGTTGCCCTACAGTGATCTGCGTGACCGACACCGACACCGATACCTGGCATGTCGAGCCGTCCGGGCCGCTGCGCGGCGACATCCACGTGTGCGGATCCAAGAACGCGGTGACCAAGCACATGGTGGCCGCGATGCTCGGCGACGCGCCGAGCACGATCCGCAACGTCCCGGAAGTCGGCGATGTCCGCATCACCACCGCGATGCTCGAATCCATCGGGTACTCCGTCGGCCGTTCCGGCGCCGAGATCACGATCGTGCCGGGGAACGCGGTCGAGCCCCGCGTCCCGGAGGCGTTCACCGGGCTGAACCGGATCCCGATCCTGATGCTGGGACCGCTGCTGCACCAGGCCGGCGAGGCGTTCGTGCCTCTGGTGGGCGGGGACTCGATCGGCCAGCGCCCGGTCGACTTCCACGTGGCGGCGTTGCGGGCCCTCGGCGCCGAGGTGGAGGTCGGCCCGCACGGGATCACGGCGCGCGCGACCAAGCTGTACGGCGCGCGCATCGACCTGCCGTACCCGAGCGTCGGCGCGACCGAGACCGTGCTGCTGTCCGCCGTGCTGGCCGAGGGCAAGACCGTGCTGCGCGGCGCGGCCACCGAGCCCGAGGTGGTGGAGCTTGCGCTGTTCCTGCAGCGGATGGGCGCGCACATCGAGCTCAGCCCGGACCGGCGGATCGTCATTGAGGGCGTGCCGCGGCTGCGCGGCGCGTCGACCCGGCTGTTCGGTGACCGGATCGAGGCGTTCTCCTACCTGGTGGCCGGGCTGATCACCGGGGGCGAAGTCCGGGTGCACGGCTGCCCGCAGGACCGGCTGGTCACCGCGATCACGACGCTGGCCCGGATGGGCGCCCGGTTCGAGATCACCGACGAGTGGATCACCGCATCGGCCCCGGGCGGCCTGCGGTCGGCCGCGGTGCACACCGACAGCCACCCCGGGTTCATGACCGACTGGCAGCAGCCGCTGATGGTGCTGTTCACGCAGGCCGACGGGATGTCGGTGCTGCACGAGACCGTGTTCGAGAACCGGCTCGTGTATGTCCCGGCGCTGCAGAAGATGGGCTGCGAGATCGAGGTGTTCGCGGCCTGCCTGGGCGGCCCCGCGTGCCGGTTCCACGACTCCAACGCCCTGCATTCCGCCGTGATCCGGGGCGTGTCCAAGCTGCGCGGGGCGGATGTCACGCTGCCCGACGTGCGCGCGGGGTTCTCCGCCGTGCTGGCCGCCGCGGTCGCCGACCTGCCGTCCTCGCTGCGCGGCATCCATCACATCGAGCGCGGCTACCACCGCCCGTTCGAGCAGTTCGCCTCGCTCGGGCTGACGCTGCGCCGCGGGTGACCGGGCCGTCCCCGGGGCGGGCCCTTACAGCAGCGGCAGGCCCGCGGTGACCCGGTCGACCCGGTCGTCGTCTGCGGGCCCGATCGCGCAGCAGGTCGCGGTGCCCGGCTCCACCTGAGTGCGGCCCGCGTCGCGGACGACCTCCGCGACCGTCCCGTCGGCCACGGCCTGCCGGGCCAGGTCCAGTAGCTCCTCGCCGGTCGTCACCTTGAGCACGACCTTGGGCTGCCCCTGGCTGAGCCAGGCGGCCAGGTCGGCGTCGCGGCTGATCAGGACCGCGGTGACCGCCGCGTGGGCGACCTGGGCGGCGATCTTGCCGCGTCCCATGCCGAGGTCGGTCCGGACGACCAGCGCCAGCTTCACCGCGCGCCGGTCCCGCGGACGAAGCCGACGGTGCGCATGTCGCCAGAGCCTACCGATCTGGCCCGGCCGCCGCGGCGCGAGGTAGCGTCGGTTCGCCGGTGCGTACCGGCGCGTCACGCGGAGCGGCGAGCGGGAAGGGAGCAGAGGTGCCGGCAGAGTTCCCGCCGGCCGGCGAGCCTTCGGGGTCCGGCCCGCCCCCCGAGATGCGGGCCTCGGACGCCGACCGGGACCGGGTCGTGGACGTGCTGCGCGACGCCGCGGCGGACGGCCGGCTGACCGCTGAGGAGTTCGATGAGCGCATGGCCGTGGCCTTGTCCTCCCGTACGCTCGCCGAGCTGGCCCCGCTCACCGCCGACCTGATGGCCGCGTCGGCGGTGCCCGCCGGGACGGCCCGGCCGGCCGCGGCCGCCGAGCAGGCCGAGGACGTGATCCGGATCGACCAGCGCTACGGCTCGGTCCGGCGCGCCGGCGGCTGGCTGGTGCCGCGCCTGCTGGAGCTGCGCGTGGCGTGGTGCGACGTGACGCTCGACTTCACCGACGCGGTGATCACACACGACACGCTGCGCATCGACCTGCGCATGCGCGGCGGATCCCTGGTCCTGGTGACCCGGCCGGGGGTGGTCGTGGACGCCGGCGCCCTGCGGGTGCGCTACACCGACGTCGGCATCTACCCGGGTCCCGCGCCTGGCGCGCCGGTCATCCTGCGCGTCTGGCTGGCCGGGCGCATGCGCTACGGCCGGATCGAGACACGGTGGCGATGAGGACGCTCATCTTGCTGATCGCAGCGGCGTGGTGCTGCCTGCGCGACCAGCGTCCCGATCCAGCTCGGCCGGTGGGCCGCTGCTAGCCTGCGGGGATGGCGCCCACGCCGGACGAGATGCTGACCGCGGTGAGCGAGTCCCTGGCCGGGCGCACCGGCCGGTCGCTGGACGAGTGGCTGGTCCTCGTTCAGGCCTCGGGGATCGACCCGCTCGACCAGGCGGCGGTCCGCCGGTGGCTGCGCGCCGAGCACGGCGTGCCGCAGAACAGCCAGTGGGCCATTGCCGACGCCGCGGCCCGGGCCGCCGGGTGGACCCGGCCCTCCGCCGCGGACTACGTCGACGCCCAGTACGCCGGGGCCAAGGCGGCGCTCCGCCCGGTCTACGAGACCCTGGCCGCGGCCATCGCCGGCTTCGGCGATGACGTGACCATCGAGGGCCGCAGCACGTACACGCCGTTCGTGCGCGGCCGGCAGTTCGCCGCGGTCGCCGCGGCGACCCGCGACCGGGTCGACGTGGGCCTGCGGTTCGCCGACCCGCCGGACTCGCCGCGCCTGCAACCTGCCAGCGGCCCGGGGCAGGCCACGCACAAGCTGTCGCTGCGCACCCCGGCGGACCTCGACGGCGAGGTGCTGGGCCTGCTGCGCCTGGCCTACGAGCAGAACCCCTGATCCGCCGGGCCCGCCGGTGCTGGCGCCGACACCGGGCCTTCCCGGCGGGGCGGCGCGGGCGATAACTTGTCGGTCATGCTGACAGCCAGGGTCAACGGGACGGACATCGCCTACGCCGACAGCGGGGTCGACGGCCCGGCCGTCGTGCTCAGCCACGGCTACCTGATGGACCACACGATGTTCGACCCCCAGGTCGCCGCCCTGGCCCCGGACTACCGGGTCATTACCTGGGATGAGCGTGGCTTCGGCGAGACCGCCGCGCTCCGGCCGTTCTCGTACTGGGACTCCGCCCGCGACGTGCTCGGGCTGATGGACTACCTCGGCCTGGACCAGGCGGTGCTCGGCGGCATGTCCCAGGGCGGGTTCCTCAGCCTGCGCGCGGCGCTGCTGGCCCCCCTGCGGGTGCGCGCGCTGGTGCTCATCGACACCCAGGCGGGCCAGGAGGACCCGGCGGTCGCGCCGAGCTACGAGCAGATGGAGGACATCTGGATGGCGCAGGGCCCGGGACCGGTGCAGGACATCGTCGCGTCGATCATCCTGGGCTCGGTCGACCCGCAGCCGTGGTTCACCAAGTGGGCGCGGCTGGACCGGGCAGGCCTGAACCACTCGTTCCGCTGCCTGATGGACCGTGACGACATCACCGGGCGGCTGGCCGAGATCGGCTGCCCCGCGCTGATCCTGCACGGTACCGCCGACGCGGCCATCCCGATGGCCAAGGCCGAGGCGCTGCGCGACGGGCTCGGCGGGTCGGCCGAGCTGATCGCGGTCGACGGCGGCTCGCATTCGGCCAACCTGAGCAACCCGGACCAGGTCAACGCCGAGCTCCTGGCCTTCCTGCAGTCGTTGCCATAACGGGCCGGCGGCGGCCCGCTGGCCGCCGGACGGCCCCCGCCCGTGGTAGAAACGGGCCATGACCGACCTGGCTGTCCCCGACCTCGCCGACGTGCTCGCGGCACGCCAGCGCATCGCTCCGTACCTGCAGCCCACGCCGCTATACCGGTACCCCGCGCTGGACGCGCTGACCGGCGCGCGGCTGCGGGTCAAGCACGAGAACCACCAGCCGGTGGGCGCGTTCAAGGTCCGCGGCGGCGTGAACCTGGTCAGCCAGCTGACCGCGGCCGAGCGCCGCCAGGGCGTCATCACCGCCTCCACCGGCAACCACGGCCAGTCCGTGGCCTACGCGGCCGACCTGTTTGGGGTGCGCGCGATCGTGTGCGTGCCCGAGCGGTCCAACCCGGTGAAGGTGGAGTCGATGCGCGCGCTCGGCGCCGAGGTCGTCTTCCACGGGCGCGATTTCGACGACGCGCGCGAGCACTGCGAGAAGCAGGCCGCCGAGCACGGCTACCGGTACATCCACTCCGGGAACGAGCCGGCCCTGATCGCGGGCGTCGCCACCTACACCCTGGAGATC
>Ga0187783_10003702_pt1 | contig 11266 bp, 12 predicted proteins | sample 1015_SJ02_MP02_2_FD_132471 | JGI IMG/M metagenome (GOLD analysis project Ga0187783, IMG submission 132471) | Tropical peat soil microbial communities from peatlands in Department of Meta, Colombia - 1015_SJ02_MP02_20_MG | ecosystem: Environmental > Terrestrial > Soil > Wetlands > Peat | place... | reverse complement strand
CTCTTCGTGATTGCCGCTCATCAGCACCTCCGGTACGCTCCAGCCGCGAAAAGACGGCGGCCGCGTGTAGTGCGGATAGTCCAGAATCCCGTGCGCCTCGTTTTGCTTCGCCCGGCGGGCGATCAGAAGCGCGACGTCGGCCAGGTCCGTGTCGGCCGGACTGAACGATTCGTTCAAAACGGAATCTTCATTTCCCAGCGCGCCGGGAATGAGCCGCGTCACCGTGTCGAGGATCATAGCAGCGGGAAGTTCCCCGCCGGAGAGCACGAAATCCCCGATCGCAATTTCATCTGTAGCGAGATGCTCGGCCACCCGCTCATCGACTCCTTCGTAGCGCCCGCAAATCAGCACGATTCGATCGAGCTTCGCCAATTCCCGCGCCATCGGCTGGCGAAACAGGCGTCCCGCTGCCGATAACAACAGGATCGCCGCTCCGGAGCTGCTTGGGGATCCGTTTTTCCCTAGGAGTGATTCTACTGCTTGGAAGATCGGCTCCGGCTTCATCACCATCCCTTCGCCGCCGCCAAAGGGCCGGTCGTCGACGGTGCGATGGCGGTCCTGTGTGAAGTCGCGCAAGTCATGCACATGGGTTTCGATGATCCGCGCCTGCCGAGCCCGACGCACGATCCCGTAATCGAGCGGTCCGGTGAAAAACTCCGGAAAGATCGTGACGATATCAAATCGCATGATTTCGCAGTCTACGCTACAACTGGGTGGTTAGGAACCGAGGTTCAAATCGCGGAGGCCGTCGGGGAGAACGACTTCGATCTGGCGCGCCGCCGTATCGATGCGCACACAAATCTCCTCGGCGAGCGGGATGAGCATTTCGCCCTGTGGCGAATCGACCACCAGGATCGGCGTTCCCGGCACTTCTTCGCCCGTGAATTGAACGTCGCGCACGCGTCCGATCATGGCGGCGTCCTTCTCGCGCACTGCGCATCCCATCAGATCGGTGACGTAGTAGCTGTGGCCAGGAAGGGGCATCCGATCGGAGAGGGGAATCTGCACCTCCAGCCCGGTCAGCTTTTCGGCGTCCGAGATGGAGTTCGAACCTTGGAAGTGAAAAATGGCCTGGCCTCCGCGGCTCCGGCTCAACCAGCAGGAACGCACCCCGATCTGCCGAGGCGCGGAACGACCGTCCCACAAAGCTGCCGAGGTCAGTGTGGTAACTCGCTGCGGGAAGTCGGTGAGGATTTCAGCCGCTACCTCACCGTGCCGCCCGTGCGGGCGCAGAACACGTGCGATGGTGACTCCGGGGGGTTCTTCCGTGGTCACTTATTCGAGAATTTCCAGCGTGTAACGCTTCTTCAATTTCATCCCAGCGGCGCCCAGCAGCGTTCGAATCGATTTCGCTGTGCGTCCCTGTCGTCCGATCACTTTCCCGAGGTCTTCTGGATGAACCCGTAGTTCCAGGACAGTAACCTGCTCGCCATCCACTGATCTAACCAGAACTTGGTCCGGATGATCTACCAGAGCTTTCGCAATCGCCTCCACTAGGTCCTTCATCGCATTCCCCCCACTTGAGCTTGCTCAGCGGAGAACGGCCCGAGCGCGTAACGGAGCTATGAGCTGGGGGCCCTTGATTAGGACGCGTCAGGCAGGCTTCGGGTTGCGTATGAGGCTTCGGACGGTTTCGCTGGGCTGGGCGCCTTTGCCGATCCAATACGCGACGCGCTCGCTGTTGAGCTGAACGGCCGCCGGCTTGGTCTGGGGATTGTAGGTCCCCACGATTTCGACAAAACGACCGTTACGCGGCCGGGTCTTTTCGGTCACCACCACGCGGTAATAGGGATGTTTCTTCTTGCCAATTCTGGCAAGCCGTATCGTTAACACTCTCGGTTCCTCCTCAAGACCAGTATAACGGATGCCGCCTTCCTGGACCAATCCCAATCGGGGGAGGGCTATAATGCGGACGGGAAACCGTATATGTCTGAACTGTCGATCCGCCCAGCAATCGCCGCCGATCTCGCTCGCCTAACGGAAATCTACAACTATTACGTGATTCACACTCCGGTGACCTTCGACATCGAACCGTATACGGTCGAGCGGCGGGCACCATGGTTCAGCCAGTTCGTTTTGTCGGGGCGTTATCGGTTGTTCGTGGCCGAGCAAAGCGGCTCCGTACTGGCCTATGCCTGTACCACGCGCTTTCGTCCCAAGGCGGCCTACGATACCACGGTAGAGACCTCGATTTACTGCGCCCCGGAAGCAGTCGGTCAAGGAGTCGGCTCGCGGCTCTACCGCGCTCTGTTCGCCGCGCTGGACGGTGAGGACATTCGCAGGTTCGTTGCCGGATTTACGCTTCCGAATCCGGCGAGCGCGGCCTTGCACGAGCGCTTCGGTTTCAAGAGAGTGGGAATCTTCACCGAAAACGGCCGCAAATTCGGTCGCTACTGGGATGTGGCTTGGAACGAACGGCCTCTGAAGGCCGCTTGAGCGCGCCTGCCGCACTCAGCCGAGCAACCACAGCGGCAACGCCGCCTCGGCGCACTGCTCGATCATCTGCTGGTCTCGCGAAGAAAACGCGTTAGCCTGTTCGCTTTCAATGTCCACCGTTCCAATCACGCGTTCTTCTCCCGGCGCCAGCACGGGCACGACGATTTCCGAAAGCGTGCTGGAGAATGCCGTGAGATATCGCGGATCGCTGCGGACATTGCCGACGACCACCGTTCGCTTCTCGCGGATGGCCGCGCCCGTCAGCCCTTGGTTGGTCGGAAATGTCGGGTAGTGCGGCGCTCCGGGGCCGCTCCAAGCGATGATCGATACACGTTCTGAGCCGACGTCGTACACCCCGACCCAACGATACGGGCCCAGTTTGGCGATCAGTTCCGCGAGCCGTTTGGCACGCTCCACGCGATCGCCGCTGCCCGCGGCCGTCGAACGAATCTGGTTGAGCGTGTTGTCGATCACTATCGGCATCGTCGCTTTTGCTCCTTCCCAGGGGCCGAAGCCATGGTCGTGAGGAGGCGCGCGATCGCTTGTTTCATTTCAGCCCCGCGAATTTGCCAAGGCCGCGCATTTTCATTTTCGCCAAGCTGCCATACTGCTTCATCATACGACGCATGTCCGCGTACTGCTTCAGCACTTGATTGACTTCCTGCACCGTCGTGCCGCTGCCGCGGGCGATCCGCTTGCGGCGCTTGCCGTCGATGATGCGGTCGTTGGCGCGCTCCGCGGCGGTCATCGAGTTGATGATCGCCTCGGTTCTCTTCAATTGGCTTTCGTCGATTTGCGCGTCTTTGGGAAGATTTCGAAACGGCCCGACCTTCGGCAGCATCCCCATCAATTGCTCTACAGAGCCCATCTTGCGGATCTGGCCGAGTTGGTCGCGGAAATCCTCGAGCGTGAAGTCGTTTTCGCGCAGTTTGCGTTCTAGCTCACGCGCTTTTTTCTCGTCGACGGTTTTCTGCGCCCGCTCGATCAGCCCGAGGACGTCGCCCATGCCCAGAATTCGTCCAACAATGCGGTCGGGAAGGAACGGCTCAAGCGCATCGTATTTCTCCCCGACGCCCACGAACTTCACCGGCGCACCCGTCACCTTGCGGATCGAAAGAGCCGCGCCTCCCCGTGCGTCTCCGTCCATTTTCGTCAAGACAATGCCGGTCACTCCGAGCCTTTTGTGAAACTCGCCCGCCGAGCGCACCGCGTCCTGCCCGATCATGGCGTCGGCGACGAACAGAATCTCCGCGGGATTCAGCTCGCGCTTCAGCATCTGCAGCTCGGCCATTAACTCTTCGTCGATGTGGAGTCGCCCGGCCGTATCCACCAAAATCACATCGTAGGCCGAGAGCTTGGCTTCGCGCGTCGCGCCGCGCACGATTTCCAGAGGTTTGTCTGCGCCGGCGCCGGGCCAAATCGGCGTGCCAATCGCTCGCGCGACTTGCGCAAGTTGTTCGCGCGCCGCAGGGCGATACACGTCGGTGGAAACCACGATGGGCCGGTGTCCGTGCTCGCCCAGCCATTTCGCGAGCTTTCCGGTGGAGGTGGTCTTGCCCGAACCCTGCAGGCCCACGATCAGCCACACCGACGGTGGCCGCGACCCAAATTGGGGACGCGCCTCGCGACCGAGCAAATCGGCCAGCTGGTCCCGCACGATCTTGATCACCTGTTGGTCCGGCGAAAGCTGCAGCAAGACTTCCGATCCCAGGGCACTTTTGCGGATGTGGGCGATGAACTCGTCGGCGACGCCGAGGTTGACGTCACCTTCGACGAGTGCTTCGCGGATTTCGGCGAGCGCACTGTCCAGGTGCTCTTCGGTCAGCTTGCCCTGCCCGCGCAGATTCTTAAACGCGCGCTGAAGTTTTTCGGTTAGGGTCTCAAACATGCTAGGAACTCGGAATCAGTGTGGCGATCGCACCCGGGCGCGACTGCCATCTCTATCCTGCTTTCATGATCCCTACCGAGCTCGAGCCGGATCGCTCTTCGCCATCATGAACTTGCTGAGCTCGGCCATGGGCACCGCGTGATCGACAAAGCTGAACGTCCCTTTCTCGCGCATCTCCCGGGCGGCGGCGATGAGCGCGCCGAAGGCCACCCGCGACAAGCACCCACCGAGGCTGATCCGGCGAACGCCGGCCGCGGCAAGCTGCTCGACGGGGAAGCCCAGACCCTTGACGCCCGCCAGCGCGTTCACCGGGCGGGGTGCCAGGGCCGCGCACACGGCTCGGAGCGCCTCCAGACTAGGCAGCCCCGGAGCATAGAGGACGTCGGCGCCGGCTTCGGCGAACGCCTGTAAGCGGCGAATCGTGTCGTCGAGATCGGGGCGGCCATGCAGAAAATTTTCCGCGCGCGCCGTCAGCGTGAACGGAAAGGGCAGCGCCCGTACGGCTTCGACGGCCGCAGCCACGCGCTCGACCGCAAGAGCGTGGTCGTAGATCGGGCGCCGCTGGTCGCCGCTGGCATCTTCCACCGAGCCACCGACGATTCCCGTGGCGGCTGCGAGGCCGATCGTGTCGGCGACCGTCTTCGGAGCGTCGCCAAAGCAATTCTCCAGGTCGGCGGCCACGGGCAGCTCGGTGGCGTCGACAATCGAACGGCAGTGCGCGAGCACTTCGTCAGGATGGACCGCTCCGTCGCGCCGGCCGACGGAAAACGCAAACCCCGCGCTCGTCGTGGCGAGGGCTTCGAAGCCCAGGCCCGTTAGAATGCGGGCGCTGCCGCGGTCCCACGGATTGGGCAAGAGAAATGCGCCCGGACCGGCCGGCTCGGGCGGACGGCCCACCGTTATCGGCAGCTGGTGCAGCGCCCGGAATCGTTTTGCTTTCTCAGTTTGCGTCGAAGCCATCGAAATCTTGTTGCTCGCCATTCCCGTTTGATTCTAGGTGACCGCGGCCGAGCCGGTCAAACCCGCTTACGGCGCTTTCGCGGCCGTGCTAGAATTCCTCGCGATTTCTCGTGCGCCCGTTGGCAGGCTCGGGCGGCTGGGGAGCTTCGATTTCCTCGCGAGAATCCTGGCGGCGGGCTGGCACGTTTCTTACGTCGGCATTTCACCCGAGTGGCAACGACGACAAAAGGTACAGCATCTCCGGGTCTGTTTCCCAACAGCGCGCGGTCGGAGCCGCGCAAAACCGGCATCTTGCCGTCGCAGGAAATCCGCGAGCTTATCCACAACGGCAAGATTCGTTCCGCCGTCGAGATCGTAGATGCACAGATCCAGCCCGCCTCGATCGATCTGCGCCTAGCCAACGTGGCGTATCGGGTGCAGGCCAGCTTTCTTCCCGGCCGGGCCTCCACCATCACTACGAAGATCAACGATTTGAAGCTCGCCGAACTCGATCTCTCGAGGCCGCAGCTGCTGGAAAGAGGTGCGGTGTTTGTGATTCCTGTTCTCGAGAGTCTCGCGCTGCCCGCCGACATCAGCGGCGCGGCCAATCCCAAGAGTACGACGGGCCGGCTGGACATTTTCACGCGGCTGGTTACCGATGGCGGCGATGAATTCGAACAGGTGCCGAAGGGATACTCGGGCGAACTGTATGTCGAGATCGTCTCGCGCACCTTTCCCATCATTCTCGCCGCGGGCGCAAAGCTCACGCAGCTTCGCTTTGTGCGCGGCAAACCGCCCGCTGCCAGCGACGGCGTTCTCGAGCGATTCGAGCAGCAGGAAGGGCTTGTCTATTACGAAAACGGCGATGCCCCCGCGAAAGCCGTCCTCGATCAAGGGGTGCGCATGTCGATTGACCTCCACGGCGCCGGAGGAGCAAGCATCGTGGCTTATAAAGGAAGGCGGAACTGCCCGCCGGTTGATTTGAGCAAGGCCGGCGCCTACGATGCGGCGCAGTTCTGGGACGCCATCTCCACTCCGAACTCGCGGCGACTGGTGTTGGACCCCGGCGATTTCTATATTCTGGCGTCGAAGGAGAGAATAAGCGTGCCGCCGAGCTGGGCCGCGGAAATGACCCAATTCGATCCGTCGATCGGCGAATTCAGTGTTCACTATGCCGGCTTTTTCGATCCGGGATTTGGCTTCGGCGCTGGCGGCGAGATCAAAGGCACAAAAGCGGTGCTCGAAGTGCGCGCCCATGAGGTTCCCATCCTGCTCGAGGATAGCCAAGTCGTCGGGCGGCTCATGTATCACAAGATGGCAAGTATTCCGGACAAGCTCTACGGGCAAGCCATCGGATCGTCCTATCAGCAGCAGGGACTGGCGCTCAGCAAGCAGTTTCGACCGATCCGTGCCGATCAGGTGGCACTGAATCGCTGAGCTAGGGTCTCCCTTAAAGGGGCGTCGGCGCTTTTCCTACCGAATTCCATAGGGCCAGTAATAGCCCCCGCCCCTTCGCTGTACTCAGTCTGTCCCTACGCGAAACTGGTCCAAAACTGGTCCCGCTTGACTCCGCCAAGACACGGAGACAGAATGGCGCGGAATTTTCTTCTCGCGGCCGCACCAGCACCCGGCCTGCACCCGGCGCACCGACAAAGAGAGAAGCGCGAAAAGGAGACAGCCATGTATGTGGTAACGGGAGCGAGCGGACATACCGGCCAAGTGGTCGCCGCGAGACTGCTGGCGGAGCAGAAGGCAGTGCGGATCATTGGAAGAAGTACCGAGCGTCTCGGGCCGCTCACCCGTCATGGCGCCGAGGTTTGGATTGGCGATCTCACCGACGACAAACGCCTCGGCGAAGCATTTCAGGGGGCCGAGGCGGCCTATGTAATGCTTCCCCCGGATCCGGCGGCGACGAGCTATCGCACGTTCCAGGATCGCGTCTCCGATCTGCTCGCCGCCGCGATTCGCGAGGCCGGCCTGACGCACGTGGTCTCGCTCAGCAGCTTCGGCGCGGATAAGGTGGCCGGAACGGGTCCCGTTGCCGGCTTGCATTATCTGGAACAAGCACTGAATCAGATTCCCGGACTCAACGTGTTGCACCTGCGGGCCGGATATTTCATGGAGAACACGCTCGCTCAGATCGGCATCATCAAGACGATGGGGGTCGTGGCGGGTCCGTTGCGGGCGGAAGTGGAACTGCCGATGATCGCCACGGGCGATATCGGCGAATTTGCCGCGGAAGCACTGCTCAGGCTCAACTTTGTCGGCCACGAAGTGCGTGAGCTCCAAGGCCCGCGGGACGTCAGCATGGCTGAGGTCGCGTCGATTATCGGCGCGGCCATCCGTCGGCCCCATCTTTCCTACAAGCAGCTGCCGGACGACCAGGTGCGGGCGGCCCTGATCCAAACCGGGATGTCCAAGGACGTCGCCGATCTGATTCTGGAAATGTCGCGCGCGATCAACACCGGTCACATGGCGGCGCTCGAGAAGCGGTCCAAAGAAAACACCACACCCACTTCGTACGAACGGTTCGTGAAAGAAGTGTTCGCCCCACAATTCAGGGGCAAGCCAGCGGCAGCCTGACACCTCAATCGAGGAAGATCGGCAGGCACAGCGGCGGCTCAACGTGGAAATCAAGCGGGGCGATCTCCGCCAGCGCGCGATTCAGTTCGGCGCTATCACATGCTTCCAGCGTCACCACGAAGGAAAGCGCGGAATGTGGGAAACCGGGCTTTTGCAGCAGCGCGTCGATGCTGATGCCGTGTTGTGCAAAGATCGTCGCCAGCGCTGCCACGATACCGGGTCGGTCCCGCACCACAAAGCGAAGGTAGTGCGGCACGGTAAAGTCTCCGGTGACCGAATCGGGGACCTCTGCCGCGCCCGGAAGCGCCTCGGGCAGAGCGCCGGCGCTGCGCGCGATGGCGTAGAGATCGGAAATCACAGCGACGGCCGTCGGATCGCCGCCCGCTCCATAGCCAGCGAAAATCATGCGCCCGGCGTGTTGGCCGCTGGCCATCACGACGTTCTGGCTGCCCTGCGCGTGCGCGATCAGTGACCCCGCGGGCACCAAGGCCGGCTGCACGGCGGCCGCCAGGCGCACGCCGTCCGTTGTGTCCTTCTCGGCGACGGAGATTTGGCGAATCGCGCACTTCAGTTCGCTTGCGTACATGAAGTCCACGGCCCCCACCAGTGAAATCGGGCGACAACGAATCTGTTCACTGCGCACGCGCAGCCGCAAGCCGGCCTGCGTGAGAATCACCAGCTTGGCGCGGGCGTCGGTGCCGTCCACGTCGGCGCTCGGATCGGCCTCGGCGTAGCCGCGCTCCTTCGCTTGGGCGAGAGCCACCTCGAAGCTCGCGCCGCTCGCCTCCATTTCCGTGAGGATGAAGTTGCAAGTGCCGTTCAGAATTCCGGCGATGCGGTAGAGGCGGTCGCCCGCCAGCCCTTCCTGAATTCCGATAATCGCGGGGATGCCGCCCGCGACCGACGCTCCGAACTCGAGCCGGCATCCCATTTTTCGTGCGAGATCGGCGAGTTCCGGGCCGTGCTCGGAGATCAGGAGCTTGTTGGCGGTCACCACAGACTTGCCCGCGCGCAGCGCCTTGCGCACCCACGCGCCAGCAGGCTCAAGGCCGCCCGTGAGCTCCAAAACGACGTCGACATCGGAAGAAAGCACGTCATTCACCTTCGAAGTCCAGCGAATGTGCGCGGGCAGGCCATCGATTTTTTTTCGTTCGATATGGCGATTGCAGATGTGCGTGAGAAGAAGCGGACCTTGCTCGTCCTGGGAGAGAATTCTTGCCACCGAGCGCCCCACGGTACCGAAGCCGATCAATCCGATCTTCAGTTTCCTGCCGGCCCTGGTGGCCTTCTGGGCGGCGGCTTTCGCGGACTTTCCCTTATTTTTGGGCGGGCGCGCTTTCGCCACCGCTCCGTACCTCGTCTCTCGACCCTCTGGTGCTGATACTTGGACTCACATCCTACCAAAGCATGGAAAATACCGGCAGGGGAAAGGCACTGATCAGGGAGCTTTTTTCCTGTAAGCCCCGGACTCGATGTAGGGTTTAAGCCGTTCGACCAGGAAATGGTGCCAAACGGAGTCGATAATCTTGTCTTCATCATCCTCCCACTGGCCGGCCACATTGCAGGTAAGACGGAGCTTGGTCCCGGCCGGGTCCGGCAGAAATTCGTAGGTCGTGACCATGGTGACCGCTTTCCCCGACAAACCGAGGGGGCCTGTGAAGCGAAGGGTCTTCCCGCGTTCGGCAACGATCACCGTGGCGTGCAGCGCGCCGTCGCCGGAATCGTTGAAGATTTCCCAGAAGCCGCCGCCGGGCTTGGCTTCGATGTAGAGCTTTTTCGGATGCTGCGAGAAGGAGTGATCCCACCAGCCGCTGATGTCGCCGGTCATTGCGTCGTAGACGGCCTCGGGACTGGCCGGCAATACCAGTTCTTGCTGGATCTGAAACGCACCGGTCTTGAGCTCCTTCGCTTCCCCTCGTAGCAGGCTCGGCAGGACGATGCCGAGCAGGGTCAGAACCAAACAGATCGCTCCGTTTCTCATTTTCACGCGATTTCTCCGTCTCCGCCTCTCGGGGCTTCGCCACTCGGGTGAGGGTTTTGACCGAAGGCGTTGGGCTGGTTGAGTGCGAGTTTGATGTCTATTCCGTATCGAACTTCACCGAGCGAATCCTCGTGTGATCACCTGCGTCGTTCGAAGCTTCGATATCCAGGCGATAGGAGCCCGGATCTAGGTGGTCCACGGGCAGCCGCAGGCCGATCGGCACCACGGGACTTCCCTTGTTGATGAACGACGTCAGGTCGATGCCGCGTCCGCCCAGGACGCCTTGACCGGTTTTCACATCAACGATCGCGTAATCCAATCGCACCGACCGCGGATTTTGACTCTCCAGGCCCGGGTCGTAGATCTGGGCGTAAAAGGCGACCGTCTCGGTCCGCTTGAAGTGGTTGCTGGCGGAGGGCACGACTTCCATGTCCCGGAAGATTAGCGGGGTGCGGTCGGAAAGCAGATCGGCCTCGAGCGCTCCGCCCAATCCAGCGGCGGGCTGCAGGTTGTCGCTGAGAGTAATGGCGCTGATGGTGAAGCTCTTGCCGTCATAGGGGTCGATCACCAGCGGAGTTTGAAATTTTCCGAAATTCTGGCTGCCACCGGAAAAAACAACGGAGAACTGGTATTGTCCTGATGCAATCTGAAACTGATTGCTGTAGAGCATGGGCTGGTCGAGAAACTTTTTCCAATCGTCTTTTTCAAGCTCCAACTGAATTTCGTCGCTGAACCGAGCGCCCATCGAGCCATCGGGCCGGTAGGCGATTCCGAGAACGTTGATGTCTGCGTGATATTTTCCTTTGTCTTTTGAAAACTCGATGATCGATGCCGGGACCGCCACCGCTACATTGACGCGCGCGGTGTTCGGCGAGGTATAAACGAACGCCGCCTCGAGCGAGCCGCCCGGAGGGGACGAAGCCGCTTGGCTGGCGCGCGCTTCCAAATCCTTTTCGATTGGCTTTCCGACCAGCAGGTCTTTCGGCTTGGCGTTGCAATAGCCGGTGCGCGAGCGCACGGTGACGCCGCTGCGATCGATTTTCACCTTCAGGCGATGGCAGGTGGTGGCGGGGGAATCCGGTGGCTCGTAGCCGACCAGATAGTATTCCTCCTGTTCCTGCGCAATCCTGGTGAGCCCGCCGAGCAAATCGTTCGTGTTGTAAATGGGGAAACCTCCTGTCCCTTCGGCGAGCTGGTACAGCACACCCTGGTTTGCTACACCCGTCACCGGAAGCGTCGGAACGATCATCTGGGGCGTGGTCGGCCCGTACATCATCCCATTGGTGCCCATCCCACCGACCGGAGCCGGGCCCCCGGGTCCTCTCGCGCCGCCCCCGCCGGTTCCACCTCCCCCGGTGCCACCCCCGGGACCGGTGCCTCCTCCACCTCCTCGGCCACCGCCGCCGCCCCCACCGCCACCCCCACCGCCTCCACCTTTT
>Ga0187783_10003701_pt1 | contig 11270 bp, 5 predicted proteins | sample 1015_SJ02_MP02_2_FD_132471 | JGI IMG/M metagenome (GOLD analysis project Ga0187783, IMG submission 132471) | Tropical peat soil microbial communities from peatlands in Department of Meta, Colombia - 1015_SJ02_MP02_20_MG | ecosystem: Environmental > Terrestrial > Soil > Wetlands > Peat | place... | reverse complement strand
TGGAAGGGGAGCGGCCAGACGACAAACCCGCCGACGGACCGCATGAGGTGCAGGGCAAGTTCTGCCACCGCGCCGGCTGCCAGTGATCCGGCCCCGACCGCCCGGAAATACCAGGTCGGCCGCCATCGCCGCGCCGCCCAGCCGGTGCTGCCGGGCTGCAGCAGACAGACGAGCGCGATCGGCAGAGCGCCGATGAGAAGCACCAGCGGGTCACCGAACGCCGCCCATGCGAGCAACACCGACACGACCACAGGCACCCAGGGCCGCCGCGGGGCGCGATCGAGGATGAGGAACACGGCAAGCACGGGCACGGATGTGCCGAAGTGATCTGGGGACGAGAGGAGGGTCTGTACCGCGGCCAGCTGTGGCGCGACCATGAGAGCGGCGGCGATCAGCACCCTCGCGGCTCCCGCGCGCCCGGTAGCGGTCCCCTTGGCCAGCAGCACGACGAACAGCAAGACCAGCGTGTAGGTCATCGCCGCGGCCACGTGCACGATGTCGGGGTTCAAGCCGCGGACGAGCTCAAGCAGCACGTATTGCTGCAGCTCCGTGGTGTAGAACGAGTAATCCGCGAGCCACCAGCCGTGCAGCAGCAGGTTGCCGTGCAGCATGTCGGAGGCCTGCAGAGCCAGCGAAGCCGCGTCCGAGTCCACGGCTTGTGTCTGCGCCAGCCGGAGGTAGCAGCAGAACGCCACGACAGTGACCAGTATCCAGGCGGCCACGACGAGCAACTGCTTCCGAGCACGGGCCGGCTTCGCGCGCACGGTCGCTTCCGGCGCTGCCGCTTGCAGTCCGCCGACGACCGAGCCTCCCCCCTCGCTCATGATCCTCATTGCAGCATGCGGCGGCGGGAGATGGGCGCGTATCTCCGGTTTAGTTCGCGTCCGCAGGCGGTGCGGGCGCGGCGGCACGAGACCGCTGGTAGCTACCAGCCAGGCCGGCTGGGACAGCCTTGGCGGTCGGCCCGGCACGGTCCAGACGGCGCTCGCGGTAGAACAGCGCGGTCGCCAGGCCCTGCGGCTGGGCCAGCATGACGATCAGCAGCAGCGCAGCAGCCAGCGAGAACCACTCCCCCTGCAGGCCGAACCAGTCCTGCAGGGCAAACGCGACCAGACCGCTGGTGAAGATCAGGCCGCCGAACACCGCCCCGGCCACCGTGGTGATGCCCGCGATGTAGGCGAAGGCGATGAGGGCCAGCGAGATGAACGTGTCGTAGCTATCCGGCGTGATCCAGCCGGTCTGGTACGCCAGCAGCACGCCGCCGAGGCCCGCGACTCCGGCTGACAGCGCGAAACCCAGCAGCTTGGTCCAGCGGATGTTGACACCAGCCGCGGCCGCTGCCCGTTCGTTAGCGCGAATGGCCAGCATGTCCTGCCCGAGCGCGCTGCGCCGCAGGTTGCACACCCCTAGGGCGACGGCGCAGAGCACGATGAGCACGAACCAGCCGAACAGCGGGCTCGGCAGCGCCCCGTCCAGCCCCGGCAGCGTCGCGTTCGGGCCGAAGCTGAACCCGAACGCCGAGGGCGGCGGGACAATCTTGCCCGCCCCGCCCCCGAAGCCGCTGTTCCCGAACCAGAATGCCTCGATCGCAACCGCCGCGGCGAGCGTCACCACGGCCAGGCTCACCCCCCGGATCCGCAGCGCCGGGATACCGCAGAGGAAACCCAGCAGCGTGGCGCCGAGCACCCCCATGATCGGTGCCCACGGAAAGCCGATGCCGAAGTTCGTCGCGAAGTCCGCGACCGCGTACCCGGCGACGCCACCGAGCGCGAGCTGCACCACCGAGACCTGACCCAGGTAGCCGGTGATGATCACGAGCGACAACAGCAGGACAGCCCAGATCAGCGACGACGTCAGCGCGGCACGGAACGGGGCCGGCAGTAGCGGCAGGGCTACGGCCGCGATCGCGGCGTACATCAGCGTGCTGCGGACAGGATGCCTGGGCACCGGAGCGCGGGGCAGCCTGCGCTCGACGACGTCCCCGCGGGCGGTGATCTTCCCGCCGCGCACGAACATCGCCACGACCAGGATCAGGAAGGAAAGCAGTTCCTGCCCGCCAGGGATCGGGATACCGGGCAGGCCCTGGTTCGGGAACCAGGACTGGATCGAGGCGTAGAGCAGCAGCGACTCGCCCATTCCGATCAAGATGCCCGCCACGAAGGTCGTGCCGAACGCAGTGAACCGGCCGAAGATCGCCGCGGCTAGGCCCGGCACGATCAGCAGCGGCAGGGTGGTCGAGTCCACCTCGATGACGGACGCCCCCAGCAGCCCAACGACGCCCATGAGGACGCTCATCAGGACCGTGTTGACCAGCGATAGCCGGTCCGGCGACAGCCCGGCAAGCATGGCGTGCGCCTCGTTCTCGGCAGCCGCTCTGGTAGCCGTGCCGAACTTCGTCCAGTGGTACAGGGCGATGAGTCCGAGGGTGATGACAAGCAGGATGCCGCCGACAGCGAAGTTGTATACCGGGACCGGAGCGCCGCCGACCATGACATTCTCGGTGGGCAGGACTGTGGGCTGCGGGCGAGCGGCGGGACCGAACGCCAGCACCACGCCGGCCTGGCAGGCGAGCAGGGCGCCGAGCGTGGCGATCAGCTTGGCCAGCGGCGTGCCGGTCCGCTGCGGGCGCACCACAACGACTTCGAACAGCACTCCCACAACGGCGGCGAACAGCAGCGTCAGGAGGACAGCCGGAACGGTGGAAAGCGCGGCGAGCTGTCCGAGGCGGATCGCCCAGAAGAAGAAGCCCGCCATCATCGCGATCGCGCCGGCCGCGAGGTTGATGACGCCGGCACCACGGTAGCTCAGCACGACGCCCATCCCGATGCCCGAGATGAGGCCGCCGGATCCGATCCCGAGCAGCAGGAACGCGACGACCTCGGCCATCCGGTGGTTGCCCTCCTGCAGGGGGATGACATGCGGCACCGAAGAGCCGCTTCAGGTCGCAGTATGCACGCCGGCGGGGTCGGCGGGCGATGGTTGCCTGCCCCAGTTCCGGCGGTCAGATTTGGTGCGCGGCGACGCTACCGGACTGGCCGGAGACCGCGGCCCAGCGTCCAGCCTGCCTGATGACGACCAGCGGGTGGCCGAAGCATGCGCTGGCTAGCTCGGTGGTGAGCACGTCGCTGACGACCCCGCCGACGACGACCCGCCCGCCCCGCAGCAGCAGCGTGTGGGTGGTGCTGGCAGGCAGTTCCTCCAGATGATGGGTGACCAGCACGGTAGCCAGGCCCGGCTGACCCTGGCGCAGGTCGTCGAGGCTCGTGAGCAATTGCTCGCGGCCGGCCACATCGAGGCCCGCCGCGGGCTCGTCAAGCAGTAGCAGTCTCGGCTCGGCCACCAGCGCCCGCGCGATCAGCACCCGGCTCCGCTCCCCCGCAGACAGCACTTGCCACTGAGCATCTGTCCGGCCGCCGAGACCCATCAGCTCCGTCGCCGCCATCGCGCGGGACAGCTCCGCCGGGCTTGTCTCCCGCCGCTGGACGAGCTGGATCGTGCCGGTAACGCCGGTGAGCACCACCTCGCGGATCGTGCGCCACGGATCCACCCGGTGGTGCGGGCTCACATGCCCGATCCACGGCCGGAGGCTGAACACGTCCACCCGGCCCAGACGGTGCCCGAGCAGATCTACCTGCCCGCGCGTCGGGTAGGCGTAGGTCGCCATGATCTGCAGCAGCGTGCTCTTGCCGGCCCCGTTCGGCCCGAGCAGAGCCCAGTGCTCGCCGGCCCGGATCGTCAGGCTCACCTGATCCAGGATCAGCCTGTCGCCGCGGACCAGGTCGACGCCAGCGACCTGCACGACGATGTCGGCGTCGGCGCAGACGGCGGGGGCAGCCACGGGCCCAGATCGTACCCGGCGGCTCGCAGCAACCGGTTCGGCAACCTGGCGTCACCCCCGGCTGGGCATCCGCAGGCCGGCGACCTCGCTCGCCGTCTGCGCCTGCAGCGTGGCCAGTTCCTGGCCAAGGCTGCGCAGCGCATCGGCTTGATCCCGGTCCGGCCTGATGCGCGCCAGCACCAGCCGAGTGCCGAGTCCCGCCGCCGCCCCGATCGGATGGAGGTGAACGGCGAGCGTCGCACCCAGGCTGACCGCGTGCGCGACACCGCTGGTCTTCAGCCACTCGGCCGTTCGCCCGGAGCCCGCGGCGGTCCGCAGCTCATCGGGCGTGCTGCCCGGCGCCGCGGCCGCCAGATACTGCGCGACGAGCTCCCAGTGGCCTTGCACCGGGCAGGAGCCGACGACGCTGCCGTCCTTGATCAGCTCCAGGGCCGGATCGCTGCCCTCGCCCGGCCCGGCCAGCCGCACGTGATCAGCGTCGCCGCAGAGCGGGCCGAACGCGCCGTGGTTGATCACATCGACGAGGAGCTGAGCGAATTCGAGCTTCCTCGCTCGGCTCTGTCTCGTGACCTGCTCCGCCGGAGTCAGCTCAGCATCCAGGCCGGGCCCGGTGTGCGGTGCGAACCGGCTGAGGCCAAGGCGCTGCATCGGCTCCGCCAGGGCCGGCGGCCAGCGCGCGGCCGTCAGGTCGGCGTCGCCGATGAGGCCGGCGATCAGGGCGCTGTACAGGTAGTACGCGGCAAGCCGCTGGCGACCGGTGTCCTCGATGATCTGGTCGACCGGCGGCGGGTCGGGCACGCGGTGCCGGGCGTCCGCGGCGAGATCCGCCAGGGACGCATCAGCGGCCATGGCCTGCTCCCGATTCGGCCCCGGTCCGCGTCTCCAGGGCAGCCACCCGGTCGATCAGGTCGGTGATCAGCGCGTGCTGGGCGCGCACGACCTCGGTCAACAGCTCAGCATCGCCCCGCAGTTCGTCCCACGCGTCCTGCTGGCCGACCTTCCGCTGCACGTTCTTCGATGCCTCCTGGGCCCGCGAGGCCGCGTCCTTGGTGAGGGCCTCCGCCTGCCTGACGCGTTCGTCCTCCCTGACGTTGCTCAGCGCCGATCGTGCCCTGTCGGCCAGCGAGCTCTTCCGGGGCTGTTCGTTCTCAGCCACGATCGTGTCCCCCCTTTGACGACATTCCGGCCCTTCCCTGGCAATCGGGCAACTCCGCCCTAGCAGCCGCCCCGCTATCTGGGCGCACCCGTCCGCCGGCAAGCATGCGCGAATGGCACGCGAACAAACACTGCCGAGTCCGCTGCCGCCCGCTGGTGCGGGTCACCGGCGGATGATGTGGCGGCAAGGCCCGCTGGCAGGCCGTTATGCGCCGTCTGCGGCGATGGTCATCCTGTTCCTGGTCCCCTACCTGGGCCTGTCGGCGGCGCTGCAGCCGCTGACACCGATCATCGCCAGTCAGCTGCACATGAGCCCTCAGACGCTCGCCCTAACCGGCGGCGTCGCTAATGCCGGTTACGCCGTGGGCACGGTGCTCGCCGTGCAGCTTGCCCAGCTGCTGCCGCAGCGGCGGCTGCTGCTCGTGTATGCCAGCGGGCTGGTGATCGGCTCCATGCTGGCGGCCTCGGCGACCGGCCCCGGCATGTTCATCGCTGGGCACGTGCTGCAGGGCCTGTTTACCAGCATGCTGCTGATCGCCGCCGCGCCGCCGTTGTTCCTCGGCTTCCCGCAGGCCAAGCTGCGCTGGACCGCGGTGATCCTGAACATCTGCATATTCGGGGCCGTGGCGGCCGGGCCGCTGGTCGGCGGCGCCCAGGCGTCGTTCCACGCGTGGCGCCCGCTGTTCTGGATCGTGGCCGGGATCGCGGCCGCAGGCCTGCTGATGTCGCTGCTGACCTTCCAGGACGCACCGCCGGCGGACCCCAGCGCGCCGCGGGACGGGATCGCCATCGGCCTCGCGGCGGTTGGCTCCGTGGCCGCGTTCTGGGGGGCCGCGGAGCTGTTCACGCACCGATTCCTTGACCCGGTCGCGGTGATTCCGCTGATCGTGGGGCTGGTGCTCATCGTGATCCTGTGGATCTACGAGTACAACGCCAGCCGACCGCTGCTGACGGTGCGGGCCCTGGCCAGCACAATTCCGGTCACGGGGGTCATTATCGCCGTCTGCGCCGCCGCGGCGTCGACCTCCGCGATCGCGCTGACCGGCACCGTCCTCGCACCCCACTATTCGCCTCTGCACCTCGGTTTGCTCTTCGTTCCAGAGCTGGTCGCCGCGGTCATCACCGGCGTGGCCTTCGGCGTGGTCTTCGACAAGCGCCTGATTCATTACTTCGCCCTCACCGGGATGGTGTTCCTGGTAGCCGGGATCCTCGTGCTCCGCAGCGCCATCCCGCCCACCCAGACACTTGCGCTGGTCGGCTCCGGACTGATCGGCGTCGGCATCGGCGCCTCCGTTGTTCCGGCCCTGTTCCTCGCTGGTTTCTCGCTGCGGTCAGCCTCGATCCAGCGCGTGTTCGCCATCCTGGAGCTGCTGCGCGCGGTGGCGGCCTTTCTGATCGTGCCGATCTTGCTGCACTTCGCCACCACGCTGACCGGACTGGCGACGCCCGCGATGGCCACCGCGCTGTGGATCTGCTTTGGCCTGGCGGCCGGCGGGGCGATCGTCGGCATCCTGCTCTACGTGCTCGCTCGGCTTCGGCCACCATCCCCCGCGCTGGCCCGCTGGATGGGCGGTCAGGAGCCAGCCTGGGACTCGCCGCCGCTGCTCGCGGCCGTTCGCGGCAAAGCCCGGCCAGCGATCGCCGCTGCCGGAGCCGCGGTCGTGACCGCCGGGGAGAGCGGCGGGCGGCGCGCCGCGGCACTGGCGCCCCATCCGCGCCGAAGCCCGATCGCCGGGCACGCCAACGGCACCGGGCCGGTGCTCATCGCCTACGACGGCTCCGACCTAGCCAGCAAGGCGATTGTCGAGGCCGGCCAGCAGCTGCCCGCCCGGCGCGAAGCCGTCGTCCTGACGGTGTGGCGAACGTTTACGGTCGGGTTCCTCCCGCCCCCCGACGCCCAGTTCGACGCCGCGTGCGCTGACGACGTCCGGCACGCCGCCGAGCAGACCGCTCAGCACGGTGCGGCGCTAGCCGAGTCAGCTGGATTCCGGGCCATGCCGCTGGCGGTCGAGGGCACGCCGGCTTGGAAGACCGTGATGGAGGCGGCGGATGACCACGAGGCAAGCCTGATCGTCATCGGCGCGCACGGCCACGGCAAGCTCGGGGCCAGGCTAGCCGACAGCATGACCGCCAACATAGCCTCGCGGTCGGATCGGCCCGTGCTGATCGTGCACGCGCACGACGAGCCCGATGGTCACCCGCCGCACGCAGGGTTAGGCCGCGACGCCGTCGACGTAGGTGACGGTGTTGGCGCCGATCGCCGGGATGCGCGGGCCGGGCAGCACGATGCCGGTGAGATTCAGCGGATCGGCGGCCGACAGGTGCGCGACTTCCCCGGCGTGCTGCTGCCTGCGGACCGCCTTGAGCACCTCGACCGCGTCCGGGTGGGCGTACTGCTCGCCGCTGAAGCCGTTGACGAACCGGCCGCCGCGGATCGTCTCCCTGGCTTCCATCCGGCGGAATGCCCACAGCACATCGCGCCACGGAACCGCGAGATTCTCTCTGGCCACCAGGTCGCGGAAGACCACGCCCCAGCGAGCCGCGAGCTGCTGGGCGACCGCCTCGGCCAGCTCATCCCGGTCGGCGCCTGCGAGCGGCGGCGGCAGCAGCGACCAGCGACCGGACGCGCCGGTGCTGGCCCGCAGGCCACGGCGCAATCCGATGGTCGGCGCGTACCGCTCCGGGCTGCCGCGGCGCAGCAGCACCCGGACGGCGCGGAACCCGTCCGCGGTAACCAGCCCGCGAGCGACCGCGTCCCACAGCGCCTCGTCCACCTCGCTCGGCAGCCGGCGCGTCAGCGTGGCCAGGTCGGTGCGGAACAGCGCGCCGTGCGAGCGCAGCGCCTCGAGCACGTCGCCGGTCCGGCCGCCGGCTGGCTCGGCCGGGGTCGCCTCCCCGCGGGCAGCGCGCAACAGCCACGGCAGGTCGTCGCGCAGCGCCAATGTGATCGGCGTGGCCCGGGACGGGGCCAGCCCGCTTCGCCTCGGTTCGGCGTCCGGCTCGGCGTCCAGCGCCGACGGGTCCCGTATCGACAGCCGGCCCCAGCACACCTGCCCGGACATGCACAGCTCGTCCAGCCATTCCCGGCGGTAGCCATCGACGCGCGCCGCCAGCACGGAGCTCTCCCACGCACCGGTGGCAAGCTCGAACCCTTGCAGCTGCTCGATGATCGACAGCAGGCCGAACCTGCCCTCCCGCCGGGTGCCAGGCACGACGTGCTGCCAGCGCAGCAGGAACCGCATGAAGTCCTGCGCGGTGACCGGCTCGACCTCCCGGCGACGGCGTTGCCGGGTGTAGGCGTGGATGCGTGACAGCAGCCGCCGCGAGCAGAATTCCTCGGCTCCGGCCCCGCTCGTGCCCGACCCTGCGCTGAACCGGCCGCGAATCGCGAACCCCTCCGCTTCCAGCACCGCGAGACCACGGACGACCAGGCCCTCCGGCAGCCCGCACGCGGCGGCTAGCGCGGCCGCCGTGGTCGGCCCGCGGCACTCCAGGTGACCGCGCAGCGCTTCTGCGGCCGCGGTTTCTTCCTCCGGCGGCTCGGCCGGCACCGGGCACGCGTAGGGGGGAACGGGCTCGGCTCCGGGCAGCAGCGCCTGTACCGCTGGCAGTCGTTCCACCGCGGCCCACAGCGGGCCGTCGTCGCCCGGTACCAGGACCGCGCGCCGGTCCGTAACGAGCTCATCGAACCAGGGCTGCCAGTCATCGAAAGGACGCAGCACGAGCAGATTCAGCAGCAGGTCGTGCAGCTCGTGCCGGTCTCTCGGGTCCGGCCGGACTTGCTCGGCGACGCGCTCGATCGCGGCCTGGTCCAGCCTGCCGAGCTCGTGCGGCTCGACCGGCAGGCCCCGGCGGAGCGGAACGGCGCGGCTGCGCCGCTCTTCTAGCGGCGCGTCGTCGAGGAAGGTGAACGGCCGACCGTTGAGGATCTCGTGTGCCAGCACCGACGGCTCGGTGGTGTCCCGCACGACGACCGTGACCACACCCGACTCGATGCGCGCGACCAGGTCCTTCAGGGCATCGATGTCCATGGCGTCGTGCAGGCAGTCCTGCAGCGTCTGCCGGACGAGCAGATGGTCGGGGATCTCGAGCGGGCCGGGTGCGACGTTCTCTTGGCAGGCCGCCAGCGTCGGGAACACGGCGGCCATCAAGTCGTCCGCTTCCATGCGCTGGATGGCCGGCGGGTTCTTCTGGCCGCCGCGCCACCTGAGCACGGCCAGCGAGGTGTTCAGGTTCCACCGCCACCGGGCCGCGAACATCGGCGACGTGAGCACGGCCTGCCGGACGACCTCCTCGACCGTGCCGGAGGCCAGGAACTTCGGCACCCGGTCCAGTGGGAAGCTGTGCTGCGGCCCGAGGGAGAGCAGGATCGCGTTGTCGCTCGCGGCTGCCTGTAGCTCGAAGTCGAACGTGACGCAGAACCGCTTCCGCAGCGCCAGCCCGAGGGCCCGGTTCAGCCGCGCACCGAACGGCGAATGGCCGACCAGCTGCATGCCGCCGGCCTCGTCGAAGAACCGCTCGAGCACGATGGTGTCCATCGTGGGCAGCACGCCGAGCTGCGCCAGCGCGGCATTCAGGTACGCGGCGATGATCTCCGCGGCGGCGTCGCCGATCCCGCACTCGGCCGCGAGCCACCGCGCAGCCGCCGCTGTACCGCCGGCCTCCAGCCGCTCCGCGACGCCCACCCGGAGCGCGCAGACTTCCTCGGACAGCTCGGTGGTCCGGCCCGGTGCCTCGCCGAGCCAGAACGGCACCGACGGCGGCGCGCCCTGCGCGTCCACCACTCGGACGACGCCAGGCTCCACCCTCCGGATCCGCCAGGACGTGGTGCCGAGCAGGAACACGTCGCCCGCCATGCTCTCGATCGCCCAGTCCTCGTTCACCGTGCCCACAACGGCGTCGTCGGGCTCGGCCAGGACCCGATAGTCGCCGAGCTCGGGGATAGCCCCGCCAGAGGTGAGGGCGGCCATCCGGGCCCCCCGTCGCCCCCGCAGCTGACCGCTCACCTGATCCCGGTGCAGGTACGCGGCCCGGCGGCCGCGGCCGGTCCGGATTCCCTCGGAGACCAGGTCGGCGACGTCGGCGAAATCGTCTGCGGACACCGAAGCGAACGGGGCCGCACCGCGCACCAGGGCCAGCAGCTCGCCGGTCTGCCACTCTTCAGCCGCGCACTCGGCGACCAGCTGCTGAGCCAGGATGTCCAGCGGGCAGGCTGGGATGAGCAGCCGGTCCAGTCGGCCAGACCGTGCGCCGCGCAGCAACGCGGCGCACTCCACGAGCTCGTCCCGCGTGGTGGGATACACCAGCCCCCTCGGCACCCCGTGCCTGGTGTGATTCGACCTGCCGACCCGCTGCAAGAACGTCGCGAAACTCCGCGGTGAGCCGATCTGGCACACCAGCTCGACGGGCCCGATGTCGATGCCCAGCTCGAGCGACGCGGTGGCGACCAGCGCCCGCAGGTCGCCGTCCCGCAGCCGGGCCTCGACCCGCTGCCGGCGGTCCTTGGAGAGGCTGCCGTGATGCGCCGCTACCTGGCCCTCGCCGAGCCGCTCGCCCAGCTGATGCGCGAAGTGCTCAGCCATTCGGCGGGTATTGACGAAGATCAGCGTGGTGCGATGCTGCTGGACGTGGCCAGCGATCCGGTCACAAATCTCGGCCATCTGGTCGGTCGTGGCGACCGCGCCCAGCTCGTCGCTGGGCAGCTCCATGCCCAGGTCGAGCTCGCGTCGGTGGCCAACGTCGACGATGGCGCAGCGCGGTGATCCATCGGCCACCGACCGGTCCGGGCCCGCGCCGACCAGCAATCTGGCCACCACCTCGATCGGGCGCTGTGTCGCGGACAGCCCGATCCGCTGTACCGGCTGCTCGGCCACGTGCTGCAGCCGCTCCAGGGTGAGGGACAGGTGCGAGCCCCGCTTGTTCCCCGCCACCGCGTGGATCTCGTCCACGATCACCGTGCCCACCGAGCGCAGCAGCCCCCGGCTTCGCTCCGCGGTCACCAGCAGGTACAGGGACTCCGGCGTAGTGATGAGGAAATGCGGCGGTCGCTTGAGCATCGCCGCCCGCTCGGCCGCGGCCGTGTCACCGGTCCGCACCGACACCCGAATGTCCGGTGCGGTCAGGCCCAGTTGCCCGGCCACCTCGGCGATCTCCGCCAGTGGCCGCTCAAGGTTCTGCCGGATGTCGACGGCCAACGCCTTGAGCGGCGATACGTAGACGACCTGCGGCCCGGCAACAGGCTCCGTTTCCGCCTCGTGGGCCCGGTATATCCGGTCGA
>Ga0187783_10003700_pt1 | contig 11270 bp, 11 predicted proteins | sample 1015_SJ02_MP02_2_FD_132471 | JGI IMG/M metagenome (GOLD analysis project Ga0187783, IMG submission 132471) | Tropical peat soil microbial communities from peatlands in Department of Meta, Colombia - 1015_SJ02_MP02_20_MG | ecosystem: Environmental > Terrestrial > Soil > Wetlands > Peat | place... | reverse complement strand
GGTTGTCGTTTGGAAGCCCACGGCAACGAATACGGCGGCAGCCCCAACCCTTGCCGTCAATAGCTTGGCCGCCAAACCCATCACCAAGTGCGGAACTGGCGCCCTGCTGGCAAGCGACTTATCTACGTCCGAGCTGGAAATCGCGGTTTATGACGGAACAGAATTTCAACTTCTCAACCCGGTAACTGGCCTTTGCAGTACGTCCAACACTGCAGGTGGAATCTTTTACTCGGGTGGAAGTGGTTCCGTTCCCAAGTTGTCTGCGCAAGGCAACACAAGCCAAATGCTGTTGAGCGGCGGAAGCGGCAGTCCCACTTGGTCAGACTTCCCTGACGTGCGGACCTTCAACGCCGCGACCTGCAACAATGCGACCACTGCCGCCCTTTGGGCGCTCCCAACCAGCGCGGCGCCCACCGCCGCCTGCCGGACGGGGACGAACGTGCAGGCTGGCGTGCTCCAGTTCGCACACTCGAACACGGCTCAGTTTCAGGCGAATATCCCAGGCGACTACGACAGCTCGGGTACGGTCTACGCCAAGATTTACTTCACCCAGGCGGGTAACACAACGGCTAGCCAGACTATCATCCTGGACATAGCGACGGGCTGCTCGTCAACCACCGATGACCCCTCTTTCAACACGGCACAAGCCTTTGCAACGGCCACCACAACGGCTACGGCGAATACGCCCTTCACGGAAACGCTGTCAGGCGTTACCATGACCGGCTGCTCTGCGGGCGGAAACATGAACGTCCAGATTTCAAGGAGCAGCAGCGACACGGCCACAACTAGTCCGAACGTGTATTGGGTTTCCATCACCTTCCCCCGGCGGCCCGTAAACCAGGCGGACTAAAAAGGAAGAATGACAGCCTCAATGAGCTTTCCAAAGCCTGTAAAGCCGGCCGCCGCGCTTGAATGACCCATTGGCCCCTGTCTCTGAAGTGCGGGATATTCTAATGAAGTAGAGGTTGACGGGGTGCGTGAAACGCACAGAAAATGGTCATGGGCAACAATCTATCGTCATCATTGAGCAGTCGGATCGGGAGCAAAACCCATGGCTGAAATCCGTAAAGATTGGGTTACTTTGGAGGTCGGGGACGGCGCCACCATGCGCACGTACGTAGCCGGGCCACAAGACGGCCGCCCGCGGGCAGGGCTTTTGGTATTTCAGGAAGCATTCGGGGTGAATGCGCACATCCGTGACGTTACGGAACGCTTTGCACGTGAAGGTTACCAGGCCCTTGCTCCGGAACTCTTTCACCGCACCGCGCCGGGATTCGAGGTGGCTTACAACAATTTTGAGGCGGTCATGCCCCACGTTCGTACCACAGGGAATCACGCCGTCTCAGCAGTTGTAAGCTTGGGTTCCAGGGCGTTGCCTTGGGGCTTGTCGCGCCGCTTGGCCAGCCAAAATCCCACCCGCAGGGCCAGAAGCGAAGCTACCAGCGCGCCGTAGAACAGAGGCTTGCGCACGTCCGACTTCACTAGCCAGTAGTAATGCACCACGCCGGCAATGGCCGTTACGTAAATCAGCCGGTGCAACGCCAGCCAGCGCTTCCCCCCCAGTCGCCGAATCCATCCTGCCGTGGAGGTCAATGCGAGAGGAATCATCAGTGCGAAACCCGTGAATCCCGCGGTGATGAAAGGCCGCTTGCGCACGTCATGCAGCATCTCCGCCCAGTCAAAAAACTTGTCCAGCCCAATCCACGTACTGAAGTGGAGAAATCCATAGAAGAAGGCAAACAAGCCGAGCATGCGGCGAAAGCGAATTAATTCCGGCAGGCGCAGGAGCTTGCGCGCTGGCGTCACCGCCAGCGTGACCAGAACAAACCTCAGCGTCCAGTCGCCCGTCTGGTGCGTGATGTACTCAATCGGATTGGCAGTCAGGTCTTGGTGTAGCGCCCGCCAGGCCAGTTGACCGAGCGGAACTAGGCACAATGCGAACACCGGCAACTTGATCCACTTACCGCTGAGGATTTTTCGCAAACGCGCACCGTTTCCGGGTGATGGATGGGACACTGGGGCGCTGAGCTTTTACGCAGCACGCGTCGATCCTTCGCCTCGCTAAAGGCAGGCTCTAATAGTCCGCGCGTCCGTGTTTATTGTCAACTGCCTAGTAATACTTTTTCAGGTCCATGCCCGCATAGAGTGACGCAACCTGGTCATAACCATTGAACATCAGTGTGGGACGCCGGAAAAACTCGCCCAAACGCCGCTCCTTGGCTTGGCTCCAACGCGGGTGATCAACATTGGGGTTAACGTTGGAATAGAAACCGTATTCATGGGAGTTGGACATGTTCCAGGTGGTGTCCGGCTCCCTTTCCACCAGCTTGATTTTCACCAGAGATTTTATGCTCTTGAACCCATACTTCCATGGCACTACCATTCGCACTGGCGCGCCATCCTGATTCGGCAATGTTTCCCCATACATGCCGAAGCACAGCAATGCCAGCGGGTGCATGGCTTCATCCAACCGCAACCCCTCAATGTAAGGGAAGGATATGCCCGCGTAACTCGCCATGGGCATTTGACCCGGATCGTAGAAACTCTCAAACGCCACGAACTTTGCCTTGGGCTGCGGCGACACCTCCTTCAGCAGCGCATTGAAGGAATAGCCGATCCAGGGCACGACAATCGACCATGCCTCCACGCAGCGGTGACGGTAGATTCGCTCTTCTAGCGGCGACAATTGTTGCAGCTCCTCGAGGGTGAAAGTCCGGGGCTTATCCACCAGCCCGTGCACTTTCACCTTCCAGGGTGAAGTGCGGAAGTGGGTCGCATTCTTGCCAGGGTCTTCTTTTCCCGTGCCAAACTCGTAGAAGTTGTTGTAGTGCGTCACGTCCTGATAGGGCGTCACTTGCTCGGTGGTGCTGAAGGGACTCTTCGCTGCCACATTCAGCTTCGTTGCTGCCGAGACCTTCTGCGAGGGCCAGGCCAACTCCCCCAACGTCCTCCCCGCCAGCACGCCCGCTGTCACGCCGAGGGCACCGGCCAGGAATTTCCGCCGATTCAAATAAAGCCACTTCGGAGTGATCTCCGACGAGGGAATTTCCGATCCCTTTTTTATTAGCAAGGTTCATCCTCCCTCTCTCTGCCCGAGTTCAGGACTCTCTTGAAGGGAAAACATTTTGGGTTACACCGCTAGTTTCACCCTATTATAGGACGCTTAACTAATCCTCAAGGATGCATTATTTTCAGGCGTGTGAGAGACCGTTCCGCCCTCCCGTGCCGGGAACTTGCCTGACGGGTGTTGCCAATTCCCCTTCGAAGGGTTAGCTTGTTGGACGTCCTCAGCCGTCACGCGCGGTTCCTAAAATGTTGGCGGGTGAAATTCGGGAGGCTGTGCCGTGAGAATCGTCTGCATCGGTGAAGTCTTGTGGGATATCATTGGAGACAAGGAATACCTAGGCGGCGCGACGCTTAATTTCGCCGCCCACGCCGCGCGCCTGGGGCACACCGTGTTCTTTGTGAGCGCCGTCGGCAAGGATGAGCGTGGACAGCGCGTGCTTGAGCGCATGGCGGAATTAGGCCTTTCAACGCGTTACGTCCTCGAAATTGAAACGCACCCCACGGGTGTTGTGACGGTCGAACTCGATTCGGCAGGTGTGCCGAGATTCACCCTTCATCACCCCGCGGCTTACGACGCTCCGGAACTCACCGAGGGCGAATTCGCGAACCTTATATCCCCCAAGCCGGATTGGATTTATTACGGGACTCTCTTTCAAATGAGCCCGCCGGCCCGGCAGTTGACTTATCGGTTGATCGATTCCCATTGCGGCGCACGGCTGTTTTATGACGTCAATTTGCGCAAGGATCATTACACAGTGCCGCTGGTGCGCGAGTTGATGGCACGCGGCCAGGTGGTCAAACTCAATGAGGACGAAGCGACAGCGATTGACCAGATGTTCGGCAGGCCCTCGCATTCGTTGGAAGATTTCTGCCGCCTCTACACCCAAGAGTTTGGCTGGCAAGCGGCCTGCGTCACCCGCGGCGAGAAGGGCAGTGTCATGCTTGTAAATGGGGATTATGTTGAAGCCAGCGGCTATGAGGTTCAGGCCCAAGACACAGTGGGAGCCGGCGACGCCTTTGCCGCCGCCTTTGTCCACGGCTTGACCCTGCACTGGCCCACAGCGGAAATTGCTGACTTTGCCAATCGCGTCGCCGCCCTCGTCGCCAGTCGGCCGGGCGGAACCCCACACTGGACTATCGAAGAAGCTCTCGATCTTTCGAAATCTTGATTTCTGATCGCCGTCAATCTCTCGCTTCGAACACCAAGTTGAATGGCGTCTCAGCGGCGCGACGAAAGCTCTTGAAGCCGCCTTGCATCACCACCTCGCGCAGCCGCCTCTCCCCCGCCTGCGCGCCCAGCGCCAGGCCCACCTCCTGCGCGCGCGAAGCCGGCGTACAAACCATGGTGGAAGCTGAGTAGTACATGCGCCCCACCAGATTCAGATTCTCCTCAACCCGATCATGCGCGAAAGGTTCAACAATCATCCATGTCCCGCCTGGCGCTAGTGATTGCCGCACGTGGCCAGCCGCCCCAGCGGGATCGCCCATGTCGTGGAGGCAATCGAAAAATGCCACCAGGTCGTAATTCTTTCCCGGGAATTCCTTCGCCCACGCCACCTGGAATCCCACTCGGTCCTGGACCCCCGCCTTTTCCGCGGCTTTCCAGGCATGCTCGATAGAGGGAGCGTGATAATCGAAACCCACGAACTGCGATTTCGGGTATGCCTGGGCCATCAGTACCGTCGAGGCTCCGTGCCCGCAACCTACGTCTGCGACCTTAGACCCTGCCTTCAGTTTAGCTTCCACACCGTCCAAGGCCGGGATCCACGAGCTTATCAAGTTGGCCGCATAACTCGGCCGGAAGAAGCGCTCGGTACCCTGAAACAAGTCAGCGCAGTGTTCATGCCATGCCACTCCCGCCCCCGTCCGGAACGCCTCCGTAATGCACGGTTCATCCTTGATGACCGAAGCAATGACTTGGTAAGCGCCTGGCAAATAGGCGGGACTGTCCTCGACTGCCAGAGCAAAGGCCTGCTCGTCCGGCAATGTATATCGCCCCGTGGAAGCGTCGTAAGTTACAAATCCCCCTGCTGCTTGGGCATTCAGCCACTCTCGTACGTAGCGTTCCGTCGTACCTGTTTTCTGCGCCAACTCTTCCGGACTCATGGGCCCGGCTCCCACCATAGCCTTGTACAACCCCAGTTTGTCGCCGATGATCACCAGGGCGGCATTCATGGCTGCGCCAAGTTCCCCCAAGGCTTGTCCCATAAACTTCTCCAGTTTCGCTTGATCGATTTGCATAGTTCCTCCATGGTGTAAGTGTGTAATTAGGAAGAAGCAGACATGGGGCTCCGCGTCACGAACCCGATTCTCAGCTTTTTGAATTGTCAGTATTGAGCCCGCACTGCTAGTTGAAGCTTAACCTGTAATTTTTCGCAAAGCAACTGAAAGTCTCGCGTGGAGATCCTCCCTGCCCTTTGGATACGCGCCGAAGTCGCGATCCCGAATGACGCCCGGAACTGGACCGCACACTACGACAATCACCACCCCTCACCAAGCCGCGAGGACGCTGTCCAGTTCCGGCGGTGAGGTGATGCGCGGGCATTCGGCGTTGGGGTAGGCGTTGATGCGGTCGATAAGCACACCGTGCAGGCCGGCGAGCTGCGCGCCGCCCACGTCGGTGGCGTTCGTATCGCCCACAAAGACGGCCTCATTCGCCGCCACTTGGGCGCTGGCCAAGGCCATCTGAAAAATCTCCGGATGCGGCTTCTCCACACCCACAATTGCCGAGTCAAAAATGGCCTGAAAATGATCGCGCAATCCCACATTTCGCAACTGACCTTCCAGGGTGCCGACGGAATTGGAAATGACTCCCAGAAAGTATCCCTGCTCGTTCAAAGACGCCAGGTAGCCCGGGGTTTCCGGCGCCACCACAGACCAGGTGCGGATGTCGCGGAACCCGTCAGCCACCAGGCGAATCAAGCGCTCGTGTTCAGTTACGGGCGCTCCGATCAAACCCATCAACGACTCAAGATACTCCTTCCAGTAGTGATGGTCTATCGTGCGTGGCACTTCGCCTTTGCGAATTTGCGGCCACAGCCACACGTCAAGTTTCTGTTTGGCGGCGCGTTCCGCGGCTTGGAAATCCTCGACGCGAGCCGGGAAGCCCGCCTCGGTCAGGTCGCGAGCCCGTTCATCAAGCCGAGGATAAAGGAGCGTGTTCCCCGCATCGAAGAAAATGGCGCGAACGTGTGATGATTTCATTCCGTCTCCCTGATTTTCCTGAACATTTTCATTATACCAGTCGCTCGCCCGTTCCTGAGGCAGGAGGTAGCGGGTAGGAGACGGTAGGCGGAGGGCGGAAGTGGAGCCCCTTTTGACTTTTGACTCTTAACTTTCAACGATCAACTTTTCCCGCAATTTCTGCTTCTCATCCTCGCCCAGGAATGAAGCGTACACAGCATTCCGGCATAACCCGGTCAGCGTCTCACGGTCGAACTCAAAGCAGCGGGCCGCTTGCAAGAATTCTTCCTGAAGGCTTGTCCCGAACATGGCCGGGTCGTCGGAATTGAGCGTTACCACCAACCCTTCCTTCAGAAACTTCGGCAGAGGATGATCTTCGAATCGCGCGATCAAGCCGGTGGATACGTTGCTGCTCGGGCAAACTTCCACGGGAATTCTCCGCTCACGCAACAAGGCCATCACCTCGGCATTACGAATCGCGGTCAGGCCATGGCCGATTCGCTCTGCACCCAGCAACTCGACCGCGTCGCGAATGCTTTCCGGCCCACAAGTCTCGCCGGCATGCGCCACAACGTGCAGCCCCAGGTCGCGTGCCTCTCGAAAAATATTCGGAAAAAGTCTGGCCGGACCGGCCGACTCATCACCGCCGATGCCGAAGCCCACGACGCCTTGCGAGCGGTAACGCGCCGCCCAGCGCAGCACCTCCCGCACGTGGTCCATCCCGAATTGCCGCGTGGCGTCGAAAATCCACTTCACCCGCACTCCCGAGCGTGCTTCCGCCTCTTTCGCGGCGGCGGCCACCGCCTCAAATACCGCGTCCACCCGCTGTTTTTTCCACAACACCACTCCGGCGGCAAAGATGATTTCCGCGTACTGCACGTTTTGCTCAGCCAGCCACTCGATCAATCGCGTGGCGATGAGGGCGTAATCCTGCGGTGTCTCAATCAGCAGGGCCACGATTCCAAATGCCGCCAGGAACTCACGAAAGTTCCCGTAGCGGAAATGCTGCGCGCGCCGTGCGGTGATCCACTCGCCCACTTTCTGCCGCAGCCCAGTGTTGTTCTGCGAGAGCTCGAGGAGGGTTTCCGGGCGCACCGCCCCCTCCAGATGCAGGTGCAGCTCAACTTTGGGCAAGCAAGCGATGAAAGAGGAAAGAGAGTGTTTTTGTTCCGGCATGAGTACTTTTTTTTGCGGGGAGTGGGGCTGGAGGTTCCCCCGCACAGAGCCCCTGGCACCGGTTTCTTCATCGCCCAGGGAGTTGAGGGTGGCCGGCGTTCAGCCACGCGGTATACCAGTAGGAGCCGGCGTCGCGCGCCGCCGCATTAATCTCATGAACCACGGTTGGCCCTACCTGGTCGTAAAACCGGTCGTAATATTCATCGTTATAATCTGTCAAGCCATCCCGGCCGCGCAAATCGGACCAGAGGATGAGGTTAACCCAGACATTGGCCTCCAGGCAGGTTTGAAAGGCAAATTCGGTCGGATCGTCGATCTTCACGGCGTTATCCGGATGCATAATGAAGAACTTCGAGTAGCGGTCGAACAATTGAATATCAAACCGTGCTAGCAGGCCTGTTTGCATACTCATCTGACCATCGAAATTCTGCGTAGTGTGCAGAGGGTCATGGGCATCCGCCAAGTAGTGCGCTAGGGCGGCGGCATCCACCTTCACTTCCTCCCAATCGCCGGCCTTAATTGCCTTCGTGAGGCGTAGGCTGAATTCGCCGATCTGCCAGGGCAGCACGCCATCGCGACTGATGCGCCCGGAGCCGAGCTTTTCTTTCGCCTGGCTGTAATTATGCGGCAGGGTCGGGTAGGGGAAGACGCCGTACTTATCCAGGTAAATGTAGTGCCGCATGCGCTCGTAGCGATCTTTCTTCATCAACTCATCGGGGTCGTTTGCGTGCTCAACCAGGAATTGGAGATTGTTTTCAAAAAAGGAACGGATTTCAGGCGGCAGGGTTTGGATTGCCCAGGTCGTGACCACATCGTGCGCCACCGGTCCCCAGGCCAGCGCCGGGTCCTGGCGGACCAGGCCCAGCGCGAGTAGGACAATTGGTAAGACAAACAACCCGGGTCTCATCCACGCTTGGCGAGGGCCCAGGAGAACTCTGCATTCGGCTGGCTCCATCGGTCGAGGTCCTTCCCTATCTGTCAAACCCGGTTGATTCTATCGCAGTTCCATCCGCCTGTCCTTCCCATGCGGAGCCGCTGGTCAGCTCCCGCGCGGTCCCTCACTCGCCGGCGTGGGCGAACTGCCAAATTCCGAATGATGGCGGCTGTATGTCAGATAAATGCCAAGACCGATGACCAACCAAACCAAGAATCGTACCCAGGTCTCCAAGGGCAGGCTGGCCATCAGGATAATGCACGACACTATCGCAAGAATCGGTACCACAGGCACCCACGGTGTGCGAAACGAGCGCCGACGGTCGGGTTGCTTCTTGCGCAGCACCAGCACTCCCAGAGAAACCAACACAAACGCGAATAGGGTCCCGATGTTTGAAAGGTCCGCCAAAGTCCCAATGTCGAATATTCCCGCCGGAATGGCAACGAAAAACCCTGCCACCCACGTGCTGATATGCGGCGTGAGGAAGCGCGCGTGGACCCTCGAAAAAACCTGCGGCAGCAAGCCGTCGCGTGACATGGCGAACCACACCCGCGCCTGCCCTAATTGGAAAACCAGCATGGAGCTGATCATGCCGGTCAGCGCGCCGATGGAGACCCACTTCATCACGTTCGGCAAGCCGAGAGCCATGAGCGCGTTGGCCACAGGAGCAGCGTTGCGCAAGGTCTGCCAATTTTGCACGCCCGTCAGCACCAATGCCACGGTGACGTAAAGCGTGGCGCAGATCACCAGGGAGGCGATAATTCCGAACGGCACATCTTTCTGTGGATTCTTACACTCTTCGGCGGCGGTGGAGACGGAATCAAATCCGATGTAGGTGAAAAAGACAATCGCTCCGCCGGTCAGCACCCCCTGCCAACCATTGGGCATGAAGGGTTTCCAATTGGGAACGTGAATGAAACGGGAGGCGGCGACGATAAAAATCAGGATCGCCAAAATCTTCACGCACACCATCAAATTGTTGGCACCCGCGCTCTCGCGAATCCCCACGACGAGAATCACCGTGAGGATCATCACGATCAGGAAGCCGGGAAGGTTGAACCAAGCGCCGGTGGATTTCCCCGCCACAAACATCGGCTCCATGAGCTTACGCGGCAACTCAATCCCAAATCCGCGCAGCAGGCTGTCAATGTAAGCAGAGAACCCCACCGCCACTGCCATGTTGCTGACGGCATATTCCAGAATCAGATCCCAGCCGATGATCCAGGCCACGATCTCTCCGAGCGTTGCGTAGGAATACGTGTAAGCGCTCCCGGCGATGGGAATCATGGAGGCCAATTCCGCATAGCACAATCCCGCGAGCGCGCAGGCGACGGCCACCAGCAGGAACGACAACGCAATGGCAGGCCCGGCGCCCGTCCGTCCGGCAGTGCCGAGCGCCTTCGTACCGTGGAGCAACAAATCCAGCAGCGGAGCTTTCAGGACCGAATGCACTTCCAGGACTTCCCCCGCCGCCGCCGTGCCGGTGAGAATGAAGATGCCGGTCCCAATGATGGCGCCGATTCCCAGCGCGGTCAGCGACCAAGGTCCCAGCGTTTTGCGCAGTCGGTGCCCGGGAGAGGCCGCGTCGGCAATCAGCTTGTCGATACTCTTCTTCTGGAAAAGTTGGCTTGCCAAGGTACCCCTTTGGAGTTGCAGGCAGTGGGTAGATGCGCAGGTGGGCAGTAGGAATTTCTCTATCTGCCTAATGCCCGCGTGTCCACCCTTCTACTTCCGGCGCGGAGCCACGCCCGGCCCCTTTTTCTTCACCTTGGGCTTGCGCGAGCCGCGCGGTTCCGTCCGCTTCGGTTTGGGAGCCTGCTTCTTGCGAGCTGCGCGCTTCAGCTTCTTTCGTTCTTCTTTATCCTTGATGTTTTTTGTATTCATAGCCTCAATTTTCCGTCACATGATGTTTAAACTCGCTCCAGCCCGGCAAAGCGCTCCACCATTTTTTTCCGGCCATAGCCTGGAAAGCTGATGGTCAGCTTGCTGTCTTCGCCGTCGTCTTCAAATTCCAAAACCGTGCCGATGCCATATTTCGCATGGCGCACTTTACTGCCCAGCTTCCAACGTGGGGATTGCCGCGAGCTTTCTCCCCGGCCCATTCCCGGCCGCCGGTCGATGCCGCGCTCGCGCAGGAAACGTTCAGCACTAGCGACTGAGTTTACGGCATTTTCCCAAGTTGTGCGAGCTTTTGACGCTTGGGCGCTTACATTCTCTAGGAGATTTGGGGGCACTTCATCCAGAAATCGTGACCGTCGACTGCCTTCCAGAGAGTCCCGCCCCCACGCGCGCCGCTGCCTCGCCCAAGACAGGATCAACCGGTCGCGCGCCCGCGTCATGCCCACATAGCAGAGCCGCCGCTCTTCCTCGATGCCCGCGTCATCATCCAGCGAAAGCTTGTGGGGAAACAAGCCCTCTTCCATCCCTACCAGGAAAACCCGGTTGAATTCCAGCCCCTTGGCGCTGTGCAGGGTCATCAGTGTAACCCGCGCGCGTTCGTCGTAATCATCGGAGTCGGATACCAACGCGGCGTGGTCCAGAAATTCCGCCAGCGTGATGCCCTGCTCTTCTGCTTCCACCGCGGCGTTCACCAGCTCCTGAAGGTTTTCAATGCGGTCTTGCGCTTCCGGCTGATTCTCCTGCTTCAGGATTTCCACGTAGCGCGTGCGGTCCAGGACGGACTTAAAGAATTGGCCCATCAGCATACCTGCTTGGTCGGCCATCAATTGCTTCATGAGCGCGTGGAAAGATCCCAGCGCTTTGAGCGCGCGCCCCGGCAGTCGACGCGCGGCAATTTCCATCTCCAAAGCTTCCCATAAGGAGAGCTTCTCCGCGCGGGCTCTGGACTCGATCGCGCCCATCGTGGAGCCGCCGATTCCTCGCGCCGGCGTATTGATGATGCGTTGGAGGG
>Ga0187783_10003699_pt1 | contig 11271 bp, 8 predicted proteins | sample 1015_SJ02_MP02_2_FD_132471 | JGI IMG/M metagenome (GOLD analysis project Ga0187783, IMG submission 132471) | Tropical peat soil microbial communities from peatlands in Department of Meta, Colombia - 1015_SJ02_MP02_20_MG | ecosystem: Environmental > Terrestrial > Soil > Wetlands > Peat | place... | reverse complement strand
TGGCTTCGAAGGCACCGCGGTCGAGGAAGCGTTCGCGCGCCCGCTCAAAGCGCTGAAGGCGGCGCTGCGCGGTCCGCGCGTCAGCGGACCCATGGCACCCGATCCGCCGGTGCTGTATTCCGAACGCGACCGCGATCGCGTCATTTCGGTCCCGCTGAGTGCGCTCACCGGCCCGCGTGCCAAGGCAGATACAGCTGCAGGGCTGCAGTGATCGAGGGCGCGGATCTTGGCGGGCCGCCGGCGGCGGACGGTCCTGCAGCCGCCGTTGGCTGCGCGTCTGACTTCAGCGAAAGCGACGGCGCAGAACGTGTCGCCTTCACCGTCCAGCTCAAGTCCTGGCAGTCGCGCATGGAGCACGCGCTGGCTGCGCGGCTGCCCGCCGCCGATAGCGAGCCGACACGCCTGCACGCAGCGATGCGCTACAGCGTGCTCGGCGGTGGCAAGCGCGTGCGACCGATGCTGGTGTTTGCGACGGCGCGCGCCGTCGGCATCGATGAGGCGCAGGTCGAAGCTGCAGCCTGTGCGATCGAGCTCGTGCACGCCTACTCACTGGTGCATGACGACCTGCCAGCGATGGACGACGATGATCTGCGTCGCGGCCGGCCGACCTGCCACAAGGCCTTCGACGAGGGCACGGCGGTGCTCGTCGGTGATGCGCTGCAGTCGCTCGCATTTCAACTGTTGGCGAGTGACCCGGCGCTGCCGCCCGATCCGGCGGTGCGCGTGCGGCTGATCGAGCTGCTAGCCGAAGCGAGCGGCGTCAACGGCATGACCGGAGGCCAGGCGATCGACATCGCGGCTCCGGGACGGCAGCTCGCTGTCGAGGAGGTCGAGGGTATGTATGCCCGCAAGACCGGGGCGCTGATCCGTGCCAGTGTATTGATGGCGGCGGCGTGCGCTCCCAAGCTCGCCGCTCAGCGGCGGGCGGCACTCGCCGCCTTCGCTACGCCCATCGGGCTTGCCTTCCAGATCCAGGACGATCTGCTGGATGTGTTGGGAGACACGGCAACAATCGGCAAGGCGACCCGCGCCGACCAGGCGCGCGCCATGCCCACCCATCCTACACTCCTCGGCGTGGCCGCATCGCAGAAGCGCGTACGCGGGCTGCATGCCGAGGCGCTCGCGGCGTTGGCACCGTTCGACGCGTCCGCGGAGCCGCTGCGTGCCCTGGCCGACTGGCTCCTGGTGCGCAGTTATTGACGGCCGCACCACCTGACCCACGTGGCGCGGCCGCAACGCTTGCCTTGAACTATATCGTTGCGCAAGATTGTCTCCGGTCGCGTGGCGCGTGACCTGCACCCGGCGCAGAGCGTTACTCCTAAGGCGCGTGTACTTCGCATGGACCTCGGAAATCTCGACGTTAGCTATCAGGAGCAGATCCTTCCGCACGTCTCGAGGACCTTCGCGCTGACCATCCCCCAGCTGCCGTCACGGTTGCGCATCGCGGTGTGCAACGCCTACCTGGTGTGCCGGATCGCCGACACAATCGAGGACGAGCCGGCGCTGTCAGCTGCAGAGACCCGCGAGTATCTCGAGCGCTTTACGGCCGTGGTCTCCGGCAGCGAGCTGGCGGCGCCGCTGGCTCACGAGCTCGGCCGGCGGCTCTCGGATCGCACCCTGCCCGCGGAGCGCGAGCTGGTGTGCAGCATGGAGCGGGTCACTCGCGTAACTGCGGCCCTCGGCGAGCAGCGTACCGCGATCGAGCGGTGTGTCGCACTGATGTGCCACGGTATGCATCACTTTCAGCAGACCGCCAGCCCGCGGGGGCTGGCGCGCGCGAGTGATCTCGACAGCTACTGCTACTACGTCGCCGGGGTCGTCGGCGAGATGCTGACGCAGCTGTTCTGCGGCTATTCGCCGGCGGTCGACGCGCAGCGTGCCGCGCTGAGCGAGCTGTCGGTGTCGTTTGCTCAGGGGCTACAGCTGACTAACATCATCAAGGATTTCTGGGAGGATCGCAGCCGCGGTGCTTGCTGGTTCCCGCGCGACCTCTTTGCCCGTGAGGGTGTGGAGCTCGCCGATCTCTCGCCGCAAGGCACCGACGAGCGATTCCACCGCGGCGTTCGCCAGTTGGTCGCGGTAGCGCACGCGCATCTGCGCAATGCGCTCTCCTATACGTTGCTGATTCCCGCGACCGAGACCGGCATCCGGCGCTTTTGCCTGTGGGCGATTGGACTGGCCGTGCTCACACTGCGCAGGATCGCCGCCAACCCGCAGTACACGAGCGGTGCGCAGGTCAAGGTTTCGCACACCGCGGTCCTGTTGACGCAACTGTCGACCAACGCCGCGGTACGCAGCGACCGCGTCCTCGGCTTCCTGTTCGAGCGTGCCGCCCACGGCTTGCCGCTGACGGCCCCGCTCGCCGCGCGCCGGGCCGCAAGCCGGGCCGCGGCGCTCGCTGCGGCGGGCCGGGACTTCTCGGAGCCCTTGCAGGCCCGGCATGAACGCGCCGCCCCGATCTGACGGAAGCCCGGCACAGTGACGCGTCACGCATCCGCACCACCTGCGCTCGGGAGTACCGCGAGCGTCGCGGCCACGCCGCGCGCCGCGCCGGCGTTTACGGATCCCGCACAATCCGCGCCCCTCGATCGCGCCATCACGGCGGCGCGCGACGAGTTGACTCGCCTGCAGGACGTCGAGGGATGCTGGCAGTTCCCGCTCGAGGCCGACTGCACGATTCCGGCGGAGTACATCATGATGATGCACTTCCTGGACGAGATCGACGGGCCGCTGCAGGCCAAACTCGCCGTGTACCTGCGCGCGCGCCAGGCGGATCACGGCGGCTGGCCGCTCTACCACGACGGCGCGTTCGACATCAGTTGCAGCGTCAAGGCCTACTTTGCGTTGAAGCTGGCGGGTGACATCCCCGAGGCCCCACACATGGTGCGGGCGCGGACCGCGATCCTGCGCAACGGCGGCGCGGCGTCGACCAACGTGTTCACACGCATCGCCCTGACGCTTTTCGGGCAGCTCCCGTGGCGCGCCATCCCGTATATCCCGGTCGAGATCGTACTGCTGCCACGCTGGTTTCCCTTCAACCTCCACAAGGTCTCGTACTGGTCGCGCACCGTGATGGTGCCGCTATTGATCCTGTGCACGCTCAAGGCGCGCGCCCGTAATCCGCGCAAGGTGCGCATCGACGAACTGTTCACGACGTCTGCCGAGAAGGAGCGGCACTACTTTCGCCGTCCCGGCGGACGCGCCAGTGCGCTCGCGGTGCTGTTCCTGACCATCGATCGGCTCGCCCGCAGCCTCGACGGACTCATTCCGGCGGCGCTGCGCGCCCGCGCGATGCGGCGCGCCGAGGCCTGGATGCTCGAGCGGCTGAACGGCGAGGACGGGCTGGGCGCCATATTTCCGGCAATGGTCAATGCGCTCGAGGTGCTCGCGCTGCGCGGCTACCCGAGGGAGGCCGCGCCACGTCGCACCGCCAAGCGTGCCCTGCAGCGCTTGCTGATCGTGGACGAAGCGAGTGCCTACTGCCAGCCGTGCATCTCGCCCGTGTGGGACACGGCACTCGCCGCTCTTGCGATGCAGGAGGTGGGCTGCCCGGTCGCCCTCGCCGCCGGCTCGCTCGGACTGAAATGGCTCGAGCCGCGCCAGCTGCTTGATGCTCCTGGAGACTGGCAGATGCGCCGCCCCGCGCTCGCCGGCGGGGGCTGGGCGTTTCAGCGCGCCAACAGCTACTACCCCGACCTCGACGACACAGCCGCGGTTGCCTGGGCCATGCAGCGCTCGGGCGATCGCGAACGCTACGCGCACGCACTCCACCGCGCTCTCGATTGGTTAGTCGGCATGCAGAGCAGCAATGGCGGCTTCGCGGCATTCGATCTGGACAACGACAGCTACTACCTCAATGAGATCCCGTTTGCTGATCACGGCGCGCTGCTCGATCCGCCGACCAGCGATGTGACAGCCCGCGTCGTGACGGCGCTCGCGGCGGTGGCTCGTCCCCGTGATGCCACGGTGCTCGAGCGCGCCATCGCATTTCTGCGCGCCGAGCAGGAGGCCGACGGCTCATGGTTCGGGCGCTGGGGTACCAACTACATCTACGGTACCTGGTCGGTGTTGATCGCGCTGGCCGAGGCGGGCATCGATCCCGGGGACGGCGCGGTACGACGCGCAGTGAGCTGGCTCGAGTCGCGGCAGAACGACGACGGCGGCTGGGGCGAGAGCAATGACAGCTATCTGCGCGAGCGGGTCGATGGCCGCTGCGCGAGCACGCCGCACCAGAGCGCCTGGGCACTGCTGGGGCTGCTGGCCGCGGGCCAGGCCGGTTCACAGACGGTGCAGCGCGGTATTCGGTACCTTCTGCGCACGCAGCGGGCGGATGGACTCTGGAGCGACCCGAGCTTCACGGCACCGGGATTCCCGCGCGTCTTTTACCTGCGCTACCACGGCTATTGTGCCTATTTTCCACTCTGGGCACTGGCCGCCTACCGCACGCGATCACAGCCCGGAACTCTCCATTGAATGGACTCGGCATCGTGGCGGCGCTCGCCGCCGAGACGCGTGCTCTCGGCTGCGCCACCACGAGCGGTGCGAGCCCCGTAGCTCTTGCCGACGGCACGCTGCTCGTGGTGACTGGCATGGGGCAGGCGGCAGCCGGCCATGGCGCGCGGCGGCTCGTCGACGCGGGTGCCCGCGCGCTCATCAGTTGGGGAATGGCCGGAGGACTCGACCCGGCGCTCGCGGCCGGAACACTGTTGCTGCCACGTGAAGTCGCCTCGCCCGAGGGTGCGCTCTTTCTGACGGCGGCCGATTGGCGCGAGCACCTGGGGTCCGCCCTCGCGGCATCGCATTCGGTGTGTTGCGGCAAGCTCCTGACGTGTCACACCGCGATCGGCTCTGCCGCTGACAAGGCGCTTGCTTTCCGGCAGACGGCTGCCGTCGCCGTGGACATGGAGAGCCTGGCGGTCGCCGAGGTCGCGGCGAAGTGTCGCTTACCCTTTCTCGCCGTGCGGGCGATCGTGGATACGGCCGCTGACGAGGTTCCCCGCGCGCTGGTTGCCGCCGCCGCCACGGGGGCCAACCGCGTGCCCCTCGGGCGGCTCATCGGCGCGCTCGCGCGTACGCCCGCGGACATCGTGCCGGTCCTGCGCCTGGCCCGGCGCTTCCGGGCCGCGAGCCGGGCACTCGCCGCCGCCGCAGCGAGCGGTGCTCTCGTGCCTCCGGTCGTGCACGCTTCTGCGGCTGGCGGGCGCCAATGAGGGCGCTGGTCACGGGCGCGACAGGCTTCGTCGGCTCGGCCGTCGCGCGAGCGCTCAGCCGCGCCGGTTGGCAAGTGCGTGCCCTTGCGCGCGTGGGCTCCGACCGGCGCAATCTCGCGCAACTGCCGGTCGAGGTCGTGGTCGGCGATCTGAGCGACAGTGCCTCGCTCGATGCGGCGCTTCGTGAGTGCGACGCACTCTTTCATGTGGCGGCGGACTATCGCCTCGGGGCAGCAGATCCCGAGCAGCTGTATCAGACCAACGTGGAGGGCACCCGCAACGTGCTCAGCGCCGCCCAGCGGGCCGCCGTCGCGCGTATCGTCTACACGAGCAGCGTCGCGACGGTCGGGCTGCCCGCGGACGGCTCGCCCGGCACCGAGGAGACGCCGGTCGCTCTTGCGGACATGATCGGGCACTACAAGCGCTCGAAATTCCTCGCCGAGCAGCTGGTGCGCGACTTCGTCCGGCGCGGTGCGCCGGTGATCACCGTCAATCCGTCCACTCCGATCGGCCCCGGGGACCTCAAGCCGACGCCCACCGGGCGCATCGTGGTCGATGCGGCGATGGGACGGACGCCGGCATACGTCGACACGGGTCTCAACGTGGTGCATGTCGACGATGTCGCAGCGGGCCATCTACGCGCTCTCGAGCGCGGGCGGGTCGGCGAGCGCTACATTCTGGGCGGCGAGAACATGACGCTGCGCGAAATCCTGGTGCATATCAGCCGCATGGCGGGTCGCAATCCGCCACGCATCCGTCTGCCACACGCGGCGGTGCTGCCGCTCGCTTACGCGTCCGAGGCGCTCGCCCGGGCAACCGGCCGCGGTCCGCGGGTGACCATCGAGAGTGTGCGCATGGCACGAAAGCGCATGTATTTCTCGAGCGAGAAGGCCATTCGTGAGCTCGGCTACGAGTGGCGGCCACCGGCGGCCGCGTTCGAGGAGGCGATCGTCTGGTTTCGCGAGCAGGGCATCCTCGCTCGCCGCGCCAGGGCACGTAGCTGACTCGCGCCCGGCCGCGCGCCGCGGCCTGCGCGGGCCAGCGCGGATGGCGGGCCGTCGCGGGGACCAGAGGGGAGCGACCGATGACGATCCGCAGCGCCCTCGCGGGGGCTTTTTGCCTCGCCAGTCAGGCACTCACCGCCACGGCAGTCGCGGCGGCGCCAACGGCGGCGTCGACCGCGGAATACGATGTCCTGATCAGCGGCGGCACCGTCTACGATGGCAGCGGCGGCACCCCGTTCACGGGCGATGTGGGCGTACGCGGCGATCACATCGCATATGTCGGGCCGCATGCGACGGGGAATGCCCGCGAGCGGGTGGAGGCGCGTGGTAAAGCCGTCGCACCCGGCTTCATCAACATGCTCGCGCACCCGGAGGAATCGCTGCTCGCCGACGGGCGGGCGCTGAGCGACCTGCGCCAGGGGGTCACACTCGAGGTGATCGGGGAAGACTCGATGGGTCCGCTGACGCCGCAGATGAAGGCGCGCGCGCTGCAACGCGAACGGGACATCCATTACGCCATCGACTGGACGACACTCGGGGAGTACCTGCACGAGCTCGAGCAGCGCGGCATCGCGCCGAACGTCGCCTCGTTCGTCGGAGCGGGCACGGTGCGCACCTACGTGCTCGGCGAGCGCGACGTTCAGCCGACTCCCGGGCAACTGACGCAGATGCGCACACTGGTTCGCCAGGCCATGGAGGAAGGTGCGATGGGCGTCACCACCGCGCTCATCTACAGCCCCAACCAATACGCCAGGACGCCGGAGCTGATTGCGCTCGCCTCTGAGTCCGCCCGCTGCGGCGGTATCTACAGCGTGCACATGCGCAGCGAGGGCGACCGGCTGCTCGAGGCGTTGCAGGAGACTGTCGACATCGCCAGGGCCTCGGGGGCGCCCGCGGAGATCTACCACCTCAAGGCCGCCGGAGAGCGCAACTGGGGCAAGCTCGAGGCGTTGATCGGCGCGGTGGAGCAGGCCCGCGCCTCGGGCGTGCGCATTACGGCGGACATGTACGTCTATACCGCCGGCGCCACCGGTCTCGACGCGGCGATGCCGCCGTGGGTGCAGGACGGCGGACTCGAAGCCTGGATCGCGCGCCTCAGGGACCCGGTGGTGCGCTCGCGCGTGATCGCGGAGATGCGCGATCCGGCGCCCACCTGGGAGAACCTGCTCGGCGCCGCGGGCGCCTCGGGCACGCTGCTGCTGGCCTTCAAGAATCCCTCACTCAAGCCGCTCACGGGTAAGACACTCGCCGAGGTCGCGCGCGAGCGGCACGTCTCGCCCGAGGACGGCGCGATCGACCTCGTCGTCGAGGACGGCTCGCGCGTCGGCGTGGCGTACTTCCTCATGTCGGAAGATAACGTGCGCCGCGAAGTGGCGCTGCCGTGGGTCAGCTTCGACTCCGATGAGGCGGCGCCCGCTCCCGAGGGCGTCTTCCTCAAGTCAAACCCCCATCCCCGTGCCTATGGCAACTTCGCACGCGTACTCGCGAAGTATGTGCGCGAGGAACAGGCGCTGAGCCTGGCAGAGGCGATCCGCAAGCTCACGGCGCTGCCGGCAGCGACACTCTCGCTGAGCGATCGCGGCAGCCTCAAAGCGGGCAGCTTTGCCGATATCGTGGTCTTCGATCCGGCCACCGTCCAGGACCACGCCACCTACCAGAAGCCGCATCAGCTCGCGACCGGCGTCGACGAGGTCTGGGTGAACGGCATCCGCGCATTGCATCACGGCGCGGCGACCGGGGCGGCCAGTGGCCGCGCGGTGCGGGGCCGCGCCTGGACCGGGGCCGGCGGTGGAGGCTGTCGCGCGAATGCCCAGGCGTGGACCTGGACGAAGTGAGAGCACCTCGCGACCGCTGGTATGTGCTCGCAGTACTCACCGCGGCGTACGCGCTGAACATCGCCGACCGCTTCTCGATCGCCACGCTGATTGAGCCGATCCGGCAGGAGCTTGAGCTCTCGGACGCCGGCATCGCCTTCCTCAGCGGCTTCCCGCTCGCCATGTTCTACGTGACGGTCGGGATCCCGGTCGCGGCCCTCGCCGACACCGCGAACCGGCGCAACATCCTTGCGCTGGCGCTCGCGGCCTGGTCCGCCATGACCGCGCTGTGCGGTCTCACGCGCAACTACGTGCAGCTGCTGCTGGCGAGGATCGGAGTCGGGATCGGCGAGGCAGGGGGTACGCCGCCTTCCACCTCGATCCTCGCGGACAAATTCCCGCCGGAGCGTCGTCCGATGGCGCTCGCCATCTTCGGACTCGGCACCTGCCTCGGCGCTTGGCTCGGCTCTTCGGTGGCCGGCGCGGCGGCCGAGCGCGCCGGCTGGCGCGCGGCCTTTCTCGTGCTCGGCATACCCGGCGTCGCGCTGGCGCTCCTCGTGTGGCTCACGGTGCGTGAGCCGCGCCGCGGCCAGCTCGATGCCCGGGCCCACCCTGCCCCAGACGTGCGGCCGACGGTGGCGCTGCGTACGACGCTCGAGGAGACGCTGCGCTTCATCGCTACGCAGCGCTCGGCGGTTCATCTGCTCATCGGCGGCTCGCTGGCCACATTCTGGAGCTGGGGGTTGATGTGGTGGACGCCTACCTTCCTGCAGCGCTCGCATCACCTCACGCTGGCCGGGGCAGGGCAGCGCCTAGGGTCGATGCACCTGATCGCCGGGACCGCAGGTACGGTGCTTGCGAGCATTCTCATGGGGCGCCGCGCGGCAGCGGACCCACGCTACGTCGTACGCCTGCTGGCGTGGGTCACCATGGCAGCCACGATTCCCTCGTTCCTCGCCTACTGGGTGGCATCCGAGCGCGCGGCTTCGATACTGCTGTGGATCTTCGTACCGGCCGTGTACTTCTACATCGGCCCGATCCTTGGACTGCTGCAGAACGTGATTCCTCCGGCCATGCGGGCGACCGCGTGTGCACTGCTGCTGTTCTTCGCCAACGTCGCGAATCTGGTGCTCGCTCCGCAGCTCGTCGGCTGGCTGAGCGACTGGTTCGCCTCGTCGCTGGGCGCCGGCCGCGAGTCACTGCGCTGGGCGCTGCTGCTGCTCGCACCTACCGGCTTCTGGGCGGCGTGGCACCTGTGGACCAGCGGCGTCACGATCCGTGAGGACGAGCTGCGTGCCAGTTGAGCGTCCGCACGCAGCCTCCGGCGCCGGGCAGGGCGGCGGCGGCTGTGCGCGCCGCAACCCTGCCGGCGCGCTCACGGAATGGTCGCGCTGACGACGCTCGACATGGCGCTCTGCGCGCCGCCGCTGGTGTAGGCCACACCGGCGAAGTACCAGACGCCCGAGGCGAGATTGCTGATCGTGGTACTCGTCTGCGTAGCGCTGGCCACCTGCACCATCTGAGTGAGGCTCGACGGTGAACTCCCGTAATAGATGCGCAGACCCGCGAGGTTCGTGAGCGCAGAACCGTTCGTGTTCTGCGTCGGGGGTACCCAGGTGACGGTCGCGTTACCCGTTGTCGGAGTCGCCTGCGTGACCGTGATGCTAAAGGGTGCCAGCGCGCTCGAGGCGGCACCATCGCTCACGCTGAGGACGATGTTGGAATAGGTCCCCGTCTGCGAGCTCGTGGGCGTGCCCGACAACATCCCCGTGGCGATGCTGAAGTTCGCCCACGCGGGCTTGTTCTGCACCGAGAAGGAGAGCGTCATGCCGCTCGGACCGCTCGCGGTCGGCTGAAACGCATAAGCCGTGCCCGCGACGTCGCTCGTGGCCGGCGTGCCGGAGATCGTCGGCGCCGTCGCGGTGGGCGGTGGCGGCGGCGGCGGTGGCGGCGGCGGCGGCGGTGGCGGCGGCGGTGGCGGCGGTGGCGGCGGTGGCGGCGGTGTGGGTGAGCCCGAGCCGGCGCCCGCTGCGAGCACCCGGATGGAGAACGCAGGCAGCGTGGCCGTGCGGCGGCCGTCGCTCGCGGCAATCACGATGTCCGCATAGGTGCCGACGTTGCTGGCCGAGGGCGTGCCGGCAATCTGGCCGGTGCTGGTGCTGAAGGAAGCCCAGGCCGGCTTGTGGGCGATCGCAAACACCAGCGGACGCTTTTCGGAGTCCCTGGCCGTAGGCGTGAAGGAATAGGCCTGTCCGGCCGTGACGCTCGGTGCCGGTGCACCTGAGATCGTGACGTCATCCCGCCAGCGCCACCGGTCGGTGTCGGTCCCCTCCGAAGCCGCGCTGACCGCGCACCAAGTCATCCCCACGGCCAGCGCGATCAGGACCCGCGGCGCCCGGTGCTTGCAGAAGTGAAGGAATTGCATACGCCTCCCCGAACTAAGGTCGCCGGGGGAGGCAGAGCCCGATGCGCTCAGGCGCGCTTCAGAGGACGCGCCATGACGCTCGTTTGACGACAGCCTCGATTCACTGTGAGGCTTGCCGGCAACCCCGCTGTCTCGTCTGTCGCCGAGATCGGAGGCTTTGCGTCCCCGCCTTGCGACGGGTTTGCCCTTGCTCGCCATGGCCGCCGCAGTGGCGCCGTGTGCGCCGCGCTGCCGTGGCCGATGTGCGTGCTCCGCGAGAGAGTACAGCGCGTTGCGCCGCTCGCAGCAAATGTCTCGACATGGCGACGCTGCGCTTTGGCGACATCGTCGCGCGCGGGTCGAGGGCTCATCGCCCGCGACCCGCGTGCGCGCCTCACTTTGAGCCGACTGCGTCGACTCAGGGCACGTTGGCGCAGACGACGCTCGAGAGGGCGCTCTCCGTGCCGGCGGTGGTATACGCCACGCCGCCAAAGCACCAAGCGCCCGCGGCGAGATTGCCGATCGTGGTACTCGTCTGCGTCGTACTCGCCACCTGCACCATCTGACTGAGTTGGCTCGCCGATGTCCCGTAGTAGATGCGGACGCCGGCAAGATTGGTGAGCCTGGTGCCGTTGGTGTTCTCCGTCGGCGCTGTCCAGTCGACCGTGGCCGAGCCGGTCGAGGCGGTCGTCGACTTCGAAACTACGACGCTGAAGGCCGGCAGGCTGCTCGTGTATTGCCCGTTGCTGGCGCTGATCACGATGTCGCCATACGTGCCGGTCTGCGCGCTCGTCGGTGTGCCGTCGAGGAGTCCACTGGAGATGCTGAACGTCGCCCAC
>Ga0187783_10003698_pt1 | contig 11271 bp, 10 predicted proteins | sample 1015_SJ02_MP02_2_FD_132471 | JGI IMG/M metagenome (GOLD analysis project Ga0187783, IMG submission 132471) | Tropical peat soil microbial communities from peatlands in Department of Meta, Colombia - 1015_SJ02_MP02_20_MG | ecosystem: Environmental > Terrestrial > Soil > Wetlands > Peat | place... | reverse complement strand
GCAGACGGTGATCGCCACCAGGGCGTCCGTCCGGATACCGATACCCAAGCGCGAGGCGATGCCCGGCCTGGCGGCCCACCAGGCGACGATGGTGATCTTCACTGGCATCCACGTCATCGAGAACGTGGTCGAAGAGCTGCTCGCCGGGGGCTACCCTCTCACGACCCCCGTCGGGGTAGTCTACAAGGCGACGTGGCCCGACCAGAAGGTCATGAAGGGGACCCTGGAGGACATTGTCCAGAAGGTGAAGGACGCGAAGGTGTACAGGACGGGCCTGATCGTGGTCGGAGAGGCGGTCAACCCCAAGCACTACTCGCTCTCGAAGCTCTACGACCCGAACTACACGCACTCCTTCAGGCGGGCGGCGAAGAGGCGGACTGAACCGCTCCCTCCGGTCGAGCAGGTCCAAAGTGCCAACGAGGGAGGGTGAAGCTGGCTTACAGGGTGCTCGTCATCTCAGTCTCCAAGGTAGGCGCGAATCTCGGGGAGGAGATAGCCGGTTACCTTGGGGCGGAAGGGCACGAAGCCGTCCACTTTTGCAGGGCAGAGTACGCAGAGGGGGACCAGTCCCGCGTCCCCTACTCGGGGCAGGCGTCAGAGGTCATCCGGTCTAACTACCACAAGTTCGACGCCATCGTGGCGGTGATGGCGCTGGGAGGAGTGGTCAGGATAATCGCCCCGCTCCTGCAGGACAAGTTCGACGACCCCGCCGTCGTGACCACCGACGACTCGGGCCGGTACGTGGTGAGCCTGCTCTCGGGCCACTTCGGAGGGGCCAACGACCTGGCCAAGCTCGTCGCAAAGTGCACGGGCGGCACTTCCGTGGTGACCACCGCGACGGAGGCGCTCGGGAAGGTCAGCCTAGAGGAGGTCGCGAGGGCGCTCAGGTGCAGCCTGATGAACAGGGAGGCGGTCGTTCCCGTCAACGCCGCCATAGTGAACGGGAAGAGGGTCGCGTGCGTCCTCGTGGCGAACTCGAGGAGACCCTCGGCCAGCCTAGGGGGGATCGAGGTTCTCCACGCCGACAGCGCGCAAGAGGCGATCAGGGCGAGCGAGGAGTTCGGCGCCGCCATGGTGGTGAGCAAAGAGCCGATACCGTTGTCAAGGCCGGCCGTCGCATGGCTCAGGCCGCTGAGCACGATTGTGGGGCTGGGCTCGGTAAGGGGAGTGGAGGAGGAGACGGTGGCGAGCGCGATCCGCGAGGCTCTCTCGAGGGCCGGGCTCGACGCGTCAGAGATCGACCGCGTGGTCAGCATAAAGGACGAGCCGGGGATGGCAGGAGCCTGCGGCAGGTTGGGGATGGAGTTCACAACCATAGAGCCTCAGACGATCGCCTCCTTCAGGCACCCCGAGCTGTCGCCCGTATCGGAGATGGCCATGAAGGCGTACGGCGTCCCGGGCGTGGCCGAACCGGCCGCGCTCTGGTTGGCCGGGAGAGGGGCGCACCTGCTGCTCGGAAAGATGGCATTCGACAGGAAGGTCACCGTGGCGATAGCCCAGGGGCCGGGGAGGGGCGCGAAGGGAAGGCTGTATCTGGCCGGCGTCGGCCCCGGCTCGCCGCTCTGCATCACCTACGCAGCCGAGCGGGCGGTGTCGTCGGCGGACGTCGTGGCGGGCTACCCACTGCCGCTATCGGTGGTGAACCATCTCCTCGACGGCAAGATGCGGGTCGAGTTCTCGTACAAGCGCCAGGCGGAGGGGTTGGAGACCGTGGCCAGATGCCTCGAGGAGGGAGACGACGTCTGTTTCGTTTTCACCGGCGACTCGACCTTCTCCGAGTCTGAGCTGGTGGAGCGGCTGCGCAGGCTCGGCGACAAGGTCGAGATGATTCCTGGGATAAGCTCGATTCAGGTGGCTGCCGCCCGCTCGGGTGTCCCGCTGGACAAGGCCAGGGTGGTGACGTTCCACGTGAGCGGCGACCTCGAGTCTGCCAAGCGAACGTTGCTGGAAGGGCTGAGGGAGAGCAGGCCGGCCGTGGTGATCCCCCGGCCGTGGGACTTCATGCCGAGGGAGATAGCGGACTACCTCGTCGCTAACGGCGTCTCCGCGGAACTACCGGCGAGCGTCTACGAGAGGCTCACCCATCGGGACGAGGCGGTCACGACGGGGACGCTGGGAACCTTGCGGGACGGCAGCAAGACCTTCTCCGACCTGACAGTCATGGTCGTGGGGAAGTATGGTCAAGCGTCGCCAGGACCACGAGGAGCCGCGGAATCGATCGAGCAAGGCACGGGGCGAGACGTCTAGATGGGCAAGGACGCGGTCCTCCTGATAGACAGGGGCAGCCGGGAACAGACCGTGCAGGACGAGCTGAAGGCCCTAACGGAGCGTGTGCGCCAGCTCGGGGGATTCGACGTGGGCGAGTTTGCGCTCCTCGAGGTCAGGGGCCCGACCATCGAGGAAGGCCTCGGTAACTGCGCAGAGGCGGGAGCGGAGAACGTCGTCGTCTTTCCCTACTTCCTGCACAACGGGCTAAAGTGCCATCTCGCCCTCGACAAGGTGCGCGCCCTATCTCTTCGGAGCGGGATGAGCGTGGTCGTGATAGACACCCCGCTCGGGGTCGACCAGATGCTGGTGGACCTGGTTCTCTCCACTCTTCGCGACCTGAAGGCGACCAGGACCTCGGTGAGGGAGGAAGACTGCCAGGTCCTGCTCATGGGTCACGGGAGCAGCTATCCGCAGGAGAGGAGCGATTTCCAACTCATAGCAAGGAGCGTGAAGGACCAGAGCGGGTATGGCGGCGTAGAGTTCTGCTTTCTGGAGCTGGCGAGCCCGACGATACCAGAGGGCATCGGGGCGTGCCTGGACCGCAAGCCAGAGCTGCTTCTCCTGATGCCGTACTTCCTCCACTTCGGGGCGCACCTTCAGAGGGACGTACCACGGGAGCTGGAGAACATCTCCCAGAGAGTCTCCCTCTCGAACGTCCTGTCCGGCAAGCACCTGGGGGCGAGCCCTCTCCTGGCGGAGCTCGTCGTGAAGAGGATACGCCAGGGAACCGGGCGGGCCCAGTGACATAGGGCGTGTGGAAGCTAGTCTGGGAGAGGTTGCACCGCACCGGAGAGGCTGCGAGCCCGTGAAGGGGTCGACCACCCTGAAATTCGGAGTCGGGGTATGGAAGGAGGGGTTCTCCAAAGTGAGGGAGACTTGCCTTCGCTGCGAGAGGGCCGGCTATGACTACTTCTTCTACGGAGAGGGGCTCGGGCCGGAGTGCTTCACGACCCTCTCGGCGCTCGCCGCGGTGACCGAACGCATAAGGATCGGTCCGGGCATCACGTTCCTGACCTACAGGCATCCCGTGCTGCTCGCCAAGATCGCAGCCACGCTCGATGACGTCAGCGCTGGGAGGTTGGAGATCAGGGTCGGGGCGGGCGGGGCACCCGGGTATGGAATCACAAAGCCAGATGCGAGGGTGCGCGTGCAGCAGCTCAGGGAGGGCCTCGAGATTATCAGCGGGCTTCTGGTAGATGGCTCCTCCACCTTCGCCGGCGAGTTCTTCAAGATCGACCGAGCCGTCTGCGACGTTCGTCCAGTCCAAAAGCCGCACCCGCCCATCACGATCGCCGCGCGCCAGAAGAGGATGCTCGACCTGGCGGCCAGGTATGCCGACGTCTGGGAAGGATTCTTCCCGCCGGACGAGTACAGGGATAGGTTGGGACTCTTTGAGACAGCCTGTTCCGCAGCCTCGCGCGACCCCGGCGAGGTGGCAAAGAGCGTCATGCTCCGGGTTTTCGTGGACAGAAACCAGGAGAGAGCGGTCCAACAAGTCGACAGGTACATAGGCGCGCGGGGTGCCGAGAACTCCAGACTGGAGATGCTGAAGCGCAGGGACCTGATAGGCAGCCCCCAGAGCTGCATCGACAAGCTTCAAGAGTACGTGGGACTGGGGGTCACACGATTCACGCTCCTCTTCCAAAACCTCGGCGGCGAGGAGGGGCTGGAGCTCTTTGCGGACGAGGTCATCGCCAAGATGAGGTAGGGCGGCAGGCCTCAGGAGCGCCTGCGCCGCCTGGCCCGAGCGGCGCAGCTGACCGCGGCGGTTCCCAAAACTGAGAACCTAACAAACGTTAAATAAGATTGGTCGGGGCGTCGTCTGCGCGTTTTTGAACTCGAGCCTGACATCCGCGTTGCCCTCGCGGGCGAGGGAGGTCGAAACGGAGACCGGGGGGAAGCGCGGGACGACGATCCTCCTGATCGGGGCGTCCTACAAGACCTCGTCGCTCGAGTTCAGGGAGAAGCTCTCCAAGTTCCTCTCGGACCGCCCGGAGAGGCTCAGGCTCAGGGGGGTGAGAGAGCACGCCGAGCTGGTCACCTGCAACAGGATAGAGATAGTCCTGGCCACCGACTTCCCCAGCATCGCCGAGGCCTCGTTCTTCTCCGCCGTCTCAGGGATATCGGACAGGACCCCGTTCTACGTCCATAGGGACGTCGAGGCGATATCGCACATCTTCAGGGTGGCCTCTGGGATAGACTCCATGGTCATGGGCGAGGACCAGATCCTCGGCCAGGTGAGGGACGCTGGGGTCAAGGCGAGGACCTCGGGTGCCTCGAGGGGGACGCTAGCAGCACTCTTCGACGCCTCGGTGAACGTCGGGAGGCGCGTCAGGCGGGAGCTGGGGACCCCCGCCGCCGCCCGGTCGGTGAGCACGTTCGCGCTCGCATTTGCGATGAAGAGGCTCCGGCGGAGCCCCGGCAGCGTCCTCCTCATCGGCTCGGGGAAGACGATAAGGCTCGCGGCGACCGAGCTGAGGGGAGCGCGCCTCTTCGTCGCGACCAGGAGGACCGAGCTAGGTCCCTTCCACGGGTCCAAGCCCGTCCCGTACAAGGACATCGGCAAGGTCGCCGACCGGTGCGACCTCATAATATCCGCGACCAACCACGACGGGTACCTCCTCAAGAAGGGCGACATCGGCGGCCGGAAGAAGCGGGTCATCCTCGACCTCGCCTTCCCGAGGAACATCGACCCCGAGTTGGGGACGGGCTCGAGCCAGCTCTACAACCTGGACGACCTTGCGCGGGCCGCTCCAGCGCCGCCGGAGGACGATGTCGCCAGCGCCGAATCGCTGATCTCGCGGGAGGCGGACAGCTTCTCCCAGTGGCTCTTCGCGACCAGGCTTTCACCGACCCTCTCCAACCTCCACCAGTGGGCCGAGGGCGTTAGAGAGGAGGAGGCCGAACTCGCGCTCAGAAAGCTCCCCGCCCTCTCTGCCCGCGAGAAGAAGGTGGTCCAGGTCATGAGCAGGAGGCTGGTCAGCAAGCTGATGGCCCCGCCCACCCGCTTCGCAAAGTCCTCTAGCCCCGAGCTCCCCCAGAGGGAGAGACTCGACTTGGTCCAGCGGGTCTTCGAGCCGGGCGAGCCCGAGTGAGCGGCAGACGGCTGAGGGTGGGCGCGCGCCCGAGCAGGCTGTCGCAAGCCCAGACCTCGATGGTCGTGGAACTCATCAAGAACTCATCCGAGGGACTAGAGATCGAGACCGTGCCGGTCAAGACGAGCGGGGACCGCCTCCCTCCCGAGGCGCGGGGCTCGACCGGGGGCAAGGGCGCCTTCACGCTGGACATCGAGAAGCTTCTCCTGAAGAAAGAGATCGACGTGGCCGTCCACAGCATGAAGGACCTTCCTAGCACACTGACGGCGGGTCTCGAGATCGGGGCGACCCCCCAAAGGAGCGACCCCAGGGACGCCCTCCTCTCGAAGGACGGGAGGACGCTCGACGCCCTAGGGCGTGGCGCCAGGGTCGGGACGGGGAGCCTCCGCCGAAAGGCCCAGCTCATGAAGATGAGGCCTGACCTGGACGTGGTCGACATCCGAGGGAACGTCGACACCAGGATAAGGAAGATAGCCTCCGGGTTCGACGCGATCGTCCTCGCCGCGGCCGGGCTCGAGAGGATAGGGGAGTCCGGCCGGATCTCGCAGCTCTTCTCCATCGAGGAGATGGTCCCGGCCGTCGGCCAGGGCGTGATCGCGGTGGAGATGAGGAGGGGTGACGCATCCGTGGCAAAGATCCTCTCCAAGATTGACGACAGGGCGGCGAGGATCGAGTCGAGCTGCGAGCGGGCCTTCATCGAGCGGCTGGGGGGCGACTGCTACGTCCCCATCGGGGGGTGCGCCCGGGTCTCGGGCGACTCGGTCACGATGGTCGGGCTGATCGCTAGCGAGGACGGCCGGAGGGTCGTCAGGAGGTCGACCTCCTCTCCCTCCAGCGACGCCATCCGCCTCGGGAGGCTGGTCGCGGAGAGCCTCCTCGACGCCGGGGGCGAAAAGATCCTCGCGGGAGCTGCCTCATGACGCTCCAGGAGAGCAAGGCGCGCAAGGTGGTGATAACGAGGTCGAGGGAGGGCAACGAGGATCTCGCCCGGAGGCTCGGCGAGATGGGCTTCGAGGAGGTCGCCGTCGACACGATGTCGTTCTCCCCTCCGCACGACTGGTCCGGGGTAGACGGGAGCCTCAAGAGGCTCGGGGACTTTGACTGGCTCGTCTTCACCTCGTCCACGGGTGTGGAGTTCTTCGCAAACCGCGCGTCGGCGCTCTCGATGCAGATGCCCTGGAGGGGCAAGCCCGCCGTGGCCGCCGTCGGCGAGAAGACGCGCGACGCCCTTCTGGAGGTCGGGGTGAAAGTAGCCTTCGTCCCCTCCGAGTACCTGGCGGAGAAGCTCGCCGCCGAGCTGCCCTCGAACCGCGGGAAGGACGTGCTCCTCCTCCGGGCCGACATCGCGAACCCTCTGATGACCAGGGTGCTCGGGAGACGGGGTTTCAGGGTCGAGGAGCACGCCATCTATCGGACGAGCCTTTCGACCGAGGGGCAAGGGACAGACCTCCGTGGCGCCGACACCATCATCTTCGCGAGCCCGTCCGCGGTCGACGGCTTCGCCTCGAGGGTCGACCCAAAGATGCTGGGGCAGGCTCGAGGGCTCCTCGCACTGTGCACCGGCCCGGTCACGGCCCAGGCCGCGAGAAGGAGGGGCTTCGCCAAGATAGTCACGCCGAAGGTGCACACCTTCGACGCGGTACTGGAAGAGCTGGGGAGGGCGACCTCGAATGCTTGAGGAGAGAGGGAGGGTCGAGGCGAGGCTCCGCAGGCTGAGGCGGACGGACTCGATAAGGGCCCTACTGAGGGAGAACTCGGTCCACGTCTCGAACCTGGTCGCCCCCGTGTTCGTCAGGGACGGCGAGAGGACCGTGGAGCCCATCTCCTCTATGCCCGGGGTCGACCGCTACTCCGTCGACAGGGTCTCGAACTACGTCGGCAGGCTGATGGAGGCGGGGAAAAAGTCGGTGATCCTGTTCGGGATACCCAGCTCCAAGGACGAGCTGGGCACGGAGGCCTACTCCAGCGACGGGGTGGTCCCCAGGGCGATCAGGGAGCTGAAGACGCACTTTCCCTCTCTCGTGGTCGCCGCCGACGTCTGCCTCTGCGAGTACACCACCCACGGCCACTGCGGGGTGATAGAGAACGGCGAGGTGAGCAACGACAGGACCCTGCCTTTGCTGTCAAAGGCGGCGCTGCAGTACGCGCGCGCGGGCGCGGACATACTCTGCCCGAGCTCGATGATGGACGGCCAGGTCCTCGCGATCCGGACGACGCTAGAAGAGTCGAACCACGAAGACCGCCTCGTGATGAGCTACTCGGCCAAGTTCGCCTCCGCCTTCTACGGCCCCTTCAGGGAGGCCGCCGGTTCGACCCCCGCGTTCGGGGACAGGAGAGGGTACCAGCTCGACCCAGCCAACTCGAGGCAGGCGATGGCGGAGATCGAGTCCGACGTCAAGGAGGGCGCCGACATCGTGATGGTGAAGCCCGCCCTCGCCTACCTGGACATCATCAGGCAGGCGCGGGACCGCTTCGACCTTCCCATCGCCGCCTACAGCGTCAGCGGCGAGTACTCGATGATAAAGGCCGCCAGCATGAACGGCTGGCTCGACGAGAGGAGCTGCGTGCTGGAGGAGATGGCCTCCATAAGGAGGGCGGGCGCGGGGATCATAATCACGTATTTTGCCGAGCAGGTGGCGGGCTGGCTGAGCGAGGACGAGTGAGATGGAGGACGTGGCGCACCCGGTGGAGGCCAAGGCGGCCGTCGAGACCCGGTTCCTAAAGTACACCTTCTTCAAGGTCGCAAGGGAGTGGAGGTTCCTCCCCGACGACGAGAAGAGGACGGCCAGGAAGGAGTTCGCCCGCGTCCTGGCCTCCGACCACGGGGAGGCGCGCCTCCAGTTCTTCTCCCTCGTCGGGATCCGGGGGGACACCGACTTCATGATACTCGCGGACTCTCGGACGCTGGAACCGTTCCAGGAGCTGGTCTCCTCCGTCCTCTCCACCACCGTCGGCAAGTACCTGGACATCCCGTACTCGTACCTCGCGATGACCCGCCGCTCCCACTACCTCGGGTCCCACAAGCACCCCGGCCAGGAGGGGGTCGAGGAGAGGCCGCAGAGCGAGTCCAAGTACATCTTCGTCTACCCCTTCGTGAAGAAGCGGGAGTGGTACAAGCTCCCTTTCGTAGAGAGGCAGAGGATAATGGCGGAGCACTTCAAGGTCGGGCACAAGTATCCCGGCATCAAGATAAACACGGGCTACTCCTTCGGCCTCGACGACCAGGAGTTCATGCTCGCATTCGAGGGGGACGACCCCGCGGAGTTCCTCTCCCTGGTCGAGGAGCTGAGGAGCTCGGAGGCGAGCATGTACACCCAGCTCGAGACGCCCATCTTCACGTGCCTCAGGACTGACGCACCCAGCCTGGCAGAAATCATCGGATAGGGTCGAGATGGGGGACAAGTCTGTCGCGCTCTTCCAGCGCGCACAGGAGGTCATGGTCGGCGGCGTCAACAGCCCGGTCCGGGCGTTCAAGGCCGTCGGCGGTACCCCGCCGTTCATAGCCCGCGGCGAAGGCCCCCACATCTGGGACGTCGACGGCAACCGGTTCATCGACTACGTCTGCTCCTGGGGCCCGCTGATAGCGGGGCACTCCCCTCCCTCTGTGGTGAGGGCCGTCTCGGCCGCCCTCAGACGCGGCGTGAGCTTCGGAGCCCCGACGAAGCCGGAGCTCGAGCTCGCGGAGAAGGTCTGCTCGCTCGTCCCGAGCATCGAGAAGATCAGGTTCGTGAACTCGGGGACGGAAGCGACCATGTCCGCCCTGAGGCTCGCCAGAGCCCACACCGGGCGTACCAAGCTCTTGAAGTTCGAGGGCTGCTACCACGGCCACGCTGACCCCTTCCTCACCCAGGCGGGCTCGGGCATGGCGACCTTCGACGCGCCGGACTCCGAGGGCGTCCCCCCGTCCGTCGCAGCCGACACGGTGACCATCCCATACAACGACATCAGGGCGCTCAGGGCCGCCTTCAAGGCCCTGAAGCGGAACCTCGCCGCGGTCATCGTGGAGCCCGTAGCGGGGAACATGGGCGTGGTCCTCCCAGAAGAGGGCTTCCTCGAGGCCCTGAGGGACCTGTGCACCGAGAACGGCACCCTCCTCATCTTCGACGAGGTGATAACGGGCTTCCGCCTCTCTCCCGGCGGCGCCCAGCGGTCGCTGGGGGTCACCCCCGACATCACCTGCCTGGGAAAGATAATCGGCGGCGGCTTCCCCGTCGGAGCCTACGGCGCGAGCCGGGGGATAATGCGGTCCGTCTCCCCCGAGGGTAAGGTCTACCAGGCGGGCACCCTCTCGGGCAACCCCGTCGCGATGACCGCGGGGCTCGCGACCATCTCCCTCGTCGAGGGCAGCTACGGACGGCTCGAGGCCTCCGCCTCCAAGCTCGAGGCGGGCCTGAGGGACGAGGCCGGAAAGGCGGGCGTCCCCATCACGATAAACAGGGCCGGCTCCATGGTGGGACTCTTCTTCACAGGAGGCCCGGTCACCAACTTTCACGAGGCGAAGAAGACCGACCGCGACCTCTACCGCACGTTCCACGGGGCCATGCTGCGACAGGGCGTCTACCTTCCCCCCTCCCCCTTCGAGACCATCTTCGTCTCGACCGCCCATCGCAGGGAGGACCTGTCGGCCACCGTGGCAGCGAGCGCCAAGGCATTCAGGGAGTGCGCGGCTCTACGATGAACACGTCTTTCCTGGACGCGTGCAACAAGAAGGTCCCGGAGCACACCCCCGTCTGGTTCATGCGGCAGGCGGGTAGGTACCTCCCCGACTATAGGAGGGTCAAGGGGGACAGGCACGTCACCGAGGTCGCGAGGGACCCAGACCTCGCCTCGCAAGTGGTCGTCGACGCCGTGAACGCGCTGGGGGTCGACGCTGGCATCATCTTCGCGGACATCATGCTCCCGCTGGAGGCGATGGGCGTCGGCTTCACCATCGAAGAGAACGTCGGCCCCATCGTGAACAAGCCCCTGCGGACCATCGACGACGTCCGTGCCCTCGACGACTTCGACCCAGACGCCAAGGTGGGGTACATCTTCGACGCCATAGAGGCCACGATTAGGAAGCTCGACGGCTCGGTCCCCCTCATCGGGTTCACGGGGGCCCCCTTCACCCTGGCCGGGTACATGATCGAGGGGCGCCCGAGCAGGGAGATGGAGAGGACCAAGGACATGATGTACCGCCAGCCCGAGGCCTGGAAGCTACTCATGAGGAAGTTGACCAAGATGGCCCGCGCCTACCTCTCGCGTCAGGTCTCATCCGGGGTGGACGCGGTCCAGCTCTTCGACAGCTGGGTGGGCTGCCTCTCACCGCACGACTACCGGACCTATGTCTCGGAGTACACGCGCGAGATAATGGGCTCGCTCTCCGGGAAGGTCCCGAGGATACACTTCTGCGCCGACTCCTCGTCCCTCATCGAGGAGTTCGTCGGGACGGGCCCAGAGGTCGTGAGCGTCGACTGGAGGACGGAGATCGCCGACGCGTGGGCCAGGTGCGGCAGGAGGGCCTCCGTACAGGGCAACCTCGACCCCGTGCTCGCCATGTCCGGGGGCAAGCCCCTGACGGACGGGGTCGACCGGATCCTCGCGGACTCCAAGAACCGCAGGGGCCACGTGTTCAGCCTAGGGCACGGCGTCCTCAAGGAGACCCCGCCCGATAACCTCAGGTACGTCGTCAAGAGGGTCCACGACAAGACCCGGAGGCGGTCCTGAGCTGAAGTCCGTCGGGGTGGTGCTGATGACCTACGGCTCCCCGCGCACCCTGGGCGACATCCCTGCCTACCTAAAGGCCGTCCGAGGCGGGCGCGACCCGGACCAGGCGCTGGTCGCCGAGTTCCGCCGAAGGTACAGCCTCATCGGCGGCTCGCCCCTTCTGCGGATCACACGCGAGCAGTCGGCCGCTCTGGAGGCCGAG
>Ga0187783_10003697_pt1 | contig 11272 bp, 7 predicted proteins | sample 1015_SJ02_MP02_2_FD_132471 | JGI IMG/M metagenome (GOLD analysis project Ga0187783, IMG submission 132471) | Tropical peat soil microbial communities from peatlands in Department of Meta, Colombia - 1015_SJ02_MP02_20_MG | ecosystem: Environmental > Terrestrial > Soil > Wetlands > Peat | place... | reverse complement strand
CGTAAGCATCGCCCGCATCGCAACCCACGCGAGCGAGGCGGACATCTCGATCGAGCACTTCCACGCCGCCCGCGAGCTTGACATGGAGACCGTCGGCTTCCTGATGATGTCGCACACGCTGCAACCAATCCGGCTCGCCGAGCAGGCGCGGATCATGGCCGACGCAGGCTGCCAGTGCGTCTACGTCGTTGACTCGGCTGGAGCGCTGATCCTTGATGATGTCGTTACCCGTGTCGAGGCGCTACGCGAGGAGCTCGGCGACGATGCCGCCGTCGGTTTTCACGCGCACCGCAACCTCGGCGTCGCCGAGGCGAACACGATCCTTGCCATCCGTGCGGGCGCTGCACAGGTAGATGGCTCACTGCGCGCCTTCGGTGCTGGCTCGGGGAACGCGCAGACCGAGGTCTTGGCCGCGCTCTGCGAGCGGCTCGGTATCGAGACAGGTATCGATGTGGCTGCCATTCTCGACGCCGCCGAGGACGTTGCGGCGCCGCTTTTGTCCGAGCCAGCGAGCATCGGGCGTGACGCCGTCACGCTCGGGATGTCGGGCGTCTACTCGAGCTTCCTCAAACACGCGCAACGGATCGGCGAGCACTACGACGTCTCCCCGGCCAAGCTCCTGCATGAGGCGGGAAGCCGCAAGCTAGTCGGCGGCCAGGAGGACCTGCTCATCGATATCGCCGTCCAGCTAGCAGAGACACGCGCTGCCGCCTGAGGAGACACATTCGCCGCTGGTAGTGCGCGCCGAGGCGAGCCGCAATGGAGCCAGAGCACGCCGGGCGCCGCGACGCTGGATCGTGGACTTCGAGGATGGCTCGCAGGAGCAGCGGGCCCTGCTCGGTGGCAAGGGCGCGAACGTGGCCGAGATGACGCGGCTGCTCGGTCCCGGCCTGGTGCCGGCCGGGTTTACGATCACGACCGCTGCGTGTGTGGCATACACGCACACGCGCGAGCTCCCAACAGAGCTGCTGGCGGAGCTCGAGAAGGCATTGGCGCGACTGGAGACGAGCGCGAGCAAACGGCTTGGTGACGTCGCCGACCCGCTGCTCGTCTCGGTGCGCTCCGGTGCGCGCGAGTCGATGCCGGGCATGCTCGACACAGTTCTCAACCTCGGCCTCAACGACGAGACCGTCGCCGGTTTGGCGGCACGGTCTGGAGACGAGCGCTTTGCCTGGGACTCCTACCGGCGCTTCGTACAGATGTACGGAAGTGTCGTCGCTGGCATCGAAGGTGCACGGTTCGAGGAGGCGATCGCGGCAGCCAAGGCGAGCCGTGGGGTGACCCTCGACACCGAGCTCGACATGGCGGCGCTGCGCGACCTAACACATGAGTTCAAGGGCTTCTACGAGCTTCCCGAGGACCCGAAGGAGCAGCTTCACGCCGCGATCCGCGCGGTCTTCGACTCGTGGGAGGGCGAGCGTGCGAGCGCCTACCGGCGTATCAACCACATCCGCGACGACTGGGGCACGGCGGTAAACGTGCAGCAGATGGTGTTCGGCAACCTCGGCGAGAACAGCGCAAGCGGCGTGGCGTTCTCCCGCGATGAGATCACAGGTGAGCCCGAGCCCTCCGGCGACTTCCTGGCGAACGCCCAAGGCGAGGACGTCGTCTCGGGCGCCCGGACGCCGCGGGACATCGCCGAGCTGCGCGAATGGATGCCCGAGGTGTACGAGCAGCTAATCGAGATCCTGCGCACGCTCGAGCGCCACTACCGCGACATGCAGGACACCGAGTTCACGGTGCAGGAGGGGCGCCTCTACATGCTGCAGACGCGCAACGCCAAGCGCCCGGCTCAGGCCGCCGTGCGCTTCGCCGTCGACGCGGTCGCCGAGGGGCTGCTCGACCGTGCCGGCGCGATCGCGACGATCGACGCCAACGGCCTCGACGCGTTGCTGCACCCCACATTTGACGCGGACGCCGAGTTCGAGGAGCTAGCACGCGGCGTGGCGGCATCGCCAGGCGCCGCGAAGGGCGCAATCGTGCTCAGCGCCGCAGAGGCCGTACGCGCCGCCGGCGAGGGCCGCGACGTGATCCTGGTGCGCGCATTCACGGAGGCGGACGACGTTGCCGGCTTCCACGCCGCGCGCGGCATCCTCACCAGCGAGGGCGGTAAGGCCAGTCACGCGGCGCTCGTCGCGCGCGGCATGGGTCGTCCGGCCGTCACCGGTGCGAGCGACGTCGTCATCGACTTAGATGCGAACACGGTGCGGATAGGAGGGCGCCTGCTGCGCCGAGGCGACACGATCGCGATCGACGGCAGCCGCGGCACGATCACAGCCGACGACGTAGCGCTCGTCGAGCCCGCGGTCTCAGAGCACCTCCAGGTCGTGCTCGGCTGGTGCGACGAGCTGCGCACGCTGGGCATACGCGCCAACGCCGACACGCCCGAGGACGTCCGCAAGGCAATCGAACTCGGCGCCGAGGGTGTCGGTCTCTGCCGCACCGAGCACATGTTCCTTGGCGAGCGCCAGCCGCTGATGGCGGCGGTGATCATGGCCGACAACGAGGACGCCCGCATGCAGGCAATCGAGCAGCTACGCCCACTACAGGAAGACGACTTCGAGCGGATGCTGCGCACACTCGCGGGGCGCCCGGTGACGGTACGCCTGCTCGACCCCCCACTTCACGAGTTCCTGCCGCCCCCCGACTCGCTGCCCGAGAGTTCGTCCGAACGGCGCCGGGTCGAGCAGTTGCAGGAGGCCAACCCGATGCTCGGGACCCGCGGCGTGCGCCTGGGCATCCTCTTCCCTGCGCTCTACGAGATGCAGGTACGGGCCCTGTTCGCCGCCGCGCAGCAGGTCCCCGGCAGCCGCGTGGAGGTGATGGTGCCGCTCGTCGCCTACGAGCGCGAGCTCGCGCTCGTCGGCGAGCTCATCGAGCCCATCGCCGCCGAGCATCCCGACGTCGCCTACAAGCTCGGCACGATGATCGAGCTGCCGCGCGCGTGCCTGCAGGCCGACAGGATCGCCACCGACGCAGACTTCTTCTCCTTCGGAACCAACGACCTGACACAGACCACGCTCGGGTTCAGCCGCGACGACATCGAGGAACGGCTGCTGGCGCGCTACATCGACGTCAAGATTCTCGACCGCTCCCCGTTTGAGACGCTCGACACACCAGGCGTCGGGCGACTGATCAGGATGGGGGCGTGGCTGGGACGCAAGGCAAGGCCGGAGCTCTCGATTGGTGTCTGCGGCGAGCATGGCGGCGACCCGGACTCGATCGACTTCCTGCACCACTCCGGCGTCGACTACGTCTCCTGCTCTCCCTACCGCCTGCCCATCGCGCGCGTCGCCGCCGCCCAAGCTGCGGTCCGGGCCTGCCAGACGGCACATCCAGCCGGAATCTCCGCAACCCAATTGGCAGACGAGTAAGGGGCACTCGCGTGAAGGACCTGAGAGCTTGCGTTGCCCTCGTGACCGGGGCATCTGGAGGCCTTGGCACGCACATCGCGCGTGGCTTGGCGCGCAGTGGCGCCGACGTGATCGTGACCGGCAGACGCGAGGACGCACTAGCCGAAGTCGCGAGTGAGCTAAGCGGACTCGGTGTACAGGCGCTCGCTGTTGCCGCCGACGTGGCGGACCCTGACCAGCTCGATTCGTTGGTGGAGCAAGGCGAAGCAAAGCTCGGTGGGATCGATGTGCTCGTCAACAACGCTGGCGTCGAGATCCCGAGCGCCTTCACCAACTACACGCGAGAGGAGCTTACGGAGATGGTGGCGGTCAACCTGACGGCACCGCTGCTTCTGACTCAGCGACTGCTGCCCGGGATGCTTGCGCGGGGCCGTGGGCACGTCGTCTTCATCTCCTCGGTCGCCGGCAAGCTAGGCACCGCCTACCAGGTGCCCTACGCCGCGACCAAGGCGGCACTCGTTAGCTTGGCGCAATCTCTGCGCTTCGAGTACAGCTCGGCGCCCGTGGGCTTCTCGGTGATCTGCCCCGGCTTCATAACGGGCGATGGCATGTATCAGCGCATGATCGAAGCGGGTTTCAGGTCGAGCGGTCGGCTGCCCGAGACAGACACTACGAAGGTGACCGAGCGCGTGCTCGAAGCGATTCGGGACGACCGGCCCGAGGTGATCGAGCTCGGCATGCCGCTGCGCCCGATGCTCGCGGTCGGTCAGATGGCTCCGCGACTCCTGGAGCGCGCGGTGCGGCGTGGCGGCGTCACGGAACTGTTCCGCCGAGTCGCCGCGCTACACGGGCGCGACAGTTGACGAACGTTCCGGGTCAGCCTCACTGGTCGTGCGAGCCCACAAGCGATCCAATCAGAGATGCGAGCCGGCGGAAACGTGTGCCATCGCTGGATGTTCGAGTCCCAAACCCTCGATCTCAGAGAGCTCCTGCATCGTGCCCGCCGAGCTGGCGACGCACACGCGGTTGCGCCCCCTGCGCTTTGCCTCATAGAGCGCCTTGTCGGCCCTTGAGAAGATCTGAGCGTAGTCAAACTCATCTCCGCTGGATGCGCTCACACCCAAAGAAATAGAGATGTCGATCGACGCGATCGGGTCGTTGGCGACACTTAGACGCAGGGACTCGGCGACGGCTTGGGCTTTGCCTGCGTCGGCGCCAGGCAAGACAACTAGGAACTCCTCGCCACCCATGCGGTAGGAAAGATCGTAGGCGCGGAGTTCGCGACGGATACGGTAGGCAACCTCCGTGAGCACAGAATCGCCGGTCTCGTGACCATGCTCGTCGTTGACGCGCTTGAAGTGGTCGATATCGGCGACGATCAGCCCGACGGGCTGGTGGTCTACACGTGCCAGCGCAGCCAGTTCTGCGACGCGTCGGTCGAGCGCATGCCGATTGAGCATGCCCGTAAGCGGATCGATGAAGGCCTCCGAGCGGTGATCGAGGTCCGACCGCATGAGCGCCAGCGTCAAGCCGATTACCGACCCTACAACCGCGATCCCGAAGAAGATCGGAAGTGGATCATGGAGCGCGGCCGAGGGATCGGGTAGGAAGCTGACCGCGACGAGCATGAGCAGAATGAGCGCCGTTCCCAGAGCGACGACCGTGGAACGAAAGCGCGCCGGCAGCGTCACGGCTGGAACCGCGAACATCGCCAGACCCGGGCTATGCACGCCACCGGACTTCACACAGGCTGTCGAGATCAGCGCCACCGTTAGCAGCCATGAGGCAGCTACCCAGTGCTCCGGGTGCCTTGCGTGCGGGAGGCGGCGGTTGATACCGACGATACCGACGAGTGCAATCCCGCACAGCGGTAGCGGCCAGATTCCTAGCCAGGGGATCCCCGCGGTCATGCAGCCGACGATGAGGCCGGCCGAGAGCAAGCGCACTGGCTCAAGCCGTCGCTCCATGTCCAGGACGCGAGTGCGGTCCTCCGGGGTCGGGCAAATCCACGTTGAGTCCGCGACAGGCGGCATGCGGGTTGCATCGGCCCGCTACACGCCCTGCCCCAAGTGATCGCGGACGCGCTCAACGCCTGTCTTGGGCGCAAACTGGTGGCCACGCACCGGCGAACGACCACGGAAAGCCCGGATTTTCAGGCGATTGCAACCTGCGGCTCATTCCACGAGCTCTCTTTCGTCGTGGGAGCCCCGTCCTGGGTGGCCGTGAACGGGCTTTCCGTCTCGGTTCCCGGCCTACCGCCGCTCGAGTCCGTCCGTAGCTTGATGGCGCTCACATCGAAACGGCCGGACACGGAAGCTAGTCGCCAAGCCAGCGAGGCTCGCTAGAGCCGCGCGGCACGAGAAGCGGGTCCTCCCATCCGGGTACGGCGCCGGAAAACCTGACCGGCGGTGCGAGCTGCTCGAGCGTGCCTAGCGGCGTGGCAGCGGTCACGCTGCGCGGCTCGCGTAGCTCGTGATCAGGCTTGCTTCCCGCCAGCGCGGGATCAACCTCGCCCAGCGAGGCGACGAACATTCCCGTCCTCGCTAGCGACACGGTGACACGGTAGCTACCACCCTCTCGCGCCCGGCGAATCAGCGCGGCGATCGCGCCGGCGGCGCCGAGGTAGCCCGTGATGAAGTCGTTGAGCATCCCGGTCGGCGGGAGCTTCGGTGCGTCATCGCCGCCTTCGATCGCCATCACTCCAGAAGCGGCCGAGCCGTTCATGTCAAAGCCGGCGCGGTCGCGCCACGGACCCTCCGGCCCGTAAGCGTTTATCGACACCCCGATAATTCCTGATCTGCGCTGCGCGAGCTGCTCCACACCCAGACCGAACGCTGCCATCTTTCCCGGCCTGTGGTTGTCGATGATCACGTCTGCCCGCTCGATGAGCTGCATCACACGATCGCGCTGCTCGTCGATCCGGAGGTCCAGGTTGGCGCTACGGCTGCCGACGTTCGCCTCGTTGTAGATGAAGTCGTGCTCGAAATGATTGGGGAACGTCGCGTTCAGAACCTCCGCCCCATGCTCCGCCAGCGTGCGCCCCACGGTCGGGCCTGCGATCGCGTGCGTGAAGGACAGCACGCGGACTCCCGACAGCAGTCGAGTCGCAGGCGGAAGCGGCTGCGGCGCAGAATCGGCGACCTTCTCCAGGCGGATTACGGGGTTGCCGGCGAGCAGAGCGCCCTGGGGATGGGAGAGCCACTCCTCGGGAGTGCGCGCGATTGTCAGCGGCAGACCCTGCGCGTTGGCGTCCTCCTCGAGCTCGTCCGACTGCCAGCGCGCAAACGCGGCGCGGATCCGCTCCCACTCGGGTGGGGTATCCAAGAACCGCAGCCACGACGCGGCCATATGCGGGTACACGCCGGAGGCCATGACCGTACGCCCATCCGAGGTCGTATAGGGCGAGAGCAAGAAGAAGTTGTCGAACACGAGCGCGTGGCCATGAGGCAGTCCATTCAAAGCCGGATGCCACGCATGGTGCGGCGTAATCCCGTGCACCGCTTCACGCAGATCGATCTGGAGATCCTGAGGCTCTCCCCCGCGATCCCGTCCGAGTGCGGCCGCGGCGACAGCGCCAGCCATAATCGGGATCGAGATCCCTGCAGCCAGGCGCAGGCGGCTTGGAAGGACCGGATCCTCACCGAGGAACGACACCCCTCCCCCAGCGTCTGAGGGAGCGAGATCCAGCGGCTCGAGCAGACCGGCCAGCGCGTCCATCGCATCGAACGCGTCCGCCGGCCCTGGGCTTGTCTTTGTCGGTGGCGACTGCGCACTCATCGAAGCTCCTCAAACCTCGCCATCGGGATCAGAGGTGCCAACTGAGTTCGTTCCGGCACCGATTTCGATTCTTTGGCAGGCATTCAGTTGTGCGCGCCGGCGAGGCGCAGGACCTGTTCGACGCTGCGTTGCCCGAACGACTCGTCAAGGGGCTCGAGGCTGACGAGTGTGCGGAAGTAGGCGGGAGCCACAAGCTGCTCGATTAGCCACAGCGGTTCCTCGGGCGGTGGGATCTCACCACGCTTGACGGCGCGATCGACCATCACGGCCGCGCGCTCGAAGCGACCGCGCCAGAACTCTCGGCTGGCCTCACCGACGTCGGGATCTTCGTCAAACGAAGAGGCTGCGAGAGCACGAAAGATCCTCCTGGCCTCAGGGTCCCCGAGCAACGCTCTGACCTCACGGTGGAACGCGCGCATGTCGCCCCTGAGGCTGCCCGTGTCGGGGATCGGAACGGCGGCGGATGCATGCTCGGAGACAGCGTCGAGAGCAAGACGCACGCGGGTGGGCCACCGCCGATACACGGTGGCAGGATCAACCCCCGCGCGACGCGCCACCGCGAGGTGCGACAGCCCCTCGAAGCCTCCTGTCGCAAGCTCCGCGAGCGCTGCGGCGAGCACCTCCTCGCGAACACGCGCGCTACGCCCACCACGACGCGCGCGAACCCTATCGAGCGATGCCACAGGTGCGGCCATTGACAAACACCATATCACTCGCTTTAGTGCTAACGCGATGCATGGCGTGATAGGTATGGGAAGTGACGCAAGAGGAATGGATACGGGCGCAACCTCGGAGACAAGGGTTCTTGTGGTAGGTGGGGGTCCGGTCGGACTGGGTGCTGCGCTTGAGCTGGCTCGGTTCGGGGTGCCGAGCGTTGTAGTGGAGAAGCGCGGCGGCACCTCAAGGCACCCGAAGACACGCAACTTCAATACCCGCACGATGGAGATTGCGCGAGGTTGGGGGCGGCCGGTGTACGAGCGACTGCGCGCGATCGACACACCGCCGGGATGGAAGTCGCCGATCCGCTTTCTGCGCAACGCGACCGGCGAGCAGTTCGGCGAAATCGAGTCGAGGGGTTTCGAGGGGCCTGGTCCCGATGTAAGTCCGGCCTTGCCGGTCATGTCTTCCCAGGAGCTGTTTGAGGAGATCCTCTGTGACGCCTGCACAGCTAGCGGTATGGTCGACCTGCGCTTCGGTCAGACGGTTACAGGCGTTCTCAAGGGTGGTGGACCGGGGGACCGGCGCGTCGAGCTCGAGGTCCAGGACGGCGACGAGGACGCCTATCGGCTCGCGGGGACCGCGATGGTCGCGGCGGATGGGGTCGACAGCTCCGTGCGCGAGCAGCTCGAGATCAAGCTCGACGGCGACCAGTCCCTGCATCACTTCGTCAACTGCTATTTCCGGGCCGCCATCGAGCCGCGGCTTGAGGGGCGCACAGGCGTGCTCTTGTTCGTCGCCAACGATGGGGCGGGAGGAGTCCTCCAGCCGCTCGACGCAAAGGGCCGCTGGCTGTGTCAGATCGCGGTCGGGCCAGAGGACCGGACCACCGACGCTTGGCCGACCGAGCGCGTGCAGGGTTGGGTGCGCGCCGCGTCTGGCATCGACGGGCTCGAGGTCGAGGTGCTCAGCGTAGGGCGTTGGCGCATGAATGCCGCCGTTGCCCAGAGACTCCTGCAAGGACGGATCGTCTTGTGCGGGGACGCCGCGCACCAGTTCCCGCCGACCGGCGGCCTCGGCGTCAACACCGGCCTGCAAGGGATGCACAACGTCATTTGGAAGCTCGCCATGTGCGTTCGCGGCGAAGCCGGCTGGAGCCTGCTGGACACCTACGACGCCGAGCGGCGACCACCCGCGGTTCGGACGGCACAGCAGTCGCTCGAGAATCACCGCAACGTCGGTCTGATCGCGGCAAGCGCCTTCAGCCAGCAGACCGGCGCGATGAGCACTACGGATGCGGTCCGAACTGCTCGGCGCTACGGCAATCATCTCGGCGTTGAGTTTGGAACGCAGTACACCTCCGCGGCGATCGTGCCCGATGGGGCAGTCCCACCCACGGTCGACGATGACTACTCCGACTACGCGCCGAGCGGCACTCCGGGATGCCGCGCCCCTCACAGCTGGATCTCAAATGACGGTCTGTCGACCCTCGACTTATTCGGCGCCGGCTTCACGCTACTTACCGGACCTGACGGCGGGGCAGCGCGCACCACGGCGCAGAACCGCCAAGGCCGTCTCGCCTCCTATCGCATCGGCGCGCCAGGCATGGACCACGCGACAGGGCGATTCCTCGACCTCTACGGCATTGACGCTGACGGTGCCGTACTCGTGCGCCCCGATGGTTACATCGCCTGGCGTTCGCCTCGCGCGGTGGTTTCCGCAGTTGAGGAGCTACAGGGCGTGCTAGCGGCCGTACTCGCCCTTTAGATCGACGAGCATCGGTTTTCCACTAACCCGTACCGGCGAGTCGGACTCACGCTACCCCCAGAGGCTCCACAGGCCGGCAGATACTGATGAGCTGCTGCGCGTCGCGGCAAGGTACGTTGGCGGAAGAACCCGGATCTTTGCGCCCAGGCCCCGACCATCGATCGCCGCTCGCCACCCAAGCGCCAATGAGCTCCGCTCGATGGGATTCGCGGCCCAGGGATAGCGGCCAACGGACGTTCGACTACGCAAAACGCGACGTTCTGCCGAACACTCTCGACGAGCCTAAAGCGTGACGATTGGCCGCTCGATCAAGTCGCGTGGCCTCGTCCAGCGACACTCACGCGTCAAGCTGGCTGTGCTCCAGCGAGGACGACCGTGCTCGTCTGTTGGAGTTGACCCGCCGCAACCTGCCGGTGAGCGTTCTGCTGCTGTTCACGGTCATGCCGATTGCGGTGCTCACCGCGCTGAAAGTCGGGCCTATCATTCTCGCGCCATATCTAACCGGCGCACTCGGGATGGCTGTCGTCGCGATCCTCGTGCCGCATCGCGTTCGGCCCGAGCTGTGGCTTTTCGGCGGAGACGTGCTCACGATGGGCGCAATCGCCTGGGGCGTCGCGCTGAGTGGAGGCAGCCAGAGCCCCATACTCTGCTTGCTCGCGCTGCCTTTGGTCGGTGCTGCGATTCGCTACAACCGGCGCGCGCTCGTTGTCTTTACTGCTCTGACACTCGTCGCGATCGCGGTAGCCTCCGGGTTAGCGTCACATCACGCCTATGACTACGACAACCTCCGCTTTACGGGCATTCTGACTACGGTGATCGGCCTCGCGCTGCTCGTGCTCCCGTTGACCCAGGCCGAGCGGGAAGCCAGAGAGCAGTCGTTGCTGGATCCCCTTACGAAAACGCTCAACAGGCTCGCCCTAAGCCGCCGTATCGAGGAGCTACGGGCGCAGGTCTCCGTCGGGCACGCGGGCCTCACCGTGATCGCAGCCGACATCGACCACTTCAAGGAGATCAACGACACGTACGGACACGAAACTGGCGACACCATCTTGTGTGGCGTCGCTGACGCGCTTCGCACTCACCTGCGCGCCTTCCCGCTTCTCTACCGGACCGGAGGTGAGGAGTTCGCCGCCGTGCTTCCCGGTCTGTCGCTCGCGGAGGGCGCCGAGATTGCAGAGCGCCTTCGCGTGGCCGTCGAGGAGCTCGAGCCGAACGGAATGCACATCACCCTGTCCTTTGGCGTCGCCTTTTCCGCCGACGATCCGGAGAGCGTGCTCGCCGCAGCTGATCGATGCCTCTACCGAGCGAAGCGATCAGGCCGCAATCGTGTCGTTACCGAAGAAGCCCTACCCGCGGCGCCACCGGCGTGTGGTGGATCTGAGCTGTCGTTGGGCAACACACGACGGCTCATCGGCGTTTGGTCTGAAGGGGACACGATTTGACGTGCAGCTGAGGGCTGGATGGCCGGGAAAGCGAGAGGTTGCTGCTCAGGGCTGCCTGTGTCTCTACGTCGGTCGCTCACGGGCGACCAGACTGACGAGATCTCGTTTCAGGCACTTATCGCCAGGAGTGCCTGAATCGCGGATAATCGCCGATGATCCGCGAGCATCCGCGCGAATCTAGGCTCAGAGGCGGCCGCACAAATGCCCTGCAAATAGCCGTTGTTCCACGCAAAAATCATCGCACCCAGGAGGTCGCCGGTTCGAGTCCGGCTAGCT
>Ga0187783_10003696_pt1 | contig 11273 bp, 7 predicted proteins | sample 1015_SJ02_MP02_2_FD_132471 | JGI IMG/M metagenome (GOLD analysis project Ga0187783, IMG submission 132471) | Tropical peat soil microbial communities from peatlands in Department of Meta, Colombia - 1015_SJ02_MP02_20_MG | ecosystem: Environmental > Terrestrial > Soil > Wetlands > Peat | place... | reverse complement strand
GGCCGTTTCGGCGGCAATCACAAGATATCTCGCGGCGCCGGAGTGCGAAATCCTCGCGCTGCTGGGCAGCGGCGTCCAAGCGCATTCGCACTTGGAAGCGCTCGCGCGAGTTCGTGCATTTTCGCAAGTGCGCGTTTGGAGCCGCTCGCCGTCGCACGCGCGGCGTTTCGCGCGCGAACACGGCGCGACGGCGGCCGATTCGGCGGAAGAAGCGGTGCGCGGCGCCGATGTCGTCGTGACCGCCACGTCGGCGCACGAGCCGATTCTAAAAGGCGCATGGCTTAAGCCCGGTGCTCATGTCAATGCGGTGGGCTCTTCTCAGCCCGATGCGCGCGAGCTCGACGATGACGCGATGTCAAATACCGTCGTCGTCGATTCACGCGAAGCGGCTTTGAAGGAAGCGGGTGACGTGATCCTGTCAAACGCGCGCATCTACGCGGAGATCGGCGAGATCTTCGGCGGTGCAAGGCCGCCCACGCCTTCGGCGACGACGATATTTAAATCCGTGGGGCTGGCCTGCGAAGACATTGCCGCCGCGCGGCTGGTCTTCGACGCTTCGCGTTAAGCCGTAAGCTGGGCCGACGCGATGAGGCCGTCGCGCAGCTGGTACGTTGCAGTCGCCTCCACGACCCGTCCGTCGGCGAAGCCGGTTGAACGCTGGCGATCCACGACAACGCCGCCGGTTACCTCGCGCTCGATGACCTCGACATGGAGACCCGGATTCTTCGAAAAGGTCGCTTCGTATGCGGCCTCGATCGCCGCGCGGGATTGCAACGCTGGACCGTTGCCCTGTACGACCGCGTCGGCGGCATAGCTTTCGGCCAGCACCACCGCGTCGTGATGATTGTAGGCATTGACTTGGCGCTGCACGATCTGCTCGGGGCCCTCATTGAGAATCGCGGATGCATCGAACAGGCGGCCGTTGCGGACGACCGTTTTCACTTTTGCAATGGCCGCGATATCCGCCAGCGGATCGGCCGTCAGCAGCACGACGTCGGCGACTTTCCCCGCGGCGATGGTGCCGAGGTCGCCGCTTTGGCCCATCATCATCGCGCCGCCGCGGGTGGCCGTCAATAACACGTCCTTGGGGGAAAGCCCGCTCGCAACCATGTGCAGCGCTTCGTTGTAGAGCGCCGACCCGTGCTGCGTACCGATATTTCCCGCATCCGTGCCGGCGGCGATGGTTATGCCGGCTTCGTGTATGCGCTTGAGGTTGCGCATCGCAGCATGCGGAAGTTCCGGGACGCGCAAGGCGCGGATTCGCTTGAGCAGCGCCGGCGAGAGCGTTTGTTCGACGTCGGACATGTTGAACAAGGTTCCAAGCACGTCCGGATTGGCGAAGCGCAGGTCGACGTCGGTCAAGTTTGGCGTTCCGGCAAACGTGTACCCGTAATTCCCGACAACCATCAACGTCGGGCAATAGATCACGTTCCGCGTTCGAACGAGGTCGATGAAGTCGTCATCGACGTCCGTATCGAAGACGCTGTGCGCAAGGATATCGGTTCCTGATTCGACGGCGAGTCTCGCGGTCTCCAGCTCGGTAGCGTGGATGATGACGCGTGCACCGCGTTGATGCGCGTAATCGATCGCGGCGCGTGCCACTGGAGCGAATGCGACAGCCGGCTGCTTGGGCGTCACGATCCACCAAAACTTCACGAAATCGGTTTGCGCGCCGATTTCGCGATCGATGAGAGAACGCGCCGCTTGCACGGTATCGATCTCAACGATGGGCGGGTCCCCGTATGGATCCAGAATTTCACGCTCGACGCTCGAGATCAGCGGACCGGCGACCAGCACGCGGGGGCCAGCCACAGTACGTTGCGCGGCCGAGCGCATGTCGTAGTTCCAGAATGGGCCGCCGGCATCGACGACGGACGTGATGCCTGCTCGGAGATAACGGGCAAAAGTGTCCAGCAGGTTATTGCGGATCCATTGCACTTCATCGGTGTATGGGCGTACCTCGCGCAAGTCGATCGCGTCGGGACGCGTATAGAGTCCGCCCGATTGAAAGAAATGAACGTGGCTATCGACTAAACCTGGAATCGCCCACGTTCCCGTCGCGTCTACGCGCAGCGCCGAGTGCGGAATCCTCACTGCATCGCCGGGGCCGACCGCCTCGATGCGATCCTCCGCTATCAGGATGGTGGCATTGGGGAGGGGCGTCAGGTCGTCGCCAATCAGCGCGGTCGGCCCAACGATGGCGGTAAGCCGGCGTCCTGCATTCAACTGCTGCGCCCGCGGTGCGAGGCTCTGTGACGGCATGATTGGAAGTGCCGCCAGTCCGGCGATTGCAGCGAGCGCCTCACCGCGAGTTACGGGTGCGCCAAACGTGCCTGCAAAGAAGCACATACAAAAAACTTCGCCGAGCCGGCACGTTTCCCCGGCGAAACCTCCATATGGCCAAGGCCGTATGGCGTTCATGCAGCGTATCTTTGTCGGAACGGGCGGTATACGCGCCGGGTGGCGTTTTCTCGCCTATGTCGCGATCCTTATCGGCCTGAGCTTGGCGTCCCAAGCGCTTGCGGTGCCGTGGGCGATTCGCGTGCTCCACGTCCCCGAGGGACTGACGGCAAGCGGACTACTCGTCTCAGAGGTGTTCGAAGGGCTTACGGTCCTCGTTCCGACGGCGATTCTTGCCGCGTTCGAGCGGCAGCGCATTGATTCGTATGGTTTACCGGTACGGTTGGCGTTCGGCAAGCGCTTCTGGGAGGGCGCGGCAATCGGCGTATTGAGCGCGGCTGCCGTCGGCGTCGCAATGATCGCCTCGGGCGCGATGGTCATCCACGGCTTGGCACTGCGCGGCACGGCGATCGCCGGCGAAGGCCTGCTCTGGCTCATCGGCATGCTGCTCGTCGGCTTGAATGAGGAGTATATGTTCCGCGGCTATCCCCTGCAAGCGCTCGCGCGCGGCATGGGTTTTTGGCCCGCGGCCATCCTCCTCTCGTTGCTATTTGGGGCGGCGCATCTCACCAAGCCCGACGAGAATGCGATCGACATTACCAACATCGTGCTGCTCGGGGTGCTGCTATGTCTGACGCTGCAGCGAACCGGCTCGCTATGGCTGGCGGTCGGTTTTCACTTCACCTTCGACTTCATGCAGTTCTTCGTCATCGGAACGCGCAACGGAGGTGCGCAGCCCGTGGGCCATCTCCTCGATGCGACGTTCCCGGGTCCCGCATGGGCGAACGGCGGTCCGCTCGGCACGGAGGCCAGCTACTTCATGCTTCCGGTGATCGCGCTGCTCTTTCTTTATATCGTCCTGCGTTATCCGAAGGCGACGCCGCTGCAAACGTAGCGACGCCGGGAGCGGCGCGCTCGCGAAATGCGCGACAAAATCTGTTACACTTGCCACTGTAGGAGGGCTCCCTGATGGTTAAGCTTTCGCGCATTCTTGCGACGTTCGCAGTGGCTGCGGTCGCGCTGACCGGCACGTCATTGGCACAAAACGCGCCCCCGCCGCACCCAGTGAAGTGCTACAAGGCAAACGGCTGCCCGAAGAAGCAACAAAAACAGGCCGAGAGACAGGCGCAGAAACAGGCGCAGAGGCAGGCAAAACAGGCGTCAAAGCCTGCCATGCCGCAACCGGCTCCAAGCTCTTAATGGGGCGATTCCGATAGCGCCGTAGCGAGCAAATCGTCCGCGTTTGGGCCGGGGTTGTGCACCAGCCCGATCACTCTCTCGCCAACGTTCTTTTTGGTCAGGACCCAAATGCGGACGAGGTTGCCCTCAAGCCGTTCCTCGAGCTTCGCGCGCCCCGGCCCGGACGCGAGAACGCTCCGGATTCTGTCTCGCAGTGCGCGAGCGGTTTTCGAGGGGAGCCGCACAGGTGCGGTGACGGTAAAGACCACGATCGTACCGGGTGGCACGAGTTCGTGAACCGCATCGCTTACAGATGCGACCAGCCTGCGCGCAACCTTGTCGAATCGTAATCGAGGCTCGGTTACCGCTTGGTCTGGCTTTTTCATATGCTGGGCGCAATACTGTTATCTGCGCGAGCGGCGCGCCCTCCAAATAGCTAGGAGGCGACGCGGGCGAATCGTTACTGGGATATCCCGACGGTACGCAAGCCGTAGATCCGATCGCCCACGGTTCGTAGTAGCCGTACACTCCTAAAATAAACCGGCGCCGCGAATCCGAGAGTGTTCTTGAAGTAGGTCTCCAAGCGCGACCACATGCCCATCGAGATCGGCGAGGAGAGCTCGTGCCTCCGACTCCTTCTGGGCTTCCGTCAACGAACAGGTACATCGGGCAACCGTTGTTGTCGGCACACATGGCGATGTTATCCCGGCGAGTTCTGCCCGCCACCGATCAGTATGCATATGTGAATTTCAGAAAGGCATCTCAAGGCGATTATCCAACGACGCGCTGATGGGTGCGGATCGCATCAAGTTACACGCCTGGGTCGGCTCATGGATCGGGCTCTTGCGGCCGAGTGACGGGTCGTGACCGTCGACTGGGGCGTGATCTTCGGCGTGACGGGATTTTGCGTAGGCCTCTTGTCGTTGGTTTACGCGAGAACTCAGGCTCTCCACGCCCGGCGTCAAGCCGACGCCGCCAATATGGCTACCGCGCTTCAACTTCAGCGCGAGATGAGCGAACGTATCTTTCAACACCGCATGGCGCTGATCCGCGATCCGGGCATCGCGAAGATGTATTACGAAAACGTCCCAGGCCTATCCGAGGCGCTCGAGGATGGAAAGACTACCTTGGAAAGCGTCGTTACCATTCGCAACGCGATCGATGGTTTGCAGGATGTCTATTTCTTACGAAAGCGCGGGATCGTCGAGGAATACCACTGGCGGCATTGGGCAGCTGCTTTCAACGTTATCGGGCGAGTTCCGATGTTCCGTCTCGTCTACGAAAACGCCGTCGCGCGCGACGCACTCGATCCCGAATTCGCTGCTTATCTTCGCCCACTGATCGACGGCAGGCCGCTCACCGATCCAAAGTCCAATTAGCTCTCCAGTGGGAGTTTTGAGTCTCCGGGCGGAGTGACCCCGGCGCCGGAGCCGGAAAAGTTCGAGCGCTGGACGGCGCAGCGTAAGGCTCTTAAAGCTGGACATTAACGGTGAAATAGGCCTGAAGCGGCGCGGCAATTTGATAGGTCTGCGGGGAGTACGGCACGTCGAACTGTCTCGGGTAACCGGTGGTGCCGTTGACGCTGCTGTGCGGGCTATTTCCATAGAAGAAACCCGCACCCGCCGTGTCATAGGCCTCCGCCGGCGACCACCCGAGATACGTCTGGTTGTAGCCGTACGAACAGATAACGCTGTTGGGAGGAAATGCTGCGGTCCATTCTTCGGACGAACCGCCGAAGCACCGATTGAAGATATTCGCCAGCAGGACCGACGCGCGCACGCGCGGCGTGATGGCGTATGATAGTTGCGCACCAAGGTTGAGGTCCCACGGGTTGCGGTACTCGCCGATAGTTGCCAGCTGACCGGTGACGGGATCGGGTATCGCGATCGCCGACGGACACGTTTGGTAATCGCCGTCCTGGGATCCCCGTACGACGCCGATCTGGCCCTGATTTGCGACACAGGACCGCGGATCGATGCCCGCTACGTCGGTTGGCCCACCATATTGCGTGCCCTCCCAGAGATTGACCGTCATCGTTCCCTGAAACTTGTCGTGCTTGTAGCTCAAAAAGCCGGCAAACACGTTTGGCGGGATGATGGTTGAGCTATCTCCGCCTTGGAGTCCATTGGGAAAAAAGCCGTTGTAGAGAGGATAGTATCCCGTGAGTGGATATTCGCTCGCCAACCCCGCGGCGGTGTACGTGAAATCATAGTAGGGATTGTAGATAAACTTGCTGGGGCTTATGCGTTGCCCGTTCACAACGGCAGTTTTGTCGCAGTTGGGAACGCCGGTCCCCTGGTAGTAGCACGGCGAGCCGCCATTGATGCGCTCGAGCGATTCCAAGGGTTGAAGCGCTTGCAGCAAGCTGGTTATGTCGTTCGCTCCATTGATCAGGCCGTATTTCAATAGCGAGGAGGTATAAGTATAAGAAAGCTGTCCCGACCAGCCGTTCCGGGAAACGTCGCCCTTTTGTATCGCTAACTCGACGCCCGAATTTTTCGCGGTACCCGTATTGAAGCCGCCCTCAAGCCCTCCCGGAATGACAACGTTGACGGTTTGGTTGCTGGTGTAACGATAAAATGGCGAAATTTTGATCGCCCAATCGGTATGCTTGATGTGCTCCTCGTACGACGCATCCAAGTTGTTCGAGAACTGAACGGGATTATTGTGGACGATCGACGGGAAGCCGTTGTTGTAGTACGAGGAGTTGTAAAGGTTGGTCGCCATCTGATAACCGTCTGCATAGGTTAAAACCTGCTCGAACGCGGTCTCGGTCGGTTGCGTATAGCGGCCGTAGGAAAAGCGCACCACCGAGTCGGGATTCACGGTATAGGTGAAGCCCACGCGCGGTGACCACGACGTTAGGGTAAGCGTACCCGAGCCGCCCAGCGTAATAGGCGGAACACCATGCTGGCCGGGATGGTAGAGTTGCGCTCCCAAGATCGGATCGTACGGGCACGGCTGGCCGGGCGCTGTCGTAATGAATCCGACGTAGCTCGACGGCACTAACCCATACCGTGGAGCGCCGGAGTCCAGATCGGACTGTGAGGCCTGTCGTAGACCGGTGGGATCCACGCACGCCGTTGCGTTGATTTCATCGAACCAGAATGCCTGTTCGGGCGAGCTATAGTTGCCCAACCCGTAGCCATAGCTTTCTAAGCGAACGCCGGCGTTGATGTACCACCGATCCGTCGGACGGTACTCATCTTGCAGCGCGGCATCGAAGAATTTCGGCGTAACCGTGTTCAGGTTTGCGTACGGCTCGAGGTTTTGGGTTAGCTCCCAGGTCGCTCCAGGCGGCGCCGAAGGGAGGCACGAGAACGGTGCTGCTTTTCCCATGCAACTCCCCGCTTGGACCGCCGAAATCGGAGCGCCGGCTAATGCGGATAAGCACGACACGGGTGCGCCCGCCTTGAAGGAAGCGGGATAACCCGGGTCGATCAGGCCACCCGGTTGAGAGTTATTGTACGCGGCGTAGCAGCGTCCGTTCGCAGCCATCAGGGTTGCGATTGGCGTTCCTGCCGCCGTGAAGAGATATTGCAGGTTGTTCCAGCGCAGGCTGCTGGCGGTCGTATACGCGCCGGCTACCGAGAAGAGGTTCTCTGAATTGAACTGGTCGGCGAACTCTACGTTGAAACCGCGAGTATGCGTGTCCACCTCGTAATCGGCTCCTTGCGCGGCGCCGGTGGCGAATGGAACCGCATAGTTGAAGTTCGGATCGTTTTGCAGCCAGTCGGAATAGAACGTATATCCAAACAATCGTAGGTAGGCGTGAGATCCAAAATTCTTCGTATACTGCGCCTTGACGATCGATCCATTGTTCCTCGCGGTTGCGACCTGGTAGGGAGATACGCCTGAACCGAACGCACGATCGGTGGGCGAACTTGGAAAGAAATACGGTGCAACGATGTCGGGCGAACCGAGCGCCGATTGCCCAAACCGGGCGTTCACGACCTGCGTGCTATCGTAGAACGGCTGCGGGGAATACCCCGTCGTCGGGCACCGGTTGCTCTCACCGAATAACGCGTAGAGATTGAAGACGGCGCACCAACCGGCATACTGCGGCATACCCGCGGGACCCAGGTAGTTCACGCCCGATGTTTCGAACAGATTGTCGAGAAAAGTATTGTACAAGCCCTCACCGTTGGGGCCGCCGGCGTCGGCGAACATCGCGCCGAAGTAGGGTACGCCCCCGAAGGTCGCCAGATTGTCCCATCCTTGCGTGAGATAGTAGAAGTTGTCAAAAAGGATCTGAACGTCGTCGCGACCGGGATCGTAACGGTGCGGGACGGCAACGTGAAAATTTACAACGTTCTCACGGTCGCTGAGATCGTTGCCACCGAGAGTGTACGACCCAAGGGCGGCCAGAGGGCTATAAACGTTGCAGGCGTTCATTTTGCCGTGAACGCCGTACAGCTGCGCCAAGATCGGCGAAAGGAAAGATCCGTTTGCCGGTGCCGTCGTCGCGTTGAGACATTCCGACCATGGACCGCGCGTGGAGGTGAGTCCGAATGCCGAAGCCGGAAAGAGAAGGGCATTTTCGATCATGCCCTGCTGCGCGAATCCATTGTCGCCATTTGGGTTCAAGTCGGCTCCGTTACTCGCATCGAACTCGTTGGGGATCATATCGGCTCCGCGGATCCCGACGTACCATGAGAAGAGTCGATCCGGCGTTGCGCCGCCGGCCTCTACCGTCGCCTGATGGTAAAAGGCGGGCGATCCAAGGCCACCGCTCAGCGTTCCATAGCCCGGGAAGGTCCCGGTCTTGACGATTTGATTGATGTATCCACCGAGCGTCGGAGACGTCGCATCGGCTGGACCGCCCCCAGTATATACTTCCGTTTCCTCCGTCCCAAGGTTAGAGAGCGAACTCGACGGGTAGTTGTCAAAAGCGCGGTTGACCGGGACGCCGTCAAACTCGTAACCGATTTGATTAAAGCTGGAGCCATGTATAAAAAACGCTTGGTAGAAGCCGTAGTTTCCCGGGAGGCCGAGCACTCCGGGCTGCTGGTAAATCGCTGAGTATGCGCTGTCCAGGTTGTTGCCGCCGGCAGAGGTAGCGAGTTGCGTTGCCGTCGAGGCATTAACTGAGTAGACGTCAACGGTCGTCCCCGGTCGCACCAGCGATGCCGACGACTGCGTCACCACGTGAGCGATCGTCTTAAACGAGTTAACCACGAACGAGAGCGTGAGCGTTTGGTCGGCAAATACAACGGCCCCGGCAATCGACTGGGTGTTGTAGCCCGCTTTGCCGGCCGATACGGTGTACGTGTCGGGGGCGAGCGTCAAGAAGACGTAGTGGCCCGATGCATCGGTCCTGGTAGAAATCGTTTCGGAGGGCGAACTCGCGACGACGACCGCGCCCGCAATGGCTGCGCCGTTTTGATCCGTAACCTTGCCGGTCAGCGATCCCGTCGTCCCCGCCGATGCGCAGCCGAGCGACGCGAAGAACGCGTTCAAACACAGCGCGCCTGCGAGAAGGGCTGCGGCTTTCACGCGCCTGCATTATAACAGTATCTGTCGACTTTAGGTATGCCCGGCGGAAGCGTCGAACGAGTCGTTATGCCCAGCAGAGCCGGTGCTTCCGTTGCATCTCCGGCTCGGTCGTGGCTTTTGGCGGCGTGCGCCTTTGGCTTCGCATTGATCATTTGGAACATCTTCGCAAGCCCGCGGTATCGCGGAGCTATTGGGATAGAGTCCGTGGGCGGCCCAAATGTCATTACCCTGACGTACGTCAAGCCCGGCTGGCCCGCGGCGCGCGCGGGGCTGCGCGTAGGGGATAAGGTCTTCTTTTTGGTCGACACCGTCCCAGAAATGATCGAATACCGACGCTATCTCGCCGGGCAGCCGTTGCCGGTGCGGATACAACGCGGCAGCCGGGTCTTTTACCGATCTCTCGTGCCGATCGCTCCGCCCGTTGGAGTTGGGGACCTTGTGGGCGCGCCGGACTTGTGGGTTGCAGCGTTTGCCGCAATCGTGGCTTGGTTCGGCGCCGGGCGCCGGGCGCGCTTGATCGCGTGGCTGCTTCTCTGTCGGGCGATCGATGGTCACGAGCTGGCCGGCTTTTACAGCCCGTGGCCGTGGCTCAACGAACCCGCAATACTACTGAACGCACCGGCAACCGCGATGGCGATCGCTCTGCTCGCCACGATCAGCTCGACATTCGGTCTCACCGTCAGCCCATTGCGCCGCGCCCTAGAGTGGAGCACATATGTGGTGGCTGTCTTCGGCATCGGAGCGGTGCTCGTCTTGCACGAGTTGATTTTTATAACGCCATGGTTCGACCGGTTCTGGCAGCTCGCCAATATCAATGACAGGGGCGAGTTTATTGGGAATATGCTTGCGGTCGCGTGCGCCGTCGCGGCCCTTGCAGCGGTGCGGGGCGAAGAGCGCCAACGCGCGGCGTGGCTACTCACCCCGATCTCGGCCATGTTTGTCGCGAGCGCAAGCGTGAATGTTTTTACAGCGTTTGCCGTGGAAACCTATCGAGGCGCTCAACTGACGGAAGCTTTCACTATCGTTGTGAACCTCGCCTATCTCGGCTTGTGCGCGGTGATGACCTACGCGATTCTGAGCCGGCGCCTGGTCGACGTCGCCTTCGTCATTAACCAAGCGGCGATTTTTTCGGGCGTTTCCATCATCGTCGTCGGGCTCTTCATGCTCGGTGAATGGCTGCTCTCGGGCTGGTTTAGCCGGGTGACGCACGCGACGAACATAGAGATTAGCGCCGCGCTAGCCGTCGCGCTTGGCTTCTCGGTGCGCGCAATTCACGCGCGGGTCGAACGCGTACTTGATGGAGCATTCTTTCGCAAACGCCACGACGATGAAGCGGCAATCCGCACCTTTGGAGGCGAGGCTTCAAATGCCACCGACACGGTCGCGCTCGTCCGGGGGACGAAAGAAATGTTAGAGACCCACGCCGATGCCGCGTTTGTGACGCTGATCATGGACGACGGGCGCGGAAAGTATGACGGGCTGAGTGCAACCGATCCAGCGATCGTCGCGTTACGCGATCGGAACAAACCGCTCGATCTCAAAACGCTGCAAACGCAACTCGAGGGCGAGTTCGCCTATCCGATGATCGCCGGCGGCCACCTAGTTGGCGTCCTCGTGCTGGGCCCAAAACGCTCCGGCGAATCCTACGCACCCGATGAATCCAACGCCATCATGCAACTCGCTCACGAAGTCGGCAGTACGCTGCACATCCTAACGCTGGCGAAGCTCCTGCAAAGCGGCCATCTACCAGCATGACGCGCCTGCAAATACAGGCGTTTTCAGAATAGCCCCAGCGGGATTCGAATCCGCCCGTGCGGGAATCTTGCCGAGAGGTTAAGGTCCGTCACGAACGGTCGCAAAGGGTCAAAAACGCATGCGGGATAAGGTGTTTCGGCTCGGCATCCCCGCGTGTCGCGGCGGTCGTCGATAGTCAAGCTTTGTTGCCGATGGTTGACATTGACGGCAACCGTTTGGCAACCGCGATCTCCGGCAAACGATTGCAGGCCGCGCAGCGCGTTTCGTTTTCGCAAATGAATCTGAAGCCGCGCAACGCAAAGCGCGCGGCTCCTACGCCACGCAATGACGACGCAGAGGCATTTGCGACGGTCCGGCCCCCAAGGCCGTCCGCCAAACCGCAATGACCCCCGCGCGAGAACTGAATTGAATTTTTTTGGTGCGATGATTCGGTGAGGGGTACG
>Ga0187783_10003695_pt1 | contig 11273 bp, 9 predicted proteins | sample 1015_SJ02_MP02_2_FD_132471 | JGI IMG/M metagenome (GOLD analysis project Ga0187783, IMG submission 132471) | Tropical peat soil microbial communities from peatlands in Department of Meta, Colombia - 1015_SJ02_MP02_20_MG | ecosystem: Environmental > Terrestrial > Soil > Wetlands > Peat | place... | reverse complement strand
GCGCTGAACGAACGGGCGCTCGCGGTGCTCGAACGCGACAAAGCCAACGAAGCGGCCTGCCTCATGGACGGCGCTTGGACCGGTCATCCCGATCAAAACGCGGTCGCGGTCGCGCAATTCCCGTATCCAAACCAGCTCGCGAAACGGCCGTCGCTGCCGGCGCTGCATCCGGATTTGCGTCCGCCGCCGGCCGGTGCCGGCGCCACGACGCTGGACGGAACGCGCGCGGCGGTGCGTACCGTCATCCGCTACCGTCACGGCGTGCTCGAAGGGCGCGGCGCGAGCCTGCTCGACGGTTACATGGAAGATCTCGCGACCGACCGAATCTACCGGCTGATGATCGCGCAGCGCCTGCGTTATCCCGGGACGTATACGCCGGCAGCGATCGGCGCGATGTTCGACGAGGAGCTCGAACGAATTCTCACCGAGCTTCCGGCCGGCACCGACGGCGCCGCGCGCGCCCGCTACCGGCGGGCGCGAGAGATATCCGAAACGATGATTCGCACCGGCGCGTTCGACCCAACCTAGTGCGCACTCGAGTAGCGGCGATCGCCGCGCTTGTCACGCTCGTCATCCATCTCGCGGCCAATCCGCATTACGGCTTCTTCCGCGACGAACTCTATTTCATCATCTGCGGCTTCCACCCGGCGTGGGGCTACGTCGATCAGCCACCGGTCGTTCCGCTGCTCGCGGCCGGCTCGCAGCTTTTCGGTCATTCGCTCTTCGCATTACGCGCAATTCCGGCGATCTTTGCGGCCGCGGGCGCTTACGTCACTTGTCTGCTGGCCTTCGAGCTGGGCGGTGGCATCTTCGCAGCGGCGCTCGCGACGCTGGCGTATCTCGCGGCGGGCGTGCTGACGAGTTTTGGAATGAAAGTCGGACCCGATATGGTCGGGCTGTGGCTCTGGCCGTTGGCCGCGCTCTACGTTTTGCGCATCGCCGGCGGTGCCAATCCACGATGGTGGCTCGCGGCGGGCGCAGCGATCGGCGTTGCGATCGAGAGCAAATACAGCGTGGTCTTCTTCGCGATCGCGTTGCTTGCCGGGCTGGCGTTGACGCAGCAGCGGCGCGCGCTCGCGTCGCCGTGGTTTCTCGCCGGCGCCGGCCTAGCCGCGCTGATCGCGCTGCCGAACTTCGTTTGGCAGGCGGCGCACGGCTTTCCGATGTGGGAACTGCTTCGCAACGGCGCCAACGGCAAGAATGTCGTCGCGAGCCCGGGCCTGTTTCTCTTTCAGCAGCTCCTGCTCACCAATCTCTTCGCGTCGCCGATTTGGATCGCCGGATTGATTTGGTCGTTCGCCAATCCGCGCGCGCGGTTCTTGGCATATGCATACGTTATTTTGATCGCGGCGATGATCGCGTTGCACGCAAAGCATTACTATCCCGCGGATATTTACCCGATCCTCATGGCGGCCGGCGGCGTTGCCGTGGAACGCTGGACGACGCGGCTGCCGATCGTGCGCGGCGCGATCGTCGCCGCGACGATTGCAGCGGGGCTCTTCTTTGCGCCGTTCTCGCTGCCGGTGCTCTCGGAGCCCGCGATGGTGCGCTATACCGTCTTCGTCGGGCATGTGTTGCACGTGCAGCGCGCGGCATTGCAGACCGAGCACGGCCGCTTCTCGGTGCTTCCGGAAGATTGGGCCGACATGCACGGCTGGCCGGAACTGGCCTCGACGGTGGCGCGGATCTACTACGCGCTGCCGGCCGCGCAACGCGACCGCGCGGCAATCGTGACCAACAACTACGGCGAGGCCGCGGCGATCGATTTCTTCGGCACGCAATACGGGTTGCCGCCCGCGCTTTCCGGGCACAACAACTACTGGCTCTGGGGCACGCACGGCTACAGTGGGGACGTCGTCATCGACGTTCACGGCGACTGCGGACGTCAAGATTTTCCCGGTCTCTTTCGCAATGCTCGTCTGGTGACGAACTTCAACGCGCCGTGGGTGATATCGTACGAGCAGGACATCCCGATCTCGCTCTGCACCGGAATTCAAGAACCGCTTTCGCAGCTCTGGCCCCAGCTACGGCACTATATTTGAAGCTAAAGTGTCATCCTGAGCGAAACGAACCCCCCGTGTCATCCTGAGCGAAGCGAGCGGAGTCGAAGGACTATCGGCCCTGTTTTACGCGGCGGCATCGGCTGCGAGGCAGCGGCTGAGCGCTCGTCGAACGTTTGCGACGAGCTTTCGTTCTCTCGGAAAGGAACGGCGTAATGCAAGTTTTGAATTTGCGTTCTAAGCGAGAGTCTCCAAACGAACTTCGGAAAAATCTAGCAATCGGCATGATCACGCTCGGCGCGGCCGCTGCATTTTCGAGTTTCGGAATCGTACGAGCGGAACATATGAGGCCCGCGGTCAGTGGTGCGAGCAGTAAGACCTACAAGTGCAGCAGCGGCCCCGCTTGCGTATGGGGAGAGTCCTCCGGTACGCAAACTGCCGGAGTTCGCGGCGACAGTGACGCAACCGGCGCGGAGCAGGCCGGTGTCGAGGGCTTTAGCTTCTCCGCGTTGGGCACGGGATATGGCGTGTTAGGTGAATCAAACAATGGCGCAGGCGTTTATGGCCAAACCAATACACCAAACACCAGCGACACCGCCGCCGGCGTGTACGGCGTCAGCAGCGACGCTCCGGGCGTCTCCGGCGTGAGCGCCAACGCTTCGGGTGTTTATGGATCGTCGGATTCGGGCGACGGGCTCTCGGGAACATCGAAAAGCGGCACCGGGCTTTATGCGTATTCCACAAGCGGGAGCGGAGCAACGATCTATAACGACAGTAGCGAATACGTTGCGCTATTCGTTGAGGCTGAAGACAACGACTTACCCGCATCTTTCTGCGGAACGAAAGGGTGCGAAGGTATCGAGCCCGGCGGCGAAGCAGTAAAAAGCCTCGGGCCCCGAAATTCAGCGGAGCTGTCAAGCTATGCGGTGCAAGCGTCACGCGCACAGATCGAGGACGTCGGCTCCGGAAAGATCGTTGACGGCCGCGGCTACGTCTCGTTCGATGGCTCACTGAGGCGCGCAATGGATATGCGGCAAAGCTATTATGTCTTTCTGACGCCCGGCGGCGATAACCGCGGGCTGTACGTCGCCTCAAAGACTGCAGATGGCTTTGAAGTGCGCGAGGCTCAGGGCGGGCGGTCATCGGTCGGCTTCGACTATCGAGTTGTTGGAATCCAGATCGGCGAGAGCGGAGCACGCTTTCCGCGATTTCCTTCCCAAGCATCGCGAGCAAAGCAGCTTACTCATCCACACACTCCCAAATCGCCGTAGAGCCATTAGGCGCCGGAGCCGCGCTCCGCGCCTCCGCTCAGAATGACACCGGGTTCGCTCCGGTCAGGATGACACTTTAGCTCTTTGCGTCAGCCATGCTTCGATTGCCGTAAAGAGCGCGGGGTCGAGGTAAGACGGCGTAAAGTATTCAGCGCCGCTCGACGACTCGTCTGCCGGCAGTTTGATGAAAAGATGATCGTCGCCATCGAGCATTACGACGGTCACGTCGCGTTGCGCGGAGCGGGCGGCGCCGGCGAGGCGCGGCGTGTCGGCCGCCAGCACTTGAACGTCTTTGGTGCCCTGCACGATGAGGATCGGGCACGGCACTTGCGCGATGATCTTGGCGGGGTCGATGCCGAACGAGCTGCGCAGCCAGGCGTTATACGCGCCGGTCTTTTGACCGGCGGCGATCGCGGCCAGCTGCGCTTGTTCCGTTTGTTGGAGCGTGGGACGATCCGCGTCCGTCGCGGTGCTCAGCGTCTGCTGCATGATGATCTGCTCGAGGGGCAGCGCCGGCGGCGCGAGCAGCACGATTCCGCGAAGACTTCCGTCCGCAATCGCGATGCTCGGCGCCAGCTCGCCGCCTTCACTATGCCCGAGCACGAAGATGCGCCGCGGGTCGATGCCCGGCTGCGCGCGCAGAAAAGCGAGCGCGTCGCGGGCGTCGGCGATCAAGCGGTCGCGTGTTGCAAAGGTGCCGCCGCTCTTGGCGCACGAGCGTTTGTCGTAGCGCAAGACGGCGAACCCATTGTTCGAAAGGGCGTTAGCGAGCTGAGCGAAGACTTTGTTGGGCCCGATCGTCTCATCGCGATCGATGCAGCCGCTGCCGTGCACGAACAAAATCGCGGGCAGCGCCGGCGGAGCGTCGGGAACCGTCAGCGTGCCGGCCAGCACGACGCCGTCATCGGCGCGAATCGAAACGTCGCTGCTTTGATAGTGGGCGGACGGAAGCGGCAGCGGTGTCGCCGCAACCGGGCTCGGCAGCGGAATCACGGTCGGGTCGTGCGCTTTGAGCACCACCGAGAGCTGTTGCGAGGGCAAGTCGAAACGTTGCAGGACGTAGGTCTGAGGATCGAACGCGAGCGTTCCGGTCTGCCCTTCGACGGCGATCGTAGCGCCGCCGGCGTGCCGTTCGGTTACGGCAACCGGAACCGCGAGATACGCCCCGCAAAGACAGGCGAGCGTCAATTGCTTCGCCCCGGTAACGTGCAGCATCGCCGGAATGAGCGCGAACCCCGCAACCATGTTATCGCTCACCAGGAACGGGGCGCCCGCCGCAGCGGCGATCGTCGTGTGCTTTCCGTCGGCCGTCAGCGTTGCGTCGTTTCCGGTTATGGTGACGATGAATTGCTTGCCGCTTACGGTGGCCGAATAGTCGGTGGTGGCGAAGTTCGCCTCTTGAATCGTCCGTTTGCTGACCAGGGCGTGCCCGGCCAGCGTCGCGCTCTCGGAAACCGCAAGCGCGCCGCCGCTGCGATCGATCACGATCGTGCTGGTGCCGACCGATTGCCCTCCGATGCTCGTTTGATAACGATAGGTGCCGTCGGGAAGAATCGGCGCGGCGGGCGGTGCCGCGGCCGTTGCCGCGAGTAGAGCCGACAACGCAAAGAGAGAGCTTTTCATCGGCTATTGCTAACGCCCAGCGCTTCAAAAAGTTTCGGATAGACCTCGCCGGTTCGGGCCAGCGGCTGTTGTGGATCGATGATGTCGTGAACGTGGGGCAGTCCCCTCAGCTCGACGTAGGAGACGTGGCCGGGATCCCCGGCAGACCACGCCGCCGATATTCGTTTCGCTACATGGTTGTTGACGGCCGGGTCCGTGCGGTTGACGACGGTCACGATCCGTTCCGCCAGCGGCGGTTGCCGGGCCGACGCCTCATAGACCGCATCGCCGATGCGCAAGCTCTGCATCAGGGCGCGAGTCGAGAAGCGCGGGTAAGCGGTCAACGGAGGTTCGTCAGCGCGCACGCGCGGATCCCACCAAAGGAAGCGATTGGGCAACCTCAAACCGACGCGCGCCACGAAACGGCTGACCGGATGCGGGAGATGCAGCAGCGCGAAGCTTGGAGCGACCGGCACCGCAAGCGCGATCGCGCGAAACTGCGCCAAGTAGGCCGCAAGCAACGCGCCCATCGATATGCCCAGCACTGCGACGCGCTCGCCCAGGCCGCACGCGATGTCGACGGCCTCGTAGGCGGCGGACAGCAGCATCTCCGCGGTAAGCGAAGCAGGCGCCTTCGTTAGGCGGTCGCGATCGCCGTGCGTCGGCAGCCGCGGCACGAGCACGTTGACGTCCCGTTCGTATAGCATGGGCGCAAGCCGCGCGTATTGAGCGGGGTTGTTGGTGAGACCGTGAAAGAGCACGATTGCGACCGGCGCCGAACGGCCGTGCTCGAGCAATGCCGTCCGAGCTTGCGGCAAAACGCCGGCTCCGTCGCGCTCCATGAGCGCGCGCGCCCGGTCGAGCGCTTCGGAATACGAGCTCGCCGGAGCGTTAGCTGCGAAGACGCCAGGCGCAAGAGAGGAGATGATCGTTCACCATTCCCGCCGCCTGCATGAACGCGTAGCAGATCGTCGGGCCCACGAATCGAAAGCCGCGTTTGCGAAGTCCGGCGCTCATGGCCGCCGACTCGCGCGTGGATGCAGGCACTTCCTGCATGCTGCGGCGCCGGTTGAGAATCGGCTTGCCGCCGACGAATTGCCAAACATACTCGTCGAAGCTCCCGAATTCGTCGTGCACGAGCAGCAACGCGCGCGCGTTTGCAACGGCCGCTTCGATCTTGGCGCGATTTCGCACGATGCCGGGATCGCGCATCAATCGGTCGATCCGCGACTGCGTAAATCGAGCGACCGTTACGGGCTCGAAGTCGCAGAAGAGCGCTCGGTAGCGCGCGCGTTTGCGAAGGATCGTCTCCCAGCTTAGTCCGGCCTGCGCTCCTTCGAGAATTAATAACTCGAAAAGGGAACGGTCCCCGTGAAGCGGCACACCCCATTCGTCGTCATGGTACGCAATCATTGGCTCCGTTTTGGCCCACGGGCAACGCCGCCGGCTCGAGCTATTGCGCTCGGCGCCGCGCTTTTGACGTTTGCGGTTCACTTGATCGCCAACCCGCATTACGGGTTCTTTCGCGACGAGCTGTACTTTATGATCTGTGGATTTCGGCCGGCCTGGGGATACGTGGATCAGCCGCCGGTCGTTCCGCTGCTCGCGGCCGGTTCGCAACTGTTGGGTCACTCGCTCTTCCTACTCCGCGCCGTTCCCGCACTCTTTGCCGCAGCCTCGGTTTATGTCACGTGCCTTCTCGCCGCCGAGCTTGGCGGGGGCGCGTTCGCGGAAGTATTCGCCGCGCTCATCGCGGCCGTCACGCCGGTGCTGATGGATTTCGGTACGAAGGTCACGACCGACGTCGTGGGTCTCTGGCTTTGGCCACTGGCCGCGCTTTACGTGCTGCGGATCGTCAAGGGCGCCGACGCGCGCTGGTGGCTCGCGGTCGGCGCGATCGTGGGCATCGCGCTCGAGAGCAAGTACAGCGTTATATTCTTTGTCGCCGCGATGCTGGCTGGTCTTGCCGTGCTTCCCCAACGGCGCGTGCTCGCGACGCCCTGGTTCGCCGCCGGTGTGTTGCTCGCGGCGGCGATCGCACTGCCGAATTTCGCATGGCAGGCGGCGCATGGGTATCCGATGTGGACGCTGCTGCGCGACGCCGACGAATACAAGAACGTTCAACTCGCCCCCGCGGCCTACGTCGCTACCCAGATGCTCGTGACCCATCCGCTGCTCGCGCCGGTCTGGCTGATCGGTCTGGTCACACTCCTGCGGCGCGCCGACGCGCGTTTCTTGGGCCTGGCCTATCTCGGGCTCATCGTGCAGATGATCGCGCTGCACGGCAAGCATTATTATCCAGGAAATGTTTACCCGATCCCGATTGCGGCCGGCGCGGTGACGATCGAAGCCTGGACGGCGCGCGCCACGATTTGGCGTCCGGCCCTGGCGGCATACGCACTGGTTGCGGGCATCTTGCTGGTTCCGCTGTTGATGCCGGTTCTGCCCGAGCGAACCATGTCGGCGTACGACCGGATCGCGCAAAGCGCGATGTTCGCCCGCGAGGTCAAGCTCGCGCGCATGGATTCTGCACAGCTCGGTAACCTGCCGCCGGACTGGGCCGACATGCACGGATGGCGCGAACTTGCCGCCCTGGTCGCGCGGGTCTATCGCTCGCTGCCGCCCGGGCAACGCGCGCAAGCGGCGATCCTGGCGAGCAACTACGGCGAAGCTGCCGCAATCGACTTCTTCGGCGAGGAGTACGGATTGCCGCCGGCGCTCTCCGCCCATAACCAGTACTGGATGTGGGGCACGCGCGGATACACCGGAAACGTTCTCATCGACGTGCACGGCGATTGCACTCACTACGCGCACCTATTTCGCGTGCATCGCGTGGTCGCGCGCTTTGAAAACCCGTGGGGACGGCCGTTTGAAAACGGTTTCCCGATTTCCGTTTGCGAGGGAATCACGACGCCGCTTGCGACGGTTTGGTCGAAGCTGCGCAGCTACAACTAGGGAAGGTCTGACCCGAGACGACAGGAGCGAGCGTGCCGCGAGCGGCGCTTCAAAGCCGTTCGTACGCTAAGCGAGCTACTCCGCTTCGCAACCGCGTCAGTTGCAGGAGACTGAAGCGCTGTGAGATCATTTGCGAACCTGCATACATTGGGATTCCCTTCCCGATGGCGATGGGGACGATCGACATCTCTATCCTGTCGACTTCCCCTGCGGCGAGGAATGCGCCCATAACCTTGCCGCCACCAACGATCCATGCGTCTCCATCGGAAAACTCCCGAAGCTCCCGCGCAAACGAAGCAAAATCGTCGACGGCTCGCGTTTGCAACTCGCAGAGCCGATGGACTATCGCTCGATGCGTTAACACGATCGTGCGCATCTGACGATACGGCCAGCTGCCGTAGTCTTCGACGAACTTGTACGTTCCGCGTCCCATCACCAGCGTGCCGATATCGGAGAAGAACGCATCGTAACCATCGTCGTCTTGAAACGCTTCGAGAAAGCCGACGCCCCCTTCAGGATCGGCGATATAACCGTCAAGGGATGCCGCGAAATAGAGTCGGATCTTGCCCACTCGTCGGAGCCTCTTCAGAGCTTCCCTAGATAATAAGCACTATGCGGTTGCGACAGGATCGGCCGCGAGCGGATCGATCGCGTGCAGCAGATGTGGGTGAGCTTTATCGGCCAGGTGCCAACGCCGCAGCGGCGAGACGATGTCGTGCGAGAGCGGCAAGCCGGTAAGCATTGCGAGCTCGACCGATTCGGGGCGGTGCCGACGCCAGCTGTCGTAAAGCTTACGAATGGCGAAGTTGTTGACCGCGACCTCCGTCGCGTTGGCTACGATCGTCACGTGCTCGGCGGCGGGATGGCTCGTCTGCGCTTCGGTCAGCAGCGAGCGCGCGATGCGGTACGAGTGCGCGATCGCGTGCGTGGCGTAGCGCGGATATCCGCTGGTTGCGAGAAATTGACGCTCGCGCAAAATCGGATTCCACCAGTGGAAGCGATTGGGCACGCGCAGCAATCGTTCGGCAACCGGACCCATCAGACGGTTTGGTATCCACGAAACGCCGAAGAACGGCGCGATCGGAACGGCGCGCTGCACGTCGTAATGCTGCGCGACCCAAGCTGCCAGCAAGCCTCCTAGCGAGAAGCCCGCCACCGTTACGCGCTTGCCGAGCTCGCGCGCGATTGCGACGTACTCGCCGGCCGCCTCGTATAAATCCTCGGCGCGCAACCGTTCCAGGGCGTCGGAGAGCGGATCGGCGTGACCGTGCCGCGGCAGACGCGGCGCGAACACGTTGTGCCCGCGCGCAAAGAGCTCGCGCGCGACGCGTTCGAACTGCGCGGGACTCGCGCTCATGCCGTGAATCAGAACGACCGCCCGCTCTTGCCGCGTTGGGTGCACGTACGCAATCGTTCGCCCATTGGCGGAGACGCCGGGGTGGTCGCGGTCGATAAGTCGCCCGAGACGGCTAAAAGAGGTAGTCAAGGCGAATTCCTTAACAGCCTTGGCGTGTATCTCCTTTCGGACCGCGCGCGCGACCTAATTTCTGAAGAAGACCGTTACGGCGCGCACACCTACGCGCCGCTCGACCTGGTCGTAGAACGGGCCGAGGGCGTTTGGCTGTGGGACGTTTCCGGCAAGCGGTATCTCGACTGCGTCAGTGCCTACTCTGCGTTAAACTTAGGGCACTGCCATCCGCTGGTTTATGCCGCCCTGGTCGAGCAGGCCCGTCGCGTAACGCTGACTTCACGCGCGATGCGCAACGATCGCATAGCGGGCTTTCTCAAGAAACTCACCAGCGTCTGCGGCTTCGACAAAGCCGTGCCGATGAACACCGGCGTGGAAGCCGTTGAGACCGCCGTCAAGTTGGCGCGCCGGTGGGGCTACACGACTAAGCAAATTCCCGAAGACCGCGCCGAGATCGTCGTATTCACCGATAACTTTCACGGCCGCACGCTGGCGGCGATTAGCGCGAGCAGCACCGCGCAATACCGCGCCGGATTTGGGCCGTTTCTTCCCGGCTTCGTCGTCGTTCCGTTCGGCGATGCGGATGCGTTGGAACGCGCGATCGGCCCGCACACGTGCGCGGTCCTGATCGAGCCGATTCAAGGCGAAGGCGGCGTCAACGTCCCGCCCGACGGTTATCTAAAGCACGTGCGCGCGATCTGCACGCAGCACGACGTGCTCTTCGTAGCCGACGAGATCCAGACCGGATTCGGCCGCACCGGCGCGATGTTCGCGTGCGACCACGAAAACGTAAAACCCGACGTACTGATCGTCGGCAAGGCGCTGGGCGGCGGCTATTATCCGGTCTCCGCAACGCTGGCGGACGACCGCGTGATGGGCCTGTTTGCACCCGGCGATCACGGCAGCACCTTTGGCGGCAATCCGCTGGCGTGCGCGATCGGCGAAGCCGCCCTCGACGCGATCGTCTCCGAGGATCTCCCCTCGCGCGCGCGCCGAGCCGGCGACGCGATCGTTCGAGGCATCAGCGGCATCCGGTCGCCGTCGATCGTGCAAGTGCGTGGACGCGGCTTGCTGATCGGCGTGACGCTGACCTATCCAGCCGAGCGCTTATCGAAGGCGCTGCTCGACCGCGGCGTTGCCGCCAAAGAAACGCGGCGCGATATCTTGCGGATCGCCCCGCCGCTGGTGATCGACGACGATGCCGTTGCGTACTTCCTCGAGCGCTTCGTCGAGGCGCTGCAGGCGGTCGACTCCCACCCTTGACACTGCCCGGGCCGGGCGTGATATCCTTGGCGGGCCGAAGCAGCGGCTCGTTCCGCTCACCGGATGCCTGCGGGCGATCCGGTCTTCACGGTAGGGAACTCTCGGCGGTTTCCACGGTGGGGTTGCTCCGGCAGCGCCTTTTTCTTTTTATGGAGACGAACACATAGCAAAACTCCTGCGCGTCAACGATCAGATTCGCATTCGTGCGGTTCGGGTGATCGACGAAGACGGACACCAACTCGGGATATTGCAAACCGAAGATGCGCTGGCGCGCGCACGAGCTGCCGGGCTCGACTTGATCGAAGTTTCGCCGACCGCTCAGCCGCCGGTCTGCAAGATCGCCGACTACGGACGGCTCAAGTACGAGCAATCGAAGAAAGACAAAGATGCCCGAAAGAAGCAGCGGCACTTCGAGCTGAAGGAAGTGAAGCTGCGACCGAAGATCGAGACGCACGACTACGAGACGAAGGCGCGGATGGCCGAGCGCCTGCTACTCGACGGAAGCAAGGTCAAGGTCACGATCATGTTTCGCGGACGGGAGATCACGTACACGTCGTTCGGGCGGAAACTGCTCGATCGCATGGCCGAAGACATGACGCCGTTGGCCACGGTCGAACGCGAGGCACGGCTCGAAGGAAAGAATATGTTCATGATCTTGGCGCCGCGCGCGACGCCGACGGGACCGCCGAAGTTTTCAATACCGCAGAAGGAGCG
>Ga0187783_10003694_pt1 | contig 11275 bp, 11 predicted proteins | sample 1015_SJ02_MP02_2_FD_132471 | JGI IMG/M metagenome (GOLD analysis project Ga0187783, IMG submission 132471) | Tropical peat soil microbial communities from peatlands in Department of Meta, Colombia - 1015_SJ02_MP02_20_MG | ecosystem: Environmental > Terrestrial > Soil > Wetlands > Peat | place... | reverse complement strand
TCGCCCCAGCTCAGCACGTCCTTGCGGGCGCCGTCGAGGTCGCGGCGCAGGATCGCGTAATGCGTCGCGCCGCCGCCGAGCTCGGGGATGAGGCCTTCGAAGGCCGGGCGCGGCCGCTCGACCTCGATCCATTTCGGCCGCGGCGGTGCGGGGTCGATGGCGGCGATGACGGCGTGGGTCTGGAATAGGCTCGCCGCGACCGTCGCCAGGATGGCGAGGCCGCCCAGATAGGCGAGAATGCGGACCAGGGTGCCCGCGATGTCCTCTGGAACGGATTGCGACGCCGAGCGCATGGCAACCCCCCATTAACGTTGTGCCGGCGACGTTTCTCGCTTAAAAGCGCTTCCGCTCTCGTTCCTGCGCGGCGGAAACCGGAGCGAAATTGCGAGGGAGAGTTAACGATGGGTTACAGCGTCGCCGTCGTCGGCGCGACCGGCAATGTCGGGCGCGAGATGCTCGGCGTTCTTGCCGAGCGGGCGTTCCCGGCCGCCGATGTGGTCGCGCTCGCCTCGCGCCGGAGCCAGGGCGTCGAGGTCTCGTGTGGCGAGCGGACGCTGAAGGTCAAAGCGCTCGAGCACTTCGATTTTGCCGGCGTCGACATCTGCCTGATGTCGGCGGGCTCCGCGGTGTCCAGGGAATGGTCGCCGAAGATCGCCGGCGCCGGCGCGGTGGTGATCGATAACTCCTCGTGCTGGCGCTACGACGCCGACGTGCCGCTCATCGTGCCCGAGGTCAATGCCGACGCGGCGGCCGGCTTCCGCAAGCGCGGCATCATCGCCAATCCGAACTGCTCGACCGCCCAGCTCGTCGTCGCGCTCAAGCCGCTGCATGACCGCGCCAAGATCAGGCGCGTCGTGGTCGCGACCTATCAATCGGTCTCCGGCGCCGGCAAGGAGGCGATGGACGAGCTGTTCTCGCAGACCAAGTCGGTGTTCCAGATCGACGAGATCGTGCCGAAGAAGTTTCCTAAGCGCATCGCCTTCAACGTCATTCCGCAGATCGATGCGTTCATGGAGGACGGCTACACCCGCGAAGAGTGGAAGATGTTGGTGGAGACCAAGAAGATCCTCGACCCCAAGATCAAGCTCGTCGCCACCTGCGTGCGCGTGCCGGTGTTCATCGGCCATTCCGAGGCCGTCAATATCGAATTCGAGAATCCGATCACGGCGGAGGAGGCGCGCGAGGTGCTGCGCAACGCGCCGGGCTGCATCGTCATCGACAAGCGCGAGCCGGGCGGCTACGTCACCCCCTACGAATCGACCGGCGAGGACGCGACCTATATCAGCCGGATCCGCGAGGATGCGACGGTCGAGAACGGTCTCGCGCTGTGGATCGTCTCCGACAATCTGCGCAAAGGCGCCGCGCTCAACGCCATCCAGATCGCCGAGTGCCTGGTCAACCGCAAGCTGATCACCGCGAAGCGGAAGGCGGCCTGAGCAGTTCGACCGTCGCCGGACCGTACGCGGAAATCGCTGAGGCCTGAGAGCCGGTGATAGCCCTTCCCGTCGGCAGGCCGACGCGCGCCAACATGTAGATCGCAACGGCGAAGACGATCGCCGCGAAGATGCGCCTCAGCAGGCGCTGGTCTTGCGCCAGGCGGATCGCGGACCGCATGCCGAGAAAGCCGCCGCCGATTCCGCCGATGATGAACAGGACAGCGATCGTCCAATCGACCAAACCGGAGATCGCGTAGTTGACCGCGGTGGTCAGGCCGAACATGCCGACGGCAAGCAGCGAAGAGCCGATCGCGTCGAGTATCGCCATGCCGCTGCCAAGCATAAAGCCGGGCACGATCAGAAAACCGCCACCAATGCCGAAGAAGCCCGAAACCATCCCGACCACGAGTCCGATCAGCACGAGACGGACGGTGACCGCAGGGGTCATGCGAATTTTCGATTCGCGGTCGTCGGCGCGTGGCAGCAACATCGCAGCAGCGACGGCGATCATGGCAAGCGCAAACAGGAATAGGAGATGCTGACCGTCGACAATTTTGCCGAGCGACGAGCCGATGGCGGCGCCGACGATGCCCGCCGCGGCAAAGGTCGCCGCGCATGGCCACACGACGTTGCCGGCCCGCCAATGGCCGATGAGATTGAGGAAGGCGTTGGCGGCGACCACGGATGCGCTGGTGCCGATCGCGACATGCGCATCGCCGATGCCGACGACGTAGAGGAGGAGCGGTACCGCAAAGATTGAGCCGCCGCCGCCGATCAGTCCGAGCGAGAAACCCACCGCGCCGCCGCAAAGCACCGCCAGCGCATCCTGCGCCCAGGAGTGAACCATGACAGGATGCTTCCGCGTTGATTGCGTGGACGCCGGCCTGTCAGAATACTACACTTGTATTTAAATGAGTCCGTCACGGTCGCGAATGCTTGCGTGAACGGCCGGTTGAACATGCTGAGAGGTAAATGCCATGGCGGTGGACGCTGATCGCAGGACGACGCTGCTGAGCTTTGGTGCGGCCCTAACGCTTGCGGGGTTGTCATCTACGTCGTCTCAGGCGGAGGCCGACAACGCGAAGCTGCCGGAAGGCCCCGCCCTGGCGGAATTAAGCGAGCGCCTCCGCAAAGCACCGCGCCGGCGCGACTTCAAGACTGTGCCGATGGTTCTCGACAATCGCGAGTTCTGGGACAGCGCCGCCTTGAGCGACGTGCTCGGGTACAAGAGCGTCCACAAGCAGGCATGGGACAATACCCAGCTCACCGGGCCGTGGATGAACGGAATGCGCAATTCTCTCAATTCGCAGGAGTTTTCGTTCCGTCATCCGGACTTCCTCGTGGTCTCCGCTACGCATGGTCCGGCTCACCTCGCGCTCTACGATCAGGAGATGTGGAACAAATATAAGCTCGCGGATATGACCGGCGGCGCATTCAACTCGAACACGCTGATCGTGCGTAAGGATGCTTCGGCCGACGCCGGCAAGCCCGAAGACCCCCAAAGCCTCTACGGCGCGGCCGGAAATACCATCCCGGCGTTGCAGGAGAGGGGCGTCGTGTTCATGGCCTGCCACAATGCGATCTGGGAGCTCACCGAGAAGCTGCGGGCCAAGGACGTGAATCCGGACGCATTGTCGCAGGAGGCGATGGCGGCGGAGTTGACCAACCATTTGGTCGCTGGCGTCGTGCTCACTCCCGGGATCGTCGCCACGCTGGTGGAGCTCCAGCAGGCCGGCTTCCACTACATCAGTTGACAGTCGTGTTCGCGGCCGTCCGGCACGGCGTTGTTTTCGGCGGCGCCTTTCTCGCCGCATTGGCGTTGCATCCCTCGGCCGAGGCCGCGGGGCCAACGCATGTTTTCCCGCCGTGGCAGGACGGCGAGAACAACGACGCGACAAACCGCGGCCTCGAGTTCACCGTTCCGGAGATCGACAATCTCCCGGATTTCCACGGCGACATCACCAATCCGCGACTCGTTCTGTTCGTCGGCGGCAATTACTATTTCGCCATGGCCCCTTTGGTGGCCGAATTCGAGCGCGAGCATCCCGAGTACAAAGGCAAACTTTATTGGGAGACGATTCCTCCCGGCCTGCTTGTCAAGCAGATCCGCGTTGGCGGCACGATCACGTCCGGCAATATGACGTGGACGGCGAAGCCGGATCTGTATTTTGCCGGACTGAACAGGGTCAAATCCCTGATCGGGGAGGGTCTGCTCGAAGCGCCCGCCGTCCCCTACGTGACCAACACCCTCACCATCATGGTGCCCGCGGAAAATCCCCGCCATGTGACCGCTTTGGCCGACCTCGGCAAACCCGAGATCCGATTGGTCATGCCCAATCCCGAATTCGAGGGCATTGCGGCACAAATCCAGGCCTCGCTACGCAAGGCCGGCGGCGACGCGCTCAACGATGCGGTCTATCGGACCAAGGTTGCCGACGGCAGCGCCGTCCTCACTCAAATCCACCATCGGCAGACGCCACTGTTTCTGATGCTGGGGCGTGCGGACGCCGGCGTGACCTGGAAGTCGGAGGCGCTGTTTCAGGAGCAGGCGGGTCATCAGATCGGTCATATCGACATTCCGGCAGAGCAAAACAGCACGGGGGTCTATGGCGGCGCGATGGTGAAGGGCGCGCCGCATCCGGCGGCCGCGAAGCTGTGGCTCGCCTATATCCGTTCCGAACCGGCGCTCGCCATCTTTGCGCGCTACGGCATGCAGCCTTATGCCGGCCAAGCATCGGCGAGTAAGGTTGTTGCTCTCGGTTTCGGGTATGCGGTTGCGCGAAGCACCCGCCCGCAGCGATGAATGGACGCTGCGCGCCCGACCCGGTAGGCACATGAAATGATCGAGACCTTAACGCGCAGACAGCTCATCGCCTCGATCGGTCTGTCGGCGGCTGGCCCAGCCATCGCGGTCCCCGGCGTCGCCTCGGCCGCCGCGCAGCCGCACGCGCTTCCGCGCGGCAAACGCGTGACACTTTTGCACTTTACCGACACCCATGCGCAGCTCGAAACCCATCCGGAATATCTGCCGGGGGCGACGCCGGAAATCCAGATGACGGGCGGCTACGCCCGGCTCAAGACCGCCGTTGAATACGAGCGAGCGCACTGCGAAGGAGCCTGCTTCCTGCTCGATGGCGGCGATGAATTCCAAGGCTCGGGTCCGGCGGCGTGGTCGGAGGGCGAAGTCATCCTCGAACCGCTCAACGCCCTCGGCATTGACGCTTTCACGCCCGGTAACTGGGAGCCCGCATACGGCCCGGAACGATTCAAACAGACGATGGCGCGGCTTGTCTGCCCGGTCGTCTGCTATAATCTTCACGACATCGCGACCGGCGGCCGCCTGTACCCGGCCTCGATCGTGCTGGAGCGGCAAGACGTGAAAATCGCCGTCGTCGGTTTGACCGATATCGGAGCCAGCCAACGTCAGCCGCCGGCAGAATTCCGCGGGATGGACACGACCCGCATCGAGGGATTGCGCGACTTCGTCAAGGAGTTGCGCGGCCGCGAGCGGCCGGACCTCGTAGTGGCGCTGACCCACACCGGCCTCTCGATCGCACGCGAAATCGCGCGCCGGACGCCGGAGATCGACGTCGTGCTCTCCGGCCACACGCACGAGCGAACGGCTTGGCCGATCACGGAAGGCAATGTCGTGGTTGTCGAGCCGGGTTCCTTCGGATCGTTCCTCGGTCGATTGGACGTCGTCATCAAGCCGGGAGGCGGCATCGCGAGCTGCAAGTTTCGCCTTATCCCGATCTTGGCGAGCCGTTATGAGGAGAATCCACGCGTCAAGGCGCTGGTCGACAAATCATTGGCGCCGCATCGGCAGCGCATGGCCAGACCGAACGGACGCACCGAAACCTTGCTGATGCGTTACGACGTGCTGGAAACCACAGCCGACGATTTCATTGCCGACGCAGTGCGCGAACTGGCAAAAGCCGACATCGGCTTGACCAACGGGTTCCGCTTCGGCGTGCCGATTCCGCCGAGTGCGCTGACCGAAGCCGATCTGTGGAACCTGTTACCGATGGACGCCCGAATGAAGCGTGGCTGGATTACCGGCAAGGAGCTCCGGGATTATTTGGAAAACGAGCTGGAGATGGTCTACGCGAGCAACCCGCTGAAACTCAACGGCGGATGGGGACCGCGGGCATCGGGGATGGTGCTCCGCTTCAATGCGCGGGCGGAACATGGTCGACGAGTTGTGTCCGTCCGGATCGGTGGCCGCGAGGTAGAAGAGGACGGCCGGTATACGATTGCCGGATGCGAACGGGAAGGGGAGCCCTTGGATGTGGTCTGCCGTCACCGCGGCACCCACGACGTGCAAGTTCTTTCAACGTCCATACATGAATCGCTCGCAGAGTATTTGCATACGCACTCGGTCATCGCGCCGAAGCGCGACGGCCGCGAAATCGCGCTCGACCTGCCGCGCACCTTGTTCAGTCAGGATGCCGTGCTTGCCAAGGGCGATTTGACCAAGGCCGCCACCACGCCATTCGGGCTTCCGGGCGGGTGAAAACGATGAACGTGAAAACGGTACTCATCGTAACGGGGATCCCAGCAATATTCGCGGCCGCGGTGTGCAACGCGGCTGATCCGCCGAAAGTCGATCTGATGACCTGGACGCCGCCCGAAATCGGTACGGTCGCGGACGATGCGTTCGGAAAGCTCGTCAAATACGGCTACGCTTTGGTGACCGACACCGCCAACGAGATCGGCCCGACCGTCGCGGATCCGGCCAAGCGCTATTCCGGCAACAATCTCGATTGCCAGAGCTGCCACCTCCTGGCCGGCACCCAGCCTTATGCGATGCCGCTCGTCGGCGTGTGGGGACAGTTCCCGCAATATCGCAAGCGAGAGGGGGAAGTCGGAACGCTCGAAGATCGCATCAATGGCTGCCTGGAGCGCAGCATGAACGGCCGCGCGCTGCCGCTTTCGAGTCGAGAGATGAAGGCCTACCTCGTGTTCATGAAATGGCTCTCGACCGGCATCCCGGACGGCGCCAAATTGGCGGGCGCCGGCATGCGTCTGGTGAAAGAGCCGGGGCGCGCCGCCGACGTCGAACGCGGCAAATCGGTCTATGCGCAAGTCTGTGCGGTCTGCCACGGCCCCGATGGGCGTGGTAAGCACGCGGCGACCGGCGCTCGCTATGAGTTTCCCCCGCTGTGGGGACCGGACAGCTACAACAACGGCGCCGGCATGGCTCGTCTTCTTGACGCGGCCGCGTTCATCAGGAACAACATGCCGTTCGGCACCACCTACGCCGCCCCTGCTTTGAGCGACGAAGACGCCTACGACGTGGCTGCCTATATCAACAGCGGCGAACGGCCGCAGATGACCGGTCTCTCCAAGGATTATCCGAACCTGCTGCAGAAACCGGTGGATACGCCTTACGGGCCTTATGCCGATGATTTCAGCGCCGCCCAACACAAATTGGGTCCGTTCGATCCGATCCGCGCCGAGGTGAAAGAGTTGGCGGAACGATCCCGCTAGCGGCTAGGCCGGCGTGAAACGGGTGCTCGATCGGTCAATTCTGGGAGCGCGCGGCAGCGCCGATCGTCTGACCGGGGCCTACCTGAAAGAACTCGCCCGTCGTCTCGTCGCGCAGCGAGAGCTCGCCCGAGGCGACGCCGAAATAGGCGCCGTGGATCGCGACCTCTCCGCGGTCGATCAGCTCGTGCAAACGGGGAAACGTCAGCAGATTGTCCAAGCTGTTGGCGACATTGGCCTGCTCGAGGCGGGTGAGATAGTCCGGCCAGGAGAGCGCCCCGCGCGGCCCGGCCTTGTCCGCCGCCGGCGCCATCAGCCGCATCCACTTGCCGATGAAATCGCCGGGCGACAGCGGCTCGGCGTCCTCGGCGAACGCTTTGACCCCGCCGCAGCGGGCGTGGCCGAGCACGACGATGTGCTTGACCTTGAGGGCGGCGACGCCGAATTCGAGCGCGGCGGAAACGCCGTGCGCCTCGCCGTCGGGCCGGTAAGGCGGCACGATATTGGCGACGTTACGCACCACGAACAGCTCGCCCGGACGGGCATCGAAGATGACCTCGGGCGAGACGCGCGAGTCGCAGCAGCCGATCACCATCACTTCCGGCGATTGGCCCGCCTCCGCGAGCTCGCGGTAACGGTCCTGCTCGCGGGGGAGGCGGCCGTCGCGAAACGCCCGATAGCCTTCGATGAGACGTTGCGGAAACGGCATGCTGGCCCGTGCGCTCCGGCGTGTTCGCTCGATCCTACCGCGCCCGGCGTCGGCAAGCGCAGCGGGGAGAGCGCTTATTGGCACGCGGCGTGCTACGCCGCTAGTCTGCGGATGAAAAGAAGGAGCAAGCGATGACGGTGCGGCCGCGGCGCAGCGTACTTTACATGCCGGGATCGAACGCGCGGGCCATGGAAAAGGCGCGTGAGCTTCCCGCCGACGCCATCATCCTCGATCTCGAGGACGCAGTGGCGCCGGACGCCAAGGCGAAAGCGCGCGAGCTGATCGTCAAAGCGCTCAAGGACGGCGGCTTCGGCCGCCGTGAGGTCGTGGTGCGGGTGAACGGCCTCGACACCGCCTGGTGGGCCGACGACCTTGCCGTCGCCGCGGCCAAGCCCGATGCGGTGCTGGTGCCCAAAGTGTCGACGCCCGAGCAGGTCCGGCAGGTCGCGGCGCGGCTCGCGGGCGTCGGTGCCGCGCCGGAGCTGCGCATTTGGGCGATGATGGAGACGCCGCTCGCCATGCTCGATGTCCGGGACATCGCGGCGGCCGCGCTCGATCCAGCAACGCGGCTTGCCGCCCTCGTCATGGGTACCAACGACCTCGCCAAGGAGACGCGCGCGCGGATCGTGCCGGGCCGGGCGCCGATGCTGCCCTGGCTGATGACCTGCGTCGCGGCGGCGCGCGCCTTCGGCCTCGATATCCTCGACGGCGTCTATAACGATCTCGGCAATGCCGAAGGTTTCGCGGCGGAGTGCAGGGAAGCGCGCGACCTCGGCTTCGACGGCAAGACGCTGATCCACCCGGTGCAGATCGCGCCGTGCAACGCCGCCTTCTCGCCCCCCGACGAGGAGGTCGCATGGGCGCGCAAGATCATCGCGGCGTTCGATCTGCCGGAGAACGCTGCCCGCGGCGTGATCCAGATCGATGGCCGTATGGTCGAGCGCCTGCACGCCGACATGGCGCGCCGCACGGTTGCGATTGCCGACGCCATCGCGCAGATGCAGGCGGCCTGAATCAGCTTCCGCTTTGGTCGAGGAGCGACAGGCGCGGCACGATCGTGCCCGGCGCGATGAAAGCGCCAGGCGCGATCACGGCGTTGGCGCCGATCTTGACGCCGTCACCGACCAGGGCGCCGAATTTTTCTATCCCGGTCTCGATGCGCTCGCGCTCGTACGTGAACGAGATCGCCGCCGCGGGCCGTTCGTTGCGATAGTTGGCAATGACGGCACCGGCTTCCAGATTTACGTCGCGGCCAAGGATGCTGTCGCCGACGAAGTTGAAATGCGCGAGCTTCGAGCCTTGGAACAGAAACGACGATTTCAGTTCGACGCCCGGCCCAAGCACGCAACCGCCGTCGAGCCAACAGCCGGCGCGGACATAGGCGCCGGCAGCGATGAAGCAGTCCGGCCCGATGATCGCCGGGCCTTTGATGACCGCAGCATCCTCGATGGTCGCGGTCAGGTGCACTGCCACATCCGCGGTCACGGCGTAGTGTTCGCCGAGGCGGAACAGCAGCTGCTCGACGATCTCGATCGAGCCGCGCGTTATTTCCCACGGCTCGCGATCGGCAAACTCCTTGAGCGGCGAGGCGCGAAATCCGGCGATATGGTCGTCGAAGGCGCTCATGCCTTCTTCCTACGCCGTCGGGCCGCCGATCAACGTGATTTTAGCTGCGGCCATGATTGTGCCCTGGCGCGGGGAGGGTGACGGCATGATTCACGTCTTGAGCCGATAGCCGGTCTTGAAGATCCACCACACGACAGCGAGGCACAGGGCGAGAAAAAGAATAATGGCGGCGACGCTGATTTCGATATTGACGTCGGCGAGCTCGAAGAAGCTCCAGCGGAAGCCGCTGATCAGATAGACCAGCGGATTGAACAGCGTGACCGTGCGCCAGAACGGCGGCAGCACATTGGTCGGATAGAAAGTGCCTCCGAGGAAGGTCAGCGGCGTGATGATCAGAAGCGGAACGACCTGCAGCTTGTCGAAGCCGTCGGCCCAGATGCCGAGAATGAAGCCGAACAGGCTGAAGCTCGCCGCGGTCAGGACGAGGAATGCCAGCATCCACAGCGGATGCGCGATCGTGACCGGTACGAACAGCGCCGAGGTCGCCAGAATGATCAGGCCGAGAATGACCGACTTCGTCGCCGCGGCGCCGACATAGCCGACGACGATCTCGATATACGAGACCGGCGCCGAAAGGATCTCGTAGATCGTGCCGACGAAGCGCGGAAAATAGATGCCGATCGAGGCGTTGGTGATGCTCTGGGTCAACAGCATCAGCATCATCAGCCCGGGCACGATGAAGGCGCCATAGCTCACGCCCTCGACCTGGCTGATGCGCGAGCCGATCGCGGCGCCGAACACGATGAAATAGAGCGAGGTCGAGATCACCGGCGAGACGATGCTCTGCAGGAGGGTGCGGCCGGTGCGTGCCATCTCGAAGCGGTAGATCGCGGCGACGGCGTGGAGGTTCATTGGCCGTTCCTCACCAGGCCGACGAAGATGTCCTCGAGCGAGCTCTGCGTGGTGTGGAGGTCCTTGAATTTGACGCCGACGCGTCCGAGCTCGTCGAGCAGGGCGGTGATGCCGGTACGTTCGGCTTGCCGGTCATAGGTGTAGACCAGCTCCTTGCCGGTCGGGGCCAGGATGAGGTTGAAGGCGGCAAGCGCGGCCGGCACCGCTTCGAGCCGTTCCTGCAGCTCGAGCGTCAACTGCTTCTTGCCGAGCTTGCGCATCAGCTCGGCCTTGTCCTCGACCACAATGAGCTCGCCCTTGTTGATCACGCCGACACGGTCGGCGATCTGTTCGGCTTCTTCGATGTAGTGCGTGGTCAGGATGATGGTGACGCCCGCGGCGCGCAGCGCGCGCAGCATGTCCCACATGTCCTTGCGCAGCTCGACGTCGACGCCGGCGGTCGGCTCGTCGAGGAAGAGAATGCGTGGCTCGTGCGCCAGCGCCTTGGCGATCATCACCCGGCGCTTCATGCCGCCGGAAAGCGTCATGATCTTGCTTTTCTTCTTGTCCCAGAGCGACAGCTCCTTCAGCACCTTCTCGATCAAGGCCGGGGCGGCAGGCTTGCCGAACAGACCGCGGCTGAACGAAACCGTCGACCACACCGAGGAGAACGCGTCGGTCGCCATCTCCTGCGGCACCAGGCCGATCAGCGAACGCGTGGCGCGGTAGTCCTTGATGATATCGTGGCCTTCGACCGTCACGCGGCCGGTCGACGGATTGACGATGCCGCAGATGATGCTGATCAGCGTCGTCTTGCCGGCGCCGTTGGGGCCGAGGAGAGCGAAAATCTCGCCGCGGCGGACCTCGAGGTTGATGTCCTTGAGCGCCTGGAAGCCGCCGGCGTAGGTCTTGCCGAGATGCGAGACGGAGATAGCCGCGGCCGGGCTGGCACCGTCGGCGCTCGCTAGTGCGGCCGTGACCGGTTGTATCAAACCCAAGGCCGCGCCGCCTTGGCTTTTTGCTCGAAGCTATCGATCTTCGCGCGCTTGACCTGGGTGAGGCCGATATCGTCGAGGCCGTTGAGCAGGCAGTGCTTGCGGTGCTCGTCGATCTCGAACTTCACCACGCCGCCGTCGGGACCGCGGATCTCCTGCCGGGCGAGGTCGACGGTGAGCGTCGCATTGGC
>Ga0187783_10003693_pt1 | contig 11277 bp, 7 predicted proteins | sample 1015_SJ02_MP02_2_FD_132471 | JGI IMG/M metagenome (GOLD analysis project Ga0187783, IMG submission 132471) | Tropical peat soil microbial communities from peatlands in Department of Meta, Colombia - 1015_SJ02_MP02_20_MG | ecosystem: Environmental > Terrestrial > Soil > Wetlands > Peat | place... | reverse complement strand
AGCCGAGGGCGGCAGCCTGGGTGACCGCGTCTTCGGCGGCGGCGACCCCCTGGCTGGCGGGCGAGGTGATCTGGCTGTACTCGGCCTGGGGCCCGACGTAGATAGGCACGAAGCGCCAGCCGGCCGCGGCCTGCTGCGACACCCAGCTGGCGGTCAGGTTCGGCTGGGCGCACGCCCGCTCGGCGCCGCCGATGTAGATGCCTACGGCGCCGTAGGGCGAGGATTTCTTCCACGCGCTCATGTAGCCGGAACTCGGCGCCGCGCACGCGTCGAAGCCCTCGCCGGTATAGCTGGTCGCGCCTGCGGGCAGTGTCGTGGCGGCCGCGGCCGGCGCCAGCAGCTGCCGCGCCGCGTTCGCGGTACCGGCCGGGCTCGCCGCGCCCCCCGGGCCGGACGGCAGCGGCAGGGCCGCGCTGGCCAGGATCCGCGCCACCAGCGCCCGGTCCGTGTCGTACGTCGCCGTGACCTCGATTCCCGGGCTGACGACCGTGATCCGGCGGGCGGTCTGGTCCTCGGCCGCCGAGGCGCGAGACACCGGCCCGGCCGCGGGCTGGATCAGGACCGCTTCGGTCGTACCGAGCAGGCCGGGCGGGCAGTCCTGGTCTGCCCCGGGGTCACCCAGGTAGATGGCGTGGCGGTCGAACCGCACGCAGGTCGCCGACGCGGCGGACGTGCGGATGACCGGCCAGCTGGCCGGGACCGCGAACCGGTAGCCCAGGTACGTCACGGACCTCAGGGCGCCCGGGGCCACCGCCGGCGTGGCCGAGGACCGCAGGCCGGCTGCGGCCAGCGCGGGCGGGGAACTCAGGCCGGCCGCGGCGGCGACCGTGCCGGCGATCAGACCCCATCGCAGCACGCGTGCGCTCAGCCGAGCCATGGCCCCACCCCTGATCCCGCCCCTGGTCCCCCGGCCGCGCTGAGACGGCCAGCCAGCAGCGTAGCGGGCCGCCGACGGGATAAATGGCTATTTGGCCAGATGCGCAGCGATCGGAGCTGGACGCCGGGTCCTCCGGCCGGCCCCGGGGCAGGCGGGTCAGTCGCCTTTCCGGCCCAACTCGAGGCGCCGCTCGGTGACGGCGACCGCGAGCTCCACCCTCGAGGAGCACCCGGTCTTCTGGTACAGCCGGGTCAGGTACGCCTCCACGGTCTTGACGCTGATGTCAAGGGCGCGGGCGATCTGCTGGTTCGTGCGGCCTTCGTGCACCAGCAGGGCCACGCTGCGCTCCCGCGCGGTCAGCGTCACCGGCGCCCGGGTCCGGACGGGGGCCGTCCCGGTGAGCCTGGTGACCGGAGCGGAGAGCCCCGCGGCGCGCATGGCCCCGGCGACCGCGCGGGCCCGCGCGGGGGCGCCGATGCGCTCCCAGGCGGCATGCGCGGCCGCCAGGGTCGCGGCCGGGTCGTCGCCGAGCCGGCCGCGCACGGTGAGCGCCTCGGCGGCCAGCGTCCCGGCCCCGTGCGCCTCGGCCTGCCGCTGGACCTGGGCGGCCGGGCCGGGGTCACCGGCCGCGTACGCCCGGGCCAGCCCGCCGAGCATCTCGTTCAGCGGCGCGGCCTGGTCCAGCCCGGCCAGGGCCGCCGCGGCGAACGACATCACCTCGCGGTCACCGCAGGCGAAGGCGGTCTCGGCCAGGCGGTGCAGGACCAGCGGCAGGGCCGTCCGGTACACGCTGCGGGTACCCACGTCGCAGACGTCGGCCAGCCGGCGCATGGCGTCGGCGGGACGGTTCTCGTCGACGTCCAGGCCGGCCTGGGCCCAGGCGCTCATCTCGGCCGGCCCCGCGGCCGCCAGCCGCCCGGCGAGCTGGCGGCTTTCCCGCCGCCGCCCGAGCCCGCGCAGCAGGTCCACCTGCAGCGCGATGACGGTTCCGCCCAGGGCGGCCGGGAACGCGCTCACCTGATTGGCGTCCAGCGCGGCGGCTTCGGCCTGCGCCGCCGCCCAGTTCCCGCCCAGCCAGTGGCACACGACCTCGGTGAACCGCCAGAACGGCTCGGCCAGCAGCGGGGCCGCGTAGTGGCAGGCTTGCCGGGCCTCGGCCAGGTCCGCCCGGGCCCGGCTTAACTGGCCGAATACGCAGCGGCAGACGGCTGACGCGGTCAGCGCCCACACCCGCGCCACCGGGTCGTCGGCCGCCGCCGCCCGTTGCCGGGTCAGCGCGGCCAGGCATTCGCTGACCTCGCCCCGGCGCAGCGCGGTCTGCGCGGCCTGGCTCAGCGCGGCCACCCGCGACACGGGCCGCTCGGACCCATCGGCCAGCACCGACAGCCAGGGCGTTTCCAGGACCGGCGCCTCGCCGGCCGCGGGCCGCAGCCGGGCCTGGCTGACGCGCTCGGCCACGGAGTCCGCGCCGCCTGGTACCGGGTCGTCGCGGGGCGCGTCCAGGCCCGCAGCCGCCCCGACGCCGGGGTCCGGATGTGCCACACCGGTAGTTTACTTACCGGCCCGGCGCGGCAAGGGTTATCCCTACTGGGATTGCATGTGAGTTTGCGGCAGACTCCCGTACATAGCCAGGATCGCCAGCCTTGGGGGGGTGGCCTGTCCCTGGTTGTCGGGCCGGCGCCGTTGGCGCGGGTCTCGCTCTGCGGGCTGGTCAGGCCCGGCCGGGGGGGCCGGTGCCTGACCGCCTGGCGTGATCTCTCCGCGGTCGTCCGGCCGTCGGCCGCCGCCACCCGTCTGGCCCCACCTCTTGCTCGCCGGCGTGACCGCCGGCTGGCCCAGCCTGTCCCATCGGGTAGCCGGAGGCGGCCGCACGCCCGGTCGTTTAAGCGGCCAATTGTGCAGGAGTTCGCGCGAACAGGGCCAGAAGTGGGAGAATGTCGTGGCCCAGCGCCCCGAGAAGGAAATTTATGGTCTCACATCAGCCCGATGGCACCGCGGCGGTCCGCCCGATGATCGCCGCCCCGGGCGCGGGCGGCCCGACCGCGCTTCGCATCATGCTGGGCGCCCAGTTGCGCCGGCTGCGCGAGGGTAAGCGGATCACGCTCGAGGACGCCGGGTACGTGATCCGCGCGTCGGGCTCCAAGATGAGCCGGCTCGAGACCGGCCGGGTGGGCTTCAAGCCCCGGGACATCGCGGACCTGCTGACCTTCTACGGCGTCACCGATGACCAGGAGCGCGCGACCCTGCAGGAACTGGCCCGCAAAGCCAGCGCCCGGGGGTGGTGGCACGACTACGCCGACGTCATGCCGGCCTGGATCGAGCCGTACGTGGGCCTGGAGGAGGCGGCGAGCTCGATCCGCTGTTATGAGATCCAGTTCGTCCCCGGGCTGGTGCAGACCCCGGATTACGCTCGCGCGATCGCGGCCCGCGGTCACCCGGCCGGGTCCGCCGGCGAGGTCGAGCGGCGGGTCAGCCTGCGGATGGCGCGCCAGGCCGTGCTCGCCCGCCCCACTCCGGCGCACCTGTGGCTGGTGCTGGACGAGGCGGCGCTGCGCCGGCCCATCGGCCCGCCTGATGTCATGCACGGCCAGCTCAGGCACCTGATCGAGATAAGCGAGCGGCCCAACGTCAGCCTGCAGATCATCCCGCTGAACCGCGGCGGGCACGCCGCCAGCGCGGGCGCGTTCACGATCCTGCGCTTCAGCGAGCCCGACCTGCCCGACCTGGTCTACCTCGAACAGCTCACCAGCGCCCTGTACCTGGACAAGCGCGAGACGGTCGACCACTACCTGGCCGTTATGGAGAATCTGTGCGTCGAGGCGCTGCCGACCTCGGACAGCATGCAGATGATCAGCGCGATGCTGCGGGACTGAGACAGCCCTCCCTAACGGACGTCAGCCGCGGATCCTGGCCAGCACCAGGGTGATGTCGTCCTCGCGGTGCTCCCGCAGTTCGTGGCTGACGATGTCGCAGGCTTCGACGAGCGTGGTGCGGGGCCCGGCCAGGGCCTGGCTGAGCACCTGGCGCAGCGCGGCGAGGCCGACGTCAAGGGTCCGGGTGCGGCTTTCCACCAGCCCGTCGGTGTACAGCGCGAGCGTGCTTCCCGGGGGCAGGGTCAGGTGCGTGGCCTGGAAGGATTCCCCGCCCAGGCCGAGCGGGAGCCCGGGGGGCAGGTCCAGCAGCACGGCCGCCCGGCCAGGCGGCACGAGCACCGGAGGCAGATGACCGGCCTGGACGATCTCGCAGCTGCCGGCGGCGGGGTCGATGACCGCGTAGATGCAGGTCGCGAACGGCGCGGTGGCTATCTCCGCGGCCATCTTGTCCAGCCGGCGCAGCACCTGCTCGGGCGGCAGGTCCAGGTCGGCCAGCGTGTGCGCCGCGGTACGCAGCTGCACCATGACCGCGGCCGCCTCCGGGCCGTGGCCCATCGCATCACCGACGATCAGCGCCGCACGTCCGCCGGACAGCGGGACGATGTCGTGCCAGTCGCCGCCGATCACGCTGGCGCCGACCGGCAGGTAGTAGTGCGCGACCTCCAGGCCGTCGGGGACCTGCGGCTGGCCGGGCAGCAGGCCCTGCTGCAGCGCCGCCGCGGTCCGCCGCTCCTGGTCGTACAGCCGGGCGTTGTCGATGCACACCGCCGCGCGCGAGGCCAGCTCGCCGGCCAGCGCCACATCACCGGGGTTGAACGCCGGGCTGGCCGGCGTCCGCCCGAATATCGCGCATCCCACGACCACGCCGCGCGCGACGAGCGGCATCGCCATGTACGAGGTGTACTCGGCGGTCGGCTTTCCGGAGCCGTTGCCGGAAAGCCGCTGGGCGGTTTCGGGGTCGAGCTCGCCGAACAGGACTGGGCCGCTCGTGGCCATCGCCCGTGAGCCGGGAGTGCCCGGACCGAGCACGAGCACCTCGCCGGTGCGCATCATCTTGTCGGAGACGTCCGCGGACAGGTCGGCCCGGCGGGCGGCCAGCCGCCGTACCACGGCCCCGTGCCCGGCCGCGGGCGACGTGAGCGCGTCGGCGGCGAGCAGGCGCTCGGCCGCGTAGATGATGGTCAGGTCGGCGAACCCGGGCACGGCGGCGTCGGCGACCTCGGCCGCGGTCTGGCTGAGGTCCAGGCTGCTGCCCATCCGGGCCGCGGCCTGGCTCAGCCAGCTGGGCGCGGGCTGCGGCCAGGCCCGCTGGGCGATCACCACCGCGCCGCCGCCCAGCCCGGCCAGCGGCTCGCAGCGGATCGCGAACCGGCCGTCGCCCAGCCGACCGCCGGCCACGGTCGCGGTCCACACCCGCCCGTGGCCCACCTCAGCCAGCGCCCGGTCCACCAGCTCGCGCTGGCCCGGGCCGGTCATCAGCACGTCACACACGTCGTGCCCGGTCATGGCGCCCGCCGAATGCCCGAACATCCGGGTGGCGGTCACCGACCAGGAGGTCACCCGCCCGTGCCGGTCCAGGATGAAGGTGGCGAGATCGGCCAGGTCCGGCTCGTGCCGTCGCGGCAGCGCGGGCCCGCCGTTCCCGGTCACCTGCGACTTCACCAGTACTGCACCAGCCTTGACGACGACTCCGCCGGGGTAGCGGCTATCCGGGCAGAACGGCCGCGGCCTTCCGTTCCGCGGCGTCTCGGCGCGGGCAGCCCCGCCCGTGCCTTTGAATACCGTTCAAACCTCCAAAATGTTATCGCATCATCGCCGCCGTGGCAGGTGATGATCGATGAGTCGGGCCGGGTACCGCCGGGAACCGGCCCCGCAGGGCGAGCGGGTCCGGGCCCGCGAGCACTGGGCGGGGGGTACTGGGCTGCCCTGGGCGCCTGACCCGCCGCCGGTCCGGCTACTGCGCCTGCCTGCCGCCGGTCCAGCTGGATCGCCCTCACGCGCCCGCCGTTCCCGATCCCATTGGATCACCCTCACGCGCCCGCCGTTCCCGATCCCATTGGATCGCCCCCGACCCGCCGTTCCCGATCCCGTCCCCTCTTCCTGGAGGTTCCCTCTGAATTCGCAGTTGACCGGACGGCCTGATGTGCCGGTCGTTATCTTGTTGATGACGCGGGGCTGCATGTCCGTTGGCTTAGGTGATTGCGTGACCGGCTCGCCTGGCATGGCCCATGGGAATGAGTTCTTGGTGGCCGCAGGATTCGGCCTGTCCGCGCTGGTAGCCGTGTTTCCCGGCGAGTACGGCACCGTCGGATGACAGAGTCACCGCGAGCAGAGGCGACGGACGGCCTGCTCGGCGTGGACGTGGGCGGCACCGGCATCCGGGTGGGGTTCTTCGATCCGCCGTCCTCGCTGTGCCGCCTGGTCAGCAAGCCGGACCCGGGGCAGGGTGAGCAGTTCGACCCGGACCTGACGTGGCTGGAGGTGGCCGCGGCCATCCGTGAGGTGACCGCCGATGGCCGGCCGGTGCAGGCGGTCGGCCTGACGGCGCACCTGGCGACGGTGCTGACCGACGCCGACGGCTGGCCGGTCGGGCGCGCGATGCTGTGGCGTGACAATCGGGCCTGGCGGGAGGCTGAGGAACTCGGTACCGCGCTAGGCGCAGAGCTTGAATTCGTGACCGGCAGGCCGCCCGCGGCGGAGTCCGCGGCAGCGCGGATGCGCATGCTGGCCAAGACCCGGCCGCATCTGCTCCGCCGGACCCGGTGCCTGCTGAGCCTCAAGGATTACCTGATCCTCAAGCTCACCGGGCAGCCGGTCACGGATCCGGCCACGGCCTCGTACACGCAGTTGTTCGATGTCCGGCAGCGGCGCTGGTCGGCAGACATCGCCCGGGAATGCAGCGTGCCCATGGAGATACTGCCCGGCGTCCGCCCGGGCACCGCCCTGGCTGGAGGGGTGACGCCCGCAGCGGCGCACCTGACCGGCCTGGCACCGGGCACTCCGGTCGCGGTCGGCGGGCCGGACGGCTCGACCGGGACGCTGGGCGCGGGAGCGGTCCGGGCCGGAACGACCATTGACATCGCGGGCACGACCGACGTCCTGCTGCACGTGACGGACCGGCCGGCGGACCAGGTCAGCGCGGGTACCGTGCTCAACGCGCACGTCCTGGATGATCTTTGGGCGATGGGCGGTCCGACCGGCCTGACCGGGGGCGGCCTGGACTGGCTCGCGGCCACCCTCGGCCACGAATCCGCCGCCGCCGCGTACCTGGCCCTGGCCCCCAGCCTCGATGCCGCGGATCCCGGTGATCTGATGATCCGGATGACGCTCACCGGCCGGCGCCTTCCCGGGTGGAATGACCGGCTGCGGGGCCGCATCGACGGCATCTCGGGCGAGCACGGTCCGGCCCACCTGATGCGCGCGGCCGAGGAGGGCGGCGCCTTCGAAGTGCGCCTGGGGATGGACGCGCTCCGTTCCAGCGGGGCCGTGGTGAACAGCGTGATCCTGGCGGGCGGCACGGCTCTGTCGCCCCGCGCCGCGCAACTGCGGGCCAACGTCTGGGGCGTGCGGGTCGCCACGAGCGCGGACCGGCACGCCAGCCTGCGCGGCGCAGCGCTCGCCGCGGCCGTGGCGGCCGGGAGCTTCGCGGACGCGCAGCAAGCGGCGATCCGCATGACGCCGCCCATGCGGTGGTACGAGCCCGATCCGGCCGGGGCGGCGGCCACCGAGCAGCGCTACCGGCGCTGGCGCGCGGTCATGACGTAACCGCAGGATGTGACGATTGCAAAGACCAGGAACAGGCACGCGGCGCGCATCTCGTCCGGTACCGGAGCGACGGTCCGCCCGCTGGTACAGTGTGGACATTTTCCGAGGCGGATGGCTCGCCCGGCGTCTTGTCCGGCCGCAGGTTGACAGTCACGGGGGAACGTGATGAACCGGCCAGTGCACATCAGCATCCGCGATGACCTGCGGATGAGGCTCAACACCGGCGAATGGGCCGCCGGGGAGCGGCTGCCTTCCGAGGCCGAGCTCGCCGCCCGGTACGGCGTCGCGCGCATGACGATCCGGCAGGCGGTGGGGGCCCTGGCCTCCGAGGGAGCCGTCATCCGCCGGCAGGGCCTGGGGACCTTCGCGGCCGATGGCCGCCCGACCAGGACCGTCGACATCCTGCTGAGCTTTACCGAGGAGATGCGCCGGCAGGGACTCCAGGTCGAGACGAGGTTGATCCATGCGGCGGTCGAGCAGCCACCGCCAGCCGCCCGTGAGGAGCTGCAACTCGGCCAGTCCGCCGCCACGGTGACCGTCCGGCGAGTGCGGGTGGTGGATGGCTGCCCGATCGTGGTGCAGACTTCGTGGCTCCCGTACGCGCGTTTCGCGGGCCTGGACGCGAACCCTCTCCTAGAGGGCTCGCTCTACGCGATGCTGGAGGCCCGGTACGGGGTGCACATCGTGCGGGCGCGGCAGACCTTCACCGCCGACGCGGCCGGGGCGTCCGACGGGACCGCGCTCGGACTGCAGCCGAGTGAGCCCGTGCTCCGGATCGCCAGGACCACCTACGACAGCTCGAACCTCATCGTCGAGTTCGCGGTGAGCGCCATGCGCCCGGGTTATCCGATCGAGACGATCATGGAACGTGGCCCGGATCCCGCGCCGCGGGCGGCCTCCAACGGCGCGGCGTCCCCGCTTCCTGATGACCCGGCGCTACAGGCGCCATGACCGGGAAATCACGAACATAACGATCTACTGCGGGAGTAGCACCCGTGGGGTCGTCAGTAAAGCCCTGCGCTCACCGGGGGCAAGCCCAGATCCTGTCGCATGATCCTTACCTGGGCATCGACGGCGGCGCTGGCGGCCTCGACCCGGCTGTCGAACGCCTGCAGCTTCCGCAGCGAGGTCGCCTGCAGCTGCAATTTGATCAGCTTGATCCGCTTCGCATCGAGCGCGGTAAGCGTATCGGCGTGAGGATCGGCCGCTGGCGGGAACGTGATCTGGCCTAGCTGGTTGTCGAACGCGGTGTCCGTCTTCACCTCGTTCGACAGATCCTGCTTGGCCGTGGCCAGGTTCTGAAGCCGGTTGACGGTATAGGCCTGCAGGTCGGCAGCGAGGAGCCGGTCAGCCGGATCGGCGAGGTTCGAGTAGAGGCTGGCGATCCTGGCCGACGAGCCCGCGTAATAGGGGACAGCCAGGATCAGCACGACGGCAGCAACCGCCGACCCGATCACAATCAGAATGAAGCCGGTAAAGCTGCTCTGCGGGGCTTCTGCATGGGAGAACGCGCTCATTCACATCAACCTTCCGCTCGCTCGGAGCCTGGTTGCGCAACGGTCGAAATGCTCAGGCGCGGAGGGAGCTCCTTGGCCTCGGATGTGCTTTTCGTCGGCCAGCCACCGGAGTCTCCAAAGCCCGTGGAGCCCCACCACGGCTCGTGGCGGGGCTCCGGGCCGTGCGCCGTTCTCGTCAGTTCGACGGAGGCTGCATGAACATGACCTGGTGTCCGGTGAAGAACTCTTCGTTGATGATGAACGCGAACGCGATGAGGTAGAGCGCAGCCATCGGCGCGATCGCAGTCCACACCTTCCACTGTTCGCCGGCCGCGCGCTTCTCGGTCACCCAGCGCTTGACCGGCGGCAGCCGGAGGAGGACCAGCGGGAGGCTGATGGCCAGGATCTGGTAGAAGCGATCGTGGAAGACGGGGTCGCCATCACCCTGCGGTCCGTCGAAGGGCCGGAACCCGTCGAGCAGGGCCAGGTGGAGGATGATCATGCCCCAGATGACGTAGGTCACCTTCTGCAGCTTCTTCCACCACGTCCCCATCCACCGCTGGGCGGGCGTGTTAGCCGTGACCAGGAGCGGTGCGGCCAGGAGGATGACGAGGAACCCGGTCAGCAGGAACGTGTGCCCGGCGAGCCGGCCGAAGACGCCGCCAGAGAAGCTGGTCGTGATAGAGGCAGTGGTCGCGTCCGAGATGCCGATGAGCGCGAAGAAGATGCCGTACCAGCGCCGGAGCGGGGCGAACCACCGCGCTCCCGTGAGCGTGATCAACGGCGTGATCGACACCGCCACCAGGAAGCAGAACTCGCCTCCGGTCCCCAGGATGTCGGCCTCGACGAGGGTAAGGGAATTTTTCTCGTTCAACGACAGCCATCCGCGCATGATGAAGATCCACGGAATGAACACCGGGAGGCGCAGGAAGAAAAGCGCGATCGACCGTCTCTTGAACCGGGGGAAGGTCGTGGACGGTTGGGCCATCCAGGAGTCGATGGACCTTCTCTTGGCGTGTGACTCTACATATCCCTCATCCGGATAAAGATCATCCTGATAGAGGTCGTCGGCGTATGCAGTGCTCTGGTAGGAACCGCCGTCGTCTGCGTAGGAACTAGGTTGTCGGATCGTGCCTTGACTCACTTTTCCTGCCTCCTCTTGCTTCTCCTGGGCAGGCCAAATAGGGCCCAGGTCTAGCTGTTGTTTCGCAGGCTTGTGTCTCGGTTACTTGGTCGGCTGCGGGGCCGGGGCACCCGGGTGGCCCGGGAACTGGTTGTCGGTGAGGCCGGTCTCCGACGCACCGGCGCCGTTCTCCCGGAAGACGAAGAAGCGCGGTCCGTGCAGGGCCATCTCCGCGGTCCCTGCGATAGCGCCCACCGTCGCCAGGACGGCGAGAACCGCGAACATCTTCTTCCCGGCACGGGCCTGCCGGCCCTTTGTGTTCGTGGTTGGCCGGGTGGTCGACTTTCCTGGCCTAGTGCCGGGCTTGGTAGCCGGCCGCGCTGGCCTGGCGCCCGGCTTGGCTGGCCTGGCACCTGGTCCCGCCGGCCTGGCCGGCCTGCCGGGGGTGGTGGCTGGTTCCGCCGGCCTCGGTGGCGCGGTGGCCGGCCCGGCGGGCGCGGGGGCACGCCGGACTGGCCTGGGTGGCGCGACGACCGGGGCCGGCATCGTCGCCAGGCCGCCGGGACTCGCCAGGTTGTCGTTGACGTAGGAGGCGACCCGGCTCAGCTCCTCTGACATCGCCAGCAAGGCGGCCCGCATCTCGGCGGCTTCCTGCTCGGCGGCCTGGCGGATCGCGTCGGCCTGTTGGGTGGCCCGCTGCCGGATCTCGGCGGCTTCCTGCTCCGCAGCCTGCCGGATCGCGGTGGCCTGGTCCCACGAGCCATCCGCGACCGGGCCGCCATCGGCGAAGTCAGGCTGCCGTCGGGCGAAGCCAACGGCACTAGCGTCATCCGGGACGGCGTAGAGCCGCCGGTTGCTGCGGGCGCCTTGGTCGCCCTGAGCCGGGAGGTAAGCGGGTTCCGCGTCATAATCCGTGGCCAGGGCGTAGCCCTGGGCCGTGCCGTAGCCCGGGGCTGGCCCATAACCCGGGCCCGCCTCGTAGCCCGGTCCGGGCCCGTAGCCCGGGTCCGGGCGGGCGGCCCGGGCCACGGCGTTGCCCAGCGCCGGTCCCGCCGCGCGCGCGGCGGGGTTGCCGCGTGCAGCTGGATTGCCGGGCCCTGGGCCTGCGCCGCGTACGGCGGGGTTGCCGCGTGCCGCGGGGTT
>Ga0187783_10003692_pt1 | contig 11277 bp, 9 predicted proteins | sample 1015_SJ02_MP02_2_FD_132471 | JGI IMG/M metagenome (GOLD analysis project Ga0187783, IMG submission 132471) | Tropical peat soil microbial communities from peatlands in Department of Meta, Colombia - 1015_SJ02_MP02_20_MG | ecosystem: Environmental > Terrestrial > Soil > Wetlands > Peat | place... | reverse complement strand
CGAGGGCATGGCGCTGGTGGACGAGTCGGCGATCACCGGCGAGTCCGCCCCCGTGATACGCGAGTCCGGCGGTGACCGGTCGGCGGTCACCGGGTCCACTCGGGCCCTGTCGGACCGGATCGTGGTGCGGATCACCGCCGAGCCCGGGCACACGTTCCTTGACCGGATGATCGCGCTGGTCGAGGGGTCGGACCGGCGCAGGACACCCAACGAGCGGGCACTGCAGGTGGTGCTGGTCAGCCTGACGCTTGTGTTCATCATCGCGGTCTCCACCTTCCAGCCGTTCGCCATCTACTCCCACGCCCACCAGCAGATCCTGCTGCTGGTCGCGCTGCTTGTGCTGCTGTCACCGACCACGATCGGCGCGCTGCTGGCGGCGATCGGCATCGCCGGCATGGACCGGATGGTCCGGCGCAACGTGCTGGCCATGTCCGGCCAGGCGGTGGAGGCGGCTGGCGACGTCACCGTCCTGCTGCTGGACAAGACCGGCACCATCACCTACGGGAACCGGATGGCCGCCGAGCTGATCCCGGTGGGCGGCGCCGACCCGCGGCAGCTGGCCGAGGCGGCCCTGATGTCCTCGGTCGCCGACGAGACGCCGGAGGGACGCTCGATCGTCACCTTGGTGGGTGAGCGCTACGGGCTGGAATCCCGCGGCGTGGACGGCGCGGAACTTGTGCCGTTCACCGCGCAGACCCGGATGTCGGGGATCGAGTGGGACGGCCGTTTGATCCGTAAGGGGGCCGCCGACGCCGTGGGGGACTGGGTCCGCGAGCGGGGCGGCGGCCTGCCCGCCGACCTGGATCCCGCGGTGAACCAGGTCGCCGAGAGCGGCGGCACCCCGCTGGTGGTGGCCGAGGGCACGCGGGTGCTCGGCGTGATCGAGCTGAAGGACACGATCAAGCCCGGCATCGCGGAGAAGTTCGCCGAGATGCGTGCGCTCGGCATCCGCACGGTCATGGTCACCGGCGACAACCCGGTCACCGCGGCGGCGATCGCCCGCGAGGCGGGCGTGGACGAGTTCATGGCCCAGGCCACCCCCGAGGACAAGATGAACCGCATCCGCGCCGAGCAGGCCGCGGGCCACATGGTCGCGATGACCGGCGACGGCACCAACGACGCCCCGGCGCTGGCGCTGGCCGACGTCGGGGTGGCGATGAACACGGGAACCCAGGCGGCCAAGGAGGCCGGCAACCTCGTGGACCTGGACAGCGACCCGACCAAGCTGATGGACATCGTCGAGGTCGGCAAGCAGCTCCTGGTCACCCGCGGCGCGCTGACCACGTTCTCCATCACCAACGACGTCGCCAAGTACTTCGTGGCGATCCCCGCGATGTTGTACGCGGTGTTCCCCTCGCTGTCCGCCATCGACATCCTGCACCTGCACAACCCGCACTCGGCGATCCTGTCCGCGGTGATCTTCAACGCGATCATCATCGTGATCATGATCCCGCTCGCGCTGCGCGGCGTCCGGGTCAAGGCCATGGGCGCCACCGCGCAGCTGCGCCGCAACCTGTGGCTGTTCGGCATCGGCGGGCTTATCACGCCGTTCGTCCTGATCAAGCTCATCGATATCGCCATCGTCGGTCCCCTGGGGGTGCACTGATGTGGTCCCGCCTCAACATCGCCGGCTGGTCGCGCCAGCTGCTCAGCTCCGTCATGCTCACCGTGGTCGTCGCGTTGGCCGTCGGAGGCATCTACCCCGTGGTGGTCTGGGCCATCGGCCAGGGCGCCTTCAAGAGCAAGGCCGACGGCTCTCTCGTGTACAGGAACGGCCAGGTCGTCGGGTCCGCCCTGGTCGCGCAGGGATTCAGCGACGCTGCGGGTAACCCGCTGCCGCAGTACTTCCAGCCGCGCCCGTCGGACGCCGGCACCGGATACGACGCGACCGACAGCGGGGCGTCCAACCTCGGCCCGGGCGACCCACGCCTGGTCGGCTTCATCCCGGGCTTCAACACCGTCGGCCTCAACGGACAGCCGTCGAAGACGAACCCGTTCGCGACCGCCGCCGACCCGTTCTGCGTGCCGCTCGACACCCAAGGCAACCCGGTCATCGCTCCCGTGCCAGGGGAGAAGTTCGAGATGTCGCATGGAAGCTACGTCTGCGACCCGAGCACGATCCCGGAACGGGCGATCGCCTACCGGGCGTTCAACGGCCTGTCCCCGGCGGCGGTGGTCCCGGTTGACGCCGTCACCGCATCCGCATCGGGCCTTGACCCGGATATATCCATCGCCAACGCGGACCTGCAGGCCCCCCGGGTGGCACGGGTCCGCCACCTGCCCCTGTCCGTCGTCATGAAACTGATCAACCAGAACACGACCAACCGCTACTGGAACTTCCTCGGCGAGAACGGCGTCAACGTGCTCACGCTCAACCTCGCCCTTGACCGACTGCAGAGCTGACCGTCATGACCGCCCCCCTCACCGTGCCGGGGGCGCCGTCGGGATCCGGCGCTCCCGGAAAGCTGCGTATCTATCTGGGCGCGGCCGCGGGAGTCGGCAAGACCTACACGATGCTTGAGGAGGGAAACCGGCGCCGCGCCAGGGGGACCGACGTAGTGATCGGGTTCGTCGAGACCCACGGCCGCCCCCATACGCAGGCGCAGATCGGGGACCTCCCGGTCGTCCCCCGCCGACTGATCGCCTACCGGGGCGGTCTGCTCGAGGAGATGGACCTGGACGCAGTGCTGACTCGCCATCCGGCCGTGGCCCTGGTCGACGAGCTGCCGCACGCCAACGTGCCCGGCAGCCGCAACGCCAAGCGGTGGCAGGACGTCCGTGAGCTGTGCCAGGCCGGCATCGACGTGATCTCCACGCTCAACATCCAGCACCTGGCCAGCCTCACCGATGTCGTCGAGCAGATCACCGGGGTCAGGCAGCAGGAGATCGTCCCGGACGCGGTGGTCCGCACCGCGGAGCAGATCGAACTGGTCGACATGACGCCCGAGGCGCTGCGACGGCGGATGGCGCACGGGAACATCTACCCGCCCGAGGCGATCGACGCCGCGCTGGCCAACTACTTCCGGCCAGGGAATCTCAGCGCTCTGCGGGAACTGGCCCTGCTGTGGATGGCCGACCGGGTGGAGGAGAATCTGGCCGACTACCGGGCCAGGTACGGCATCAGGCAGCCCTGGGAGACCAGGGAACGGGTCCTGGTCGCGCTGAGCGGGGATCCGGCGGGCGAGGCTCTCATCCGCCGGGGGGCCCGGATGGCCGCGCGCAGGCACGGGGAGCTGCTCGCCGTGCACGTCCGCTTCCCCGACGGCACCGTTCAGCCGCATCCGGCCGCCCTGGACGCCCAGCGCCGGCTGCTGGCCGAGGTGGACGGCACGTTCACCGAGATCACCGGCGCCGACATACCAGGCGCGCTGCTCAACTTCGCTGCGGCCGAGAACGCGACGCAGCTCCTGCTGGCCCACAGCCGGCACCGGTGGCTGCATCACCTCACCCACGGTTCCGTGGTCAGCGAGGTGATCCGCCGGGCCGGGCCGATCGACGTGCACGTGATCTTCACCGGCGGCCCGCCGTCGCAGAGCCTGCCCCGATCCCTGCCGCGGCACCGGCCGGTCCCGATTCCGCGGCGGCGACGCCAGCTCGGCTGGCTGCTCGGCATCGTGGCCGTTGGGCTGCTCGCGGCGGCGCTGTCCCCGCTGCGAACCTCGCTCGGGCTGCCCGGTGCGCTGCTGTGCCTGCTGCTCGCCGTCGTCGGCGTGGCCCTGACCGGCGGGCTGCGCCCGGCGGTGGCCGCGACGGTCGTCGCCTCGCTCGCCGCCGACTACTTCTTCGCGCCGCCCATTCACAGCCTGGATGTCGCTCATCCCGCCGACGTGGTGGCGCTGGTCGCGTTCTTCGGCGTGGCCGGCATCATCAGCGTGCTGATCGACCGGCTGGCCCGCCGGGGCCTGCAGGTGGCCAGGGCCCGCGGCGAGACCGAGGCGCTGGCGCGGCTGGCCGGCGACTCGGTCGCAGCCCAGCCGCGGACCCTGCCCGACCTGGTCGCCTACCTGCGGCGAACCTTCGATCTCGATGGTGCGGCCATCCTGGTCCCCGACGGGCCACGATGGCAGCCGCTGGCCGAGGCCGGCGGTCCGGCCCCGGCCCGGCCGCAGGACGCCCAGTTCTCCGCGGAACTTGACCAGGGCGCGGTGCTGACGCTGAGCGGCCGTTCGCTCAGCGGGGAAGACACCAGGCTGCTTGGGCCCTTCGTCGCCCAGTTGCGCCTGGCCCAAGAGCGTGTCCGACTGCAGCGCGAGGCGGCGGCCACCGCGGAGGCGGCCGAGGCCGACACGGCCCGCGCCGCGCTGCTCGAAGCAGTATCGCACGACCTGCGCGCCCCGCTGACCGCGATCAAGGCCGCGGTCAGCAGCCTGCTCGCGCCCGACCTCAACTGGAGCCGGGCCAGCGCGCAGCGCTTCTACACGATCATCGACACCGAGGCGGACCGGCTCACCGGCCTGGTCTCGAGCCTGCTTGACATGAGCCGGCTGCGGGCTGGAGCGCTGCCGGTCATGCCGCGCGAGACCGATGTCGAGGAGGTCCTGTACGCCGCGGTCAACAGCTTGTCAAGCGCCGGCTCGGCCGTGGCCATCGACCTGCCCGCCCGGCCGCCGGCTGGGCCGCTCACCGTCTGGGCCGACCCCGGCCTGCTCGAACGCGCGGTCGCCAACCTCATGGCCAACGCGCAGGCGGCATCGCCGCCCGGGCGGGCGGTGCGCGTGCAGGCCGGAACGGTCGGCGACCGGGTCGAGATCAGGGTCATCGACCAGGGCCCCGGAATCCCGGCCGGCCAGCGGGAGGAGATCTTCCGGCCGTTCCAGAGCAGAGGCGACAGCGCCGGCGGGGGTCTTGGGCTCGGGCTGGCCATCGCCAGGGGCTTCACCGAGGCGATGGACGGTGACCTGACCGTCGAGGACACTCCCGGCGGCGGAGCCACCTTCGTCCTGTCTCTGCCCCAAGCGGATGGCGCAGAAAAGAGGAAGGAAGGACAGCCATGACCACCGTGCTCGTCGTCGACGACCAGGTTCCCCTGCTGCACACCCTGGAAGAAAGCCTGGTCGAATGCGGCTACGACGTGAAGCTGGCCACCACCGGCGACCGGGCGCTTGAGCGCATCGAACAGCACGCAGCCGACATCGTCATCCTCGACCTCGGCCTGCCCGACATGGGCGGCATGCAGGTGCTGACCCGGATCCGCGGCTGGAGCACGGTGCCGATCATCGTGCTGTCCGCCCGGGCGTCGGAGATCCAGAAGGTGGCCGCCCTTGACGCCGGCGCCGACGACTACGTCACCAAACCGTTCAGCATGGACGAGCTGATGGCCCGGCTGCGCGTCGCGCTGCGCGACCGGAGACCAGGACCGGACGAGCCGGTGGTGGTGACCAAGCATTTCACCATCGACCTGGCCGCCCAGCGGGTGACGCGGGCCGGCTGCGCCATCCGGCTGACCCGCACCGAGTGGCGGATCATCGCGCTGCTGGCCCGCCACCCCGGCTGCCTGATCACCCAGCGGCAGCTGCTGGCCGAGGTCTGGGGCAGGGCCGACGCCGGCGGCAGCAACTACGTGCGGGTGTTCATGGTGGCGATCCGCCGCAAGCTGGAGCCCGATCCCGCTCACCCGCGCTACTTCATCACCGAGCCAGGCTGCGGCGTGCGCTTCCTGCCCGGAGCCGGGCCCGGACCCTCCCCCGAACACGCACTGGCCGCATCCGCGTAAGACCGCACCCGGGAGGTTCTTGCGATGCCTGTGACATATCAGCCCGACGTAGGCATCCCTGAGGTCGATGCGCTCGCGTCCGGCGACGGCCCGTCGTTCCGCCGGGTCCTCGTCCCGATTGGCCAGGCCGGGGACGCGGCCAACACCCTGGCGGTCGCGGCATGCTTCTGCCGCTCGGCGAACGGCGTGCTGCGCCTGCTCCACGTGCGGATCTATGACCCGCCCCTGCGCAACTCAGGCCGGTTCTACCCGCAGACCCCGGATGAAGCCGCGGCCGTCGTCGACGAGGCCCTGCTGATCGCCTGGGGCTACGGCCTGCGGGCCACGACGTCCGTGGTGGACGCGCCACGGTGGGAAATCGCCGCGGCCATCGCCTCGCACGCATCCGCCTGGCCCGCCGACATGATCGTGATGACCCGGCGTCCGAGCGCGGCCATCTGCCGCCTGCTACTTGGCAGCATCCCCGACAAGGTCATGCGCATGGCAAGCTGCCCGGTGCTCGCCGTTCATCCCAGGCCCAAGGTGGCCCGGAATGCCGCCCGCTGAGCTGGTCGGCCATTTCCGGATCTACCTCGGCGTGGCGGCCGGGGTCGGCAAGACCATCGCGATGCTCGACGAAGGGCACCGCCGCCGGGCGGCGGGCGCTGACGTGGTGATCGCCATCGTGGAGACGCACGGCCGGGCGGTGACGCAGCAGCGGATCGGGAGCCTGGAGGTCGTTCCCCCCCGGGTGGTCGAGTACCGGGGCAACAAGTTCCAGGAGATGAACATCGATGCGGTGTTGCGGCGGCGACCCCAGGTGGCGCTGGTCGATGAGCTGGCGCACACCAACGTGCCGGGATCAGGCCGGCACGGCAAGCGCTGGCAGGACGTGGTGGAGCTGCTCGACGCCGAAATCGACGTGGTCGCGACGGTCAATATCCAGCACCTGGAGAGCATCGCGGACGTGGCCGAGGCCATCACCGGGGTGCGGGTCGGCGAGCGCGTCCCGGACTGGGTGGTCCGCCAGGCCGACCAGATCGAGCTGGTTGATGCCGCGCCCGAGCAGCTGCGCCGCCGGATGCTGAACGGCAACATCTACCCGGCCGAGCAGGTCCCGCAGGCGCTCAGCCATTTCTTCCGGGCCGACAACCTGGCCGCGCTGCGGGAACTGGCCCTTCACTTCCTGGCCGAGGAAACCGAGGGAGAACTCCAGCGTTACCTGGCCCGCTACCGCACCCTGGCCCCGTGGCAGACCGCCGAGCACATCATGGCCGGCGTCACGCCCGAGCCAGGCGCCGACGCCATCGTCCGCCGCGCCGCGCTCATAGCCCAGATAAGCCAGGCCGACCTGGACATCGTCTACATAACCAGCGGAAGTGACGGCCGGGGCCGCGACGGCTACCTGGCCCGGCTGCGACAGGTGACCTCGGACGTGGGCGGCGCCTGGCACCTCCTGCACGCCGAAGATCCCGCCGCCGCCCTGATCGAATTCGCCCGAGACGAGCAGGTAACCCAGCTTGTTCTCGGCGCCAGCGACCGCAACCGCTGGCAGGAACTGCTCAGCGGCGGATCGATCGTCAAGCGCATCTCCCGTCTCGCCGCCCAAGCCGGAATCGACGTCCACATCGTCGCCCCGCACGAGCTGGCAGCAGCGCCATGAGGGCAAACCCGCTGACCCTGGCAGTTCGCCGGCCGAGTCGCGACTAGCCACCGGTGCTGGCCAGTTTGCAGATTCGGGCCGGGTCCGCCAGGTACGACGATGGCGCCGGACCAACGTTTCACCGAGGTTGCGGGCCGTCCACCCCGCAGCACCGCGCGGCCGAAGCAGGTGAATTCGCCCATGGGTTCGAGACAGACCCTGCCATCGGCTGGCCCTGACCGCGTGTCGCCCGCGCAGCAGGACCAGCACCGCCAGCTGCGCCTGGCGGTCGGGGCCCTGGCCCTTCCTGCGTTGCTCGTCATCGGGCTGACGCTGTGCTACATCAGCGCATGGCAGGCCCCGGTCCCGCACGGCGTGCCGGTCGCCGTCGCCGGGCCGACCGCACAAACGGCGCCGTTGCGTGCCGGTCTGGCCCGGGTGGTCGGTCCAGCCTTCGACGTGCAGGCGGTGCCGACGCCCGCCGCGGCCGCCCGCGAGGTGCGCGATCAGGACCTGTCCGGCGCCTACGTGCCGGCGGCGCAGCCGGGAGCAACCGCGACCGTGATCGTCGCGGCTGCGTCGGGGAACACGGTGACCAGCGCGGTGGAGTCGCTGTTCCGGTCCGTGGCGGCCAAACAGCGGGCGCAGCTCGCCGTGCGCGATGTCGCCCCGCTGCCGGCCGGAGACAGCAGCGGTATCTCGCTGTACATGTTCATGATCGCGTGCACGCTGGGCGGGTTCCTCACCGTCACGGCGACCGGTCTGGTCGCGCCCGCCCTGCGGTCCCGGTACCGGTGGCCGCTGATCCTGGTCGTCGCCGTCGCCACCCCGATCGTGGGTTACTTGCTGGCCGGCCCCGGGCTCGGCGCCATCAGCGGATCGGCCGGGGCCGTCTTCGCGCTGCTCGGGGTGGCCGCGCTGTACGTGCTCGTCGTCATGATGATCGCCCGGGGCCTGCAGCTCATCGTCGGCGCGATCGGCGCGCTCTTCGTGGGGATGGCGGTCTTCGTCCTGCTCAACTTCCCCAGCTGCGGGGCCAGTTTCCAGGGCTCCATGCTGCCGACCTTCTGGCACGTCCTGAACCGTTTCTGGATCGGAGCGGCCGCGACTGACGCCTTCCGCAACATCGTCTACTTCGGCGGGCAGCGAGTCGGGACCGACGTGCTCAAGCTGCTTGGCTGGCTCGCCGTGGGTGTCGCCCTGCTCGCGCTGGGCTGGTTCAGGCTCACGCGCAGCCGCGGGCAGGTCGCGCCTTCCTCAGCGCGGCCGCTGGCCGGGGAAGGGGGATCGTGATGGGCGGGTTTGTATCATCCCTGCCGGCGGTCAGCGTGGGGTACTTCGCGGCGCGGGCCGCTGTCGCGCTGGTGCTGGGCGCGGCGGTGGGGCTGGAGCGGCAGTGGCGCCAGCGCACCGCCGGGCTGCGCACCAACGCCCTGGTCGCCCTCGGCGCGGCCTTGTTCGAGCTGTTCGCGGTCTTCTTGACCGGCACCCCCGGGGTCGACCCGACCCGGATCGCGGCCTACGTCGTGTCCGGCATCGGGTTCCTCGGCGCCGGGGTCATCCTGCGCGACGGCATCCACGTCCGCGGCATCAACACCGCCGCCACCATCTGGTGCTCGGCCGCGGTCGGCGTGCTGGCCGGCGCCGGGTACATCCCGGCCGCGGCCATCGCCGCCGCCCTCATCCTGACCGCCCACCTGGCCCTGCGCCCGGTCGCCCAGCGCATCGACCACATCCCGGCCAGCCCGGGCAGCGAGGTGGAGACCACCTACCGGTTCCGCGCGGTCACCCGGGCCGCCGACGAGGCCCACATCCGCACCCTGCTGGTCCGCGAGCTGACCGGCGACGACTTCGTGCTGCACGCGGTGCAAAGCCACGACCTGGACGGCGGCAGCGGCCTGGTCGAAGTCACCGCCGAACTCCAGCACCACGGCCGCGACGACCTGGCCCTGGAGGCCGCCGTCAGCCGGCTGTCCCTCGAACCCGCCGTCAGCTCCGTCACCTGGACCACCACCGACCCCCAGCCCACCCTCCTCACCGCCGACGAATAAGCCCGTTCGCCAGGACCCGGCCTGGTCACCGGCCTTCGCCGCTGGTCGCGGGCCCGCGAATCGCAGGATGTCATCGGCGGCGGTCTCGATGAGCCGCGCCATGAGCTTGTCCTGCGAGCTGGCCTGGTCGGCGTCGGTGGCCAGGGAGCGGGCGCAGGTGGCGTGATCGGCGGCACCGGCGGGATCACCCGGCTCGGCCAGGACGGCGGATGCGGCCCGAAGCTCGCCCAGGGCGTCACGGAGCGCGGGGGAGAGCGGCTCGGCCTGCGGCTCGCTGGCGATGGCGTGCACCATGCTCAGGACGGTCCCGGCCAGCAGGTGCAGGGGCGCGGTCTGTTCGCTGGCCTGGCGGACCCGGGGCCGGTCGTGCCAGCGGCGCGGCGCGATACCGGCGACCTGACGGGCGGTCACCCGGGCCTGTTGCAGCCCGGCGAGCTGCTGATGGACGCGCTGGCCGGCGGCGATGACCCACCCCGGGTCCGCCGGGCGGCCGGTGGCCGCGAACTCCTGGACGCGATCCAGCGTGTCGCGGAGCGCGCCGAACACCTGCTGGGCCGCACGCTGGATGATCGGTACCGGGGCGGCCGGAAACAATATCCCGGCGATGACGATCGTGCATCCGCCGCCGATCAGCACGTCGAACAGTCGCTCGGTGGCGGTCGCGGTCCCGGCTATGGCGATGACCAAGATGGCGGACACGGCAGACTGGTTGAGGAACAGCGCGCCCTGCTCGAAGAAGCCGACGCCGAGGACGAGCGCCGCGACGAGCGCGATCAGTGTCGCTACGCCGATCGCGACGGCGCCAGACAGGCCGGAGTTGTTACCGGCCACAGCCCTGACCGCGGTGCCGATGCCGATCCCGAGCGCCACGCCCGCGATCAGCTGCAGCGCGCGCTGGGCGCGGAGCGTCCTGGTCGCGGACAGCGACAAGGCCGCCGACACGGGGGCGAAGAACGGCTGGTGATGGCCGAGCAGAGTGTGGGCGATATACCAGGCCAGCCCGGCGGCGACCGGGGTTTGCGCGACGGTCCAGCCGGCCGCGGCCAGCCGCCGCCGGGCGCCGCGGACGGATCCGCGGACCGACGTGACCATGGGCATTAAATCTAGCGTGCGGCGACGAGGTACGACTCGTCATGCCGCGCACCCCTGGTTAGGCGCGCCGACAGTGCGATTTTCGTTCCGGACGGCCCGCGCCCTCGCCACCTGGCCCGCACCGCCGTGCTGGCGTGGGTGCTGCTCGGCGTCTTCCGCTTCCCCCTTGGCCTGGCTACCAGCACCCTGCTCGCCGCCGGCCTGCTCGCCGTCACCGGCTTCGCCTCGGCCCTGACCGACATCCCGCTCATCGCGCTCGTCCAGCAGCGGATCCCCGACCGCCACCTGGCCAAGGCTCTCGGCCTGTGGGAGGCCGGCATCGCCGGCGCCATCGCCATCGCGCCCATCATCGGCACCGCCATCATCGACAGCGCCGGCGTCGGCACGGGCTTCATGCTCTCCGGCGCCGCCCTGATCGTCATCGGCGGGGTGGCCGCGCTCGCGCTCAACCGCACCAGGGGCCGGCGCACTCTCTCGCAGGCGGACGCGGGGCTCACTCCGCCTACGCGGAAAGAGCTGGCCGAAAACGCACGCTGGACGAGATGATCATGGGGCGCGTTGGCCAGGCTAGTCCGAGCCCGGATTGGCGAGCACAGGAGGAGTGAGCCGCATGATCATGAGGTACTGGCGGGGCTGGGCTACCCCGGAGAACGCGGATGCGTATGAGCGGATCGCGCGCGAGGAGGTCCTGCCGAGCTTCGCCGCCCGCGACCTTCCGGGCTACCGCGGCAGCTATCTCCTGCGCCGACCGGCGGGTGAGGAGATCGAATACGCGGTCATCATGACCTTCGACTCGGTCG
>Ga0187783_10003691_pt1 | contig 11282 bp, 9 predicted proteins | sample 1015_SJ02_MP02_2_FD_132471 | JGI IMG/M metagenome (GOLD analysis project Ga0187783, IMG submission 132471) | Tropical peat soil microbial communities from peatlands in Department of Meta, Colombia - 1015_SJ02_MP02_20_MG | ecosystem: Environmental > Terrestrial > Soil > Wetlands > Peat | place... | reverse complement strand
GCGGCCTGGAGGCTGAGGGGCTGCGCTGTCAGAAATGCAACGACCGAAGTCCTGGCGTTCCTCAGACACTGTGCTTTGAAGATCCGAAAGGAACGGTGTGTGAGGTGTTCTCCGCCCAGACGCTGATCGGAAAGAATCAGCAAGTCGACGGCATCGGGCCGATCAAACTCGGTCACGTTGCGTTCGTCGTCCCGAATCCGAAGGATTACGCCGACTTCTACACCCAGGTGCTCGGATTTCGTACTTCGGATTGGATTGAGGACTGGTTCGTATTCCTGCGCTGCGGTCCAGATCATCACACCATTAACTTTGTGCGCGGCAAGCACACCCAGATGCACCACATCGCATTTGAGCTCAAGGACTGGGCGCAGATCCAGATGGCGTGCGACCATCTCGGCAGGAAGAACACCCCGATCATTTGGGGGCCAGGCAGGCATGGCCCTGGTCATAATATCTACACCTACCACCGCAATCCAGATGACCAGATTGTCGAAATGTTCGCTGAGTTAGACAAGATGCTCGATGAGGCGCTCGGTTATTTTGACCCGAGACCCTGGCATCGCGATAATCCTCAGAGGCCCAAGGTCTGGTCGATGCCGACCGATATCTGGGGGACGCCACCCACTCCCGACTATTTGCGACAACGGGAGTGAAGGTGTGCTGCGACGTAAAACTGACGTCGTGCCCGTAAAGCATCGACGTCTTGCGAGGTGTGTGGTGTACACGAGCATGATCGGCAGGAAAATCTCCTGTGCGCTGGTGGTATGTGCCGTGCTGATCGGCACGACCGCGGCTCAGGATTATCCGAATCGGTCGATCAAGTTCCTGCACGGCTTTCCTCCGGGCGGGAACGTGGACGTTATCGCTCGGCTTCTGGGCAACGAAATGTCGAAAGGGCTCGGTCAGCCGATTGTCATCGACGCCAAGCCCGGCGCCGCCGGCAGTCTTGCGGCCGAAATGGTGGCGCGCAGTGCCCCAGACGGTTACACATACTTGGTCGTACCCAGCGCTCACGCAGCATACAGCGCACTTTCCAGGAATGTGAATTACAAGGTGGTGGAAGATTTCGAATGGATTTCGGTCGCGAGCTTCTATCCGTTTCTCATTTGCGTTCGCAGAGACTCCCGCTTCCAGACGCTGACGCAGTTGATCGATGAGGCTCGCAAGAATCCGGGCGCCCTGACATATGGCTCTGCCGGCGTAGGCTCTGGCCTTCACACGACCGTCGAACTCATAGCCAATGAGACCAAGACCAAATTCCGGCATATTCCATATCGCGGCGAGGCGCCGGCTCTTACCGGCGTCCTGCAAGGTGATGTCGACTTTATCGCGGCAACGTCAGGACCGATCAGCGCCCGCATCCGATCGGGTGAATTCCGCGCTCTGGCCGTCACCAGCAAGGCGCGATGGCGCGACTTCCCCGATGTGCCGACGGTCGAGGAGGCGGCTATCCCAGGATTTGAAGTCATCTCCTGGACGGGTCTCGCGGGGCCGGCCAAACTTCCCAAGTCAATCATAGACCGACTCAATGCGGAGGTGCGGCGGGCCATCGACGTCCCTGATGTGAGGCGCAAACTGGAAAGCATGGGCGGTGACCCGCGCGCAACGACACCCGCGGAGATGCGCGCGCTGGTCGCGAGCCAGTTCGCAACCTGGGTCAAACTCGCCAGAGAGGCGAATATCTCGATCGACTAGATCGCCCCGCCCCACTCTGAAGCGAAGCGCGACGGCGCCGTAGCGTCCAAAAGGTCCCGGCCTCGGCCATTCCTAGACGGAGCCACCTCGTGTTTAGCGAAGCTCTTTGTCAAATCCGCGTGACCGGGCCTAGCCGCCCCGCGTTGACACGTCGCCTATCGGTTCCCGCGATCCAACCTGCCATTAATAATGAGTCCCTCGCGGCGAACCGCGAGAGCCGTCAGACTTCATCAGTTTCAGCCGTTGAAATTACCTGTTCATTTGATCGAGTGCTCACCCGCCACCGGGATGGCTGATTGCCCAAACATAAGCGGCCACGGCACTCACGTCCGAGTCGGATAAGGGTGCCCCGCCCTTAGGCGGCATCGGATCCGAATAGTTCCGCGGCCGCGGTACGCCATCGGCAATCGTCCGAGTAATGGCTTTAAGGCTGCCGTCACCAAACACCCAGGTGCCGTTCACGAGCGAGGGTGCCTGCGGGCTTCCCTTCGCATCCGATCCGTGGCAACCCGCGCAAGTCCCGTCCGCCGCCTCGCCGTGGAAGATGCGGTCACCCAACTCGACCTGCTCCTTCGTGTCACCAGGAGGCACCGGCAGCGCAGCGGACTCGATCCGGCCCGCATCGGGATGGATTCCTTCTGGGGGACCAGCATTGTCGGACTTTGCATCGGCAACCGCCGGTGCCGGTGCGGCCGCAAGCGGAGCGTCCGGGCCAACTTGCGCGGTGACGCGCCAGATGCGGCCGTGCATGTCGTCCGAAATATACATCGCGCCGTCTGCCGCCATCGCCAGCCCGGTTGGCCGGTAGGCGGCCCGGCCAGGCTCCTTGAAGGCGCCGGCAAACCCATCGGCGAAGACGATAAAGTTCCCCGCCGCCTTGCCCTCCTTCATCGGCTGGAAGACGACGTTGTAGCCGCCTTGCGCCGCCGGCGCGCGGTTCCAGGAACCGTGGAAGGCCACGAAGGCACCGCCTCGATATGCCGCCGGGAATGAAGTGCCGGTGTAGATCAAGAGATCATTCGGCGCCCAATGTGCCGGGAAAAAGGCTACCGGCCCGGTCTTCTCGGCGCAGACGCCGACCGTCTTGCTGCCATCACCACCGTATTCCGGCGCCAGCACCAGCTTCTGCTGAAATCCGTCGAAGTAGCACTCCGGCCAGCCGTAGTCGGCGCCCTGCCGCAGCTCGAGGACTTCCTCCGCCGGCAGCTCGGCGCTCTGTGCCGGTTTGTAAAGATTCGGCCAGTTCTGAGAAAGCTGGTCGCGTCCATGCTGAGTCACGAACAGACGACCGGATGAGTCGAGCGAGAAGCCCTCGCCATTGCGAATGCCCGTCGCGTACCGCTCGGCCGCGGAGAAATGCTGATCCGTCTTGTTGGCGTCGTAGCGCCACGTCCCGCCGCGGGTTTCAAGTTCAGTGCAGGGCTCATTTCCGGGCGAGCCCTTCACACGATTGTTAATTTGACACGCATTGGTGGCGGATCCGAGATCGACGTAGAGGTGACCTTCGGCATCGATTACGAACGGATGCATCGGATGGTCGCCGGTCAACGGTAAGCCGGACACGACGATCTCCGGCGGTCCTTTCGGCACAATGGAATCCGGCGAAAGCGCGTAGCGGATGATCTTGTCGTTCTGTTCAACGAAGAGGCCGCCCTTATAAAGCCCGATGCCGGTACCGCCCGCCGATCCTTCTGGAACGCCGGGACCGAAGCGCTCGATCTCGTCGGCGCGCCCATTGCGCCCGCCGTCTTTCAGAGCCACAATAAAGCCTCCGGCTGGCGGTGTGTCGTAGCGATAATAACGGCCGCTCCAGGTGTTGACGTAGAGCACGCCGTTCGGCGCGACCACCATGTGCCGAACGTGGCCGAGATTGTCGGCGAAGACGGTTGCGCAAAAGCCCGGGGAGAGCGTGATGCCGGTGTTGGCCGCGCACGCGCCTGCGGCCGGATCATTTGTCTGAGCCGACGCCAGCGGTCCCGACGTAAACAGCAGAGCGATAGCAACGCCAGAGGCAGAAGATAAAAATCCGGTGCGACGGCACCCTATGTTTTGCAGAGTATCCTGATCACCCATCTTTATGCTCCGATGCCTGCTTCTTGACCATTTAGCAATGACTTTCAACTCGGTGGTCTGATGAACGGTTCCGGTGATGCCAGCCGTGAGCGCCCGTCGTCCGCGCGCGGTGCCGTCACGGGCCCGCGTCGGGGCCCTTTCGCCAAACCACTTCAGGCCAAGCCAAGTCGCCCGTAAGCATGCTAGTTTGCGGTCGACGCAAGTCAACGGATCTATCCATGCGAATATAGCGGCGCGGCCTGCGGGACTTTCGTAGCAGCGGTGCTCGACGAGGCCTCGCGGACCTAGATCGCCATGATTCGATTCAATGAACCGGGGCCAGATGGCCTCATCAACATTGCTTCACCGGAACAAGATCTCCATCCTCGGTCAAGCAGGTTGGCGTGCTATGAAAGGCCTTCATTCCCGAAAACACCTCGCCCCCTGCAACTTCCTCCCATGTGGATCCAAACTCGACAGCTAGGAAAATGCGGCGATTATGCCCCAGAACTGGCCCTCAAATCGTATTCTCGAGTCTTTCAAGGATATCGTCGATCGCTATTGCTGTGCGTGGAGCAAACTTGTGGATCAACTGTGGGCGGTCGTGTCCGTTGCCCGACACAACTGGGCCTTCAGATCATCTGCTATAGGATTGGCATAACTCCAAAAGTCCAATCGTCAGGATATGAGAATCAAAAGCATCTGGGTCGCACCGGTATCACCGGTGATAAATCTGATATCTTAACGAAATGACCCGGTAAGTTGCAGGGACGGCAACCGGACTGAAGTCGGGGGCTTGTCCGCAAATAATTCAAAATGGTGATAACCAGACTCGCGAAATAGTGCGGCCCTGATTCGCACAGCAAGCGATTGCTGTCAACAATTCACCCGACACCAGGGCTCCTTCGCAAAGCAAACACAAATATGTGACCATATAAGGCCAGCTTGGCGACTGCGGCACCGTTGAGAATTTCCGCAGACAATGGATATGAGTATACGCTCGGTCGACGGCCAATAGACGGTGTCGGCGTTACTGTGCATAATTGCGGAGGTGCCGTGATGAGGTCCTCATTCTCGGGGCCGCGGCGGGCACGATCGGCAAGGCCCGCAATCGATCCGCACCGTTTGCAAGTCGAAGTGTGACAATACCATGTATTCAAGCATGTGATTGGATCCTGGTGAGCCATAGAGGAAAGGAATGGTCCAGGCATAGGTAGGTAAGGGGACCCTTGCTTCTCTCTGACTGTTAGAAATTGCGGCGACTCAGTCGCGGTGCCTTCATCAATATTGCGCCGATACTGGATGAGGCGTCCCAGGCGGGGTCGCCGGCGCGAAGGGCCCCAATTAAGTTGGCATCGATGGTACAAAGAATTGCTGAATTGTTTGGTACAAATTTACAGAACGGGGTTGTGATCGCTGCGGCAGTTGCAGTGATTGCTGCGCTTTTGCTCCTGTCCGTTGTGCTCCTTGCTCGAGTGAGCAAAAGACGCATGCGCCAAAAGAAATACGGAAAGATGAGCGTCGGTTTTCGTTTCGGATTCTACGTGTATTCTCTCTTTTTTTGGAGAAAATTGGGAGTTGTTCGGACATTTCTTGGAGACGATGACGCGGAGGAGAGCGCGAAACCTGTCGCAGCCGAGGTGGGCCGGTCAGGAGGTATTGATCGGGAGGCGAAAGAAAAGCTCGACATATTCATTGGTAAATCGATTGATCAGGAAAGAGATAAGTGTCTAAAGCTGGCGACCCAATTGGGAATCGATTTTTCAGCTGAGTCGCTAATCAGAGAAGACATGAAAGTTGATGAGCTTTCAGATTACAAGTCGGAAATTGAGACGGCCGTGTCGACGCTGTCCTGTGACACACGGTGCTGCATCGAGGCAGGTGGCCTGCTGGGAAGTTCACTGTGCCGCGTCTGGTTTATGCTTTGCGCGAAAGAATTTGCTAGACGACATCACATGAACTCAAACGCATTTGCGGACCTCGACCAATGTGTGGACAAAATATGCCGAGACCTGATTGAGTCAGAGTCAATCTTCGAGCGAGTCGGTCTTAAGAAGCGACTCTTGCGGGATTTGAGGAGAGCGGCAGATTGGCAACTTTCGCATCTGTGGTTGGGGAGAATTGGAAGCTCTGACGAAGTATTGTTTGACATTACTCGGATTGACGATGCAATAGAGCTGGTTGCCGCGCGGATAAACAAGCTGTGACCCAAAAATACAATGCACTTGGTCGTGCGATTGTCGCCATGGTCGAACGCGGCCACGACAAGGGTATCAGACGGCGTCGCGATGGCGCAGAAAACATCGACCAAATGTGTTGGCCCCGAGTTTGACGGTCAGCATTGCAGCTTGCCAAGATCGACGTTAACCCTGCATTGCTCGGCAATGGTTTTTACGGCGCGCGCAAAGTCCGGATCATCGATCAAACTCTGATAGCTGCTAGTCACCGCCCGAGACGGTTGTGAAATGCTAATGGCCAAGACCAATACATTCAGTGCGGTCAGCAAGCACGCTATCACCATCATGGCCGGTCGTGACATTTTTCGATCTCCCATCATCGTTTGCCGGTGCCAAGCTGCTACAAATGGCGATTTCTTGTGGGCAGCTCGCTGTGTCAATCGGTACCCCAATAGGGGTCTCGCCAAGCATGGCAGAATAGCCCGCCGCTATCTTCAGCAACAGGGAATTGTGCCGGCGACCTGGCGTCCGCAGTTCTGCCGCGGCGCCGCTCGAAGGAAAGCTTCCTCTGCGCCACGAACTGGTAATCGGCGCACTTCGCCGCAATCGCAAGGCGCTGCCTTGAGCATTGCCGCAAGCCTTGGCGAAGACCACCGTGGTCGCCGTCCAAAATCCGAAAACCGGACGCCTTTGTGTTGCCGCAACTAGCGCCGGCATTTGGCCGAACCAAGTGTTACCTTAACTTCGATCAGCTCTCCGTTGCGGTACGTTGAGAGGGATACATCCGTACCAGGTGCTGTCATTGAAATTGTCGTTGTGAAATCGCTCCAGGTCATGAGCCACGAACCATTGATTGCTGTGATTACATCGCCGGCCTGGATTCCCGCATCCGCTGCAGGGCTACCCGGATCAGGCTGGTTAAAAATTGCTCCGTAAAGTTCCGTCATATCGAGGCTTTCGGCGAACGCCGCGGTCATGGGGCTGACCTGAACGCCAATCCACCCACAAAGGCGTTGGCCCAGCACTGCCTGCGCCGACCCAGCGGCATCAGAATTAGCCGAAGTCTGTAGCGCGGCTGGTGCTTGGCTGGCCATCCAGATCAGGCTGTGGAGAGCCAAGCCGCCGAGAATGTGCAAGCTTGCCACCATGGTGTTTCATATCCATCGGTTCGCGCTGAACGAGCCGGCCATTGTTGATTCGCCGTTTATTTGAACACGTCGCTATTTTACGGCTGCATTCGTCAAGATAGCGGTCATCAACTGGATGGTAGCCTGATGGGAGGCGCAGTTTGGCTGCTAAGTTCGCCGAAAACGCCTTGAGGAAGCGGAATATTGGCGACGATCAGCGTTCCTTAAGAAGCCATGTTGATTGCAATTTGCTGCTCCAGGACACTTTCGAAATGGCACATACGGCTGCATTTCTCCGACGTCGTAAGTCCGGAGGTCTTGACCACCATTCGACAATACGCGGAGATCAACACATCTTGCATGTTGGTCGAAGTGATATTTGGATTGTTGACTTGAAGCTTGTAGATAGATTCATTTATGGCATTGGGGACGTCGGCGTGGTTTCTGTCAACTATCAGTGCAGCGTTCATTGCCTTAGGATCTGTCAGGTCAGAGGCCGGCGCTTTTCAGTCGGCGACGCCCATCGGTTCGACCGCGATCTCCGACGAGCGTCCTTCGCTTCGGTCCATACTTTCTGCGACTTTCCGGGGTCGCGCTTGGTAGGGTGAGATGAAAGGCTGTTCCAAAGGGGGCTCGCGGCGCCACCCAGAGCTTCCCCCCATGGGATTTGACGATGGCCTGGCAGATCGAAAGGCCCAAACCCATTCCGTGAGCTTTGGTTGTAAAGAAAGTATCGAAGATGCAATTGAGGTGCGCAGGATCAATTCCGCTTCCGGTATCCTCAACAGTGATTTTCACGCAACCATCGTGTTCGAGGTTCGACGAAATTTTCAAAATGCGCTCGCGTCCGGCAACCGAGCTCATGGCTTCAATCGCGTTCATAACCAGGTTATGGAGTACCTGCTGCAATTGCACGCGCTCGGCCATTACTTCGGGAATCCCATCCTGCACGTCATTACGAACCGATATTCGGCGAGCCTCCAACTCGTCTTGGACGAGAACCAGGATCTCGGCGATGAGTGCATGAAAATTCACCAAAGTCGGCTCACGGAATTCCTTGCCGAACATGGCACGAATATTGGCAATCACTTCGCCTATCCGGTGGCCATCTTTGACGATCTGTTCCAACGCTCCTTGCACTTCGGCAAGATCGGGAGCGGCTCTATTGAGCCAGCGCAAACCGGCGTTCGCGTTGGTCACGATTGCGGCGAGCGGCTGACTGATTTCGTGTGCGATCGAAGCTGTCGTGGTGCCCATCGTGGTCTGCCGCGATGCGTATGCAAGTTGACGGTGCAGCGCGTGGAGCTTTTCCTGCGCTTGCCTAAGGGTGGTCATGTCCCGGGCGACCGCATAGACCGAGCCGCGGTCTGGAACAGCACGCCACGCTAGCCAGCGATACAGCCCGTCTTTGCCGAGGATGCGATTTTCGAAGTGCTGCGGTGTCCGCCCGGCGACCAGGCCGGCCAGTTCCGACCGCGCACGCTCAAGGTCATCCGGATGGACCAGCCAATCGGCGGTCTTGCCCACTAAATCGTCGAAAGACCAGCCGAGGGTGTGTGACCAGGCCGGATTGACGTTGAGGATTTTTCCGCCCAAGTCGGTCACAACAAGAAGATCCTGCGACACGTTCCAGATGCGATCCCGCTCCTGCGCCTGCGCGGCAACACGCTCGGCCAATGTTTCGTTGAGCTTGCGTAATCGTTCCTGGCTGGCAGCCAGTTCGGCATCGGCGCGCTTGCGTTCGGTAATCTCCTCGGCCGCGACATTGATGCCGATAATTTCGCCACTTCGGTTCTTGAACGGATGCCAGTAGGTAATCCAGGCACGGTCGATGTTCGAGCCGTCGGCCCGCTGACCATTGACCTCAATGCCGATGATGGGCTCTCCGGAACGCAAGATCGATTGAACGATCTGCTCGACCTGGTCTGCAACTTGCGGGACCGTCTCTCGGACCGAACGTCCAATATGATCCGCAATTGAAATTCCGCAAATTTCTGTCAAGTGCTGATTTATCAAGATGTAGCGGCAGTCTGTGCTAAGGAATGCCAGACCGATCGGCGCGGTTTCATAGATCAGCTGAAGCTCTGAGGACGCAGTTAATGCGTAAAACAGCTCGGCAGTTGTGCCGTCGCCTTGCGCGGTGGAGCTGACAATCATCGTACTGTTTCCCGATGCAGCGCAGGCATTATTCCTCTACCGTAAGTCTTACATAAATCAACCGAATGATGATTGGCCCTAGGTCCAACTTGTCGAGGGCCCGTCCACATGCTCAGTGGAAATTCAGGGTGGAATGGTGCGGTTTTGCGGCCGCGATTCGCACAATCGCGCGAGCTTCCACTGAAAGACGGCTCGTTACTGATTCAGTCGGGTGGCCAATGACTAAGGAACCCGCCCAACCACCCCCGGTCATCTACATTGTTGATGACGACGAATCGGTGAGGAAAGCCCTCAAAGGTCTGTTCCGATCCGTCGGCCTGCTCGCAGAGACGTTCGGTTCGCCCTCCGAGTTTCTGCAAAGCAAATTGACCGATGGACCAAGCTGCTTGGTTCTAGACGTCAGGCTGCCGGGCCTAAGCGGCCTCGACTTTCAGACTGAACTGGCCAAGGCTGGACTTCATATACCAATCGTGTTCATGACCGGGCATGGCGATATCCCCATGACGGTTCGAGCTATGAAGGCGGGTGCCGTCGAGTTTTTGCCAAAGCCGTTTCGCGATCAGGACATGTTAGATGCCGTACAGGCTGGCCTTGAGCGCGATCGTAACCGTCGTAAAAGCGCCAGCGAGCTTTCCAAGCTCAGGTCGCGTTTTGAAACTCTTACGCCTCGTGAGCAGGAAATCATGACGCTGGTGACTCAGGGCCTCATGAACAAACAGATCGCCAGCGAGAGCGGCATCAGCGAGATCACTGTGAAGGTTCACCGCGGCAACGTCATGAGAAAAATGAACGCGAAGTCCTTAGCCGATCTGGTACGGATGGCCGACGCGTTGGATCTTCGCCGCACAGATCCCTAGCTATCCTACACGTAAGTATAGTTTCGCAAACGCGCGTGGTCTTCGACAATGATCGGTGCGCATTGCCCCGCACGCTCGGCCGCATTACACATCGCAGGCGCAATTCAAAAGCAAATGCTGCTCCTGCAAGGATTGTGGCATTGAACACGCCTCTGGTATCCATCATTGACGATGACGAATCGGTTCGCAAAGCGATAAGGAACCTTATTCGGTCCTTAGGTTATGCCGCCGAGACATTCGCCTCTGCTGAGGAATACCTTGAGTCCGAGTTGTTGCGCGTCACTGCGTGTTTAATCACCGACCTGCATATGCCCGGGTTGGATGGCGCGAGCCTCCAGGGTCGACTCGTTTCCGAAGGCTACAGTACTCCGATCATCTTTGTGACGGCTTACTCAGACGAAAAGACCCGCACTCACCTGCTTGAGGCCGGAGCGGTAGGATTTTTCAGCAAGCCATTTGACGAAAACGGCTTGGTCACGTGCCTGGATAGGGCGTTGAAGGGTTAAGCATCGAGGCCGCCGGCCCAGCCGGTGTTTTCGATCTTCCACATGGAAAGACGAACTGAGGCGTCGAACGTCATCGCTCGATGTGGCGGTTGTGAGTTTTTATACGTACGTATAGGCCTTTCCGCCGTTTCCGGTATCGAACGTTTACCATCGTGCAATTGAGCGAGGTAAGCAGAGATTTTAAGGTCCCCTCAATAAGGACAACGGTGAGGGGACGGCGGCATGCGTGTGAGCATTGCAAGTTCGGCAGACTGGCTAAGGGCGTCCAGACTAGCGAAGCCGCCGAACCGCCACTGTGCGGAAGTGACTCGTCAGGGCAATGATTCTTTGTTAGATCGCTTAAGCGCGCGTGGCCCGACGCCATTGACGCCTATGTCAGAGCGCCAAGTATCTACGCAGCTTGGTTACTCGCGTCCAACCAATCGGCAATCTGGTGTCCGGCGAACAGGTTCGGTTGCCGGGCCAGCGCATAACCCACCGTCACGATCGAGTGCGCATCGCGAACGAGCCAGCATCGGTGCGGCGGGGCCGGCCCGACATCGTGTAGTTGTCCACGGCGTTTGCAACGGCATGGACGGCGTGCCTTTGAGACCTGTCAGTGGGCGGGCGACTTTCCCAGCGACCTTTTCAATTCGACGGGGCCACTTGATCAGGAAAATAGCGGTAACCATCGGGGCCGCTATCAGCGTGGGACTGATTGCGAGTGTCCTG